>Ga0255338_1001177_pt1 | contig 53650 bp, 48 predicted proteins | sample MeOH1_35cm_T4_19_FD_203715 | JGI IMG/M metagenome (GOLD analysis project Ga0255338, IMG submission 203715) | Sandy soil microbial communities from University of British Columbia, Vancouver, Canada - MeOH1_35cm_T4_195 | ecosystem: Engineered > Artificial ecosystem > Sand microcosm > Unclassified ... | reverse complement strand
TCCTTCAGCGAGGAGCTGTAGAACGCGTTGCCTGTGACGGACCGGATGTTGACGACGCCGAAGTTGCCGGAGCAGTCTCCGCTACCCGGGAAGAACAGGCCGATGTTGATCGCACCCTCGAAGAAGGTGCCGTCGGCGTTCACCTGCTTGTCGAAGGCGTTCGCCGGAATCGGGATGGTGCACCAGCCGGCTGTGGCGGTGATCGACTGGCAGGTGGCTGCGGACCAGTGGGCGTTGTCCGACTTCAGCGTCCACTTCTTGGCATCGGTGAAGGCGATGACGTTGCTGCCCGTGCTGTTGAACCGGAACAGCAGGTCACCGGCCGACCGGTTCGGCATGCCAGTGGCCGTCGGGTCGAGCTGGTTGTACTCGACGTCGTACTGGCTGGTCCCACCGGTGTCCGACGCGTTGGTGATCGCGAAGTAGCCGTAGACCGTGTTGTTGATGGCCTTGGAGAAGGCCCACGCCGTCTCGATGTCGGTCTTGCCGTTGGGGGAGGTGGTGCCCAGCGACCAGCCGGCCGGGTCGTCACCCTCGGAGGTGCCGCCGGTGAAGGTCGTGTGGTCGTCGAGTCCGTCCTCGACCTTCGCACCGACCGGGGTGTTCCAGTCCTGGTTGCCCTGGGGGCACAGGTTGCCGTCGATCTCGAACCCGCCGACCACCGTGCCCGGGCCACCGACACAGTCGACGGTGATCGAGCTCGCCAGGGTCTGCAGTGCCGAGGTGAACGACGTCGTGGTCGTGGCCTGCGGCTTCGCGCCGATCGCGGCCGGTGCCGGGGCGGTGTCACCGCTCGAGCTGGCGGCGGGCGCGTCACTCGCGGGAGCGTCGCTGGACGCTGCCGGCGTGGAGTCGGCCGGCGCATCCGCGGGGGTGGGGTCCGCGGCCGGTTCGGCCGGCGGGTCCGCCGGAGTCGGGTCAGGGGTCGCGGTCGCCGTGGTGTCGGCGGGCGCGGGTGCCGTGTCGTCGGCGTACGCCGCCCCGGTGCCGACCACGAGCAGCGACGCGATCGCGAACGCCAGCAAGGTCGAGACGAACCGGGCGCCAGGGTTCCGGTGCCGGAACGTGAGAAGGGACCGCACCCAGCCGAAGCCGGTCGGTCCCGCAGTCGTGCTCTGCTTCTTCATCTGTGTTGCCCCCATTGGCGACGGCGACCGGGCGCGGCCAGGCGTGCGTGGACCCCTGGGACCGTGCCCGAGTCGGATTCCCCCTCGGCCGGCGAAGCGCCGGCCAAGAAGGTGAATTCCCTTGCCCCCAAGGGGATTCACCATCACTCACTAGACGACTGGACAAGCGCGGACGACAAGGTCCCCACCGGGTTTCGCCCGGCGCGGACTAGACCGCAGCTGCCCGACGGGGGCTGACAATTCGGTGCACACACGGGCAGAACGGACCCCCCCGAGCACCTCGGAGGTATCAGCAGGTGGGCGTCGCGCCAGGCCGCCGGCGTGCGCGAGGGGGTCTGCGCACGCCGGCGGCCCGGCGACTGGCGCTAGCTCCGGCGCCTCCTACGCTGGTCACCGAGGACGAGGGTCGCCCCGGCCAGCACGAGCGCCAGACCCCCACCCAGCAGCCAGCCGTCGGGTCCACCGGTGCTCGGCAGGACGGCCGGGATCTGCTGTGAAGGCGGACTGACGACCGTCTCGTTGACGACCTGCTGCGGCGGCAGGACCTCGTTGGCCGCGTCGGTGACCTCGTTCGAGGCCTCCCGCTGCGTCCCCTCGGTGCCGAACTGCCCGTAGTCCAGGTACGCCTGGTTCCACATCAGGCCCGCGAACGCCACCCCGGGCGCCGCCAGCGGGCTGACCCGCGGCAGGTCGGGCATCCGGACGACGAACGACACGGTCCCGCTCTGGCCCTGCAGATCGCCCTTGTCCTGTCCGCTCCCGGTCAGGTGCCACGTGATCAGACCGGTCGCGGCGTCGTACGTCGACGTGCAGGTGAACGCACCGGCGCAGGTGAGGGAGCCCGCGTCGAGGACACCCTTGAAGCCACCGAGCTGGGTCTGCACATCGGCCGGGTTGTAGCCGGGCACGTAGTCGGTCACGGTCACGTCGTGGAACACCTTGGGTCCGGTGGCCGTCACGGTGAGGACGTACCTGACCTGGTCGTTGAACCCGATCGTCCCGTCACCGGCGACCCAGGTGCCGCCCGAGAGCTCCTGGTGGTCCTTGCGGACCGCGATCGCACCCTGCGGCGAGTCGGCGAAGGTCAACGACACCGGCTCGGCACCCGCGACCGGCTCGACCCCGAAGTCGAGGTCGGCCTGCGTGACCTCCACGTCCTGCGTCGCATCGCCCGGAAGCGAGTACCCCGCCGGCGCGTCGGTCTCGGTCACCTGGAAGGTCCCGGGCTGGAGCTTGGTCGTGAAGCTGACCAGCCCCTGGGCGTCCGAGGTCTTCGTCTCGAGGACGGCGCCCTGGTGAGACAGCGTGAACACGGCCCCTGCGAGTGCCGCACCCGTCTCCGCGTCGACCTTGTGCACCTGGACCAGTGCGTACTTCGGCGTCGTCGACGTCGTGGTGCAGTTCGCGTTCAAGACCTCCGGCGCGGCGACCAGGGCCTTGATCGGCAGGCAGTCGCCACCAGGACCCTCGTGCGCCACGTTGGTCAGGGCCTGGTCCCACTGGTCTTCGGCGACGCGCACCTGGTAGGTGAGCGTGGCGGTGCCGTCAGCCGGGATCGTCGGCAGCGTCCACGTGAGCGTGTGGCCGCCGTCGAACACTGCCTGCCCCGACGGGGTCAGGTTGCCGACCCAGGTGGCGTTGTCGAGCACGTCACTCAGGTCGTCGGTGACCTGCTCGCCCGGCATCGTGGTGGCGTTGATCGGCGCGTCGGAGTCGTTGTGGACCGTCAGCGTGTAGGTGATCAACGTGCCCTGCGCGCCGAGGTACGGCGCCATGACCTGTTCGTTCGCGTGGTTGCTGTCCTTGCGCAGCGTGTAGTGCGGGGTCTTGTTGTCGGTCCCGCACTCGTCGGCCGGGAAGCCCTCGTCCTGCGGGTCGCAGTTGTCCGACCCGGTGCTGGTGACCAGGTTCGGCAGATCGACGCCGTCGGCGGTCGGGTTCACGTGCACTGTGAAGTCCAGGTCCATCGACCCCGTCAGCTCGGTGATCGTCCACCGGATGACGGTGCCGTCGAGCACCGCCGTGGTGCCGGCCGGCGCGGCTGCGTCCAGCTCGTCCTGGGTCGGCAAGGACACGTGCGACGCCAGCGGCGCCAGGTCGTCGAGCACGACGACGTCCTTCGGGTTGACGCCACCGGTCTTGGTCGCGGTGAGGGTGTAGGTGATGTCGGAGTCGACCGGCACCGGCCCGTCCTTCACGTCGCTGGTCTTGCTGACCTCCCACGTGCCCGGCTCGGGGCAGATGGTTGCCGTCGCCTGGGCGTTCGGCGCCACCGGCTCGCTGTCGTCGCCGATGACCCTGGCGGTGTTGACGAACGTGTTGCCCGGGTCCTCGCAGCCGACTGCCGCAGCGGTCAGGGCGTTGTTCGTGTACGGCCAGGTCGTCGCCTTGCCTGGCGTGCCCTCGTCGTAGGTCGCCGTCCCGAGCACGACGCCCTTGCCGTCGTTCGCAGTCGACACGACCTGGTCGTCGTACACCGTCACCTGGTCGTCGATCAACTGGTCGACCGTGAAGCTCACGTCGTGGCTTCCCGGCGTGGCGTTCGTGCCGGTCACCGTGTTCGACCCGCCGGTGTAGCTCGGCTTGGTGCCGAAGATGCACTGGTAGTGGATCGTCTTCGACGCACCCGAGGCGAGCGCGACGACCGTCCCGTCGATGGCCTTGCCGTCGGCGGTGTTCGTGCATCCGGTCAGGGTCCCGCCGACATCCGGTGTGTCGGTCAGCGTCGTGCTGACCGGGTCGGTGACCGACGCGTCGTTGGCGTTGGTCACGGTGATGTCACCGGTGATCTTCCAGTTTCCGTCGTCGAACCCGTTCTGGGTGAGCACCACCCGGTAGTCGAACGGCGCCGAGTACGACGGAACGCTCCTGGTCGCGTGGTCGACCCACTGGCCCTGGTCGTCCTTGACCTGCTTGGTCAGCGTCCAGTGGTAGGTGCGGTCGTACGAGCCGGACGCCGTCTTCGCCAGCGTCAGGCCGTTCGGCGCACACACCGTCACGGTCACGGCATCCTGAGCGATCCGCTGCCCGGTCGGCGTCTGGGCCAGGAACGCGGTGTTCGTCGGCTGGATGCAGGCGCCGGCCACGCCTTCGATCTTCAGGCTGTAGTCGAACTGCGTCGGCGTGCCCGCGTCGTTCCAGGTCGCCTGTCCCAGCAGCACCGGGTGTGCCGGGTCGGTCTTGTCGTCGTACACGTTGACGGTCTTGTTGACCGCGTGGGTGTCGTCGACGGTCCAGTCGCCGGTCTTCAGCGTGTAGGTGCCGTCGTCGGAGGCCGACGGGGTCGACGCCAACGCCTTGTCCCAGGTCGCGGTGGCCGTGTTGGTCGCCGTCCTGCTCGGCTGGGTGGTGAACGTGCAGGTGTACGGGTACGTCTTCGACCCGCCCTTCTGCGGCACCGTGAGCTCCTTGGACGTGTCCACCGTGCAGCTGGTGGCGCCCGGGTAGGCGTCGGTGACACCGGACAGCTCCACGTCCTCCCAGTCGTTGTTGTTGGTGACGGTGATCTCGCCGGTCATCAACCAGCCGATCTCGGTCGACCCGTTCGGGACCGCTTCCACCGTGTAGGGCACGGTGACGGTTCCGTCCTCGCCCACGACGAACTTCGTGGGCACCAGGTCGCACACGGACGCGAGGATCGCCGGCCCGCACGGTCGCTTGTCGAACGTCCACAAGTAGGAACGGGTGATCGAGCCCACGGCATTCTTGGTCACGACCAGGTCGGCACCGGCACACAGCTTCGCTGTCGCGGACGCCGAGCCCAGCGTGGACTGGCCGGCCTCGACGGTCGCCGTGTTGGTGTCGCTGGCGCAGGTGCCCGCGGTCGAGGTGATCGTCCGGGAGTAGAGCACCGTGGTCTGGTGGCCCAGTGACTGCCAGGTGATCGACGCCGGCAGGGTCGGGCCGGACGTCGGCGCGCCGGAGAACTTGTCGTCGCTCAGCGTCACGGTCTTGTCGGTCGCGTGCTCGGTGAACGTCACCACGGCCTGGGCCGAGGTGCTGTAGCCACCGCCGGCGCCGACGTCCGCCTGGGCCTGCGGGTAGCTGGTCTTCGACCAGCCGACGGTCGCCGTGTTGGTGCCGTTGGCCGGCACGGCGTCGGGACCGGTGCACGTGTAGGAGTAGTCGGTGGTCTTGTTCGCCGGGACGGCCACTGTCGTGGTGCCGCCGTTCACGGTGCAGGACCAGCCGGCACCTCCGAACGAGTCGGCCAGGTCGGCCGTCACCGGGAGTGCGTTGGTGTTGGTCACCGAGATCTTGCCGGTCACCTTGACCTTGGAGACGTCCCGCGCCCCCTCGGTCACCTGGACCTGGTAGTCGAACGAGCCGCTGCCGGTCGACGAGCCCTGGGTGGCGTTGCCCGAGTACACGCCGGCATCGCCGACGCGGACGCCCTTCGTCAGGGACCAGTGATAGAGCGTGTCGTAGTCACCCTGCGCGGTCTTGGTCGCGGTGAGCGGCGCCCACTGCCGCGGGTCGGAGAAGGTGAGGGACCCACCGTCCGTCGTGACGGACACGTTCAGGCTCGTGGTCGCCGGCAGCCAGTAGCCGGTCGGCGCCTTGGTCTCGACGACGGTGTAGCTGCCGGTGGGCAGGTCGGCCACCTTGATCACGCCGACGGTGTTGTCGGCGTCGTTGGCGCCGTTGTCGACGACGTGCTTCACGACGGTGGCACCCTGCTTGACGTCGAACTCGGTGCCGGCGACGGTCACCGTGCTTCCCGTCGTGGCGTCCTTCTTCGTGATGACGAGATCACCCAGGGCGAAGGTATTGGTCACCGTGCAGCTGGAGTTGGTCCCGCTGGTCACCGGGACGTCGAAGCTGCCGTCGCCCTTCGCGGAGACCGCCTTGCCGTCGCACACGATGCCGGTCTGCTGCCAACCCGTCTGGTTGGCCTCCTTGAGGTTGACCGTCGTGCTGTCGGCCTTGGCGTCGAACTGGTAGGTCCAGGACGCCGAAGGCTTCTGGGCCGTGGTCGTCTGGGTGCCGGAGTCGGAGGTCGAGCCCTTGCCGCCGGTGTTGGCGGCCGTGAACGCCCAGCCGGTGGCGTTCGGGGTGGTGGTCCCGCCGTTGACCGTCGTCTTGTTGACCGTCACGGTCCCCTGGCAGGTCAGGTCCTTGGCGATGTTGGCGAGCTGGGTGCCGAGGTCGGCCCAGTCGCCGATGAAGTCGTGGGACTCGTCGGAGATCGCTGCGAGGTTGAGCTTGCCCTCGGCCGGCTTGTTGTTGATCGCCCCGACGCCGACGGCGAGGATCTGCTTGCCGGCGTCCTTCAGCGCGTTGGCGGACAGCACCGCCTCTTCCATGGCCCGGAACTCCACGCCGCCGGCGCCCACGTTGTTGCCGTAGGTGTTCGGGGCGCCGTCGGTGACCATGATGACCACGTCGTACTTGCCGAGGTCGGCGTCATTGCTGACCGCGCGGAAGCCCGCGTCCCAGTTGGTCGCCGCGGCGTAGCTGCTGCCGGTGATGTTGTTGACGATCGTCGACTTGTTCGCGGCAGGCGTGTCCAGCCCGACCAGCTTCGCCGCGTTGGTGTTGAACGTGAAGGCGGCGACCTTGGTGTGGCTGCTGGTGCCGAGGGCATCGAGCAGCTGGCCGACGCCGGCGGCGTACGACGCCCGGTAGTCGGTGCCACCGCCGTTGATCGACGTCGACTTGTCGAGCACCAGGGCGATGTCGAGGTCGGAGTTGCAGGGCACGTTCAGGGCCGGGTCGTCGAGCCTGTTGACCACGACGGTTCCGGCGTTCGACTGCTCGAGGCTGGTGCTGCCGGCGTTGTCGGCGATCAGCTGGTAGCCGTCGGCCGGGATGCTGACCGTCGAGGAGTTCAGCTGCGGGGTCACGCCCGGGTAGGGATTGGCGCGCACGACGGCGGACACGTCGCCCGTGCCGAGGCTCGGGATCGCCGACGTGCCGGCGGGCGCGGCTGTCTCGACGACCCAGTAGCGCTTGTTGTTGTTGGTCTGGCCGTTGCCGGTGCTGGGCACCGTGACCTGACAGGAGGTGCCCGCCGCGATCGTGCAGCCGAGCTCACCGCCCGCGTGTGCCGGCGGGGTCGTCTGACCTGCGGTGTAGGGCCGCAGCTCGAAGCTGGTGCCGATGACCTTGGCACTGCTGCCGCGCAACGTCTGCTTGGTGATCGTGATCGTCGAGTCACCGGTCGCGCCGAAGGCGGGGGCCCCGCCCGGAGCGACCACGACGCCGAGCACGACCGCGGTCGTCATCGCGACCAGTCCCGCGAAGAACCGGCTCGCGGCGCCTGCGTTCGTCTTCAAGATGCTCGGACGCGCCTGGACGCGATGCTTGATTCTCATGCCAACTCCCATGCCGGGCGCTCGCCCGCACCGCGCGTTCCTACGCACGGGCACGCTGCGCCAACCCCCTCGATCGCTCTAGGCAATCGAGCCCTTTGATGTGAATTCCCCTCAACAGAAGGGCATTCGTCCCTGGTTCCAGTAGAGGACCAGGCCACCCGGAGCGGCAAGCAAGGTGGCTCGGGACACAGCGCGCGGGCTAGACCCGCGCCGGAAAGAGCCGCGAATATCAGCCCTTCGGAGACGGGATCAGGACATACGTCCCGGGGTAGATGTCCACTCGGCCCACTGCCGCGCGATGACGATCAGACGGTCATTCGCCTCAGTCTCGCCGATCGTCACCCTGACGCCGTCGCCCGCGAACGGGCGCACCACGACGCCGGCTTCGTCGGCCGCCGCGGCGAAGTCCAGGGCGCGCTCGCCCAGCGGGAACCAGACGAAGTTGCCCTGAGCCTCCGGCAGCAGCCAGCCCTGGTCGGCCAGCGCCGCGGTCACGCGCTCGCGCTCGGCGACCAGCGCCTCGACCCGCGCGAGCAGCTCGTCCTCCGCCGCGAGGCTGGCGACCGCCGCGGCCTGGGCGATCGACGACACCCCGAACGGCAGGGCGCACGCCCGGACCGCGGCCGCGACCGGCTCGGGTCCGACGAGGTAGCCGACGCGCAGACCGGCCAACCCGTAAGCCTTGGCGAACGTGCGCATCAGCACGACGTTGCTCCGCTCCCGCAGGAGCGCCAGCCCGTCGAGCGGGACGTCCATCCGCACGAACTCGCGGTAGGCCTCGTCGAGGACGACGAGCACGTGCGGCGGCACCCGGTCGAGGAAGGCCGCCACCTCGTCGTGCCGCAACGCGGGACCGGTCGGGTTGTTCGGCGTGCACAGCACGATCACCTTGGTGCGGTCGGTGACCGCGGCTGCCATCGCGCCGAGGTCGTGGCGCCCGTCGGCCGTGACCGGCACCTGGACCGACACGGCGCCCGACACCGACGCCGCGATCGGGTACGCCTCGAACGAGCGCCAGGTGTAGACGACCTCGTCGCCGGGATCGCAGTAGGCCTGCAGCAGGTGGTACAGCACCGCGACGCTGCCGGTGCCGGCGGCGAACTGCTCCGTCCCGACGCCGAGCTTCGCTGCCAGGGCGTCGTACAGGGCGACACAGCCCATGTCGGGGTAGCGGTTCATCTGCGCGGCCGCGCGGCTGACTGCCTCCAGCACACCGGGCAGCGGCGGGTACGGGTTCTCGTTGGAGGAGAGCTTGTAGGTCGGCAGGCCCTCCCGGGCGACGGGCGGCTTGCCGGGGACGTACGCCGGGATGGTGGCGACGGTGGCCCGGGGGCGCGGAGTGGGTGTGCTCACCGGCTCACCTTAGGGTGAGCCGGTGAGCACGCGAAGCCCTGCCGCCGGTGTGGGGCTGGTCGTCCTGGGCGCCACCTGCTTCACCATCAACGCCGGCGTCTCGAGGGTCGCGCTGCGAGCCGGGGTCGAGCCCGCGATGCTCACCACGATCCGGGTCACCTGCACCTTTCTGGTGCTGCTCGCCGCGGCCGCCTGCTTCCGTCGTACGGCGCTGCAGCGACCACGCGGCCGGATGCTCGTCCTCGTCGTGGCGCACGGCCTGATCGGGGTCGCGGCGCTGCAGTGGACCTACTTCGTCGCGATCGACCGGTTGCCGGTCGGCATGGCGCTCCTCCTGGAGTACCAGGCGCCCGTGATCGTCGCGCTGTGGGCGAGGTTCGGGCAGCGGGAGCCGGTCCGGCCGCGGCTGTGGTTCGGGCTGGTGCTCGCCGTCGGCGGCCTCGCCGCGGCGACCGAGGTCTGGAAGGGCGCGAAGTTCGACGGGGTCGGCGTGCTGGCCGGGCTGGCCGCGGCGATCTGCTTCGCGGGCTACTTCCTGATCGGCGAGGCCGGGGTCGGCTCGCTCGACCCGCTCCGCGTGATCCTCTGGTCGTTCGGCGTCGCCACGGTGGCGCTCAACCTGGTCACGCCGCTCACCGGCTTCGACACCGGGCGGCTCAGCGACCGGGTCAGCCTGCTCGGCGCCCTCGACGACCACACGGCGCCGCTGTGGCTGGTGCTCGGCTGGGTCGTCGTACTCGGCACCCTGGTGCCCTTCTTCGCCGAGCTGTTCGCGCTGTCGTTCGTGAAGGCCACCACCGTCACCGTGATCGCCCTGCTCGAGCCGATCGGGGTCTCGGCCCTCGGGTGGGCGTGGTTCGGCGAGTCCCTCGGACCGGTCGCCGTCCTCGGCTGCGTCGCGGTCGTCGCCGGGATCGTCATCGCCCAGTCGGCCCGCCGCGACCACCTCGAGGTCGAACCCCCCACCCTCACCTGACGACTTGTTGAGTAGGGACTTGTGCACCGTCGGGTGGGGACTCGTGCACCCGTGAGTCGGGGCTCGTGCACCGGTACGCCGAGGACACAGCCCCCCACTCGCAGGTACACAACCCCCCACTCGCAGGGACACAACCCCCGACTCAACGGGTCTGGAGGTCGCGGCCGAGGGTGATGTCGAGGGGGTTGGTCAGGCAGCGGATCGCCCCGCCGCCCTTGAGGAACTCCGAGACGCCGACCACGACCACGTCGAAGTCCCAGGCCTCCAGCTGGCGGCGGACGCGGTCGGGGCAGGCGGGCATCACGACGGTGCGTCCGACCACGATCGAGTTCGCGCAGAAGGTCATCGCCTCGGCCTCGGTGAGGACCAGCGGCTCGGGCACCAGGTCGAGCAGGCGGCGCGCCGAGGTCTCGTCGAACGCGTCCGGGCAGACCATCGCGCGGGTGGCGTCGAGCGGGCAGAAGGCCAGGTCCAGGTGGTACATCCCCGGGTGCGTGATCTGGACGCCCCGCACGGTGACCCCCAGCTCGTGGGCGAGGTGCTTGAGGGCGAGCCGCTCGGTGCGAGGGCCGTACCCGACCACCAGCTCACCACGCCAGGCGAAGGCGTCGCCGGCCTCGAAGTGCGCGCCGACGCCGTCGCTGCCGACGTGGTGCAGGGTGTAGCCGCGGTCGGCGAACCACCCGGCCGCCGACGCGGTCTCCATCCGCCGCTCCGGGAAGCGCATGTGCGAGAGCACGGCGAGCCGCCCGGAGGGACCGCCGGCGAACGGCAGGCCGAGGTTCATCGCGAAGACCATGTCCGGCGCGTCGGGGCGCTGGTCGAGGACGTCGACCGTCCCGCCGGCCGCGCCGATCGCGTCGGCGATCGCCGCCCACTGGTCCCGGGTGGCGGCCGGGTCCGGCTGGTCGGAGGGGTCCATGTACGGGTTGATCGCGTAGTCGACCCGGAAGTGGTCGGGCGCCACCATCAGGTAGTGCCGCCCCCACGCCAGCTCGTCGCCGGCCCGGCCCCCGGTCCGTGCCTCGTCACCCATGCTCGCCTCCCCAATATTGCCTGATTGTCGGACAATCTCAGATTGTGCGGCCAGCGCCCCGCCGACGCAAGTCTTGTCGGACAATCGAGGGGAGATGACTGAGCAGCCGAAGGACGCCTTCGCCCACCTGCACGTCGAGCCGGTCAGCGTGGTCGACCGGGTCGCCGACGAGCTGCGCCGGGCCCTGTTCGACGGCGAGCTCGACCCGGGCACCCCGCTGCGCGAGGTCGCCCTCGCCGAGTCCCTCGGCGTGGCCCGCTCCACCGTGCGCGAGGCACTCGGCCACCTGGTCGCCGAGGGACTGGCCGACCGCGTGCCCAACAAGGGGACCGCCGTGCACGAGCTGTCGCCCGAGGAGATCCGGGACGTCTGCCGGGCCCGGTCGGTCCTGGAGACCGCCGGCGTACGACGCTGGGACGACGCCTCGGAGGAGGCGAAGGACGCCGTCCGGTCCGCGCTCACCGACTTCGGCCGGCTGGCCGGGACCGCGGCGACGGCCCAGGAGCTCACCGCCGCACACCTGGAGATCCACCGGGCGCTGACCGGGCTGACCGAGTCGCCTCGGCTGATCGCCGCCGCCGAGTCCCTGTACGCCGAGATCAGGCTCGCCCTCGCCAGCCTGGACCGGGCCCGCGGCAACGTCCGCGAGCAGGCGCACGCCCACGGCGACCTCGTCCGGCTCCTCGAGGGCGGCCACCTCGCCGAGGCGGAGGCGACGCTCGCCGAGCACCTGGCCGGCGCCGAGCGGTCCCTCGTCGAGTCGCTGCAGTCGCGCTGAGGGGTCGGCCGCGCGGGGTCGCTAGAGTCCCGACCATGAGGTTCGTCATGTGGCTGGTCGTCAACGCGGCCGCTCTCGGCGTGGCGGTGTGGCTCTTCGACGGGATCACGCTGACCGCGGACACCACCGGCGGCAGGGTCGGGACGCTGCTGGTCGTCGGGGCGATCTTCGGGGTGGTCACCTCGGTGGTGCGGCCGATCGTGAACCTGCTCTCCCTGCCGCTGATCATCCTCACCCTGGGCCTGATGCTGTTCGTGACCAACGCGCTGATGCTGCTGCTCACCAGCAAGATCGCGGACACGTTCAACCTCGAGTTCCACGTCGAGGGCTTCTGGACCGCGGTGTTCGGCGCGATCGTCATCTCGATCACGTCGATGATCGTGGAGTCCCTGCTCCCCGACGCCTCCTGAGCCCGATGTACCGCGTCGCCCTCGTCTGCCTGGGCAACATCTGCCGCTCCCCCATCGCCGACGTCGTCGTCAACGCCCTGCTCGTCGAGGAGGGCCTCGCCGGGCGGATCGAGGTGACCAGCTGCGGCACCGGCACCTGGCACGTCGGGGAGGCGATGGACCCGCGGGCGGCCGCGGTGCTCGCCGGTTCCGGGTACGACGGCACCCGCCACCGGGCCCGCCACTTCGGTCCCGACTGGCACGACCACGACCTGGTCCTGGTGATGGACCGGTCCAACCTGGCCGACGTGCTCGCCGAGCTCCCCGCCGACCGGCACGACCGGGTGCGGCTGTTCCGCAGCTACGACCCGGAGGCCGGGTCGGACCCGGCCTCCGTGCCCGACGTACCCGACCCCTTCTACGGCGGCCCGGAAGGCTTCGACGAGGTCCTGGCGATCGTCGAGCGCACCGCGCGCGGCCTCGTGCGCGAGCTCGGACTGGTCAGGTGACCCGCGTGGCGGAAGGATGGGCGACATGGCTCGGATGCGGACCCTCGCCGACCGCGCCGAGCAGCTGCTCGGCGCGGCCGTCGTCTCGACGACACCGGTCGCCGGCGGCGATGTCTGCACCTCCACCCGGCTGCGGCTCAGCGACGGCCGCTCGGCCCTGATCAAGACCCGGCCGCACGCCCCGGAGGGCTTCTTCGAGGCGGAGGCGCGCGGGCTGCGCTGGCTCGCAGAGCCGGGCGTCGCGCACGTCGCCGAGGTGCTCGGCGTGACCCCCGACTGCATCATCGTCGGCTGGATCGAGCCGAGCCGGCCCTCGCCCGAGGCCGCGACCGGGCTCGGCCGGATGCTCGCCCGGATGCACGCCAGCGGCGCCGGGGAGTTCGGCGCAGCGCAGGACGGCTTCATCGGCACGCTGCCGATGCCCAACCGGACCGCCGACAGCTGGCCGGAGTTCTTCGCCGTCCGCCGGATCCTGCCCTACCTCAAGCTCGCCTCCGACCGCGGCCGCATCGACCCCGAGGGCGTGGCGGCGGTCGAGTCGGTGGTGCGGCGCATCGTCGACCTGGCCGGCCCGCCCGAGCCGCCGGCCCGCATCCACGGCGACCTGTGGTCGGGCAACATCGTGTGGACCCTCGAGCACGACGCCGTCCTCGTCGACCCGGCCGCCCACGGCGGGCACCGCGAGACCGATCTGGCCATGCTGGCGCTGTTCGGCCTCCCCCAGCTGGCCCGGGTGCAGGCGGCGTACGCCGAGGTCGCGCCGCTCGCCGACGGCTGGGAGGAACGCCAGCCGCTCCACCAGCTCTTCCCCCTGCTCGTGCACGCGTCCCTCTTCGGCGGGCGCTACGGTCAGCTCGCCACCGAGGCCGCGATAAAGCTCGCCTGATCCCGCGCCTGATCTCAGCAAAGGCTCAGCCACGGATGGCACCCTTGGGGCGTGAATGCCCCGCAGCCCGACGCCAGGCCGCACGTCCTCGTCGTCGACGACGACCGAGCCGTGCGCGAGTCACTGCGCCGCTCCCTGGAGTTCAACGGGTACGCCGTGTCGCTGGCCGAGGACGGCGCCGCCGCGCTCGCGGGGATCAGCGGCACCAACCCCGACGCCATCGTGATGGACGTGATGATGCCGCGGCTCGACGGCATCGAGACCACCCGGGCGCTGCGCTCGGTCGGCAACCAGGTGCCGATCCTGGTGCTCACCGCCCGCGACGCCGTCGGTGATCGCGTCGAGGGCCTCGACGCCGGCGCCGACGACTACCTGACCAAGCCGTTCGCGCTCGACGAGCTGCTCGCCCGGCTGCGCGCGCTGCTGCGCCGGGCCGCTCCTGAGTCGGGCACGGAGCCCGACGAGCGCCTGGAGTTCGCCGACCTGACCATGGACCTGGCGTCCCGCGAGGTCCGTCGCGGCGACCGGCCGATGACGCTGACCCGCACCGAGTTCGCGCTGCTGGAGCTGTTCCTGCGCCGGCCGCGCCGGGTGCTGGAGCGGTCGTTCATCCTCGAGGAGGTCTGGGGCTTCGACTTCCCGACCACGGCGAACAGCCTCGAGGTCTACGTCGGCTACCTGCGCCGCAAGACCGAGGCCGAGGGCGAGCCGCGGCTGCTGCACACGGTCCGTGGCGTCGGCTACGTGCTGCGCGAGAACCCGTGACCATTCCGGGCGCCGACGCCTGGAGCGGCCTGCACTACCGGCGGTCGCTGGCCAGCCGGGTGACCCTGCTGAGCACGCTCGCCGTGGGCTTCGCCGTGTCGATCGTGGCGTTCGCGGCCTACGCCACCGTCCGGGCCCAGGCGGTCGGCGCGCTCGACGACTCCCTGCGCACGCGGGCGTACGCCGCCGCGCGCACCGACACCCTCGACGCGCTCGCCCGCGAGCAGATCCCGGCGTGGGCGCTGGGCGCGGCCAACATGAACATCATCTTCATCAACGTCGCCACCAACCCGCCCGGGCTGATCGGCTTCGGCACCTCCACCTCGTTCAGCGTGGGCCAGCGCGAGCTCGACGTCGCCCGCGGCAAGCACGAGAGCTCGGCCCGCACGGTGTGGTCGAAGGGCCAGCGCTGGCGGATGGTCGCGGTCAGCGCCGGCGACGGCGAGGCGCTCGTGCTGGCCCAGTCGATGGAGTCGACCGACCGGATGCTCGACCGGCTCGGCCTGGTGATGCTGCTCTTCGGCATCGCCGGGATGATCACCGCCGGCCTGGCCGGGTGGGCGGTGGCCCGCAACGGCCTGCGCCCGGTGCGCCGGCTCACCGCGGCGGTCGAGGACATCGCCCGCACCCAGCGGCTCGACCCGATCCCGATCGAGGGCACCGACGAGGTGGCCCGGCTCGCGCAGTCCTTCAACGAGATGCTGCACGCCCTTTCCGCCTCGCAGCACCGGCAGCGGCAGCTGGTCGCCGACGCCGGCCACGAGCTGCGGACGCCGCTGACCTCGCTGCGCACGAACCTCGACCTCCTCGTGCAGGCCGACAGCTCCGCAGGGCTCTCCGCCGAGAGCCGCGCCGAGCTGCTCGACGACGTGCGCGCCCAGATCGGCGAGATGACCACCCTGATCGGCGACCTGGTCGAGCTCGCCCGCGACGAGCCGGTCTCGCCGACCGTCGAGCCGGTGGAGCTGACCGCCGTGGTCGGCCAGGCGGTGGCCCGGGTCCGCCGGCGAGCCGACGTGGAGTTCGTCGTACGGACCTCGCCGTGGTGGGTGACCGGCGACGCCGACGCCCTCGAGCGGGCGATCACCAACCTGCTCGACAACGCGGCGAAGTGGAGCCCCGAGGGCGGTGTCGTCACGGTGACGCTGCAGCAGGGCACCCTGATGGTCGCCGACCAGGGCCCGGGCATCTCGGCCCAGGACCTCCCGCACGTCTTCGAGCGCTTCTACCGCTCCGCGGAGTCCCGCGGCATGCCCGGATCGGGCCTCGGGCTGTCGATCGTCCGGTCGATCGCGGAACGCCACGGCGGGCTGGTGCGCGCGGGCGCGGGGCCCGACGGCGGCGCGGCCTTCTGGCTCAGCATCCCCGGTCACCCGGCGCCTCCCGAGGGCTGAGCGCCGCCGCGCGCCGGCCGCGCCAAGTCTTGGCCCGGTCGTAGCGCGCTCACAAACAGTTCTCAGGTTCGGTCGCCACCATCGGAGTCATGACAGACCAGAACACCCCCGACAGCACCCCCCAGGACACCCCGGGCAACGACGCCCGGTACTGGTCTGCCGAGCCCCCGGCCCCGGCTGCGCCTGACGACGGCCAGACCCGCCCCCTCCCGCCGTTCCAACAGCCCGCCTCCACGACGCCGACCGCAACCGTGCGTCGGCCCGGAGGCATCACGGCGGCCGTGCTGGCAGGTGCCCTCCTCGTCGGAGGGGCAGCCGGGGTCGGCGGCGCCGCGGCGTACGACGCCTGGCAGGGCGACGGCGGGTCCGTGACCTCGTCCTCGTCGGGCCCGGTCAAGGCGTCGAACGCGGCTGCCGCCCCGTCGGGGTCCGTCGAGAAGGTGGCTTCCTCCGTGCTGCCGTCGGTGGTGAAGATCAACGTCACCGGCTCGTCGGGCTCCGGCTCGGGCTCGGGCATCATCCTCAAGGCGGACGGCACCATCCTCACCAACAACCACGTGGTGTCCCTCGCCGGCGACAACGGCACCATCACCGTGAACTTCAACGACGGCAGGACCGCCAAGGCCACCGTCGTCGGCACCGACCCGGTCACCGACATGGCGGTGATCAAGGCCCAGGACGTCTCCGACCTCACGCCGGCGACGATCGGCAAGTCCGGTGACCTCCAGGTCGGCCAGTCCGTGGTCGCGATCGGCTCGCCGTACGGGCTGAACTCCACCGTCACCACCGGCATCGTCTCCGCCCTCAACCGGCCCGTCTCCGTGTCCACGGCCGAGGAGCAGACTCCGCAGTTCCCCGGCTTCGGCCAGCAGGAGCAGCAGTCGCAGGGCCAGGCGGACCTCAGCACCACCTACCCGGCGATCCAGACCGACGCGGCGATCAACCCCGGCAACTCCGGCGGGCCGCTGGTCGACATGGCCGGCCGGGTCGTCGGGGTCAACTCCTCGATCCGCACCTCCGACGGCGCCTCCTCCGACAGCGGCGGCTCGATCGGCCTGGGCTTCGCGATCCCCATCGACGAGGTGCTGCCGATCGTCAACCAGATCATCAACGGCGAGCACCCGACGCACGCCCGGCTCGCGGTCAGCGTCTCCGACGTCCAGGGCGACACCCTCACCCAGGGCGCCCAGGTCCAGACCGTGGAGGGCGGCGGCGCCGCCGACAAGGCGGGCCTCGCGAAGGGTGACGTGATCACCAAGGTCGACGACGAGGTCATCGACGGCTCCGAGTCGCTGGTCGCGACGATCCGCGGCCACCGCCCCGGCGACAAGGTGACGCTGACCTACGTGCGGGACGGGAAGACTGCCACGACGTCGGCGACGCTCGGCTCGGACGCCGCGACCTCGAACTCCTGACGCCGGCCCGGTCACGGGCTCCGAAGCTGCCGCGGCGGGCGGTCGCATCCACCCCGGAACGGGTGCGACCGCCCGCCCGGTCCAGGGCCTCGGGCACGATGTGCGGGTGAAACCGTTCCTGCTGCTCGCCACCCGCCCCGAGGACGAGGCAGCCGACGACGAGTACGCCGCGATGATGCGGGCCGGCGGTCTCGGCGAGTCCCAGCTGCACCGGGTCCGGCTGGAGTCGGGCCCGATGCCGGCGCTGGACCTGGACCGGTACGCCGGGGTCATCCTCGGCGGCGGCCCCTTCGACTCCAGCGACCCGGAGGACGCGAAGTCGCCGACCCAGCGCCGGGTCGAGGCCGAGCTGCGCGGGCTGCTCGACGAGCTGGTCGCCCGCGACTTCCCCTTCCTCGGCGCCTGCTACGGGGTCGGCACCCTCGGCGTGCACCAGGGCGCCACGGTCGACCGGACCTACGGCGAGCCCGTCGGCGCCGTCCCGGTCACGCTGACCGACGAGGGGCTGGCCGACCCGCTGCTGGCCGGGCTGCCGGAGACCTTCGACGCCTTCGTCGGTCACAAGGAGGCCTGTCGCGACGTCCCGCCGGCGGCGGTGCTGCTCGCCTCCTCGCCGACCTGTCGCGTGCAGATGTTCCGGGTCCGGACGAACCTCTACGCCACCCAGTTCCACCCCGAGCTGGACGTCCTCGGGATCGTGACTCGGGTGCGGATCTACCAGGACGCCGGCTACTTCCCGCCGGAGACGCTCGACGAGATCATCGCGGGAGTCGAGGGGGCCGTGGTGACCCAGCCACCGCGGATCCTGGCCAACTTCGTCGCGCGGTACGCGTAGCGCCGAGCGGTCAGGCGCGGTCCGGACTGAGCGCGGCGCGCAGCCGGGCGGCCTTCCAGAGCGTCTCGGCCCACTCCTCGTCGACGTCGGAGTGCACAGTGATGCCGCCGCCGGTGCCGAGCTGCCAGGGGCCGTCCCCGGACCGGAACAGCGACCGGATCACGACACCCAGGTCGGCGCGGCCGTCGCCGGAGATCCAGCCGAACGCGCCGGCGTACGCGCCGCGGGGGGTGTCCTCGACCGCGTCGATGACCTGCATGGTCCGCAGCTTGGGGGCGCCGGTCATCGAGCCGGCCGGGAACATCGCCCGCAGCGCGTCGACCGTGCCGACCTCGGGGCGCAGCCGGCCCTCGACCGTCGTGACGAGCTGGTGGACGCTCGCGTAGGACTCGACCTCCATCAGCTGCGGCACCGCCACGCTGCCCGGCTCGCAGACGAGGGCGAGGTCGTTGCGCAGCAGGTCGGTGATCATCAGGTTCTCCGCGCGGAACCGGGGGTCGGTCGCGAGATGGCGACGCTGGGCCTCGTCCTCCTCGGCCGACGCACCGCGCGGCGTGGTGCCCTTGATCGGCCGCGTCTGGACCCTGCGGTGCCGGTCGATGGTGGCGAACCGTTCCGGTGAGGACGACAGCAGCCAGGTGTCTCCGTGCCGCAGCACCCCGGAGTACGGCGCGGGGTTGGTGGTCCGCATCCGGCCGTAGACCGCCACCGGGTCGAGGGCGGACCGCTCCTCGGTGCGGTAGGTCAGGTTGACCTCGTAGGTGTTGCCGGCGTGCAGCTGCTCCTGGACGGTGGCGAACGCGTCGGCGTACCAGCGCGGCGTCGGGTGCTCGTCGGGCGGCCCGGCGGTGCGTTGCGGCACCCGGCCCGGGCCCTCGGTGACCTCGACGGTGCGGGCCCGCATCCAGACCGCGTCGGGGACGCCGGGCATCGGCGCGGACGGCAGGTCCGGGCGGGCGGCGTACCCGAAGAAGCCGACCCAGTGGGTGCCCGGGTCGCCGTCGAGGAGACCCTGGAGCACCGCGAAGACGTCGTCGCCGACGACGCGGCCGGACGGCTGCTCGACGACCTCGCGGCGGTGGGCGTCGTAGGTCAGCGAGAGGTCGCCGGGCTCGAGCCAGCCGATGATCGAGCGCTGCCCGGACCACGGCATCGAACCGCCCCCGTCGAGCCAGAAGCAGCGGTCGTGGTCCGCGGCGATGCGGCGGAAGTCCTCGAGGGCGCTCACGACGCCGCCAGGAAGTTCGCCACCAGCGCCCGGCCGTGCTCGGACAGGACCGACTCGGGGTGGAACTGCACGCCGTGCAGGGGCAGCGTCCGGTGCACGACCCCCATCACGACCTCGCCCGTCCGGGCGGTGACCCGGAGCGCGTCCGGGACGGCGGTCGCGGCCAGCGAGTGGTAGCGCACGGCGGCGAACGGCGACGGCAGGCCGGCGAACACCCCCGAGCCGTCGTGGGTCACTGCCGCCACCTCGCCGTGGGCCGGGTCGATCCGCTCGACCGTCCCGCCGTACGCCGCGACGAGGGCCTGCATCCCGAGGCACACCCCGAGGACCGGGACGCCGAGCCCGAAGACCGCGCTGCCGAGGGCGAAGTCGGCCGGGTCCGCCGGATGACCCGGACCGGGCGAGAGCACCAGGTGGCTGTAGCCGGCCGCTGCCTCGAGCACGCCGGGCTCGTCGTGCTCGACCACGTCGGGCAGCTCACCGGTGACGCCGGCGACGAGGTGCACGAGGTTCCACGTGTAGGAGTCGTGGTGGTCGACGACGAGCACCCGCGGTGCCGGCACGGTCAGGCCCCGGGGGCGAGCAGCTCCAGGAGGAGGTCGCGCAGGATCACGACGCCGTTCTCGGTGAGGATCGACTCCGCGTGGAACTGGACGCCGCGGAAGTGCGGACCCGCGACGAGGTGGAGGTCGCCGGTGGCGGGATCGGTCTCCACGCTCACCCCGTCGGGCAGCGTGTCCCCGGGGCCGACCCGTCCGACGAACGTGTTGTAGAAGCCGACCGGCTCCTGGTGCCCCCGGATCGACACGGTCGACTGGGTGCCCTGGAAGACGATGTCCTTGTAGGCCAGCGGGATCCCGAGCCGGTCGCAGAGCACCTGGTGGCCCAGGCACACGGCGAGGAACGGCTTGCCGGAGGTCAGCAGCCCGTCGACGGCCGCCCGGAACCGGCCGATCTTCGGGTTCGTCGCGTCCCGGGGATCACCCGGGCCGGGGCCGACGACCGCCAGGTCGTAGGCGTCGAACGCGCCCGGCACGAAGTCCTCGTGCCGGATCACCGTCGGCTTCATGCCGAGGACGGCGAAGACGTGGCAGAGCATGTTCGCGAAGTCGTCCTCGCCGTGGAGGATCGCGACCGAGCGGCCGGTCAGGTCGGGGGCGGGCTCAGCCCCGGACTGGTCGGTCAGCCAGAACTTCGACAGTCGCTGGTTGCGGGAGTTCAGCGCGATCAGGACGTCCTCGTCGCGGGCGAGGTCGGCGATCTCCGCCGGCGTGCCCGAGGCGGCCGGCACCAGGCCGAAGGCGCTGAGGATCCCGCCGGCCTTCGCCGCCGTCTCCGCCACCTCCGAGGCCGGGTCGGAGTCACGGACCAGGGTGGCGCCCGCGGTGACCTTGAGGGCACCGTCGGCGGACACGTCGGCGGTGCGGATCACGATCGGGGAGTCCGCGGTCGGGGCGCCCGACTCGTCTCGGCCGATGAGGGCCAGCGCGCCGGCGTAGTAGCCGCGCCCCTCGGACTCGTATCGCTTGATCAGCCGGCAGGCGTTCTCGACCGGAGCACCGGTGACGGTCGCGGCGAACATGCTCATCCGCAGCACGTCGCGGACGTCGAGGCGGGTGCGACCGGCGAGGAGGTACTCGGTGTGCACCAGGTGGGTCATCGGCTTGAGGAACGGGCCGAGCACCTGACCGCCCTCGTGGCAGATGTCGCACATCATCTTGAGCTCTTCGTCGACGACCATGAAGAGCTCGTAGATCTCCTTCTCGTCGGCGAGGAAGTCGAGCAGCCGGGCCTTGCGCTGCTCGGCGGTCTCGGCCCGGTCGACCTCCCGGGAGGCCACCCGGAAGGTGCCTGAGATGGGGTTCATCCGGACCTCGCCGGCGTGCACGCTGACGTGCCGCTCGGGGGACGCGCCGATGAGGAACCGGTCGCCGGTCCAGAAGCAGTAGGTCCAGTAGGCGCCACGCTCGTTCTCGAGCAGCCGGCGCAGGACGGTCAGCGCCTTGGCGGCGCCCGTCTCCGGGCCCCAGTCGGCGAGCTGGGCCCGGTAGTGCCGGCCGACGACGAGGTTCGCCCCCTCGCCGTTGCCGATCTCGTCGGCGATGATCCGGCCGACCATGGCGGCGTACTCGTCGTCGGAGGTCTCGAAGCCGCCGCGATCGGTGAAGTCCACCGCTTCGTCGGGCAGCGCCGCGACCAGGTCGGCGAGCGGGACCTCCACCTCGGTCTCGATGCGTACGACGGCCAGCGGGGTGCCGTCGTCGTGCCCGTCGAAGCCACGCTCGGCGATCTGGCGGAACGGCACCGCGACGAGGGTGTCGAAGCGGCGCCCGGGCTCCGGAGCGCCTTCGGCGAGCGGGATGTCGGCGAGCCGGTCGGCTTCGACGAGCGGGCCGCCGACCAGGGTGACGGTGGCACTGTCACGTAGCCGGATGACCGCCCACGCCTGCTTCCCCGTCACCTGCTCGAGGGCGGCGGCAGCGGTCAGGGCAGGCTCGGACATGCACGAACGCTACAACGCTGCCGTGAGGCGGCTGAGCGGGTTTTGCCGCTGCGAGACGGCTCGCGGCGGGCCGATGCCCCACAATCGGGCCCATGACCGACCGCACCCGGATCCGCCGGCTCCCCGAGAAGGCCGTCGACGACGTCGCGACGCTGCACGCGGTCCTCGATGCCGCGCGGGTGGCGCACGTGGGGATCCTCGACGAGGACGGCGCCCCGGTCGTGGTCCCGGTCGGCTGCGCCCGTGACGGCGACCGGCTGCTGCTGCACGGCTCGACGGGCAGCCGGTTGTTCCGGCGACTCGCGGCCGGGGCGGAGGTCTGCGCGACGGTCACGCTGCTGGACGCGATGGTGCTGGCCCGCTCGGCCTTCGAGTCGTCGATGCACTACCGCAGCGCGATGGTCTTCGGCCGCGCGACCGAGGTGCCCGCCGGGGAGAAGGTGGCCGCGCTCCGGGCGATGTCGGAGGCCTGGCTCCCGGGCCGGTGGGACACCCTCCGACCCCCGCATGCCCGCGAGCTGGCCGCCACGCTGGTGCTCGCCCTCCCGCTCGACGAGTGGTCGGTCAAGGTCAGCGACGGCCCGCCCGAGGACCCCGACGACGACCTCGACGCCCCCGTCTGGGCCGGCGTGCTGCCGCTGGTGACGTCGTACGGCGAGCCCGTGCCGGCGCCGGACCTGCGCGGCGAGCACGCGCCCTGGACCCCCGCCTGACGCCTCGGCGTACCTGAGCCCTGAAGAAGTGACGCCTCGGCGTACCTGAGCCCTGAAGAAGTGACGCCTCGGCGGGTTCAGTGCTGCTGCGCGACCGTCACCATCTGCTGGGTGGCACGGGTGTAGACGACGTAGAGCGTGGCGCGGCCCGAGGGCGACTCGGCCTCGATCTCGCGGGGCTCGACCACGACGATCCCGTCGAACTCCAGGCCCTTGGTGTCCAGGCCGGTGAGCACGACCACGCGGGCGTCGTCGCCGCGCGAGAGGTCGGCGAGCTCGGGCCAGCCTGCCAGCCAGCCGCTGACCTCGGCCCGCCGCGCCACCGGTACGACGATCCCGACGGTGCCGTCGACGGAGGCGACCAGCTCGGCCAGCACCCGGCGGGTCGCCGGCTCCAGGTCGGTGTCGACCACCTCGCGCGGGGGCACCCCGGTCGAGCGGACGGCGTTCGGCAGGTCGGCGTCGAGGCCGACGCGCTCGGCGTACGCGGCCGCGAACTCGTAGATCTCCGCCGAGTTGCGGTAGTTCGTCGAGAGGTGGAACGCGTGCACCTGCTTGTCACCGAGCGCGGCGGCGCGGGCGCGCTCGGACTCCTCGGGCACCGGCCACGACGACTGCGCCGGGTCGCCGACGATCGTCCAGGTCGCCGCGCGACCGCGACGGCCGACCATCCGCCACTGCATCGGCGTGAGGTCCTGCGCCTCGTCGATGAGCACGTGGGCGAAGCCGTCGTCCTCGACCCGGTTCGTCGGCGGCGTCCAGCCGCGCGGGCCGGCGTACTCCCGGTCGGAGGCGGTGGTGAGCTCGTGCAAGGAGGAGTCGGCCAGCCCGAGCGGGTCCTCCTCGACGTCGTGGACGATCGGCGGGTCGCCCAGGAGGTAGCGCAGCTCGTCGACCAGCGGCACGTCGTCGACGGAGATGTCCTCGCCCCACGACTTGGTGAGCAGCCGGACCGCCTCGTCGTCGAGCACGCCGTCGGCGACCCGGGCGAGCAGGTCGGTGTCGCGCAGCCAGCCGAGCACGGTGGCGGCGTCGAGCGACGGCCACCAGGCGGCGGCGAACTCCAGGAACGCGTCGTTGGTGCGGACCTCCTCGGCGAAGTCCTCCTTGGTGCGCTCGCGGGCGCGCTCCGAGCGCACCTGCCGCCACATCAGGTCGATCAGCGTGGACGCGACCCGCGTCGTCGACCGGTTGCGCGGACCCATCGACAGCAGGTGCCGGCGGGCGTGGCCGAGCTCGCGGGGACCGAGCACGATCCGGTCGTCGCGGTAGAACAACCGGAACTCGCGCGGACCGCCGGGCACGGCCTGCCGCGCCGTCCGGCGCAGCACCTCGGCCATGGCCGCCGAGCCCTTGACCTCCGCGACCCGGGGGTCGTCGCGGCGGGTGGCGCGCAGGCCGTCGACCACGTCGCCCAGGGAGCGGAGCGCGACCGCGGTCTCACCCAGCGACGGCAGCACCCGCTCGATGTAGCGCATGAACACCCCGGACGGACCGACCACCAGGACGCCACCGGTCTCGTAGCGGCGACGGTCTGCGTAGAGCAGGAAGGCGGCCCGGTGCAGGGCGACGACGGTCTTGCCGGTGCCGGGACCGCCGCTGATCATCACGACACCCTTGTTGGGGGCGCGGATGGCGCGGTCCTGCTCGGCCTGGATGGTGGCGACGATGGAGTGCATCGACCGGTCGCGGGCCCGGGACAGCTGGGCCATCAGCGCGCCCTCGCCGACCACGGGCAGGTCGGTCTCGATCTCGGTGTCGAGCAGGTCGTCCTCGACGCCGACCACGGTCTCGCCCGAGCACCGCAGGATCCGGCGGCGGATCACGGCGTGCGGCTCGGCCGGCGTCGCCTGGTAGAACACCGCGGCGGCGGGCGCTCGCCAGTCGATCAGCAGGACGTCGCGGTTGGAGTCGCGCAGGCCGATGCGGCCGACGTACCGGGGCTCGACGTCGACCTCGGGGCGCATGTCGAGGCGCCCGAACACCAGCCCTTCGTGGGCGGCGTCCAGGGTCGCCATCCGGCGCGCGGCCTGGTAGACCATCGCGTCGCGTTCGACCAGCCCACCCTCGTGGCCGAGCTGGCCACGGGCACGGCCTTCGGCGGCGAGCTGCTCGGCGGAGCGGGTCGACTCCTCGAGCTGGCGGTAGACCGTGTCGACGAACTCCTGCTCACGAGCGATCTCGCGCGCGGCGATGTCTTCGTTCAACGCAGCAGTCCTTCGGGCGAACGACGAATGGGGAGTCGACAACTCTACCGGTCGCCGGTCACCGGCAGCGGGCGCTCCCTGAATCCCGGACGACGTCGGCCGCGTCGCGGAACTCCCACGAGTAGCCGCTCGGCTGCAGCGACAGCGCCAGCACGCCGAAGGTGCCGAGGAACAGCTGCGATCCGGGCGTGGTGGTCGTCTGCGGGTAGAGGCTCCGGCCGCCACCCCCGGACACGAACTGCTGGATGCCGCGACCCGGGACGACCTGCCCGTCGGGGGTCATCGGCGCGAACCGCTCGTAGTCGTGGTCGTGCCCGGAGAGGGCGACGTCGGTGTCGTGCTGGTACGCGACGTCCCAGAACCGGCGCATGCTCGCGTTGCTGCCGTGCTCCCCGGAGGAGAACCGCGGGTGGTGGAACGCGATCAGCGAGCAGGTCGACGGGTGCGCGGCCATCTGGCGGTCCAGCCAGGCCTGCTCGGCGTTGCAGTCGATCTTGCCGCAGTTGCTGTTGAGGAAGTACAGCTGCCAGCCGTTGAGCTCGCGGCGGTAGTAGCCGGGCGACCCGGGCTGGCGGTACTTGAAGTAGCGGTAGTAGCCGCGGGCACCGGCCGTGTAGTACTCGTGGTTGCCGGGGACCGGCCAGGTGATCGACCGGAGCTTGCCCCACGACCGGGCGTAGGAGTGGGTGAAGCCGTAGTAGCTGCCCTTCTGGTACTGGTTGTCGCCCAGGGCGATCACCTTCGCCGGGGCGAGCACCGAGGCGACCCGCCGGGTGGCACCCTGCCGGCAGCTGGTCGCGGTGGCGCGCCGTCCGGGCGGGCAGGCGATGTCGCCCACCGCCACCACGGTCACCGACGGCTCGGCCGCCGCGAGCCGGGCCTGGCCGGACGTGCGCCCGGGCGTCGTACGGGTGTCGGACTGGCTGCCGCAGCCGGCGAGCAGGAGGGCCCCGGCGAGCGAGACGGCCAGGGCGGTGCGCATGGGCCCACCGTACTCAGGCGAGGTCGTGGACGAACTGGCCGAGCTGGACGAGGTTGCGGCACTCGACCATCGGCAGCAACGCCCGGTAGTCGGGCGCCGCGGAGTCCCCGGTGCCCCAGTGCCGGACGGCCTCGGGGTTGAGCCACCAGGCGTGCCGGGCGCTCCTGACCAGGTCGGCGACCACCGGCAGCGCCAGGTCGGAGTAGTTCGACCGCGCGTCCCCCAGCACGAGCAGGTTGGACTTCGGGGTGAGCGCGTCGGGGTGCTGCTCGGCGAAGCGCGTGAACGCCCGCCCGTAGTTGGTCCGACCCCACAAGGTGGCCTGCCGGGCGCTGGCGGCCAGGGCGGTGAGGGTCTCGGCCGGGTCGGCGCCGGCGCGGAACTGGTCGGTGACCTCGTGGATCTCGTCGACGAAGGTGAACGCGCGCACCCGGTCGAACTGCTCGCGCAGCGCGAACACCAGCATCAGCGTGAAGCTCGCGAAGTTGGCCACCGAACCGCTGATGTCGCAGAGCACGACGAGCTCCGACCGGGTCGGGCGCCGTGGCCGGTGGTGGATCTCCAGCGGTACGCCGCCCGAGGACATCGACGCCCGCACGGTGTGCCGGAAGTCCACCGGGCCGCGCCGCCGGGCGGCCTTGTGCCGGTTCAGCCGGGTCGCGAGCCGCCGGGCCAGCGGGCCGATCTCGCGGCGCATCTCCTCCAGGTCGCTCTTGCGGGCGGAGGTGAAGTCGAGCTGGTCGATGCTCTTGCGGACGGTGTACCGCGCGACGTGCTCGGGCCCGCGGACCTCGGCCGCGCGGCGGCGTACCTCGGCGTCGACCAGGCCCTCGAAGGCGCGCACCTGCGCGTCGACCAGCCGGCGCGTCGCCGGGTCGTCGTCGAGGGCAAGGCCCAGGCCGCGCAGCACCCGTTCGACCAGCTCGCCGGGCGAGACCCGGTTCATCACGTTGTAGGACGACCAGCGCTGCTCGCCGGGCCCACGGCCGCGGATCAGCCCGAAACGCTGCACCGCCTCGCGGGCGAGGAGGGCCAGCGCGTCCGGGTCGCCCATCCCGAGCGCGTCCACCAGCGCCTCGCGGAACTCGGCGAGCTGCTCCGGTCCGTCCGCGGCCGACAGTCCGTCACGAGGAGCATCGGAATCCGGCTGATCGAGATGCTCTTCGTGACGGACTGTCGTGCCGTCTCCCACCAGCGCCGGGAAGTACAGGTCGAAGACCTGGTCGAAGCCCGGCCGGTGCGGCTGCCGCTTGACCAGCGTCGCGGCGTACGCCGCCCGCAGCGTGTCCCGGTCGCCGAGCCCGAGCCCGCCGATCGCGTGCACCGCGTCGAGCCCCTCCGACAGCGAGACCGGCAGCCCGGCGGCGCGCAGCGCCTCGAGGAACGCGAGGTGCCGGTCGAGCAGGGTCATCGCGAGCTCATGCCCGCAGCCGCAGCTCGCGGACCGCGCGGTCCAGATCGCTGCTGTGCTTGAGCACGACGCCGAGGGTGGCGTCGATGGTGGCGGCGTCGAGGGTGCCGGTGCCAAGGGCGACGAGGGTGCGTGCCCAGTCGACCGACTCCGCGATCGACGGCGACTTGCGCAGCTCGAGGGCCCGGAGCCGGGTCACCACCTCGACGACCTGGCGCGCGAGGGCGTCCTCGATGCCCGCGACCTGGGAGGTCACGATCGCGTGCTCCCGCTCGGAGTCGGGGTAGTCGATGTGCAGGTAGAGGCAGCGCCGGCGCACGGCCTCGGACAGCTCGCGGGTCGCGTTCGAGGTGAGCAGCACCAGCGGTCGGCGGACGGCGGTGATCGTGCCGAGCTCGGGGATGGTGACCTGGAAGTCGCTGAGCACCTCGAGCAGCAGCCCCTCGACCTCGACGTCGGTCTTGTCCACCTCGTCGATCAGGAGCACCGTCGGCTGCTCGCGCCGGATCGCGGTGAGCAGCGGACGGGTGAGCAGGAACTCCTCGGTGAAGATGTCGTCATGGGTCTCCGACCACGACTGGTCGGTGCCGGAGGCCTGGATCCGCAGCAGTTGCTTCTTGTAGTTCCACTCGTAGAGCGCGCGAGCCTCGTCGAGGCCCTCGTAGCACTGCAGCCGGACCAGGTCGGCGCCGGTCGCGCGCGCGATCGCCTTGGCCAGCTCGGTCTTGCCGACCCCGGCCGGGCCTTCCACCAGCAGCGGCTTCTCGAGCGCACCGGCCAGGTACGTCGTCGTCGCCGTCGCCTGGTCGGCGAGGTACCCCGCCTCCGCCAGGCGCTTGCCGGCCTCGGCCGCAGAATCGAACCACGTCACCGGGCCATCATGCCGTGCGCCCGGTTTCACCGTTTCCCCGTCTCGGCGTGACCCGGGCCGTAGCCTGAGCGCGGCGGCCCGTGGGAGAGCCGCCGCGTTCCTGGGGAGGGACCATGCGTCGTGCTCTGCTGCTCTGTCTCGTGCTGGTGGCGTCGGGCCTGGGGGTGTCCGTCCCGAACGCTGCCGTCGCCGTGTCCGTGCGAGACCTGAGCATCACCGGCACCGGCGCCGCGATGTACCCGGCCTTCGACCCGGCGATCGACCGGTACGCCGTGACCACCACCGACGCGACCGCGGGCACCCTGGACGTCGTCGCGACTCCCGGCGTGGGTGAGACCGTGCTGGTCGACGGAGCGACCGGCACCCACCTCACCGGCCTCCAGCCCGGCGACGAGATCACGGTGTCCTTCACCGGCGGCCCGTCGCCGCACACCTACACCTTGATCTACCTGCCCGCCGGCTTCCCGAAGCTGACCGTGTCGACCGGCGCCCAGGGGTCGTTCCCGGACCTGGCGCCAGGACTCGTGGCCGTGACCCTGTTCCCGTTCGGCGGCCCGCAGGCGCCGCCGGCGTACGACGCGATCGTGGACCGCAACGGCGTGCCCGTCTACGCGCAGGTGGTCCCGAACAGCACCGGCGCCACCGGAGATCGGCACTTCGACCTCAAGCAGCAGCCCACCGGCGAGGTCACGGTCCAGCGCCCGACGACCCCGTCGGTCCACTCCTACTCCGTGGCGGTCCTCGATCCGCAGCACCGGTTCCAGGAGACGGCCCACGTCGAGATGGCTGCGCCGCTGACGAACACCGACTTCCACGACTCGCTGCGGCTCCCCGACGGCAGCACGATCCTGATCGGCTACGAGCCGAACCCGGCCACCGGCAAGACCGACGCGACCGTCCAGAAGCTCGACGCCGCGGGCCACGTGACCTTCCACTGGACCTCGGCGCCCTACGCCGGCGAGACGATGGCCGGCCCCTCCTTCCTGGGGTCGTCGGGCGACTACGCCCACGTCAACTCGGTCGTCAGCGTCGAGCACGGCGACCTCATCGTGTCGTTCCGGCACCTGAGCGCGGCGTACCGGATTGCGACCGTGGCCCACGACGGCTACCAGCCCGGTGACGTGATCTGGAAGCTGGGCGGACGGGACAGCAGCTTCACCTTCGTCGGGGACGGCGCGTCGACGCCCGGCCCCTGCGGCCAGCACACCGTGAGCGAGCTGGCGAACGGGCACATCCTGATCTTCGACAACGGCTCCAACGGGCTCTGTGTCGATCCGTCCGATCCGCTCAACCCCGGGGTCAACCGCGGCTTCACCCGGGTCACCGAGTACGCGCTGGACACCGTGGCGCACACCGCGACGCTGGTGTGGTTCTACGCGCCTGCCGGCAAGTACTCGCTGTTCGCCGGCTCCGCCCGCCGGACGGCCAACGGCAACACGCTGATCGCCTGGGCCTCGGACGCCAGCGCGCTCGCGACCGAGGTCGACGCCGCGGGTCAGAAGCTGTGGGAGCTGACCGTGCCGGACAACGGGCTGGGGGCGTCGCGGTACATCAGCTACCGCGCCGAGCTGGTCTCCGGACCGCAGGTCGTCATGGACGGTCCCGCCGACGGGTCCACCGTCGTCCAGGGTGCCGCGGTCGCAGCCAGCGCCAGCTGCACCGACTGGGTGAGCAACGCATTGGCGTCCTGCGCGACGACCGGCCTCGTCGGCGGCGGCCTGGACACCTCCGTGCTCGGCCTCCACACGTGGTCCGTGACCAGCGAGGGCGGTGCCGGGACCACGTCCACGGTGGCCCGGCGCTACACGGTCCGGGCACCCGGCCGGCAACCCGACGGACTGATCCGCAAGGCCGGCAGCGCCTGGTGGAAGGGCGGCAACGTCTACGGGGCCGCCACGAACCAGACCGTCCGCCAGGACGCGCGGCGGCGGCACACCGCGGCGGCAGCCTGGCAGGTGCAGAACGACGGGGAGCGCGCCGACGGCTTCCGGCTCGTCGGCACCGGCGGATCCGCACGGGTGAAGGTCCACTACCTCGCCGGGGGCGTCGACGTCACCCGGGCCGTGGTCGCCGGGACCTACCGGACGCCCACGCTGGCACCCGGCCAGGCGTTCTCGCTGGTGGTCCGGGTCACCCCGACCCGGCACGCGCGGGTCGGTGCCACGCGCACGTTCACCCTGCACACGGTGTCGGTCAGCGACGGCTCGAGGACGGACGCGGTGGCGACGAGGGTGAGAGTTCGGCGGTAGTCGGCACGGCCCGCGGGGCGACCAGCATCAGCAGGCCGATCGCGCCCGCGACGACGCCGGAGACCATCAACGGCAGGTGACCGTCGCCGTTCCACGCCAGCCCCGCCCAGAGACCGGCGACCAGCACGCCGCCACCGAGCACACCCTGGAAGATGCCCTGGCCGGTGCCCTGGCTGGTCGCCGGGAGGAGACCGGAGACCCACGCCTTGCCGACCCCGTCGGTGAGACCGGTGTACGCGCCGTACCCGCCGATCAGCAGCCAGGCCGCCAGGTGGTTCTCGGTCAGGCCGAGCCCGAAGTACGCCGTGGCGAACACCAGCAGGCCGACCGCGACCACCGTACGCGGGGACAGCCGGTCCGCGACGACGCCGGCGGGGTAGCTGAGCGCCGTGTAGACGAGGTTGTAGCCGACGTACGCGAGGATCACCTCGGCCACCCCGAACCCGATCTCGTGCAGCCGCAGCAGCAGCAGGGCGTCGGGGAAGTTCACCAGGGAGAACAGGCCGAGCACGCCGACGACGCGCCAGAACGGCGCGCCGAGGACGACGCGCTCACCGGTGGCCGGGGTGCGTTCGGAGCGGGCCTCGACCGCACCGTCGCGCTTCGGCGCCTCGCGCAGCAGCGCCACCAGGAGCACGCTCGCCACGGCCGGTACGACGGCCACCCAGAGCAGCGGCCGGAGCTCGTGGTCGAGCAGTTCGTAGCCGGCCAGGGCGAGCAGCGGTCCGATCACGGCACCCGCCGTGTCGGCCGCGCGGTGGAAGCCGAACGCCCGGCCGCGGGCACCGACCGGGATGTCCTGCACCAGGAGCGCGTCGCGCGGTGCTCCCCGGATGCCCTTGCCCAGGCGGTCGACCGCGCGCCCGGCCAGCACGACCTGCCACACCCCGGCCGCGGCCACCAGCACCTTGCCGACCGCCGCGAGACCGTAGCCGAGCGCGACCAGCGGCTTCTTGCGGAACCGGTCGGAGAAGCGGCCGGCGACGACCTTGGTGCCCGCGGCCACGCCCTCGGCGATCCCCTCGACGGCACCGACCACGGCGGCCGGGGCGCCGAGCACCGTGGTCAGCAGGATCGGCATCAGGGGGTAGAGCAGCTCGGACGCCGCGTCCTGCATCAGCGACACGGCCGAGACGACCTTGAGGTTCCGGGTCAGCCACGGGCGCTCGCTCACGCGCCGATCATCCCGGCTCCCCGGGCCGCCGTCCACGGCCACCGGGCGCGATGCGCTGCGTCGCTCAGCTCACGGGCGGCAGGTGGTCGCGCGCCCACAGCGCGGCACTGGTCCGGTCGGCCACCCCGATCCGGCGGAACACGTTGCCCAGGTGGACCTTCACGGTGCGCTCGGCGATCCCGAGCCGCTTCGCGATCTGCTTGTTGGCCAGCCCCTCGGCGACCAGCCGGAGCACCTCGCGCTCGCGCGCGCTCAGGTCGGCCCCGGGCTCGGCGGCCCGGACGGGCAGCAGGGCACCGGCGACGCGCGGGTCGAGCGGCGCGTGGCCGCCGGCCGCCGCCCGGATGGCGGCGAGCACGACGTCGGGCTCGCTGTCCTTGAGCAGGTAGCCGACCGCACCGGCACCGAGCGCGTCGACGACCCGGGTGCGGTCGGAGAAGGAGGTCAGCATGACGACGGTGCCGGCAAAGCCGTGGGCGAACAGCGTCCGCGTCGCCTCGATCCCGTCCATCCCGGGCATCGAGATGTCCATCAGCACGACCGCCGGTCCGAGCTCGGCAGCGCGCGCGAGGGCGGTTGCGCCGTCGGCGGCCTCGCCGACCACGCGGACGTCGTCGGTCGCGGCCAGCAGCGCGGCCAGGCCGGCCCGCACGAGGGGGTGGTCGTCGACCAGGAGTACGCCGATCACGCCGGTGGTCATCGCCGCGTCCTCATCGCCGGGGCACCGTGAGCCTCCAGTGGCAGCCCTCGCCGGGGCGGGACCGGACCGCGAGCTCGGCGCCGTGCCCGGAGGCCACGTCGGCGAGGACCCGGAGCCCGAAGTGTCCCTCGGGCGGGCGCGCGAGCACCTGCTCGGCGTCGAACCCGGTCCCGTCGTCGGCGATCTCGAGCACGACCGCGTCGGCCTGCGGCTCGAGGCGCACCGTCACGTGCGAGGCAGCCGCGTGCCGGCGTACGTTCTCCAGGCACTCGTGGGCGACCCGGAACACCAGCCGGTCGCCGTCGGCCCCGAGCCCGGGATCGGTCGCCGGCAGCGCGAGGTCGACGTCGATGTCGCGGGCACGCAGGGTCCCGGCGAGGTCCCGGAGCACGTCGAGGAGCCCGGACGTCTCCAGCGTCGCCGGGTAGATGTCGACCAGCAGCGTGCGCAGTCCGCCGATGCTGTCGCGCAGCGTGGCCGCGGCGCCGCGCAGGTCCTCGGCGAGTGCCGCGTCACCCGACGACTCGGCCCGCGCGGCGGCGCCGGCGACGGCGAACGACGTCGCCGCCAGCTCCTGGACGACACCGTCGTGGAGCGTGCCGGCGATCCGGCGGCGCTCGTCGTCGGAGGCCTCGACGGCCCGCTCGAGCAGTCGCTCCCGCTGCCGCTGGGCCGACCGCAGCCGGGACAGCAGCTGCCAGACCAGCGGGACGAGCAGGGCGGCGAACAGCAGCAGGCTGCTCACCGTGACGCCGGCGAACCCCCGCCAGAGCTGGCCGGCGCGCTGGTCGACCTCCGTGTAGGGCGAGTAGGTCTCGAACAGCAGCGGCGTGCCCGTCGGCGTCCACACGGGACGGTAGGCCTCGAGGAGCCGACCCTGGCCGCGCTCGTACCGGTTCTCGGGCTTGTCGAGGTCCGAGACCTCCGCCCGGGTCGCCGGGTGGGAGAAGACCTCCTGGGCGTCGGCGCTCAGCTGGTAGTGCCGGCCGACCAGCCGTGGCTCGTCGGAGTAGACGATCCGGCCGTCGCGGGTCCAGACCTTGACCCGGACCAGGCTGGAGTTCTCGAGGTAGTCGGCCAGGGCCGCGTCGAGCGCGTCCACGGCGGCCGGGTCACCGGTCACGATCGTGTCGGTGAGCACCGGCTGGACGACGGCCTCGGCGAGCAGGTCGGCGGTGTTCGCGGCGTCGTTGACGGACTGCCGCTCGGCGAGCTTGCGCGCGGCGAGCACGCCGACGACCCCGGAGAGCACGAGGACCAGCACCGCGCCGAGGGCCACGATCGCGACCAGCCGCTCGGTCCGGCGTACGGGAGCGATCTCGGGCCGGCGTGCCCGAGAGACCACGACCCACCGCGCCACCTCGGGCGAGCCCGGGGTGGCGCGGGGGTCCACGACGCCGCGGGGGTCGGCGGCCGTGGCCGGGGGCAGGTCGGTGGTCATCGCCTCATTGTCGGGCGCCCGGCCTCAGTTGTGACCGGAACCGTCGTCAGAACCACCCGACGAGCCACCCGACGAGCCACCCGACGAGCCACTGTCGCCGCCGTGGTGGCCGCTGTCGTCGGCACTCGTGTCGTCACCGGAGGAGCCGCTGCTGTCGGAACCGCTGCTGTCGGAACCGCTGCTGTCGGGGCCACTCGACGTACCCGAGGCGCTGTTGTCGCGGTCGTCGCCGGCCTCGGTGTGGTCGTCACGGGACACCGTGCCGCCGTGGTCGTCGCCGGCCTCGGCCTCGCCGGTGCCGTCGCGGTCGTCACCGGCCTCGGTGCGGTCGGCACGCGGCGCGGCACCGCCGTGGTCGTCGCCGGGCTCGGCCTGGTGACCCTGGTCGGCGGTGCCGTCGTCGGAGGGCGCCGGGGACGCGGTCTGGGCCTGGTCGGGCACCCGCACCGGGACATCGCGGCTGAAGGAGGCGTTGCTGGTCAGGCCGATCGCGGCCGGCACACCGGCGACCACGAGGGCCGCGGTGGCGAGGAAGTACTTCAACATCGGGGGTCCTTTCATCGACTGCCCTCAGCGTCGCCGCCCCGGCGGTCCACCGGCCATCGGACCTTGGTGCTAGTACCTATACCCCATGGGGTATATTGGCGCCATGGCCTCGACCGCACCCGCACCCACCTGCGTCCCCACACGCGGCTGGAACGTCCGCCGGATCCTGTTCCTGCTCGCCGGCTCGTTCACGCTCGTCGGCACCGCCCTCGCGGCGTTCGTGAGCCCGTGGTTCCTCCTCCTGCCGGCGCTCGTCGGCGCCAACCAGCTGCTCATGGTCGCCGTCGGCTGGTGCCCGATGTCCTTGCTGCTCGGCCGTCTCGGCGTCCCTGACTAGGGACTGAAGTCTCTGGACCCTGCCCCCGCACCGCAGCACGATGGTGACGGCGAAGGCAGGTGAGACAGGTGTCCGAGACACAGGCCGACAGCACCACTCCCACCCTCGAGGTGCGGATCTTCCGCGACGGCGTACTGGCGCAGCGTGAGCTGTGCGAGTCCGACGCCGAGGCCAATGCCGTGGTCGAGGCGTGGTCCGACGTCGAAGGCGTCGTCTGCGAGGTCGAGGACCTGACCCGCAGCAGCGCCGCCGCGAGCGTGCTGGATCCGCGCCCGTGGGAGGTCGACGCCGACGACGTCACCTACGAGGGCGCCGCGTTCGCCGACGAGGAGGAGGACCGATGAGCACGCAGATGTCCGACGCCCGGCACGGCCGGGCCGCGCGAGGACTCGCCGACCTCGGGGACACGCTCGCGGAGCACGAGGTGCTCAGCGTGCAGTGCCACCACAGCCACCACGTCGGCGCGGTCTACGACACCGCCTCTGGCCTGGTGTACCGCACGATCACCGGACCGCACGCGCACGGCCGGATGGACCGCACGGACGTCGCCCACCACGGCGCGGAGCACGGCACGGTGTACACCGAGGTGCTGGACTCCGACCAGGCCGACGTGATGCTGCCCGGGTGGTGCGCCTGCGGCCCGTGGTCGCTGTCGCGAGCCGACCTGCTGGCCGACGTACGCGCCGGCACGCGGACGACACGCGTCGGCTGACCGGCCGCGGAGGGACGGCGGTGGGTCAGCGCTGCCGCTGCGCCGGGATCGACCGCGGCCGCGGTCCGGCCACGAACGTGACCAGCACCGTGATCGGCGCCTCCCGCGTCTCGACCGCCCGGCTCATCACGACCTGCACGCCGCGACCGAGCTGGCGACCCGCACCGAGCGCCGCCCAGCGCACGTCCACCAGTCGCTGCGGCTGCCGAGGGTCGAGCGTGGTCCGGTACGCGCCGTGCTGCCGGAGTCCCTGGACGATGTCGGGCACGAGGTCCTCGGCGAGCACGTGCGCGTCCGCGGCGGCTCCCGCCGCCACGCGCTGCGCCCGTCCTGCTGCCATGGCACCACGCTAGGTCCGAACCGGCGAACCGCAGAGTCCTGGCGCCGGGTGGGCTAGCCCGATCCGCCCCGGACGGCCGATTTCAACCCCGCCCTCCCCCTCCGGTACCCTCTTCGGCGGTGGCGTGTCCGAGCGGCCTAAGGAGCACGCCTCGAAAGCGTGTGTGGGTGCAAGCCCACCGTGGGTTCAAATCCCACCGCCACCGCCATGTGACGAGACCCCACCCGGGATTGTTCCCAGGTGGGGTCCGTTGCCTCCCGGCCCGGGACCACGGCACGCCCGCGATGCAACGTGGTTGCAACGTTTCCGCGGCGACCCTCGGCGGACCTTCGACCTCTGGTTTCTCACCCCATGACCCTGTCTACTGACTTCATGACACGCGGCGCACACGGCGCACCCATGCGTGCGGAGGTCGCCGACTCCTGGCACCTGTCCGCCGCCGCCGGCGTGTCCGCCGAGGACGTCGAGGCGCCGATCACCCTGTCCGAGGACGCGCTGCGCGGGTACCGCGCTGCGCACCCGCTCGCCCAGGTCTTCCCCCTGCTCGACGACGTCCTGGGCCAGGCTGCGCGCGACTGCGACGCGATCATGGCCGTCTCCGACGCCGAGGGACAGCTGCTCTGGGTGTGCGGTACGCCGGCCACCCTGCGCCGCGCCGAGAGGATCGGCTTCGTCGAGGGCAGCAACTGGGACGAGCGGCTCGCCGGCACCAACGCCCCCGGCCTCGCGCTGCGCCTCGACCAGCCGACCCAGGTGAGTCGGTCCGAGCACTTCCGGCGTTCGGTGCAGCAGTGGACCTGCGCCGCCACCCCGATCCACGACCCCGGCTCGGCCAGCCTGCTCGGGGTCCTCGACATCACCGGCAACGACACCATCGCCGTACCGCAGACGATGGCGATGGTGCGCGCCGCGGCCCGGATGGCGGAGTCCGAGCTCGCCCGCGAGAAGCTCACCCGCACCGAGCCGACCGAGACGGCACCGGGCGCCCTGCACCTGGTCATCGAGTCGCTGGGCCGCAACGACTCGCTGCTCTCGATCAGCGACGGCCGCGGCCACCACCACCAGCTGCGGCTCTCGCCGCGGCACAGCGAGATCCTGCTGCTGCTCGCCTCGGCGCCCCGGGGCCTCTCCGGCGACGAGCTCGCCGTGCTCGTCTACGAGGACGACGGCGCATCCTCGACGCTCCGCGCCGAGCTGAACCGGCTGCGCAGCCTGCTCGGCGACGACGTCCTGGCCTCCCGCCCGTACCGCCTGTCCGGCTCGATCACCGGGGACTGGCTCGCCCTCGAGGCGCAGCTCGCCGCCGGCGACCTGCGGACCGCGATGCGCAGCTACCGCGGCCCGATCCTCCCCCGTTCGACTGCACCCGGGGTGGTCCGGCTGCGCGAGCAGCTGCACATGAGCCTGCGTGAGGCCGTACGCCGCAGCCGCCAGGCCGACCTGCTGTCGACCTGGACCCGGTCGAGCTGGGGCGCCGACGACTACGAGATGTGGCTCGCCCAGCGCGACGCGCTCGGTCCCACCTCCCCGATGCTGCCGCTGGTCGACGGCCAGATCGCGCGGCTGGACCGCGAGCTCGGCTGACCGGAGCGCGCGCAACGTCGTCGCAACGTGGCGGTTCCTACCGTGTGAGCGCCATCACACCCCACACGTCTGGAGCACCGACATGACCGTCTACTCACCCCCGGGAAGCCCTGACTCGCTGGTCAGCGTGAAGTCCCGGTACGACCACTTCATCGGCGGCCAGTGGGTCCCGCCGGCCAAGGGCGAGTACTTCGAGAACGTCTCGCCGGTCAACGGCAAGCCGTTCACGGAGATCGCCCGCGGCACCGAGGCCGACATCGAGGCCGCCCTCGACGCCGCCCACGCCGCGGCCGACGCCTGGGGTCGCACGGCGCCCGCCGAGCGCTCGGTGATCCTCAACAAGATCGCCGACCGGATGGAGGAGAACCTCGCCCTCCTCGCGGTCGCGGAGACCTGGGACAACGGCAAGCCGGTCCGCGAGACCCTCGCCGCCGACCTGCCGCTCGCCGTCGACCACTTCCGCTACTTCGCCGGCGCCGTGCGCGCCCAGGAGGGCGGCATCAGCGAGATCGACGAGAACACCTACGCCTACCACTTCCACGAGCCGCTGGGCGTGGTCGCGCAGATCATCCCGTGGAACTTCCCGATCCTGATGGCGGTGTGGAAGCTGGCCCCGGCGCTCGCGGCCGGCAACTGCGTCGTCCTCAAGCCCGCCGAGCAGACCCCGTGGTCGATCCTGGTGCTCTTCGAGCTCATCGGCGACCTGCTGCCCGCCGGCACGGTCAACATCGTCAACGGCTTCGGCGTCGAGGCGGGCAAGCCGCTGGCGTCGTCCAACCGGATCGCGAAGGTCGCCTTCACCGGTGAGACCACGACCGGCCGGCTGATCATGCAGTACGCCAGCCAGAACCTCATCCCGGTCACCCTCGAGCTCGGCGGCAAGTCGCCGAACATCTTCTTCGAGGACGTGGCGTCGAAGAACGACGCCTTCTACGACAAGGCACTCGAGGGCTTCGCGATGTTCGCCCTCAACCAGGGCGAGGTCTGCACCTGTCCGTCCCGGGCCCTCGTCCAGGAGTCGATCTACGCCGACTTCGTGCACGACGCGGTCACCCGCGTCGAGAAGATCGTCCAGGGCAACCCGCTGGACGACGCCACGATGATCGGCGCCCAGGCCTCCAACGACCAGCTCGAGAAGATCCTGTCCTACCTCGACATCGGCCGGCAGGAGGGGGCGAAGGTGCTCACTGGCGGTGAGCGCAACGTGCTCGAGGGCGACCTGGCCGGGGGCTACTACGTCACGCCGACGATCTTCGAGGGCACGAACTCGATGCGGATCTTCCAGGAGGAGATCTTCGGCCCGGTGGTCTCGCTGACGTCGTTCGGGTCGGAGGCCGACGCCCTCCACATCGCCAACGACACCCTCTACGGGCTCGGTGCGGGCGTCTGGGCCCGCGACGCGGCGCTGCAGTTCCGGATGGGTCGCGGCATCAAGGCCGGCCGGGTCTGGACGAACTGCTACCACGCCTACCCGGCCCACGCCGCGTTCGGCGGGTACAAGCAGTCCGGCATCGGCCGCGAGAACCACAAGATGATGCTCGACCACTACCAGCAGACCAAGAACCTGTTGGTCTCCTACAGCCCCGATGCACTCGGCTTCTTCTGAGCGCGTCGCGGTGACCGGTGAGGCGGCGGAGCTCCTCCGCCGCCTCACCGAGGCACACGGGCCGCTGATGTTCCACCAGTCCGGCGGCTGCTGCGACGGCAGCTCACCGATGTGCTACCCCGACGGTGAGTTCGTCACCGGCGACGCGGACGTCCACCTCGGCGACCTCGACATCGGCCTGGACCGACGGGTACCGGTGTGGATGTCCGCGGCGCAGTTCGGCTACTGGTCGCACACCCACCTGACCATCGACGTGGTGACGGGTCGTGGCGCGGGCTTCTCGCTCGAGGCGCCGCACGGCGTCCGGTTCCTGATCCGGTCCCGGCTGTTCACCGACGAGGAGGCCGACGCGCTGGCCTGACCCGGCGCCCCTAGGCTGCCCGGCATGGAGCAGACCGAGCTGACCGTCCCGTCCCACGGCGACCCGCTGGCCGCCACCCTCGGCCGGCCGGACGGCCCGGGCCCCGCCCCGCTCGTGATCATGGCCCACGGCCTGGGCGCGGTCCGGGACATGGGCCTGGCGGCGTACGCCGACCGGTTCCGGGCGGCCGGGTTCGCGACCCTCGTCTTCGACTACCGCGGCTTCGGGTGCAGCGGCGGGCAACCGCGGCAGTGGCTCTCCGTGCGCCGCCAGCTGCAGGACTGGCGGGCGGTCCTCGCCCACGCGCGCACGCTGGACGGCGTCGATCCCGACCGGATCGCCCTGTGGGGCACCTCCTTCGGCGGCGGGCACGTCATCCGGGTCGGCGGCGACGCAGGTGTCGCGGCGGTCGTCGCCCAGTGCCCGTTCACCGACGGCCTCGCCTCGCTGCGCGCCCTCGGACTGCGCAGCACCCTGAAGCTGCTGCCCGCCGCCTTCCACGACACGCTCGCGGCCCTCGTGCACCGGCCCGCCGCCGGCGTCGCCCTGGTCGGCCCGCCCGGCTCCGCTGCCCTGATGACCGCCCCGGACGCGGAGCCCGGCTATCGCGCGCTGGTGCCACCCGGGCTGGCGTTCGACGACCACGTCGACGGCCGGATCGCCCTGCAGGTGCCCCTGCACGCGCCCGGCCGCGCCGCCGGCAGGGTGCGCGTCCCGATCCTGTTCAGCGTGTGCGAGCACGACACGGTCGCGCCGGCCGGACCGACGCTGCGGTACGCCGCCCGCGCTCCCCGCGGCGAGGTCCGCAGCTACCCGGTGGGCCACTTCGACATCTACTCCGGGTCTGCCTTCGAGCAGGTCGTCGCCGACCAGGTCGACTTCCTGCGCCGCCACCTCGGCTGACCGGTCCCGCGCAACCCGCATCCGGCAGCCGGGCGGCCTGTCAGGATGAGGCATGGCCGGGGACGAGGTGCTCGAGTGGCTCCTGGCGGGCGACGTGTCCGTCCGGTTCCAGGTCACCCGCGACCTCCTGCACCGCGACGCCACCGAGCTCCAGGCCCGGATCGCGACCGAGGGCGACGGCGCGGTCCTCCTGGCCGCCCGGCACCCGGACGGGCACTGGGGACGCGGCTTCTACCAGCCGAAGTGGACCTCGAGCCACTACACGCTCCTCGAGCTGCGCAACCTCGGACTCGACCCGCAGCACCCGGCCGCCCGCGAGACCGTGGCCCTCATCTTGCGGCAGCACAAGAGCCGGGACGGCGGCCTCGACCCGCGGGTCACCGTCCGTCGCAGCGACGCCTGCGTCAACGGCATGGCCCTGAACTACGCGAGCTGGTTCGGCGCAGCCGAGGACGACTTGGCCAGCGTCGTCGACTGCCTCCTCGCCGGCCAGATCCCGGACGGCGGCTTCAACTGCCGGCGAGGACCCGAGGTCCGGCACTCCTCGATGCACACGACTCTCTCCGTGCTCGAGGGCATCACCGGCTACGAGCGCGCGGGCCACCGCTACCGGCTCGACGACCTGCTCGCGGCGCGCGCGACCAGCGTGGAGTTCCTGCTGCGTCACCACCTGTACCGCAGCGAGCGCACCGGCACCGTGATCCGGCCCGAGTTCGTCCGGTTGCACCACCCGACGCGCTGGTACTACGACGTCCTGCGCTGCCTGGACTCCCTGGCCGACGCCGCCATCGGGTACGACGAGCGGATGTCCGACGCGATCGAGGTCCTCCGCCGACGACGCGCCCCGGACGGACGGTGGTCGGCGAACCGGTCGTACCCGGGCGTCAGCCACCTCCCGCCGCCGGTCGCCGGCCAGCCGAACCGCTGGGTCACCCTGGCTGCGCTGCGGGTGCTGGCGGCCTACGCGCCGGACCGCTGACCGGCGAAGAACGCGTCCAGCAGCGAGGTCGACTCTGCGGCCAGCACCCCGCCGAGGACCTCCGGCCGGTGGTTGAGCCGGCGGTCACGGACGACGTCCCAGAGACTGCCGACGGCACCGGCCTTGTCGTCGTACGCGCCGAAGACCAGCCGGTCGACGCGCGCCAGCACGGTCGCGCCCGCGCACATGGTGCACGGCTCCAGGGTGACGACGAGGGTGCAGCCGGTCAGCCGCCACTCGCCGACCCGATCGGCGGCGGCGCGCAGCGCGACCATCTCGGCGTGGCCGGTCGGGTCGGCGTCCCGCTCGCGGACGTTCATGCCCTCGCCGACGACCGTCCCGTCGGCGTCGACCACGACGGCGCCGATCGGCACGTCGCCGGCGGCGGTCGCGGCCGCGGCGAGCTCGAGCGCGCGGCGCATCGGCGCCAGCCAGGTGTCAGGAGGGGGCATCGGCAGCGTCAGTCGGAGAGGTCGACGATCTCGTCGAACTTGTCGCCGAAGCCGACCCGGCGAGCGATCTCGCTGAGCAGCTCCTCGGGATAGAGGTCGTAGTCGTCGAGGAGCGCCCCCATCTCGGCCGCGCTGAAGCCCATGTCGGACACGATGCCCAGGTCACCGGCGGGCGCCTGCTCGTCGTCGACGTCGACGTGCACGCCGACGTGCACGACGGCCGAGCGGGCCAGCGCCCAGTCGGTCGCGGCGGTCGCGTCGGAGAGCAGGACCCGCACCAGCGACCCCTGCACGCGGACGATCAGCACGAAGTCCTCGTCCACCGAGATCATCGCCAGCGCGCCGGTCTCGCCGGGATAGCGGCGCAGCTCGCGCCCGATGGTCTCGACGTCGTCCAGCGCCCGGCCGGGCAGCTCGGCGACGTTCCAGTCGCCCTCGTCGCGGTAGGCGACCACCGCGAAGTCAACCGCGTTGACCTCGGCATCGGTCATGTCCGTCACCACGCACCACCTAGCGCCACAACGTCGATGGTGGCAGAACAGCGCTCCGGCCACCAAGTGCCTTACGGCCCCTCACGGGGCCCCGGCCGGATCCGGCGTCCGAGGCTCTAGCCTGTGCCCATGCGCCTGCAGGTCGTCGACCACCCCCTGGTGTCCCACAAGCTCACGGCCCTGCGCGACGAGCGCACGGCGTCGCCGGAGTTCCGGCGGCTCACCGACGAGCTGGTGATGCTGCTGGCCTACGAGGCGACCCGCGACGTCCGGGTCGAGCCGACGACGGTGCAGACGCCGGTGGCGATGGCGGAGGGTGTGTCGCTGAGCCGGCCCCGCCCCCTCGTGGTGCCGATCCTGCGCGCCGGGCTGGGCATGCTCGAGGGGATGATGCGGCTGATGCCGACCGCGGAGGTCGGCTTCCTCGGCATGGTCCGCAACGAGGAGACCCTCGAGGCCTCGACGTACGCCGAGCGGCTGCCGCTCGACCTGTCCGGCCGCCAGTGCTACGTGCTGGACCCGATGCTCGCGACCGGCGGCACACTGGCCGCGGCGCTGTCCTTCCTGACCGACCGGGGGGCCGACGACATCACCGCCATCTGCCTCCTCGCCGCGCCCGAGGGCGTCGCCAACCTCGAGCAGGGCGTCGCCGCCCTCGAGGTCCCGATCACGATCGTGACGGCCGCCCTCGACGAGCGGCTCAACGAGAAGGGCTACATCGTGCCCGGTCTCGGCGACGCCGGTGACCGGCTCTACGGCCTGGCGCAGTAGCCCTTCGGGTCAGAGCGCCTTGACGGCGTTCAGCAGCTTGCCGAGGGAGTCCTTCGCGTCACCGAAGAGCAGCGTGGTGGTCGGCTCGAAGAGCAGCTCGTTCTCGATGCCGGCGAAGCCGGGGCGCATCGAGCGCTTCATGAACACGACCTGCTTGGCCTCGTCGGCGTTGAGGATCGGCATGCCGTAGATCGGGGCGCCGGGCGTGGTCTTCGCCGCCGGGTTGACCACGTCGTTGGCGCCGACGACCAGGACCACGTCGGCGTTCTTGAAGTCGCCGTTGATCTCGTCCATCTCGATCAGCTGCTCGTAGGGCACCTGGGCCTCGGCCAGGAGCACGTTCATGTGGCCGGGCATACGACCCGCGACCGGGTGGATCGCGTAGTCGACCTTGGCGCCGCGCGCGATGAGCACGTCGACCAGCTCCCTCAGCGTGTGCTGCGCCTGGGCGACGGCGAGGCCGTAGCCGGGCACGATGATCACGCGCTCGGCGTACCCGAGGAGGATCGCGATGTCCTCGGGACCGGCGGACTTCACCGGCCGGTCCGAGGCCTCGCCACCGCCGAGGGTCGAGCCGCCCTTGAGCGCACCGAAGAGGATGTTCGCCACCGAGCGGCCCATCGCGTTGGCCATCAGCAGGGTCAGGAAGGTACCGGAGGCGCCGACCAGGGTGCCGGCGATCAGCAGCACGGTGTTGGAGAGCACGTAGCCGCCGGCGGCCACGGTCAGACCGGTGAACGCGTTCAGCAGCGAGATCACGATCGGTACGTCGGCGCCACCGACCGGCAGCACCAGCAGCAGCCCGATCACCAGGCCGAGCAGGCCCATCACGACGCCGATCCACAGGTGCGGCTCGTTGACCAGCATCACCGACAGCACGACCGCGGCGAGGAACGAGCCGCCGAAGATCACCGGCAGGCCGGGGAACACCACCGGCCGCGAGGTCATCAGCTCCTGCAGCTTGGCGAAGGTGACGATCGAGCCGGCGAAGGACACCGACCCGACGATGATCGTGAACGCCGTGGCCGCGAGCGGGAACCAGTCGAAGAACTCGCCGTGCTCCTGCAGCTCGAGCAGCGCCACCAGGGCGGCCGCACCGCCACCGACGCCGTTGAACAGCGCCACCATCTGGGGCATCTGCGTCATCTGCACCTTCTTGGCGCCGTAGACGCCACCGGCGGTGCCGACCGCGATCGCGGCCAGGATCAGCGGCACGTGCTTGAGGTGCAGGTCGGACCAGAAGAACGGCACCGCACACGCGACGACCGCTCCGGCGGCGCCGAGCAGGTTGCCGTTGCGCGCGGTCTTCGGGCCGGACAGGCCCTTCAGCGCGAGGATGAAGCAGACGCCGCAGGCGAGGAAGAGCAGCTGGACCCAGGTCGGCATCACTTGGTCTCTCCCGCGTCGGTCTTCTTGGCCGGCTTGCGCACGAACATCTGCAGCATCCGGTCGGTCACCACGAAGCCGCCGACCATGTTCACCGCGGCCAGCACGATCGCGATCAGGCCCACCACGAGCGCAGCGGTGCTGTCGGTCGAGCCGGTCACCAGGATCGCGCCGAGCAGGATGATGCCGTGGATCGCGTTGGCGCCCGACATCAGCGGGGTGTGCAGCGTCGAGGACACCTTCGAGATCACCTCGATGCCGACGAACACGCTGAGCACGAAGATCGTCAGCCAGACGACGGAGTCGCTCACTGGTCAGCCTCCTGGTCGTAGGGAAGGTCGAGCTGGGGCTCCGTGTCGGCCGGCTCGGGCGGCTCGGCCACCTCCGCCACCTCGGGTTCCGGCGCGCGCGGGCCCTCGAGGGCCTCGCGGGTGGGCTCGTGCACGATCCGGCCGTCGTGGGTGACCGCGGACCCGGCGACGATCTCGTCGTCGAAGTCGGGGGTGAACGTGGCCGGGCCACCGTCCTCGCCCGCCGTGGTCATCAGGGTCAGGATGTTCACGATGTTCTGCGCGTAGAGCTTCGACGCCGGACCCGGCATCTGCGAGGGCACGTTGGCGCCGCCCCACACCTGCGCCTGGCCGATCTTGACGACCTTGCCCGGGACCGAGCCCTCGACGTTGCCGCCGGTCTCGGCGGCGAGGTCGACGACCACCGAGCCGGGCTTCATCGCCTCGACCATGGCCGCGGTCACGAGCAGCGGCGCCTGCCGGCCCGGGACGGCGGCGGTGGTGATCAGCGCGTCGGCGGCGGCGATGTACGGCGCGAGCGCCTCCATCTGCCGCTTCGCCCGGTCCTCGGTCATCTCGCGGGCGTACCCGCCGGCGCCTTCGAGGGTCTCCAGCTCCAGGTCGATCGACTTGGCGCCCATCGAGCGGATCTCCTCGGCGGCGGCCGCGCGCACGTCGTACGCCCGGACGACGGCGCCCAGGCGCTTGGCGGTGGCGATCGCCTGGAGGCCGGCGACGCCGGCCCCGAGCACGACCACCTCGGCCGGCTGGACGGTGCCCGCCGCAGTCATGTTGAGGGGGAAGAACCGGCGCAGCAGCCCCGCGGCGACGATCGCGCTGCGGTAGCCCGCGACCAGCGCCTGCGAGGACAGCGCGTCCATCGACTGCGCGCGGGAGATCCGCGGCACCAGCTCCATCGCGAAGGACGTCAGGCCGGCGTCACGCAGCCGGACCACGAGGTCCTGCTCGGAGTTCACCGGGAGGAACGAGATCACCGCGGCGCCTTCGCGGAGCCGGTCCACCGCTGCCGGGTCGAGCGGCTGGACGGCGACCACGACATCGGCCTCGGACAGGGCCGAGTCCGAGATGACGGCACCGTGCTCGGTGTACTCCGCATCGGCGAACTCGGCGTTCGCACCGGCCCCGGGCTCGACCAGCACCTCGGCGCCCAGACCGGTCAGCTTGCCGACCAGCTCCGGGACCATGGCGACGCGGGCCTCGCCCTCACGGGTCTCCCTGACTACAGCGATCTTCACGCGTGCAACTTATTGCACGAGCCGGAGACCGATCGGGATTTGAGACCGGAGTCTCACAGGGCGGAGGAAGGGTGGAACAGGTTCCAGCGGCGGGCCGCTCAGCCGACGTTGCCGCCCACGAGGTACCCGATGGCGTAGGTCACGGCCATCGCCAGCACGCCGCCGGCGACGTTCCGGCCGATCGCCCGGCTGACGATCGCGCCGGCGAAGCGGGCCGACAGGTAGCCGGTGAGGGCGAGCGCGACGGCGACCGATCCGGCCGTCGCGAGCACCCGGGCGTTCGACGGCAGCAGGATCATCAGCATCGGCAGCAGCGCGCCGATCGTGAAGGCCAGCATGGACGCCCACGCCGCGTGCCATGGGTTGGTGAGCTCGTCCGGGTCGATGTGCAGCTCGGCCTCGGCGTGCGCGCCCAGGGCGTCGTGGGCGGTGAGCTCGAGCGCGACCTGGCGTGCGGTCTCCTCGGTGAGGCCCTTGTCACGGTAGAGGCCGGCCAGCTCGGCCAGCTCCTCGTCGGGCTCCTCCTCGAGCTCGCGCCGCTCCTTGGCGAGCAGCGCCTGCTCGGTGTCGCGCTGGGTGCTCACCGAGACGTACTCGCCGGCCCCCATGCTCAAGGCACCGGCGATCAGGCCGGCTGACCCAGCCACGAAGATGGTGTGCCGGTCCGTCGTGGCACCCGCGACGCCCATGACCAGGCCGGCCACGGACACGATGCCGTCGTTGGCGCCCAGGACGGCGGCGCGCAGCCAGTTGAGCAGCGAGCCGGTGCCGTTCTTGTGCGGCTCGTCCTCGTGGGGGCCGATCTCGGCATCCGGGGGCAGCTCGGCCTCGGTGGTCATGCGTCCAATCCATCACGTCGGGGCTGCTCGGGCAACGAAGGCGAACCTCAGCTCGCGCGGGCCGGGCTCCAGCGGGTGGTGTAGGTCACCGGGTCGACCGCGGTCACCACGACGTCCACGTCTCGGCGCTCACCGCCGACGTCGAGCCGGCAGGTCACCCGGGTGCCGACCACGCCACGGAGGTAGGGGCACACCACCCGGCTCGGCCTGGTCCGGGACTGCGGCCGGTAGCGCCGGCGCAGCTCGGTGGCGAGGTGGCTGCCGGTGAGGCCGAACTCGCGGGCCCGCTCGTCCATCGCGACGTGCAGCCGGCCGCCCGAGGTCACCGAGGTGACCGTCACGGTCCCCGCGACCTCGACCACGCGGCCCCCGCTCAGCCTGGTCGTGCGCAGGCAGCGCACGGCCGCACCCAGCTCGAGGGCCAGCTCCGGACAGGACAGCGTGCCGGCGGCGAGCCGAGGGTTCTGGGCCTCGAGCTCGTGCTCGGCCATCCTGCCGACCTCGGCGCCGGTCAGGTGGCCGACGGCGGGCGGGTTCTGCCCGCAGCCCGCGACCAGCAGGCCCAGGAGCAGGCCGCAGCCCACCGCCCGACCGGCACCCGCGCAGACGACCGCGACCTTCACGACCCCATCTTCACAGGGCCCCTCAGGCCGGCTGCGGCACCGGCCCTCGCGTGACCAGCCCGAGCACCCCGGCCAGCACGCACGCCAGCGCGACGGCCGCGGTGAACCACGGGAAGATCGCGGACAGGCTCCACTGGGTGGCGGCCCAGCCCGCGAGGATCGTGGGGACGGCCATCGCGCCGTACGCGAGCACGTAGTACGCCGACATCACCTCGCCGCGGTGGTCGGCCGGGACGACGCGACCCAGGTGGCGCAGCGAGCCGCCGAACGCCAGCCCGAACGAGAGCCCCATGAAGACCGCGGCCGCCGCGACCAGCCACGCGTGGTGGCTGTCCAGCGCGAGCACGCTGACCACGAGGGCGGCCGCGGTCGCGAAGTCGCCGACGACGGCCGCCGTGCGCGGCACCAGCCGGATGCCGACGGCCTGGCTGACCGCGGCCGCGCTCGCCATCGCGGCCACGACCGCGCCGCCGAAGACCAGGCTGTGGATGCCGGTGGACACCCCGGCGAACGCGGGGAAGAGCGACAGGTAGACACCGAGCACCGACCAGGAGGCCATCACGCCGAGCACGGCGAAGCGGAAGTCGTGCCGGATCGAGCGGGGCACGCTCGGCCGGGTCAGCCGGATCGGCGCGGTCGACCGCGTCTGGTGGGTCTCGCCCATCATCAGCAGGTTGAGCAGCAGGACCAGCACGACCAGGCCGACCAGTGCGTACGGCGTGACCAGCGGGTCGGGGCCGTACTGCGCGAGCAGCGACGCGGCGAGGATCGTCACCGCCATGCCGACGTTGAAGATGATCCCGGTGCGGTGGCCGGTGCGCGCCCCGTCGTGCGGCCGCAGGTCCAGCAGGGCGGCACTGCCGGCCACGACGGTCGCGCCGACGGCGGCGCCGTGCAGGGCGCGGGCGACGAAGAGGGCGGCGACGCCGTGCGCGGTCATGAAGACCACCAGGCCGACGACCATCGCGAGGACCGCGGCCACCAGCAGCGGCTTGCGTCCGTAGCGGTCGGAGATCTGCCCGGCCACGAGCACCGACCCGAGCGCGGCGACGGCGTACACCGCGAACACCAGCGTGGTGGTGATCGGCGCAAGGTGCCACTCGCGCTCGTACACGCCGTACAGCGGCGCCGGCGCGCCGGAAACTCCGAGCGCCACGGCGAGCAGCGACATCAGCAGCGGGTAGGCGCCGATCAGCGGCCGCCGGGACGTCGTGGGAGTGCTCATCGGATCCTCCTGCGAATCGTGCTAAGTTCGATGTGCGTCGAACGGGAACACTAGCGCCAAGTTCGATGCGCATCAAACCTATTGTTTCGCCCGGGAGGGGAGCCATGACCACGATGCCGACCACGGACACCCTGGAGGACGCCACCGACAGTCCGGCGCTGCCCGCCGTGGCTCCGGTCGGCACGCTGCACCAGGTGCTCGCCGCGCTCGCCGACCCGGTGCGCCTGGAGATGGTCCGGCGGATGTCGCTGACCGACCAGCCGGTCGCGTGCGCCGACCTCTACGAAGGCATCAACAAGTCGACCGCCAGCCACCACTTCAAGACCCTGCGCGAGGCCGGCCTCACCGAGCGGATCGTGATCAACGGCCAGACCCACCAGCGGCTGCGCACCGACGAGGTCGAGCAGGCCCTGCCCGGCATCCTCGCCTCGGTCGTCGCGGCGGCTCGCGGGTGAGCGGCGCCGGCGCCTGGTGGCGCTCCGCCGTCGTCTACCAGATCTACCTCAAGTCCTTCCTCGACACCGACGGTGACGGCCTCGGCGACTTCGACGGCGTGGTCGCGAAGCTCGACCACCTCGTCGAGCTCGGGGTCGACGGGCTGTGGCTCAACCCCTGCTACCCGTCGCCCAACCACGACGGCGGGTACGACGTCGCCGACTACCTCACCGTCGACCCGACGTACGGCGGCCTGCCCGCCTTCGAGCGGCTGCTCGACGCGGCGCACGCGCGCGGGCTCAAGCTGCTGCTCGACCTGGTGCCGAACCACTGCTCCGACCAGCACGCGTGGTTCCGGCAGGCGCTGGCCGCAGGGCCCGGGTCGCCCGAGCGCCGGCGGTTCATCTTCGCCGACGGTCGCGGCCCGGACGGGGCGGAGCCGCCGAACAACTGGCAGTCGATGTTCGGTGGGCCGGCGTGGGAGCGGGTCGCGGACGGCCAGTGGTACCTCCACCTCTTCGACGTCTCGCAGCCCGATTTCAACTGGGACAACCCCGAGGTCGCCGAGATGTTCGACGAGGTCCTCACCACCTGGTTCGACCGCGGCGTCGACGGGTTCCGGATCGACGTCGCGCACGGGATGGTGAAGGCCCCGGGCCTGCCCGCCCTGATGGCTCCGCACGAGGTCAACCACTACGCATGGAACCAGCCGGGCGTGCACGACATCTTCCGGCGCTGGCGCCGGCTCGCGGACGCCTACGGCCGCGACCTCACCCTCGTCGGCGAGGCCTGGGTCTCGCCGGCCCACTCCGCCGACTACATCCGCGCCGACGAGCTGCAGCAGGTCTTCTACTTCGGCCCGATCCAGCAGCCGTTCGAGGCGGCCGCGTTCCGGCACTCGATCGAGGCCGCGTACGCCGCCCTGGCACCCGACCACGGCGCCCCGACGTGGACCCTCAACAACCATGACGTGCACCGCGCGGTGACCCGCTACGGCGTCGTCGAGCCGGAGCCGATGGCGCCCAGCCCCGACACCAACGCGATGCTGACCCGCGTTCGCGGCCGCGTCGACCTCGAGCTCGGCACCCGCCGGGCGACCGCGGCGTTGCTGCTGCTGCTCGCCCTGCCCGGCTCGGTGTACCTCTACCAGGGCGAGGAGCTCGGGCTCCCCGAGGTGCAGGACCTGCCCGACGAGGCCCGCCAGGACCCGCTCTGGGAGCGCTCGGGGCACGTCGACCACGGCCGCGACGGGTGCCGGGTGCCGCTGCCCTGGGCCGCCGGCGCGCCGGGGTTCGGCTTCACCTCCGGCACACCGTGGCTGCCGCAGCCAGGCTGGTTCGCGGACTTCGCGGTGGACCGGCAGGAGGACGACAAGGCCTCGGTGCTGAACCGCTACCGCGCCGCCCTGCGCGCCCGCCGCGACCTCGACCCGGCGACCCCGCTCGTCTGGCTCGACCCCGGGCGCGACGACGTGCTCGCCTTCCGGCGCGGCGCCCTCGTCTCGGTGACGGTCTTCGCCGGTCCGTCGTACGACGTGCCGGCCGAGTGGGGCTCCCTGGTGCTCGGGAGCGCCGTGACCGTCTCGGACGCGACCCTGTCCGCGGGGCACACCGGCTGGTTCCGCGGCTGACCGCCGGGACCTTCGGACCTACCGCTGCGCCGCCCAGCGACGCACCGTGGAATCGAGGGGGTTCGCGTCCACCGGAGGTGAGTCATGAGCAACCCGACGTGCGAGCAGTGCGAGTCGACACCCGGCACGACCTACGCGTTCCACTACGGCCGCAGGGCGGCCCGGACCGGCACCGGGCAGGCCGGCACCGAGCCGGTCTTCCGGGCCACGGTCCACGGGCGCTCCCCGGCCACCGGGGAGTACGAGGTCGGCGGTCTCGAGGCCGTGATCCTCTGCGACGGCTGCCTGACCCGGGCCCGGGCACGCCGCGCCGGACGGCTGGTGCTGCGGGAATGGGTCCGCACGCCCCTGATCGCGTTCGCCTACCTGGTCTGGGCCGTCGTGGTCGGCGCCTGGGCCTGGCAGGGCAACTGGACGCAGGCGGCGATCTGGCTGGGCGGCGGCCTGGTGCTGTCCGCGGCCGTCTACGCGGTGACCTACCTGATCCTGGAGAGCGAGGACTTCGCGCAGCACACCGCCGTGGACCTGCACGAGGAGAAGCTCCGCGAGCAGGGCTGGGACCTGTTCTGGACCGAGAAGGAGTTCGGCCACCTCACGCCGCACTGACCCGGCTCAGCGGTACTCCGGGTTCGCGAAGTCGAACCGCGCCCCGGCGTTCCACTCCGAGCGCTGGTTGCCGTACGCCGGCACGCCGCCGGCCTGCTTGAGCATCCGCGCGAGGTGCATGAGGTTCCAGGTCATGAAGGTCGTGTTGCGGTTGGTGAAGTCGTTCTCGGGACCGCCGCTGCCCGGGTCGAGGTACGACGGCCCGGGACCGGCCTCGCCGATCCAGCCCGCGTCGGCGTTCGGCGGGATCGTGTAGCCGATGTGCTGGAGGCTGTAGAGGACGTTCTGGGCACAGTGCTTGATGCCGTCCTCGTTGCCGGTGATCAGGCAGCCGGCGACCCGGCCGTAGAAGAGGTACTGGCCCTTGTCGTTGAGCATCCCGCTCAACGCGTAGAGCCGCTCGATGACCAGCTTGGTCTGGCTGGAGTTGTCACCGAGCCAGATCGGCCCGGCGATCACCAGGATGTCGCTGTCGAGGACGCGCGGGTAGATCTCCGGCCACTCGTCGGACGCCCATCCGTGCTCGGTCATGTCGGGGTAGACCCCGGTGGCGAGGTCGTGGTCGACCGCCCGGATCACCTCGACCTCGACACCGTGCTTGGTCATGATCCCGGCGCTGGCGTCGACCAGGCCCTGCGTGTTGCTGATCTCGGGGCTCTTCTTGAGGGTGCCGTTGATGAACATCGCCTTGAGGCCGGTGAAGTCGAGCGAGAGGTCGTCGGTCATGCGACGACGATCCCCCGGTCGCCGTCCGCCCGACAAGGAGGTCGGGGTGACCAAGTCCTTACGGGTCGGGTCGCCGGGCGAGCCGGCCGAAACCGGCGACGCGGGCGGGGCTGCGGGTCTAGCCTCGGCGGATGAGTGATCGGGGGCTCACACCGGCGACGCCGTTCGAACCCGCGCCCCCGGCCGGGCGGTCGTCCCCGGAGATCCCGCTCGGGCTGGTGATCGGGCTGGTCGTGCTGATGGTCGTCGGCCTCGGCCTGGCGGGCTACGTGCTGGCGAACCAGGGCCAGGACGAGCAGTCCGGCCCGTCGTACCCGAAGGCCTGGGACCCGCGGATCGCGCCGTACGTGAAGGTCGTGGAGCAGCAGCGCGGGCTCACCTTCCTGCACCCCGTCGCGGTCCGGTTCCTGACCGAGAAGGCGTTCAAGAAGACCGTCACCTCCGACGAGTTGGACCTCGACAAGGAGCAGCGCGCCCAGATCGACCAGGCCACCGGCTTCCTCCGGGCGCTCGGCCTGCTGCACGGCGACGTCGACCTCTTCGACGCCTTCAACAGCACCGCGGAGTCCGGCATCCTCGCCTACTACTCCTTCGAGGACCAGCGGATCACCATCCGCGGCACCACACTCAGCCCGTCGGCCCGGGCCACGCTGGTCCACGAGCTCACCCACGCCCTGCAGGACCAGCACTTCGCCGTCGGCGAGCGCAAGGCGAAGCTGGAGAAGGCCTCCAGGAAGGGGTCGAAGGACAGGCCGACGACCACGGAGAGCACGGTCTACGACGCGATCGTCGAGGGCGACGCGGAGCGGGTCGCCACGCTCTACAAGGCGTCGCTGCCGCCGAAGGAGCGCAAGGCGATCGAGGCCGGCCAGCAGGAAGAGAACACCCAGGGCGCCGCCGAGCTCGCCCAGGTCCCGAAGGTGATCCTGACGATGTTCAGCTCGCCGTACGTCCTGGGCGAGTCGATGGTGGAGGCGGTGGCCACCGAGGGCGGCAACAGCGCCGTCGACCGGCTGTTCCGCGACACCCCGACGCACGAGGCATCACTGCTCGACCCGTTCCAGGTGCTCGCCGACGACCTGGGCGCCGCGAAGGTGGCCGTGCCCGCGGTGCGCGAGGGTGAGAAGAAGCTCGAGTCGGGCGAGCTCGGCACCCTCACGTGGTACTTCATGCTGGCCGAGCGCATCCCGCTGCCCGGGGCGCTGAGCATCGCCGACGGCTGGGGCGGCGACGCGTACGTCGACTTCACCCGCGCCGGCGTCACCTGCGTCCGCATCGCCTATCGCGGCGACACCGCGCAGGACACCGACCTGATGCTCAGCGGTCTGCGTCGCTGGGTCGCGGCCGCCCCCGGGAGCCCGGCGTCGGTGACCGTCTCCGGCGACCAGCTGGACTTCGAGTCCTGCGACCCCGGCGCCGCCGTCAACGCCGGCAAGGACGTCTCGGAGAACGCCCTGGCCCTCGCCGTCAGCCGCACCAACATCGGCATCGGCCTGATCAAGGCGAAGGTGCCTGAGACGGTCGCCCGCTGCCTGGCCGACAAGCTGGTCCGCACCTACTCGATCCCCCAGCTGTCCAACCCGAAGTTCGGCGCCGGCGATCCCGCCGTGCAGGCCCGGATCCGCCAGCTGGCGCTGGCCTGTCGCTAGGGCCACCAGTAGGACAGTAAGTCCATCATATGTATAGACTTAGGGCACAGATCAGACCTTGATCCCGCCCGCGAGACCTCCCACTCGCCGGGCGTCCTCCCACTACAGCGAGTCGAGACGATGGCACCCAGGCTCTCCCCCGCACCCACGGCCGCCCTGATGGCGGCCGGCCTCCTGACCACGGCGCTGATGTTCGCGGCCCACCCCGCGGCTGCCGCCGGCAGGTCCGCAGTCCCCCCGCGCGCCGCCGGTACGGCGCTGGACGGCACCCTGCGGCTGGATGCCGGCTCCTGCGCCGGAGGGAAGGCCACCGGCACCTACTTCCGGATGATCCTGCCCAGCGGTGGCACCAGCGGGCCGTACATGTCCAACAGCGACTCGCGCTGCTCCGACCAGAGCTTCACACCGCTGTCTCCCGGCACGGACGGCGGCCTGCGTGTCGGGTCCTACCAGCCGATCCCGTCCCCGGCGTTCGGCGCCGATGGCGACGCCAAGGCGAACCGGATCACCGCACCGCAGGCGTTCTACGGGACCAGCTTCGCCACGGCGACCAACCCGACCGACCCGCAGACGAGGACCGAGGTCCCGGCGCCGCGACTCACCGTGAGTGGCAGCACCATCACCGGAGACCTCCGCGCGTTCTC
>Ga0255338_1001176_pt1 | contig 53682 bp, 82 predicted proteins | sample MeOH1_35cm_T4_19_FD_203715 | JGI IMG/M metagenome (GOLD analysis project Ga0255338, IMG submission 203715) | Sandy soil microbial communities from University of British Columbia, Vancouver, Canada - MeOH1_35cm_T4_195 | ecosystem: Engineered > Artificial ecosystem > Sand microcosm > Unclassified ... | reverse complement strand
AAAATCCGCAGCGGCGCAAGCAAGCTGTAATCCGTAGTTCAACTGGGGCTGGCTTCGGTAAGCCCCTTTTTCATGGGGCTTTATGTCCGAGTTCGATAAGGCAAGGCTGCGGTACGAAGCAAAGGCGTCGCGCAAGACTGATATTCAAGAGGCTGTCGCCACAACTGAAATCAAGCTACCGCAGCAACCCAAAGCCCCACGAAAAAGAAGCAACGAAATCTCCGTCTCCGTGTGGATAGACGGAAACGTGTATAGCTTTACATTCAAAACAAATATAACCGGGACGATGCTCGGCTCTCAGCAGAACAGGCAGGGTATGCAGCATCTTCTACTGGATGCGCTGCGGTCCAAGTTCGGAGCTGTGGAGCTCGTATGACGCTGATAGAGACAATCAACAGAATCTTGCGTAAGAACGCCATTATCAGGGGCGATACGGACCTGGTGGTGACTCTGTCCGATACGCAGCATAACGCCTCGCTGAATCTCGCCGTCGTGGCGATTCAGGATGAGTTGGTCAAGTTGATTGCCGAAAGGCTCATTCCCTCCGAGAGAAAGACGACGGGAACCATTACGTTCGTCACGGAGCAGCGCACGTATTCTCTGGCGACCGACTTTACTCGATTTTTCGGCCTCCCTCATTTCTATCGCGCTACGGACAATCGGCAGATTTACGAGTTTCCCGGTGGGCTCGAAAGGTTGCAGATAGGGTATTACGACTACGCGACGCAATACGGTGATCCGATCTGGTTCTATTGGGAGCCGACCAGCACCAAGAAGGTGGGATTCTTCCAAGTTCCATCCTCTGCCGAAAATGGGGATGCGTGGACCTACGAGTACGAGGGGTCGGTGATGGTCAGTGCGGTCTCGGACACCTTGCCTTTCCACAACGACGAAGAAAACTACTCGTTCACGGAGATGTGTTCGCGGCGCTTCAAGTTCGCGTACGAGGACGTAAAAAACGAGATGGATATAGTTGCAGTCCTGGACAAGGACCGCACCTATACGACGGCGTATGCCACGCTGCTGAAGCTGATAAAGGGTGAAAATCCGCGACGCTCTTATGGAGCGATCTACCGTTGAAGCTCTATTTCGGCGGCGGTCTTAACGAGCAGCAGCAGCCAGACATCAACGAAGCCGCTGCGGGGTCGTATAACTTCGATCTTTCTAAGGACTCGAACAAACTCATTCCGCGTATGCCGTTCGACCTTAAAGGAACCGCCCCGAATGCGGGAGATATCCGCGGATTCATGCAGCTCGTCAAGCGCGATGACTCGGAAACAACTCTGGTTCAATCCGGCAATGCCGTTTACCTGTGGGATGGCTCTACGACATGGACGAGCAAGGGAAGCTGTGATGCCTCGTCTCAACTCAGGGACACTTACTGGTCATTGCACGATCACCTGGTCATCACGGACCTCGCAAAGCTGACGGCCGTTTCCAAATGGGACGGCACGACCTTTAGCGCCATTACGACCGGGTTAGGGTCCACCCTGTATGCGAAATATGGGATTGTGCATAACGGTCGTGTGTGGCTGTTCAACGTCACCGCGGGGAGTGATACGCCGCATTTGATGGTGGCGAGCGCGTTTGAAGACCCGACTTCATACGACACAACGAAAAGAGGCGGCCCCACTACAGACGGCGGCGGCTCATTTAGCACGGGTCTCGAGGCGTTTTACATGCTTACGCCGGACCTTAGATCGATTAATGGTGTTGCAAAGACGCTAGCCGGTGATCTGATCATCTCCACGGTAGAAGGGTCGCTGTTCAAGTTGTCGGGTACCAGTCCGAGTACTTACAAGTGGGACAACTTCTATCCCGGTTCGCAGGCGGTTGGTACGGAGTCGATGGTATCGACGGGCAATGACATCACGTACATGAGAAAAGGCGGAAACATCGATAGCCTTATCTCGACCCAGAATTATGGTGACGTTGCGGCAGATGATTTATCACGATGGATACCGACGACGGTTAAGAACCTGACGGGTTGCATAGCAATATATGACCAGCAGAACCAGAAGGTGTTTTTCTTCCTGACCTCTAAGGTTCTAGTCCTGTTCAAGGACATCTTATTTTCCGGTGCATTGATAGGGGAGAAGGGTGAGCGGGCGAAGCTCTCGCCGTGGTCTATTTATCGAACGGATGATTCCGCAGGATTCAATACCTCAGCAGCGAAGTTCATGCGCCGCCCAGGAACGACGGAAACAACGGTTTACTTTGGGGCGTCCGATGGTCGGGTATTCGATATGAATGGAACAGGTACGAGCGGAGACGCAGGGGGGTCATCCATTCAGCTCATCAGAAAGACGCGCCTTTACGATACCAACATACGACGTATTACGAGGGGCAGCGTTCAGTACCGACGCTTCAATGAGGTCAGTTTTGGCATTAGCGTTGATTGGGCGGACGAGTACAACACGAGCACTGCAAGCGTGACGCTCAAAGGCCCGCCGCCCGGTGACACTGGCGGGTATTTCGGTGGCTCCGTCTACTTTGGTGGCGAGGCTTATTTCAATCAAGGATTCTCGTTCGCGGACAAGGTGAGCCATCAGAACTTTTCGCAGGTGGGTCGAGGTACGGCCGCTTCTGCGACGTTTACCGCGCTGACGACTAAGACGTGGCAGGTGGATAACGTGGAGCTGGCTTGACGCCCAGGGAACGCAGGGAACGGCTGTTTAGGGGCGGAAGGCCCGTTATCCGCAGGCTGGAAATACTGGACGGTGAGCAGTACTCGAAAGACATGGGGATTCTTTGGGCTGCGTATAAGGCAGGATCTTTCCCTATTCCAGACGGTATGTCGCAAGCCGATTTCGTCAAGACGATAGAGGACAGTCCGTATCAGCAGACGTGGATTGTGGACGACAAAAGTAAGAGCTTTTCGTCCGGACATGGGCCTATCGCGTTAATGGGCACGAACACAGCCGGGATGATCGTTGAGGTAAAGGGCGTGTTCTTCAAGTGGGCGAGCAGGCGAAACACACTCAGGGGGAGCGTAGCGTTTTTGAACATGCTGCGCGGCTCCAAGAAAACCGGAATCATCCTCGTCAGGACACAAAAAGAAAAAATGACACTACCTGACCATCTCAAGCTCTATGAGCTGCTGTATTTCCTCGGGCAATCTGACGAGAGCGAATACCTGTACTCCGTCCGTGGGAGGGGGAGCTAATGGCTCTTTCAGACCTCAGGCTTCCCGGTCAGTACACGCTAGAAGATGTCCTCGCGTCCATGCGAGCACCGCTACAAGCGCGCATGCAGCAGGGCGATGAACTGTCGCGCCCAGAGCGCCGACTCTTGGAGGACGGTTATATAGGGGAGAACTTCGACTTCAATGCGTGGCAAGCGGAACAGTTCAATAATGAGCTGCGAAAAGCCGGCTATGTCGAAGTTGGAGCGAACACTGGCGGGCGCTCCGGGCTTCAATCTGTGATTGATCGTAGCGCAGAGGCGCAACGGCGCGGCATCAGGACCGTCGAGGATTACTACAGTTCACAGAACGGGACGGGGCAATTCGAGATCGACCCGCGCACGGGTAAGGAATATTACAAGGGAGAAACTACAGACCAACGCAACCCGTTTGACTTTGGTACCGCTGAACCCGATCACTGGACGAGCAAACTCGCCCTTGGGGCTATTCTCGCTGGATTTGGTGCGGCGGGCGGTGCGGCCCTTGGTGGTGGCGCAGCTGCCGGTGAAGGTGCCGGTGCTGGATGGGTTTCTGCCGAAGGCGGGGCGGGCTATGCCGGAGGAATGGCGGCTGATGCGGGGGCACTTAGCGGTGCAGCCGGTAGTGGAGGTAATGTGGGATTCTTCGATGACATTCTGGGTAACATTTCTAGCGGTGTTCAAAACCTGTTTGGAACTGGCGCTGACACGAGTCTCGCGGATTTCGCTGCTGCCGATGCTGCTCAACTAGCCGCTCAAGGCATACCGCAAGCGCAGATAGAGACGATACTTTCTCAGTCTTACGGTTTCGATGCTTTGGCGGCGGCGGACCTTGCTCAACTTGCGGGACAGGGGTTGTCTCCTCAGCAGATAGCGCAAGTCGCCTCCGCTCCGGGGAGCTCGCTGGGTTCGTCGCTTTCCTCTGGCGGGTTTAACTTTCTCCCGAATAGTTCCACGCTGCAAAAGCTTCTGTTGGGCAGTCAGGCCAACGGACAGCCGAATGGGTTAGATCAACTCTTAGGTAAAAATGGCCTGTTCGGCGGGAACGGCGCTCTTGGTGGTGCCCTCGCCCTAGGACCTTCTCTTGCGGCGATCAATTATGCCAAGAATCAAGGCCCGTTCGATACATCCAAGCTGGACAGCATCTATAACGGACTCCAGGGTAATCAATCCCCTTATCTCAAGTCTCTTACCGATCCTTATGACGAAACGACCGCCCAAGGTTACGGGAGGCTTACTCAAAGTCTGCAAGACCGTGGCGTATCGGGGTCGAGCTTCGGCAACATGGATCTGACCAACTACAACACGGTCAGGGACAGGGGCAGGGCGGATATTCTCGGAACGGGGATGAATAACCAACTGACTCTGCAATCAGGTGTTGCCTCCAAGCTGCTGGACGCACAGGCCAAGGAACGCGAGCTCAAGAACAATCTGTATGGCTCCGCGCTTTACGCTCTGGCCGGCGGTCTTCGTCCGCAACAAACCAACGTATTGGGGCGCTAATGGCTTACCTGGATGACTTGGCCGGCGGACTTCAAAGGGCGGCGGGTGTTCTTAACCCTCGCATTCAATCTGCGAACATGGAAGAAGATCAGCGCAACCGTGTTTTGCAAGCCCAGCAAGCGCAAATGCTCGTTCAGCAACTGGCCCGACAGGTGGAGAGCGGTGCTATTGCCCCTGAGAAGGCCGCTGCGGCGTTGTCTGCTCGTGGGATTAACGTGCCCACGGAATTGCTTGGCGGACCCAGCCTAGCCGCTCAGAAGGCTGCGGCGGAAGCTCAACGAGAGCAGGCGTTTCGGGGTGAACTTCAACAGTTGGGGCCGGACGCGACCCAAGAACAGCTTGCGGGGGTGGCGGCTAGATATGGCTCTCCCGCTGATGTTCTCAAGACTCAGCAGTCCTCTATAGATCGTCAGGCGACACGTGAGGCGACTCTAACAGCAGCGAGAGAGCGCATAGCGGCTCAAGTGGAAGCAGCCCGGCAACGCGGGGAAGATCAGCGCTCCATAGCGAAGATCGTTCAGGATGGCAGGATGGAGCTTGCCCGCCTGACCGCTTCCATGCGCCCCGCGCATGCGGTATCGACTACCACGGTTGCAGACCCTAACGACCCGACTAAAGCCATTGTCATCGACGCCAGAACGGGATCGAAGATAGGCGATGCTCCGCCAAAAGCTGCGGCAGAAAAGGCGCTTCCGGTCTCTGCCGCTCAAAAGCTCATGGAGAATCAGCAAAATCTCCGCAGGGCAGAGCAAGCACTAGCCCTAATTAGCGGGCAAAAGGTTGGCGACGTGCAGGGCGACCCGAATGCTACCGGCGTGAAGGCTTATGCCCCGGATGCGATATTGCAGCGCACTGACCCTAATGGCGTATCGACTCGGGCTGCTATTGGGGATCTTGGAAGCTTGGTCATACATGACCGCTCCGGTGCGGCTGTAACCGCAGCTGAGTTTCCACGCCTGCGTCCGTTTATCCCGCTCGTCACTGATTCGCCTGACGTGGCAAAACGCAAGCTGTCCCGCTTCGTGTCCGAATACCAGAAACAGGTTCAGGAAACTAAGGACTTTTACAAGGAATCCGGCTACAAGGTGCCCAATGTTCTACAGCCGTCCGGGGTAAATACCGGACCTAACATTGACGATCTCGTTAAGAAATACACGTCGTAATGGCGACCACACAAGAACTAGAGGCCGCACTCGTAAACGCGGACAAAGCTGGGGATACGGCAGCAGCTACGGCGCTGGCAAACGAGCTTGTAAAGGTCCGCTCCGCGCCCAAGCCCGAGGCAACGGCTACGGACCGCGTAAATGCTGTCATAACGGGAGCTAACAGGGGTATTGCCGGATTGGTAGGGTTGCCTATGGACACGGCTCAGAACGTCTATAACCTCGCCAAAGCGGGCGTTGGGACCATTGCCACGGCAGCGGGCAGACCTGATCTTGCCCCGGAGCTTTCCAGCGGCAATATCGGCACGTCTGAATGGATAGCCAACAAGCTCCGCAAGTATGGCATTGGCGTAGATAATCCTCGTCCCGATGATGCGGTAAGCCGGATGCTTTACCGGGGCGGCGTCGTGGCTGGCGGTGCCGGTCCTGCTGCGATTCGCAATCCTGGGGCCGTTCTAGCCTCTGGAGCGGGCGCGGCTGTTGGTGGGGAAGTCTCGGACAATCCATTGGCTCCAGCACTTGGCTCTATGGTGCCTGCTGTTGCGGGTCAGGTTGCGACCGCTGCGCGCCAGTCTGTTGCGAATCGCATGAAACCGCAGATGGAAGCCTTTAAGGAGGCCGGGGCACAACCGTCTGTCGGTCAGGCCGCTCGGCTCAACTTCATTCAAGGTTTTGAAAATCTGCTCTCCAAGTTCCCCGGTGGGCAGGGCGTGTTCCGTAAGTTTGTCGAAACGCAGCAAAAGGACTTGTCCAAGAATACGGCTACCGGGGTTTCGGCAGAGGATGCGGGCAGAACGATAGAGAAGGGCGTAGGCGGATTTCTTGACCGCACGAAAGCTACTTGGCAGCAACTAGACGACAAGTTAGCCCAGAAGGTCGGGAACGCATCAGCTACGCCCACGAACACCGTTCAAGCGTTGGACGCTCTGACGACTCCGGTACGTGGTGCCGAGAAAACGACGGGCGCTTTAGTCAACCCGAAACTGGCTGAAATTAAAGCGAACCTCGCGGCGGATCTGAAAGCGAATAATGGCGCTCTTCCGTTCGATGCCATGCGGCAGCTTCGGTCGAAGGTCGGCTCCATGCTCGATGACAGCCTGGTTTCTGGAATACCCGGTGGAGAGCTGAAACGCGTTTACGGGGCGCTTTCCAAAGACCTGGAAGCCACAGCTAACGCCTCTGGCGCTGGGCAAGAATTCGCACGCCAGTCTAATTATTATCGCGCTCGTATGGACCGTGTAGAAACGGTGCTTGAGCGTGTATTGGGAAAGGGAAGGCAGCCTGAGGACATATTTAAAGCCGTCAATCCCACGGACCCGAATCAGTCTAACAAGCTTCGTGCTGTTATGCGCAGCCTTGAGCCCTCGGAACGCCAGGTGGTCACGGATGCAGTAGTGCAGAGGCTAGGGCGTGCAACTCCGGGTCGTCAGAACGATGTAGGCGACGTATTCTCTAGCGAGACATTTCTAACCAACTGGAACCGCCTCTCGCCTGAAGCAAAGAGCCAGTTATTCCCCAATGCGACGCAACGCAAGAACCTGACTGCGCTGGCCACGGTTGCCGACGACATACGCTCTGGAGGAAAGGTGTTTGCGAATCCGTCGGGGACTGCGGGGGCTGTTGCGCCCTATGGTCTTGGCTATCTCGCGGCATCCGGTCAGGTCGGGCAGGCGGCAACGCTGATAGCAGGCTCCTTCATAGGCTCAAAGATGCTCACCAGCCCGAAGATTGTTGATTGGCTGTCGCAGGCCCCAAAGGTGAAGCCTGAGAACGCGGCGGCTTATCTTGCCCGGCTTGGCGTGATTGCCAATGAAACTAAAGACGATGCTTTGCGGGATGAGCTGACGCAGTACGTTAACTCAGTTTCCAAGTCAGTATCAGCGCAATCAGCACCAGCAGCCATCCAATAGCCTTAAGCGAAAACTTAATCTGCTGTAACTCGCTTAGCAATTTGTCCATAAAGCCGCCTCCGGGCGGTTTTTTTATTCCCAATAACAAGGATAACAACATGGGAACGAAGTACGCAACAGAGACCGTCTCAGGCTATAACGCCACCCCCCCGAGTGACGACGGCTCGACCTCTGAATCGAATAAGGTCAAATGGGCGACGATCAAGGAGAAGCTTCCCGATCCCCTCAAGACCGCCATTGAGGGTATCAATTCCAAGCTCGTCACCGCGTTCGATTACTCCGCGCGATCCGTAACGTCTGCGGATTCCACCGTTGCCAGTGACCACATGCGGACGCTGGAAGTGCCTTCGTCTGTTACGTCCACGTTCACGATTTCTCTGGGCGACGCGGCTTCGATGGCTAATGGCTACATCGTTAGGATACGCAATAGCTCAGGAGTCTCGATAACCATAGGTCGCGCTACTGTTGGCGACACCATAGACGGCTCCGCGGCAAACAAGACGCTTCCTGCTGGCGCATCCGCTGCGTTCGCGGTAAACGAGGCCGGGAATGGTTATTACGCCATATCCGAGGCTGGTTATTCTATATCGTCCCTCATCGACGCCAAAGGCGATCTAATCGTCGGCACGGCTCCTGGTGTTGCGGGAACGCTGGCCGTCGGATCAAACAATCTCGCTCTCGTTGCGGACTCGTCGCAAACGGGCGGGATGAAGTGGGGGAGTGCGCAGCATTGGCCTTCGGTAACGGCACTTCGATCGGCGGGTGCGACGTTTACTGTTACCTCGGCGCACCGTGGAAACTTGATTCTCTCGAATGCGGATAGCGGCGGGAATCTCACGATAGATGCGGATGCTTCCGGGTTGGGGGCTGGGTTTGTATTTGCTGTGCAGCTCATCAACGCTGCGGCTGGCACGACCATAATTGACGATTCTACGGCGTCAGCAAATTTTCATTCACCCCAAGCGTTTAATGCAAACAACATCACACTCGCCGCCGGGGGTGATATTGCAGTACTGCAAAGCGACGGGGCGAACTGGAGGTCCCTGTCGTTCGGTGTCCAAGCTACAGAAATTTCTCCAGGCCTCGTAGAGCTCGCAACCAATGCGGAGGCGTTGGCGGGTGTTGATACAGCGCGCGCAGTCACGTCTTCCGGGTTGGCGTCCGGCAAGTCGCTGTCATCCGCCGGTTATATGAAGTTTTCGGGCGGGTTGATTGTGCAGTGGGGAAATGGTGCGACCTCGCCCGGCGGCTCTGTAAATGGCCTCCCCATAACGTTCCCGACCCAAGTGTTCTCAGTGGTCGCCACTACTAATAACGGGCTTTCAGCTATTCAGGCCAGCGTGGTCAACACGTCTCAAGTCTCGCTCACATCGACTTCCGGGACGCCGCAGGCATATTACATCACTTTGGGGTTCTAACATGGCTCAGAAATACGGCGTGTTTAGCAATGGGAATTTTTGCGCTTTCTACTCTACTGAAATTCACGGTGATCCGGGAAGCGAGGGCTGCATGATCCCTCAAGGCGCTGTGCCATTGACCGATGACCAGTGGCTTGAGGAGTTGACGTTCCCCGGCACGTACATCGCGCAAAACGGAGAGGTTGTTCCTGCGTGAGTTTATCGGGTAGCTAGCATTGCGAAATGACGCGACCCGCGCAAAAGCTCATCGTCCAGCGACTCTGCGGGTTTAAGAAGCTCCGGTATCCATGCGTCTCTCGCCGGTATTTCCATGATGTTATTGAATCCCATGAGCCGCATGGATTCCTTGAACAGCCCGACGCTCAATCTGGTGTTGTCGTTGAAGCAAACCGGGAACTGCGTCAGCTTCGACAGATTCGGATGGCGGGGCTGGTAGGAGATCAAAAACTTATCCGTATCCACGAGCTGGCCCCAAAAGAGAATCCCTTTTTTGGCAACTCTGCCGACAGTCGAAAGAAAGTTGAGCGGGTCAGGCAGGTGGCACATGAACTCGGAGACGACGGCCACATCGTATCTCTTCCACACCCTGAGCTTGTGCGTTTCCGGGTGGTAGAGCAGTCTGGAGAACGTGGCCTTTGTTCCAAGGACGGAATTGAGAAACGAGATGGAATGCCCATATCTGCGGTTTCCATCTACGCCGTGCGCTTTCATCCCCCGCAGTTCGGCTCCAACGGGGAAATAGCCGTTATTGCATGCGATGTCGATGAGCGATCCGCCAGGGAAGCGCTCCGCAACCGCGTCGAGCAGATCGTCGTAAACCGCTGCCAGCCTGCGGTTGGCGTCCGTGACTTTATCCCAATCGTGCCCGTCCCCCTTGGTGAACAGGAGCGGAGGGGATACGCGGGGGTCATCGCTATGCAGCCACGAATAAGCGACGCCGGTCTGCATGTCGTCTGAAATGATGAACGGCTGATAGCTCAGTACCTTCGCGGCTTGGTCGATCTGCTTCTGCGATTGAATATTTCGGCGCAAGTCCATACGTCCCCCAGCTGAAATTTGCACCGGACTTTACCAGCACAGGGGATGCAAGAAAAGAGAGGGCGACCGCAACGGGTGCAACCGTCGCGGCCCCCAGCATCAACGAGCGATGCCAAGCGAAGGCCCTCCCGCCGCGTACGCAGCATGGATAGCCTAGCACACAAGCAAGCTCCCGTATTCCACCAGCATGGGAGTGTGCAGTATGTCACAGGAAGAGATACGAGCGGCGATCCGGGACGAGCAGATCAAGCGGGCGCTCAAAGAGGCGATGCGGGAGTGGCTCGATGACAAGTTCGCCGCGTTCGGCAAGTGGTCTCTCGCCAGCCTCGGGGCCGCTGGGCTGTTCGCCCTGGTCTACTTTATCTTGTCTCTAAACGGTTGGCATAAATGAAACTCCTCGACCGCTTCGCCCATGAACGGAGTTTTGACATAGGAGAATGACATGTTAACGCTACTCGGCACGCTGTTCGGCGGCCTGTTCCGTCTCGCCCCGGAATTCCTCAAGTGGCTGGACAAGAAAGACGAGCGCAAGCACGAGCTCGCGATGTTCGACAAGCAGTTGGAGGCCGACAAGCTCAAGGTCGCCGCCGCGCAGCAGCTCGAGGAAACGCGGGGCGAGAATGCGCTCAACCTGTCCGACATTCAGGCCATGATCGCCGCCACGCAGGCGCAGGCCATCAAGACGGGCATCCGGTGGGTGGATGGCATCAACGCGCTGGTGCGTCCGATCCTGACGTTCTGGTGGGCGATCTTCCTCTATACCGTTGCCCTGGTTGCCGAGTTCTATACCTACGTCGTCGTGCTCCATCAGACGAACGTCGAAGCAATTCTGAATATCTGGGGGCAGGACGAGAAAGCCATTGCGGCGTCGATTATCTCGTTTTGGTTCGTCGATAGAGCACTGCGCAAGCAGCGGTGATGCTCGACACTCTGCTCGCCCTGATCCGGCGCTTCGAAGGACTGCGGCTGAAGCCATACCGCTGCCCAGCGGGCGTTCCGACTGTGGGCTACGGCCACACCGGGCCAGACGTTACGATGGAGAGCCCGCCGATTACGCCCGATCTTGCCGAGGACATGGCCCACGATGACGGCCAGCGTTTCGCGCGCGCCGCGGTGAAGCTGTCCCCGAATCTGATCACTGAGCCAGACAGGCACGCCGCGATCGCGGACTTCTGCTTCAACCTCGGAACGACCCGCTACAAGGCGAGCACGCTGCGCCGGAAGGTCCAAGCGAAGGAGTGGGAGGAAGCGCAGGACGAACTGCGGAAGTGGGTCTGGGGTGGCGGCAGGAGGCTGCCCGGCCTGATGCTGAGGCGCGAGGCGGAAGCCGCGCTGCTGTCGCCATGATCCGTCGACTGCTGCAGATCATCGGCGCGCTCGTCGCGGTCGCCGTGCTCGTCGTCGCCGCGCTCTATGGCGCTATGGCGTGGTTCTTCTCGCAGATGCCGCACTAAGCGGCTCGCGGCGCGGCAGGTCGTAGCAGCCATGATGTGAGCTGCGGCGATGCGCTCCTCGTTGGTTGCTGACGGGTGATTGGCGACTTCCCGCGCGTCGCAGTCGTCGCTAAATGCCGAGCGAGTTGTAGTTTCGATTTTTTCCAGTTTGCCCCCACCCCGTGAAATCGGCCTAGAACGCGATTTGCGGCGTCGTGCCGCGATTCGGCTATGGTGGCATGTCCGAAGGCGGTTGGTGAAGGCGGGCGCAAGCGTGGCGTGCTGGCGGGGCAGACTGTGGAGTTTTCTGCCCATCTGGTTGCGTTTTCAGGCCTTCGTGGCGCTCCTTGCCCGTTGATTCCCCTATGAAGCGAGGTTTCGCGCAGTAAGGGCAACGTGCTTAAAATCCCTCGACCTTAACCGGTCATGCCGGTTCGATTCCGGCTCCGGGCACCAGCAATATCAACTACTTATCGCACGCCGCCCGCTTTTCGCCCGCGACTTAAGCCGCCGCGTCTGTGGAATTTTCTGCCCGGTTGCCATCAGAATAGCCCTCATCTTCTCGGGGTACAGGTGAGCGTAGCGTTTCGCGGCCTGCAGGCTTTGATGGTGCAGGGCGGCCCGAACATCGTCCAATGACGCGCCCGGTCGGTTGAGCACTTCAGAACCCAACGAGTGCCGCAGATCGTGCGGGCGCAGGTCGGGGCGGCCGATCTTCTCGACAGCCTCGTGCCAGCGGTCGTAGTACCACCGGTCGGCGTACTGGAACGGGATGAACTTCAGGCATTCAACGGCCGCGGGATTCACCGGCTTCATCACCGGCTGGCCGTTCTTCGTGATGCCGATCTCGAGCCACACGTCGGCACCGTTCTTCACGATGTGCGCACGCGTCCTCGTCAGCAGCTCGGCACGCCAGCGCAGCCCCATGTAGAAGACGAGCTTGAAGAGCGCGCGCGCCTCCGGGTCCTTCAGCGCCTTCCACAGCCGATTGAGCTCGACCATGCGTGCATATACCTGGCGCTCGTTGTTCGCGGCTGGCAGGCTCATCCGGTCGCTGTAGTCGCGGTCGCCGTAGCTATGCTCGCGGTAGGCGTAGCGCACGGCGGCTTTCAGGTACGACAGGCGATTGCGGATCGTCGCCGGCGCAAGCTTGCCGGCGTGATCTGTCTTGTAGGCGTTCGCGATATCGCTCACTTCGTCGAGAAACGCGTGCTCGATCAGGTCGACGAGGTGGGCAAGATCCTGCGCGGCTTTCTTGCCGTTCTTCAGTTGTGGGATGCGGTGCTCGAGGTAGAGCTTCACGGCGCCGGCGAGCGGGAGCCGGCCTTGCTCTAAGCCTTTGGACTCAGCGTATAGACGGGCGCTTTCCGTGCGCTCGAAGGCGTCGGCTTGGGTTCGGCTCCAGCCTTTCGGAAGCAGCTTCGTAAGTCGGTAACGGCGGCCTTCAATACGACGGTCGAACTCGTAGCGGAAGCAGCCGTCGGCTTTGCTCCAGTAAACCGGCATGATGCCTTGTATTCCTCGATGTCAGCCCGCGCCCAGCGGGTACGCCGCGGGCTCAGTTTATAGCACGGGATGCCCAGGTCGTAAAAGGAGCGGACCGGCACGCCCAGGATGGCTGCCGCCTGCTTCGCCGTCAGCATGTCGGCCGGTTCGCTCACTCGAAGAACTCCTCGCTCGCGCGCAGCATGCCGCCCTGGCGCTGCGCGAGCGCTGCTTCGGGGATGTGCTTCATCACTTCCTCACTCGTTGAATGACATGCCCCTGCCCGCAGCCCATCGCCTCGCAGTCGTGCTCACCGCGTGGCTCGCCGGTGACTATGATCTCCGGCCCGTGGTCGTAGGCGTGATGCACGTAGCCGATCTGGATGCCGTGCTGGAAGCAGAGCAGGGCGAGCTGGTCGCCGTCGATGCGGGTGCCGAGGACGGCGCTCATGACTGCACCCGCCTGAAAGCCACGACCCACACGTACGGATTAGACGCCCACGGTGCGCGCTTGGCGTTGATGCTGTCCCAGAGGGAGCGGAATGACTCGCGTGCTGTGGCGAGCGGTGGCGTGCCCGCAAGCTCCGTTGCATCATCGAGGCCGTATTCCCGCCACCCCGAGCCGATGACACGGCGCTCGACGCCCTCGGCAATCGCATCTTCCTCGCTAATATCCTGCACCCGCTCGACGCGGACGCCGGTCACCTCCAGCGTGATCCGGGAGGCCCAGCGGGGCATGTGGATGGAGGGACGCCAGCGGTCGATGCGCGCGTTTCCAACGCCACCCCCCATCCCCTCGCCTGCGACCAGATAGGGAATGGTTCCGTCCTCGTCCGCGTCGGCGCGATAGAATACCCGACTGGACATCTCGAAGTCGCGCGCCCACGCCTCCCGCACCCACAGCCGATCGCCGGGCGCGCCGTAGGGGCACTCCGATTCCCAGCCTTCGAGATTTGACGTTGTGTAAGCGATCTTCCCGCGCTTCACTTCCATGAGCATCGCGCTCGGCGGCAATTCGTCGCAATGACACAGGATGTCGCGACCGTCGAAGTGAAAGCCGTTACTGTAAATGCGATGCTTCACCACGCGCCTCGTCATCTTCTTGCGGCCTTCGAGGATTGCGCGAACCATCGCGCCAGAGAAGAGTATTGGCCGCTCCCTCTGTTTGCTCATGCGTCCCCCGTCCCGATGCGTGCGGGCTGCTCGTGGTCGATGGCGGCGTCGATAAGTGCGCGGATTCCATCCATTTCATCATCTTCGCTTGGCGCGTCTCGCCCATTCTTGGCCGCTATTTCCATGGCATAGTCGTATTTGTCCTTGCCGACATGGACGAAGCCGTCTATATCCTCCATCGCGTAACGCAGCCTCGCCGCATCCTTCTGCATGCGCTCCAGCGCGTCTGCGGCGTTCATCAAGTCCTCTAAGATATATCCCGGCGCTACGATCCTATATCGTTCCTGCCCCAGCTGCTGTCCTCCAACGCCGTGGATCAGCTGCTTCTGCGCGTATATAACGCGCAACCGTCGTATCAATTCCCTCATCGCTCACTCCTCACACTAAAACGGTATGTGATCTACGTTCTCATCGCATGCGCGCCACTTCCGTCCGCAATCAGTGCATCGTTTCGGCCAGAGGAGGCGCAGCGCGCGATGTAGCCGGTCCATCATTCGACCGTGGCGGGTATCGCCAACCATGTCGGCGTAAGAAATCAGTTCTCCGCAATGCATGCATGTTGCCTCTTCTACTGGCGATGGATCTTGTGGGTTCATCTCGCAGCCAAACCACCAGCAATGCATGCTCATCCCCGATCTCCTTTGTCTGCGGGGAGGGAGCGGATGGCGTCGGCACAGATGTCTGCGGCTCTCTCCATGTCACCAAATCTCATCTGCTGTTTTGTCGATTCGCACACCTTCGCGCATCGCTCGACCGTCTCCGCGCACAGCGAGGACTCGGAGAGGGCTTGGCGGATGGCGCGCTCGATCTGCTTATTCAGCTTCATGTTGCCATTGGGTCCGGTCACTTGCTTACCGATTTCCCAATACGCCGCGTTATCTAACGCAATCTCCCGTATCCGGTCTTCCGTCATCACGCCGACTGACTGGCGATTGTTTCGAGCAAATCGTGATAGTGTTTGATGCCAATCTCGGCTCCTTAAGCATATCCGAAGTAGATGCCAACGACGCTCCGCTCGCTCGCGCGCAGCAGTCTCGGCGGCCAGGGCGGATGTGAGTTGCGCTATCTTCTCGCGCTGCTCTGTCTCGGTGCGAGTTGGCAAACGGTCGCCGCATTTCGGACATACCTCGCCGAGCCGAACCGGCGTGCCCGCCCTCATGCAGTGCGCGCACCCCGGCTCATCGCTCAATGTCTCCTCGGGCGGTTTGCGCAGGCGTTCGATCTCGTGAGCCACTTCCTGCTGCGTCGCGTATTGAATGCCGCCGACTTCAACCCACTCCATCAGCGTCTCCGTCATGCCGTCCAGCGGTGTGCGTGTGCCCGGCGACCCTTCCGTCTGCGTCTCGCTCATTCAAACCACCTATATCCCTCTCCGTCGCACTCAGGGCATGGCGTAATCCCGTCATCCCATGGATTGCCACCGGTGCCTGAGCAGTAGTCGCAGATTCGATCTTCGTAGTCGTCAGAATCGAAATAGTCATCTTCCGCCTGCGTCGTCATCACGCCACCTTTATTCGATTGTGCGTCCATAAATATCCCCACCATCTGCGCTGAGCATTGCGAAACGTCTCTTCCTTCTGCTCTCGCGTATACGGGCCGTAGTCGAGTTGGTGATGACAGGACGGGCATCCCGGCACAGCGGTATGATCGTGCGTTTTGTAGCCCGTTCCGCGTCCATCACTCTGCCAGTTGGAATGACAGGGAACACTCGGCGCATCCGGTCCTTCGCCACCTGTGCAGCCGGGGAAATTCAGCATGCACGGTGCGCCGCGGCATAGATCGAGCAGCTTGCGATTCTCGTAGCGCGGGGATTTTTGGATGATCGGTCTCATGCCGCATTCCTCATCGGCGCTGCGTGGAACATGACGCCCATGCTCGCGCCTTCTGCCTCTACCTGCTGCATGTAGAGTGCCATGCCTCGCACAAGTAACTGCGTAGTGCTGCCGATCAACACGCGCTTTCCGGCTGGCGTGATGTCCCACTTGCGATAGCCTTCTTTCACCAGAGTCTCCAAATCCGGGTCATCGTCCTCTGGCAGATATTTTTCCTTAAAGTACTCATGCCACGCAGGCGCGGAATATAGCCGGGAGCGTCCGGTTTCCTCGTCCTTAACCCATGCCTGCTCGGCTATATCCTTGAGCGGTCCCGCCCACATCGCCTCGTTCTGCGTCTGCTTACGCACCTTCTGTTCCTCGCGGATCAAACCCTCCAGCGGCTTGTCTGGATCAACTGGCGCGCTTCGGACGGCCGCGACGAATAACTCCACTCTGGCCGGTGTGTCGAGCCGTATCGTGCGAGTAGCGAATTTAGGCCTCACCACGCCCCCGCCAGCGCCGACGCATCAAATTGAGGCGCAGCCGGTCTAGCCGCCTTCTGGCGAAGAACTGCCTCAACGTCTTCCGCTGTCTCAAGGTAGTAGGCATAGGTCTTTCTCACCTTTCCCTGCTTCGTGATCCTGCGGCCCTTCTGAATACGATGGACGCCGTAAGCCTGCTTATGCAGCCGGTGCAGGTATGCCCCTAGGCGGCGCGCAGGAAGCCCTATGAGCGGCGCTATTTCATGGCAGTCCATCGCCTTGTCCGAGCCTACGGCGTGCGCCCGCAGGACCGCGTAGCAGCGCAGGGGAATGCTCATGCGGCGATCCTTTCGGCTATGTTGTTCATGGTCTTGTCCACCAGCACCAAAAACTGCTCTCTGCGCTCGTGGAGCATTCCCAACTCGTCCTCGCATTCCTCACGGTGCAGCCGGTAAACGCATAGCTGCGCGCCGATGGGAAAGTCGGAGCAATAGCTGATGAAATCCACCCACTTCCGACCGGTGCAGTCCAAGTGCCCCACAAGCTGCCATTTATAGGACGGGTCATAGGAGCCGCGCTGGATCGTGGCGTAATGGGTCGAGGCAATGACCGACTTGATTTCGACCAGTCCAGAGTCGCCAACCCGACCGTCCGGGGAATCGCCGTACTCGCCGCAATCGAAGAATCCGCCGTTCAATACCTCGGCAAAGTGCTCATCCGCATACAGCATCCGAGCAACAGGCTCCTGCTCGTGCCCGCGCTCCATGTGTTCATTGGAGAAACCATGCTCCGCTTTCTTCCCGCTCAGTCGTTCCAGGGCAATTTGCAGGGCATACCGCTTTGCGGGTTCCCCAAAGTCCTTGCCGTAGTTCGCCATGAACGTACCGAATTGCGAGGCAGTGGCTTTGCCAAGACGCAGGGCGTCCCATGCGTCCGTGTTCTGCGGAACGTCATGGAAGATCATGTGGTCCGCTCGGCGCATTCATCAATCAACTGCTTCTGGTGTTCTTCGGACATGGCGACTCGCGCCAGCACGCTTTTCAGATTGCCGTCCCGCTTGTATGCTGCCTTGGCGTTTTCCCACGCCTTAGTCATCGTGGGCGTAAGTACCTTCTGCGTAGCCTCCGGCTGGTGCGGGCTGATGCGCAAGCCCTCAACAGTCTCTTTCCCGAAACGCACGTTATGGTCCACGTAGATCGTCACCCGCACGTTGTTCCAGTCGTCAATGAACGGCGTCCCGGTCAACGCTTTCATCATCTTGCTATTGGAGGCGTTGAGGATCATCGGCTTCAGTGCTTCGCCGACCCGTATCTCCTTCTCCGCGAAATACGCGGTATTGAATAAATCCTTGGTTTTCTTCGTCCGGTCGATTTCCAGCTTTACGCACCGGATCGTCAAAACCGTAGGCTCCACGATGTCCGCACTGGACAGATACGGACTATCGAATGCCTTGCGGTAATGTGTCTTGTCGCTCATTTCGCCCTCCGTAGCTGCGTTACGTTATCCTTGCGCATCCGTTCCTGAGCTGCGGCTTTCTGCTCCTCGTATGAACGAACGCGGAAACCGTGCTTCTGAAATGTGGCCGCGACATTCGTTGCTGCAGCCGAAACGTACCGGAATCGTCTATCGCAGATATTCATCACATCCTCCCCAGAATCGCCCACAGCGCCCAAGCCGATCCGACGAACAGTGCAGCCGTCACGAGCCTGTCGGCCCATCGTTTCACCGTCGCCCACGTTTGCGCGCGGCGCTCCTTGTTGGCGCGTCGTGCAGCCAGCATCCGCACGCGGGGCAGCTCGTCGCGGATGGTGATGTGCTGGAGGCGGGCGGTCACGATTGCGCCTCCACCTTGTCCATGGCCCACTGCACACCATCTGCGAAGCCGCACTTGAAAACGCCGCTGATCTGCTCGGGCGTCAGTTGATCCATAAAACCCCGCGGAAAGTGCGCTTGCAGATTCGCGTAGCAGATGGCGGTCGCCGTCTCGATCTCGGCTGCGAGATTCGGATCAAACTCGCCTACGCTTTGTGCTGTTGTCATGCGTTCGGCAAAACCACAGTAAGCGCAAGAAGGTGAGCTATTAGACGTTGGCTGGACCCATTGCATATCGCGGACGAATTCACGAAGTTTCTTGCGCTCGCGCTGGAGGCGACGCACAGCATTACGCAAGCGCCTAATCTCTGAATCTTTCAATTTCCCGTTCGACTTCATGCCGTCACCTCCGGCTTATGCTCGATGCACAGGAGCTGCTGAATGCGCCCTTCGATCTGAGTCGCCTTGAGCTGCGCGTCGGCCAGTACCTGCGCCTTCTGCTTGCGCAGCGAGTCCACCATGCCGGGGCGCGGATCGAAGTCATCCGGGGCATCGATCTCGATTTCGCGCTCGCCGATGCAGACCGTATCCTTGAAATGCGCGCTCATGTCGGTACTCCACAGCTGCCATTGAGGGCCGGAATAATCGGTGTGCGACCAGTGCAAGAACATCTTCAGCGTGACTTTCATGCTGCCTCCGTCAGTCTGTCGTCCACCTTCCGGTCATGCCGAATATCACTGCGCTCCGCTTCTATCGCATCAGCATCCGGCGTCGCTGCGTTTACTTCCTCGTAGATGCCTACTGCTGAGCGCACGAGCAGACCGAGTTCCATCGTTACTTCGTCTCGCTCCGCGTTGCGCTCGTGATTCAGGAGAGAGGCTATGTGGGCGTGGTCCAAGTATTCGCGGACAGCCTCAAGGACATCACCATCGGCTAGGCTATTCATGGCTTACCTCTGTGTGCTTGGCGAGAAGGGCGCGGACTTTTGCCTCAGCCGCGACCGCTTGAGCCCACGCGATTTGAACCCGCGATTGTTTGATGCGCTCCGGGTCGGTCAACATCGCGAGGACTTCGCGAGTCTCTTGCAGCGCCCCCACTAGTTCCCGTATCTCTTCGTCCTTCTGCAGCAGCATGGCGGCGAGCAATGCGGGCTTGTCGGCTATCTTGTCGGGGCAGACGGGTAGGGCGCTCATGGTTGCCTCGCAAGGACGGCGCGAGCTTTATCACGCGCACCTTTAAATGACGTAGGGGGAAGTGCGGTCGCGCAGGCGTTGTCGAGTTGCGTAAGAAGAGCATTCAGCGCCTCCCGCAGTTCCGCGTTCTCGCGCTCGAGCTGGTGGTAGCTGTCCTGCGCAACAAACGGGCACTCCCGAGATCCGCCGGGCATGCGCAGCAGGTAAACCGTGCCCAGGGGGTTTCCGTGTTCGTCATCTATAACGCGCCGCATCTCGGCGAACTCGTCGCCGGTCATGCGCTCCGGCGTGTGCTGCGCTTCCTGTCCCATCTCGTCCTCCTTGACTCGTCGGGTTACGCTGCGGCTTCCGCTTCGATCTTCGCGGGCTTCACGACCAAGGCCGCAAGCTCGATGGCGGCGAGATACTGGCGCGCATATTCGTTGTCGCCGTGCGTCTCCTGGATTGCGGCTTTGAACTCGTACTCGGAGCCAGAGAAACAGCCCGTAGAAAAGCGAACGCCCAGCTTGGCATCGGCGTGAACGGTCAGGAATGCGCGACGCGAGCCGAGCGGTCCGGCGAGCATGAAATCGGCATCGCCGGAGACCCGCGCATCGCCGTAGACCCGCGCATCGCCGGAGACCTGCGCATTGCCGTAGACCTGCGCATTGCCGTAGACCCACGCATTGCCGTAGACCTGCGCATTGCCGGAGACCCGCGCATTGCCGGAGACCCGCGCATTGCCGGAGACCTGCGCATCGCCGTAGACCTGCGCATCGCCGTAGACCCGCGCATTGCCGTAGACCAGCGCATCGCCGGAGACCCGCGCATTGCCGTAGACCTGCGCATCGCCGGAGACCAGCGCATCGCCGGAGACCCGCGCATTGCCGTAGACCCACGCATTGCCGCCCTGCGCGACGTTTTCCTCTTTCTCGACATAGCCGCCAAGCTCTCCGGCCTTGACGACGCCAAACGACACGAGCGCGCGAATGCGGAACAGCTTGCGCCCGAATACCTCGATGCTTTGATCTGCGACCAGTTCAAACTTTTTACCCATCTCGTCCTCCGTGTGTGTTGGCATTACCACTCCATAGCGCCCGCAGGAGGCGTTAGAGGGTGATCATCGTCGCCAGCGCATGAGCGGCTTCCAGTCGTTCATATAGCTCGCACAGTTTCGCGTGGTCCGCGCCGGTCTCAGCCCGTAAGGTCAGATTCGCGATCTGCGTTTCCAGCGCGTCGATTCGAGATTGAGATTCAATATCCGCATCCATTTCATTCACGGTAGTCATCACCCTCTCCTTATCTACGTTGCGTTCGGTTATTCGGTGGGGGCCGGTGTGCTAGGCGGCGAGGAGGTTGTCGATTGCTTCACGAGCGCCGTTCGCCCCGGCTCTCTGCGTGACGCGACATCCCAAACAACACCCTTGATGCGCTCATAGATCAGGAAGCCGCGATACTCGACCGCACGAGCTTCAGTGCTGAAGAACGCCGGACCGTATTTCGCGTCGTGCGGCTCGTGCCAGGGATTGCGGTACGTCGTCATCGTCTCTCTCCTATCGCTCGTTAATCTGCGTGGCCTATGCCGCCTGCTGCTGCTCTGCGGGCGTCCAAATAGCCGCATGCGCCTCTATCATGTCGATAGCCGCTTCATACTCGCGCCCGTACTGGTTCATGCCGTGCGTCTCGCGAACCCTTGAGACGAATTCTGGCAATGAGCCGAAGAAGCAACCGGCGCGGACCTTGATACCCGCATCCGTCATGTATGAGACGAGATACGCGCAACGTGAGCCGAGCGGACCTATCTGCAGAATGGGGCGCCTGCCGATCAGCTTGGCTCCGTCGAGGTTGGCTCGGGCGAGGTAGGCTCCGTCGAGGTTGGCTCTGGCGAGGTCGGCTCCGGCGAGGTTGGCTCCGTCGAGGTTGGCTCTGGCGAGGTCGGCTCCGGCGAGGTCGGCTCGGGCGAGGTTGGCTCCGGCGAGGTCGGCTCCGGCGAGGTAGGCTCCGTCGAGGTTGGCTCCGGCGAGGTCGGCTCCGTCGAGGTTGGCTCCGGCGAGGTCGGCTCCGTCGAGGTTGGCTCCGGCGAGGTCGGCTCCGGCGAGGTTGGCTCCGGCGAGGTAGGCTCGGGCGAGGTAGGCTCCGTCGAGGTTGGCTCTGGCGAGCTTGGCTCCGGCGAGGTCGGCTCCGGCGAGGTAGGCTCCGTCGAGGTTGGCTCCGTCGAGGTTGGCTCGGGCGAGGTAGGCTCCGTCGAGGTTGGCTCTGGCGAGCTTGGCTCCGGCGAGGTTGGCTCCGTCGAGGTTGGCTCTGGCGAGGTCGGCTCCGGCGAGGTCGGCTCCGTCGAGGTTGGCTCCGGCGAGGTTGGCTCCGGCGAGGTCGGCTCCGTCGAGGTAGGCTCCGGCGAGGTAGGCTCCGGCGAGGTAGGCTCCGTCGAGGTTGGCTCCGTCGAGGTTGGCTCGGGCGAGGTAGGCTCCGGCGAGGTCGGCTCCGTCGAGGTCGGCTCGGGCCTTCACGCCCATCTCTAACGCGACGCGAACGCGATACCGCTCATCTGTATCGCCTACCTCGGCCTCGAACAGAACGTTCCCGCTGAATCTGCATTTGATGGCGACCTTCATCCCCGTCTCCTGTGCCGCTCGTGTGGTGAGCGTTGGAGAGACGATACAGGAAAAAACTGTGGTATGCAAGAAAAACCTGCATAGGCGGACGAAACGGGATAAACCGGGCTTACTTCGATTGCTTGAATTGAGTCGGAGTGGGAGGCTTTCGCCTCCGGGTTAGTGCACTATCAGAGAAGCATGGGCGGCGGGATGGTGAGGCGCGGTAGCGAGGCCAGTCGCTACCGGGGAGTGCCCCGCCGGGTCACAAATTGCCGTGGTCGGACGGGTCTCCCAACTCAGTGACAGTGGTACACGCCGGTTCTGTGGTCGAGGTGGCATCCTGAGCGATCGGTGCCGCCAGAGTGGGCTAGCGCGGCCGGCGCCGCAATGAGCAATGCCAGGATAAGCACGATCTTCTTCATTGTCATACTCCCGTTCGATTGGCGGCTGTTGTGTTCACCGGCCTCCCGCCTAGGGCCGGATTGTTTTTTACCAGATACGCCAAAGGATCAAGGCTAACAAGCCAGCGATTACCCAACCTATTAGCTTTAAGCTTGGAATGGCATGCCGGACTTGGGTCTCAATTTCCTCGACGGCCGCAATTGCCACTGCCGGATCCTTCCGCGCCACTGCGTATTCATATTGAAGTTCATCCGGGTCGTCTGTCATTTACCTTCCACCTGGGGCCGGATTGTTGATCTTCTGACCAAAATTTAAATCGGACACTTATTTTAAAATCAGTGTCAGGTTCTCGAGGCACTACTTTCTTCGTTGTTTCGTTTCAGACACAACCTGCTCAACTTCCTCTCTGGCGGCCTGCCGTAGCGGCTTGCTAACTGGGTCATCCGTAGAGTGACCGGTCCCGCTTATACCATCCGGGTTTAGCTTTACAAAGCCGTTAGCCTCTAACCGCCGATCTGTCACAGTCGGCCCTAGGAGCATTTCTAGCTGCTCCAGTTTCTGACGTATCGATGCGATGATCGGACGTACCGCATCGGCTCGTACAACCTCCGAACCCGTCTGGTTCCCAGACATGAGCTCGTTGAGCGACACGCCAAGAATAGCGGCTACTTGTGCCTGTCTCTTCCGCGATGGTGCGGTACCCCCTTCGTGGTCCTCTTTTTCCCACTGCTGCACCGACTGCCACTTAATACCGACCTTTTCCGCAAAGGTCTCTAGGCTCATGCCTTTCGCCATTCGGAGGCGCTTTATTCGCGCATGAATTGATTCCATAGCTACAAGGATAACCTGCGGGCCAATAGGTGGCACCGCAGGTTTAACTTGCATAGCACAGGAATTTCCTGTATCGTTTCTTTTCATGGACACCTTACGTGGAATCAAGGAGGCGGTGAATGCCGCTGGTAGCGCATCCGCCTTAGCGCGTGCGCTTGGAATAAAAGTGCAATCGATTCAGCAGTGGAAAAAAATCCCTGCAGAACGAGTGCTGGATGTAGAGCGCGTCACTGGCGTATCTCGTTCTGTTCTGCGCCCAGACCTATTTCTCGATTCTGCGGCATGACTCACTCCTCAGCCCCCAGCATCCCCCGGAGCAGCGCGTCGTATCCGACGGTCCGCTGGGTGATTTCGTCAAAGAATTCGACAGGTTCTACGAGCGGCGCGCCCGCTTTCGGCTCGCTACTGAACAATGCAGGCGATGACAATATGCGGGCAGCCTGCCGCCGCTCACCCACTACGAGGAGCGTCCGTGGCGAGTCCGATGCTGGCCCGGGAATGGGGCACCAAACCCGACTGTCATCGGCGGTAGCCTGCGGCCGCAGCGGACGCTTCTCACCCTTTGCGCGCACTACCTCCTCCGGTGCGCGGCCCTCGGCCTTCGGGTCGGGGGTTTTTCTTTCTCGTGTCGTGTCCATGGGCAAAATTTTGCCTCAAACACGTCCGCAAACGTGAGCAAAGCATCGTGATGGACGTTTCTGCACAGTTGTCCCTGCGCCTGCCTCGCCAACCTGTCGCCATCGACACGGGCATCGTCTCGCGGCAGCCAAGCATGACGAAGGCAATCGTGCTCTGCGCCGAGCTTGCTGGATTGGAGAACGACAAGGACCAAGCGCGGGTGCTCAGCCTCGACGCAACCACGTGGTCGCTCATCAAGGACGGGAAGCGCGCATTCCCGCATGACCGCTACGAAACACTGATGGACGAATTCGGCAACGAGGCGCCGCTGATCTGGCTCGCGGATCGTCGCGGCTATGTGCTCACGCCGAAGGAATCCGAGCTAGAGCGGCGGCTGCGGCTGGAGCGGGAGAGGAACGAGCGCATAGAGGCAGAGAACAAGCTGCTGCGAGGGCTGATAACTCGCGCAGCGTAGCACCCGCCGCACTCGCCCATAACTACGATCAGAAGGGGCAAGAATGAAACCGATGATGCTCATGATCCGATTCCTGCTATCGCCCACCGTGGACAACTGGCGATCCCTGCGCCGCGCGTGTATTGAGCGATTGCCTGAAGGCACGTTCAAGGCGCGGGTAAAGAGGGTATGACTCACGCCGATTGCATTCGCGCTGCACTCAGCGCGACGGAGCCAAGAGGCTCAGGCGAGATCGTCGCCGCAACGGGCATCAATGCCAAGAACGTCTGCCAGTTCTTCACGTATTCATCGCGGAAGGGCGAAACGATCCGCCACGGCGACAGGCCGCACAAATACACACTCAATCCCGATTACGCGCCGAGCAAGAAGGTCTGCGACCGTTCCAAGCTCGACAGGCCCACCGTGACCAAGAAAGCGCTACAGCATCTTGTCGCATCCGGGAAGCTGCTCCGGGCCGCTATACGGTCGAACGTGGAGGGATTTGAGAGCAATGAAGAGCTAATGGACGCGCTCGCAATGCAGGAGAGCGCCGAAGAGCTGGCGCGGGCGGTAGTCGAGTGAGACGGATACCTTGGACAGAGGTAGAGCTTGTGCTACTCCGAGAGCTTTATCCGCACGCCAAGACCGCACGCATCGCAGAATTCATAGGTCGCGCCGAAAGGCCGACATATCAGAAGGCGCTCGGCATGGGGTTGCGGAAAACAGAAGGCTATCTGGCGAGCGTCGAATCGGGGCGGCTCACGAAGCTGTCTCTGGCGGGCATCGCGCATCGTTTCTCGAAGGGCATGAAGCCGTGGAATACAGGTATCAAGTGGGACTCTGGTGGCCGGTCACACGAGACACGATTTAAAAAGGGGTTGCAGCCGCACAACGCCCATCCGGTCGGTAGCTACAGGCTCACCAAGGACGGCACCCTGCAACGCAAGATCGGGACCGCAAAGGGCAGCAATAGCAAGCGCTGGCGCGGCGTGCATGAGCTTGTATGGATCGAGGCTAATGGCCCCGTTCCGGCCGGTCACATCTGCGTATTCAAACCCGGCATGCGCACAGCGAAACTCGAGGAAATCACCGTTGACCGCGTGGAGTGCATCAGCCTTGCCGAGAACATGCGGCGCAACACCTATCACCACTACCCGCAGCCGATACCACAACTGATTCAACTGCGCGGGGCGCTTCAACGCCAAATTAACCGGAGGGTCCGCACGTGAAGAACAAGATCGAGGACTTGCGCAATCACCTTTTCGCAACACTGGAAGCGCTGCGCGACGAGGACAAGCCGATGGACATCGAGCGTGCAAAAGCCGTGGCCGATGTGGCGAAGGTGATCGTGGACAGCGCGAAGGTCGAAGTGGACATGGTGCGCGCTACCGGACGGCCGACTGCGAGCGCATTCCTGCCACAAGCCGAACCAGCAGCGCCGCAGCCGGGGCAACCGCGCCTCGTGAGGGGCTCTGCTCAACCGTGAACGCCCAAGCCGAGGAAGCCGCCCTAGCCGCCATGTGCGAAGCCTGGGACAACCACGACAGAGATGCGGCTAGTGCCTACTGGAGACGGTTTGTGTCATTGCACTACGGACCAGAGAGAGTAGCGGAAATGGAAAAGCGGTTGGGACTTGATGTTCATTCGACCGCAGTTCCGCAGAACCAGTGTGCAGGTAGATAAGCAAGTGGCCAGATAGCGACGAGAACGAAAGAGGCGAAGCAGGTTGAATTACTACAAACGGCATTTAGGCGATTACGCGAGGGACACGGCGCACCTGTCGATGGCAGAGGACGGCGCTTATAACCGTCTGCTCGATTTTTACTACGCCGCCGAGAGACCGCTTCCCTTGGAGAGGGCAGAAATCTATCGCCGCGTCAGAGCACGCGGAAAGCAGGATCAAGCTGCTGTGGATGCCGTATTGGCTGACTTCTTCAACTTGAAAGATGACGGTTGGCACCACAAGCGATGCGATGAAGAAATCGCCGCGATGATGGAAAAAGCACAAACCAACCGGGAAAACGGGAAGGGCGGAGGAAGGCCCAAAAAGAAACCCAACAATAACCCAGAAAAAACCCAGTCGGTTTCTGGTGGGAATGATGGTGGGTTACGTTTGGAAACCTTAGCCATTAAGCCATTAGCCACTACTCCACTAGCCAATAGCCAAGGTACGTCAAAAACGGGCGACGGGGCGACGAAAACGGACCCAGACCCGATTTTCGGCACGTGCCTGCAATTCCTCACCGGCAAGGGCGTAGACGAGCCACATGGGCGCTCGTTCCTGGGACTGCTGCGGAAGCAGTACCCGGACACTCTCGTATTCGAGGTTGTGGACGCCGCCCGCAAGGAAGACGTGAGCAAACCGATCCCGTGGATCAACAAGGCGATTCAAGCACGTTCCGCCAATCGAAAGGACGCGAAACATGGAAACTTCGCAAGCCAAGACTATCGGACAGGTGTTGGACCGGACGGGAGCTTCTGAGGCCCGTCACTGCGAGCGGCATGGAGATTACATCGCTCGAAAAATCACGGCCAACTTCTGGACGCGCTGCCCGCAATGTGATGAGGAGCGGGCGAAAAAGCGCGAAGAGGAGGCGCGAGCGCGGCTAGAAGAAGAGGCGCGTGCCAACCGTCTCACCTATGCCTGCATACCGCCAAGGTTTTGCTCCAAAAGCTTTTCGGATTTCGTGTCCGATACAGCGGATAAGAGGCGCGCATTAGAGGCCGCGCAAGCGTACGTGGACGGCATTGTAGAAAATTTCGAGAAGGGGGCTTGTTTGGCCCTTTGTGGGAAGGCCGGCACCGGAAAGACGCACCTCGCAATAGCTATCGCAAAAGAGGCAATTAATCGTGGGTATGGGGCGTTGTTCACCAGCGTCATGCGGGCGGTCAGAGAGGTTAAGGAAACATACCGCAGAGACTCCGAGACTAGCGAGCGGGAGGCAATTAGAAAATTCACTGGACCACACCTACTTGTTTTGGATGAGGTCGGTGTTCAATTCGGAACCGATGCCGAAAAGCTGATCCTTTTCGAGATCATCAATGGTCGATATGAGCAAATGAAACCCACGGTTGTTATCTCGAATCTGGCGAAGGAGGGGTTGCAAGAATACTTGGGGGAGCGCGCGTTCGACCGCTTGCGCGAGAACGGCGGAAGGCTCGTTGTGTTTGATTGGGACAGCTACAGAGGAAAGGCGTGATCTGCTCTCACTGTCAGTCCGTCCTTCATGTCTGCCCTGAGTGTGGTGGGCGTGGGTCTTGGCTCAAATCCAAGCCCGAATACACCCGCTATGAATGCGACAACGGACACAGGTGGAACGAGAGGGGTGGTGAAGTGCTTGCGCTCAAGCGTGGCATGAAGCCGGGGTCGATACGACTCACTGGAAAGAACGCAAAGCGCCAGTCTGCGATGTTTAGGCGTGAAATTGTTTTGTCGTAGGTCAATCAACGAAAGGAGATGGGAATGAGCAACGTAGCAATCGAGGGGGAGATTCAGTCGAAAGGCCTCACCGCGCCGCGCGTCAAGCCGGCGGACATCGAGGACAACATCGTCGCAGAATACAGCTTCACGGCCGCGCAGGCGATGCATGGATGCCCACGGCATGAGGCGCTGTCGCTGCTCACGTTCTGCGTCCTCGTCTTGCGCAACGGCTTCACCGTCACGGGTGAAAGCGCGTGCGCCAGTCCGGAGAACTTCGACGCCGAACTAGGCCGCAAGATCGCCCGGCAAAACGCGGTGGCGAAGGTGTGGCCGTTGATGGGCTATGAGCTGCGTAGCAAGTTGACTGCTGCGCGTCCTGTCTAATGCGCCGCATAGCCAAAGCTGACCAATGATCCGCGTCACTCTCCCATATCCGCCCACTGTGAATCACTATTGGGGCGCTCGCGGTAATCGCCGCTTCGTCAAAAAAGAGGGTGTGGCATTCCGCGGTGACGTGGTGCGGATATGTGAGGGGGTGACCAAGCAGGAAGGCGATTTAGCCGTATTCGTAGACGCCTACCCGCCCGACCGCAGACGCAGGGACATCGACAACATCAACAAAGCCATTCTGGACGCGCTACAGCACGCGGGATGCTACGACGATGATTGCCAGATACGCACCCTGCATGTGAACAAGCAAGAGCCCGTAAAGGGCGGGAAAGTCGAAGTGGTGGTGTGTCAGTGGCGCACGGTAAATCAGGTCCGTTCTGTGCGGCATGCGGCGATAACGAGGGATGGGAGAGAGTGATGGATGAAGTCGAGACATTTAAGACGTTCGTAGAAAAAATGTGCGGTTCAATGACCTCTCGAGAGTGCCAATCTTTCAGGCTGGGCTGGACCGCTCGCCAAAAATTCGACGCCTCCATAGCCCGCAACATAGGCGAATGCGGAAAGACGGCTGGCGAGCAGATAGCGCAGGAAATCGAGAAACGATAGGAGGCGGGATGACGCTAACAATGGCACTCGTTTTAGTTTGGCTGCACTTCGTGGCCGATTTCCTGTTGCAGACGGATAAGGTCGCGATCAACAAGAGTAAGCGGAACGACATTCTCGCGCTGCATGTCTCGCTCTACATCCTACCGTTTATCTGGCTCGGATGGCAGTTCGTGATCGTTAACCAGATCGCCCATTTCGCGACGGATTGGGTAACGTCCCGCACGGCCTCATGGTGTTACCGAAACGACAAGCGGCACTGGTTCTTCGTGACCATCGGATTCGACCAAGCGATACACCTGACGACGCTATTTGCAACGTATCAATGGCTCGTCGCTGAGTAACCAGGAGAGCCGCCATAGCCAACCTTCGAGAAGCCGTAGCAGCAACCGCCTTAGCGGGTCTGGGCTGGTCGCCCGAGCAGGAAAAAGCCGTGGATCGGGTAGCCGCTTCCGGTCGCGCCTCCACGCTGGGCCTGCAAATCTGGAAGGCGCGGTACATGCTCGAAAGCAAAGCCTATCAGGACGCGATAAAAGGGCTCACAGCGCATTACCTCTGCCGGTATAAGGCAGAGCGCCCAGACATGGCTCGTAGGCTCGCGGAGGAGATTCTGAGCGAGTTTATGGGTCCGTCATGCACGACATGTAACGGCGCTCGGGAGTTGGTGGTTGAGGAATTGCGTGTGATGTGCGATACGTGCCGAGGAACCGGACTGAAGCATTACACGGACATCGAGCGAGCAGGTCGCATGAAACTGAGCTATGGTCGGGTTAAGTCGCTAGCTCACAAAATGATGTGGCTAATGGACGAAATAGGCTCAATGGATAAGTCGGTTAATGAGATTGTGAATTTTGAGCTGGAAAGGTATTGACGCCGTCATAAGGCAGGCGTATAAGGAAAGTCGGACGCAATGCGTCCATAGCAGAGATGCCAGCCGGTAAGGCAGCAGCGCCAAGCAAACCGGTGGGTGATAAAGGCGGTGACGAGCCGTGCAGCACACCCAGGGGCAAGCAACAAGCCGCCTCCTTTGCTTCTGCTCGCCCTCAAAAAACGCACAGGCCCCGCAATGGGGCATTTTTATTGGCACTCCACGCCATAAGCATGACGGTCCTAACCTCGCGCCGGTCTGGAAGAAAAGCGAGATATGCCGGGATGAACCCCCAACCCCATCCAGCGCTCTGAATCAAGCCAAGGGCGCGCGAAACACCCTACGATCTGCACAGCATGGCGACCACGGCAGGCGAAAGCCAACGGTGGGGCAGGCGCTTAGCCCTCGATACCGGGCGGGTGATAAACGGCAGGCATTGACTCATACCCCGCAGAAGCGCAGACACCCCCTTGGTAGGGGTGCAGGGATATGGGTTGGGGAGTTATAACCTTTAAAATATACCCCCGGTGGGTATTCTTCCGGCGAAAGTCCTCAGTCCCGACACCTAACCAGTACCGGCTCGTGTCCGGTCAACCTTATCTATTCGGGCGAGGGCTTTCACCAGAGGCTTACTCAGGACGCCCGCAGGAAGGGCACAGGGGCCGCTCCAGTCGTTTCCGGGCACGACTGACGGCCGCACGGTCTATACCGACCTCGCGTGATGCCTCGGAGCCCGTGAGGCCGTCCACGTAGACGAGCTGCAGCGCCTCGCGCGTACGTCCGGTGATGCCGTGGGCATCTGCGAGGCTGCGGAATTCAGCGAGGGTCACCAGACTCTTACCTCGATTGTGCCGGCGCGGTAGCGGATCATGTAGGCCTGCTTGCCCTGCGCACGAGCGATTGCGATGGCGGTGAGTGCCCTGGATTCGTCCTGGTAGTAGCGGTAGATCATGGTCTAGTCCTCGCGGTGAGTGAGATGTATCGGCACGTTGAGCGACCCGTCCACCGTCGCACGATGCCGGTCGGACCAGTGCCGCGCCTGACGGATGAGCGAGTGCAGGAGCATGGTGAGGGTGCGCTTCTCCTGCGCGCCCTGCTGCTCGGCGCATGCCTCGATCCGGTCGGCGGCATGACGGAGCAGCCGAGCGATCCGGTGGTAGCTGTCGGGTCGCATCGGCTGCGTATTGCGGCGGGGGAATTGAGGCATTGGCTAGTAGATGCGCTCAAGCTCAGTGCCGGATACGCGGAATCCGCCCTCGGTCGTCGGTGGGATGGTGCGAGCGCTCATGTAGGCGCTTGCCGAGTCCCGAGAGGCGCATACGGGTCCCAGTGGCAGTGCGCCGCCGCCAACCGGGTAAGCCGTCGCCTGATAGCCCACGATATTGTCGGCGGCGTCGCGGACTACGGCGATGGACATGCGGGCTTTGGTCTTTTCCATGATTATTCTGCGGCACAGCCGCATGAGATGCCGAGACCACGATGATCTACCGCACCGGGTGCGCCGCAGTCCCGCCAGCGCCAGCCATCGGTATGGCGCTCGAGCGTGCCGCCGAGAGTCGTAGAGAGTGGCGTCGTCATTTACGCCTCCTCGCGATCACGCTGGTGGCGCAGCGCGTCGATGCCGCCTGCGCGGTCGATGTCGGACATCACGGCGTTCGCTGTCGCCTGATCAAATGGATTACCGCGGTTGCGGCAGGCAAACCAGCCGCGGCGTTGTCCGTTGGGCTCTGTGTAGTTGACGTGCCATGCATCGTGCCTCTGCGCGATCTTGTCGGCCTTCGCGGTGAGGTGTCCGGTATGCAGTGCAAAAAAATGGTCGCTCATCTCATTCTCCTTCCGCCTACTCACCGGCGGTGGGTGTGTCATCGGTGATGACGAGTGCATTAGACCATGTTAACCGTTGCGTGTCAACAACTATTTGATGCCGGACGCATAAATATTTCCTAGGCCATGGAATCAACGACTTACACGACTGAAACGCCTGAGATATTGCTGATTCCCGAGGGCGAGCTAATCGAATATCGGGGAAAGGTATGCCGGCTGAAGGAGGAGTGTGTTGTGGAGCTGTGGGACGAGAGGAAAGATGAGCGGATTGCGTATGGGTGGGGAATGACGCCCGAGCAAGCGGAATCCATCTACTACCGAGCCCTGCAAGATTACCGCTGGAACGGACGAGAGCCGTTAGACGAGATGAAACGCAGAACGCATGGCTGGCAGGCTGTGATCGATGCCGTGAGATCCGAATATAGCCGGGAGATCGCAGGCCAGATGCTGACGAACATAGAGAAGGATGCGAAATGAAACAGAAGAAAACCACGAAGCCCAGCAAGGCAAAGCCGGGTAAGCGAGTGCCAGGATACTAAAGATGGCCGCTCGTAAGAAACCAGCGGGCCAGACTCAGCAGGAAAGAGACCGAATATCGCTGGGGCGGATAGAGTCATACATGGATGCTGTGATCGTCGGCCACTTCCAATGTCCTACCTGCCAAGAGAAAGCGCAAATCAAAGAGATAAGCAGTGGAGCGGTTGCGCTCATAAAGGCGAGATACGACAAGTTGCGCCCGTCCTTGTCCGCGGTCGAGCAAACTAACGTCAATCCCGACGATAAACTGACGGAAGCCGATATTCTGCAACGATTTCAGCAGCTTATCGACGCATACCCGGACCTGCTCGCCAAGCTACTGGCTGATCGGGCCAAGCAAGACCCAGGCATCAAGTCCGCGTGACGCAGAGCAGCAATAATCACCCTGAAATGCCATGTGCGAGCGCACAAAGGCGCATGCAACACGTAAGCGGTTGATTAAAGGCTGTATTGCATCGCATTTCACTTAACATAATGAGCGTTACGCGAACTGCGTTGCAGCAAATGGGTGGATTGATGGGCTGGGGAGTGGGCCGGGTGGGTGGCACCCCCCCCCAACGTGGCGGTGAGCGGGGACGTATAGCCCTTCCCGAATTTTCGACGGAAGTATAACTCCTGTATTAACACATGACGCCGAGAGCTAGAGACGGGAATCGCAAGCGTGTTAATCGCTGGAGGGCGAAGAATCCCTCCAAGTATCGAGCCTACATGCGGGACTACATGAGGAAGCGGCGTGCTGGTTAGTCTGGTTGAAAAAGCTCGTGACCCGGATGTTGCGCGAGTTTTGGAGGATGCATTGGCGCGCGTTCGTTGTGGCGAGACGACTGGGATATTGCTGCTTGAGCAGGATGTGAGTGGGTGTAGTTATGCATGCGCCGGACTCAAAGACCGTTGGACGATCATCGGGTTTTTGTCGCACGCGATGTTCAAGCTGAATAGTGAATAAGCCAGAGCCAGCCGAGTGGCGTTGTAACGCTGGCAAGCGACCATGAACAAAGGTGCCCACCTCCTCCCTTTCGGGACTCAAAGCACGCAGGGGTCGCAGTTTCGAGAGATTGACTACCGTTCCATTCGCCTGGTCCTTGAGAAAGCCACTGGTGCCAGCCATCTAAAGCGCCAGAACGCGATTAGGAAGCTTGAGAAGGCATACCGCAGGGGTGAGCTGCATCTAGTCCATGACGAGCCGCCTAATGCGAAGTGGGCGCGTTGTCAGGCCCGTTTTTATTTGGGGGATTATTCGGACTGGTCGGGCTGGGAGTATCAGTCTGCTTACCACGCGGCGATGTGGCACTGGATGGATAAGAACCCATTCCCCATTCCCCGGTGGGATGGGTCTAGGGTCAAGAAGCTTTGGATCATCGGAGACCAGGGGATAGGGGACGAGGTTTTCTTCGCGTCGTGTGTCCCTGACGTTCAAAGGTTGGTGGATTCCGTCGTCATCGAGTGTGATCCGAGATTACAGAGAATTTTTGCGCGGTCCTTTGGTGTTGAGACGCGGTCCGCTCAGATTGAAGGTGGGGAACGGAAAATCCAGGAAGTCCCGGAAGGTTGCGATGCGTGGACGCCGTTGGTGGATCTCCCGCGGAACTTCCGGCACGATTTGCGTCATTTCCCCGGGACACCTTATTTAAGGGCCGATAGTGAGCAAGTTGAGCGTTTCCGAGAGTACAGAGGCTATACGGGAATTAGTTGGCGCGGCGCTCAGGGGGTTGAAAGGCGAATCCTTGGCCGCTATGCAAGCGGAATTCGTGCGGTGTCTTTGCAGTACGACCGAGAATACGATGAAGAAGCCCCTGACGGTCCCGAAGGACTCGACCTCAGAGACGACATAGAAGGCGTTTTGGGGCTGTTGTCGAATCTGGATGGGGTTGTGTCCGTCTCAACCTCCGTCGCGCATTTTGCGGGCGCTCTAGGGGTTCCTGTGGATGTGATTATTGCGGACCCGATGACGGCGTTGCCGGATCGTCGCTCACTTTTACCGTGGAAGTGGATTTGCAAGGCGACTCCGGGTCGTACGCCTTGGTATGGTTCTGTGAGGGTATATGACACTTGGAATGCTTACGCCGGAGCAAATCGAGGTAATTAAGCGGATGTTGGACAAGTGCGTTCCTAAGTTGGTAGCAAAGTAATTCGGACAATTTTGTCCCGCCCCTAGTCATGCCGTGAGGCAGAATAATCCCGTAGCTGGATTTTCTAGGGAGATTCTGGTGGAGTTTCATACATTCAGGCACGTTATTACATCAGTTCCAGCCAGAACAGATGCAGTCGCCGATCTGCATAATGCGTGCGTAAGCCTGTTCGATGAATGCGTAAAGTTTAGCTCTCGCTTGCCGCGATCCGATCACGATTACCACACATCTTATTTGCGCCTTCCTTACGACGCGTTACTTGTGCGGCTATACGATGATAGCGGAGACGCTTTTTGTTTTTGCTCAACGATTGGCACCGGCATATTTGTTGCCGCGTACGTGATCACAGATCAAGTGCATTTCCGCGCCTTCTATCTAACGGAAGACGGCGCGGTGTCATTGCCAAAGCTTGCGGGCGGCGGTTTCTCCGGTGATCGTATTTGCGAGCGAGTTGCAGAATCTCTATCGTGGTTCTTGTGCACACTGAACCATCCAGATCAGCGGATTATAGAAAACGCCCCATCACGCAAACTGAACGATAAGCGAATTCGCTCGGGGCGTTTCCCGCTTATTGGATACAAGACTTTAGCGGTGTTAAAGCCGAATCTGGTCGATGAATCATCCCATGTTGGCGGAACTCATGCCAGCCCGCGTGTGCACATGAGGCGCGGCCACTTCAGGCGGCGTTTTGATAAAGAATTTTGGATAAGCGCGGCTATTGTTGGAGACAAGTCACGCGGGCTGCTTTTGAAGGATTACAAGCTTGTCAGTCGTGACGATAATAGGACACGGCACTAGCCCGGTTGGAAAAAAATGGGGCGCGGAGATTGATAAGAACATTGTTGTGCGCCTCAAGGAACCATCGTGGCAAGCCCCAGAGGACTACGGTAAGCGCTGTGACTACATGGCGAGTTCTACCGAGACTCTACCGGTGATGCTGGATGACAGGAGAGTTCCCAAAGAATATTGGGGCCAGCCGAAAAAAGGCACTTGGAACCCGGCGACCGAGGCGAGCTTTAGAAGTCGCGCCCAAGCGCCGTTGGCTATACCGCTGCAACTGTTTTTGACTTGGAACGCGATTTTTAAGGAACTGAGCGGTGACGAGGTTCCGAATTTCTCGCTAGGCATGTTTGCGATTATCTGCGCAGCGGAGTTTTTGAAGCCCGAAGAAATACGATTGGTCGGCTTCGATAATCTGCTGGAGCCTGCCCGGCTGGAGTATCACAAGGCGAACAAGGGGCGCTGGGTATCCCGTCATGACTGGAAGGCGGAAAACAGGATGCTTCCTGTCATCGAGCGGGAATGCGGCGTTACAATAGGTGGATTCGAGCCGTGATAGAAACTCTTGCGTTGCAACCCAATGACAGTTCCCGCCGGGCGGCGGGGTGGCTTAGTTGGTGAAGGCGCGTCGCGGATAAGTCTATCGCTGAGAATGCGGGTAATGGGTGACTCGGCCCTCCGCAAAACACCCCCCGTAAAAAGGGGGTGTTTCATTTTTGGGGTCGAAAATGGAAAGCAGGAACCCGTTTTGCGGAACGAAGTTAGAGGTTAAGCCATCGGATACGGCGACGAAATCCTAGTTACGGCGATTGTCAGGAAGGCGCATTTAAAGACCGGAAAGCCCGTCATGGTCGGGGACGGTGGTTCGATCAAGTGGTCGGAAGTCTTTGACCACAACCCTCGTATATCGAAGAAGATTGTTCCCGATGGGGTGTGGGTCAAGACGATTAAGGGAAACAGACCGTATATCGACTATGCCAAGACGACGAGAGAACGTATGGCGTGGAAGCCGTTTAAGGCTGAACCTGGAGAGATTTACTTTTCTCCCGGTGAGCTTCGATGGTCTGAGTCAGATTTCGTTTATATCGAGCCGAACACTAAAGGCTCGTTCGGTGGAAACAAGGATTGGGGCTTCGACAACTGGCAAAAGGTTGTCGATTCACTTCCAGATATTAGGTGGATTCAAGGTAAAGGACGGCGACTAAGAAACGTCCGACAGCTTGAAACGCGGTCATTCCGCGACGCCTGTGCCCTCTTATCGAGGGCTTTTTTATTTGTAGGCACGGACGGAGGGATGCACCACGCGGCGGCTGCTTTAGGAAAGCCGGCTGTCGTGGTGTGGGGCGGATTGGTCGGACCTAACACCTTGGGCTACGACTCGCATACCAACCTGTGCAAAGCATCTTACTTCTGCGGATCCATAACACCCTGCCTTCATTGTAGACAGGCTTTGGAGCGCATAACCCCGGAGATGGTTGTTGAGGCTATCGCTACTCATTGCGACAAGAGGACGACCGAAGCGGTTTAGAAACGCTGTGGATTCCGCTCTAAGGACCGCTCGCAATCCGTTTCACCTGATGTCGTATGTGGATGAGGACGACCCGAAGAAGGATGAATACGAGGGCGTCACGATAGGACTATCGGTGGGGAGTTCTAAAGCTCTCCTGTCCATGATTGCGAAGGTCGAGACGCCCTATTTCATGATCGGGTCGGATGACATCGAGTTTAGAACTCGGGATTGGGATGAAAAGCTTCTAAACGAGATGCCGAAGGATGATCTGGCTATCGTCTACGGCACGGACCACGCGAAGCAGAATTGCAATCACTTCGTTATGTCGATGAAGTGGGTAAAGCTTATCGGTCCATGGCCTGACATCTTTGCTCACTTCGGGCCTGATGGCTGGGTTTCTGAGGTTGCAAAAAAGTGCGGCCGGCTGATCCAGGTTAAAGACGTGGAAGTAGAACATTTGCATTTCAAGTACGGGAAGTCGGAGTCCGACGAGACGTACCAAAGAGCAAGGGTGAACGGAGCCGGCGCTAAAGCAATGAAGCTTTTGTCTGACACGTCGCATATTCAACAACAGCACGCAGACATCATCCTTGAAGCTATCGCCCGAGGTTCTTGAGTGGGTCGCGTTACACCGCACGCACACCAAAGACGGTGACGAGTACATAAAAAGCCTGCGGGATGACTTTGCCGGCATAGAGCCGCACTTGCCCGAATCGTGCGAAAGCATCCTGGACATCGGATGCGGCATGGCGGGGATAGACATTCTGCTCAAGCGGAAATATCCCGACGCGAAGTTATACCTGCTTGATGGTGACGGCCCAAAAGAGGATTGGCGCGGAGGTTTCGAGAAGGACATGAAGCCGTTTAGCAATCGAGAGGTTGCTACCGCGTTCCTTGCTTCCAACGGTGTGACGGTAGACCGCTGGTATGACATCGGCACTCAGGACATAGAGGCGGATTTGGTTATCTCTCTATTGTCCTGGGGCTGGCATTACCCGCTAGAGACTTACCGAGTCAAAGCGAAAACGATTATTTGCGACATTCGGGACAAGGTAGAGGGAGAAATGATTTGCCCGCTCGTTATGCACAACAAGCCCAAGGGACACCGCTGCAAGCTGCGATAGGCATGCTCTACAGCCTAATCGTGCAGTTTCCCGACTTGGACCCGATGTTGCGCCCTGTAATCCTGGAATTGGAAAAGATTGAATCCCCAAGAGGAATTAGCCCGCCTAGTCCTATTGATGGAGAGGCGACGAAAGTATCACCGTCTCGAATATTACGCGCCCTATCAGTATCAGAAGCAGTTTCACAACGCTAAGGGTCACCAGACAGACAAGCCCGCTGCGCAACGGGTTTTGATGGCGGGGAATGGTACTGGCAAGACCTGGTGCGGCGGTTTCGAGACGGCGATACACGCAACTGGAAGATATCCGGATTGGTGGGACGGTCACAGATTTAAGCATCCGATAGTCGCAATGATCGGGGGCATGACGAACGAAGCGGTTAGGGACATCTGCCAGAAAACGCTATTTGGCGACCCTAACGAACCCCAAGCTTTGGGATCTGGAACGATCCCTGTTGATTGCATCGGCAAGCGGACTTCAAAGCCCGGGGTGCCGAATGCTTACGACACGGTGCTGGTTAAGCATGTCTCCGGTGGGTGGTCGAAGCTCATGTTTCGCGCTTATGAGCAGGGGGCGAAGAAACACATGGGCCATCGTATTCACCTTGGATGGCTAGACGAAGAGCCGCCGCAGGATATTTGGTCGCAGTACTTGCGGGCGACGATTTCCATGAACGGGATTCTCTACATCACGTTCACGCCGGAGTCTGGATTAACCGAAGTGGTGAACAACTTCATGAACCACATCGGCCCCGGGCAGGCGCTTATACAAGCTTCCTGGGATGACGCGGGGCACTTGGTTAAGGACGGTCAGTTAACCGAAGAAGCTAAGCAATTGGAGTCTGGTTTCCCTGCTCACGAACGAGAAATGCGGCGCAGGGGCGTTCCCTCTTACGGAAGGGGTCTGGTGTTCCCGTTTACCGAAGAATCGCTCGTTATCGATCCTTTCGAAATTCCAAGGCACTGGCCGCGCATCAACGGTATCGACTTTGGTTGGGACCATCCCGCAGCCGCGGCGAGCCTCGCGTGGGACCGTGACGCAGACGTTGTTTATCTTGTCGCGGAGTATCGGGAATCAAGGGCGATACCGGCTATACACGCTGCCGCTATACAGCCTTGGGGGGCGTGGATTCCGACCGCCTGGCCGCACGACGGATTGAACACAGAGAAGGGCACCGGCGACGAATTAGTAAAGGCGTACTCGAAAGAGGGCCTGAACATGCTTCCCGCCAAGGCGACCAACCCTCCGGACCCCAAGCAGGGGCAAAAAGAGGGGGAGGGCGGGAATTCTGTAGAGGCCTCCATTCTTGCCATGTTTGAGCGTATGGAGACGGGGCGATGGAAGGTTTTTAGCACCTGTCGGCAATGGCTGCAGGAGCAGAGGACGTATCACCGTGACGAGCAAATGAGGCTCGTGAAGCTCAGGGACGACTTGATAAGCGCATCCCGCTACGCCCATATGATGCTGCGTCACGCGCGCACCGAAACAATAAAAAGACCAAAACGCCACGTTGCTAGAGGCGCTACGAACTGGGGCTAAATTTGGCTGAACCTAAAAATAGGCGGATCGTTTCTGCGGACTGGAAGAAGCTCGAAACGTATATCAACGACGAGCTTTCCACGCGGTCGAAGTCGCAATTCCGCAAAAACCACGAAGAAAAGTGGAGGGAGGTTGACCGCCAAATCGCCATGAACCCGTTGCAGAAGGTCACGCCGGGTATGCCTGTAGAGGCTGCGTGGCAGTCTGCTTTTGAGCTTGGTGAGCTCTCCAAGGCTTCGGAAATCATAACCGATGACGTAATGCGTATTACGTTCCCGGATGAGAACTGGTTCGAGCCGCACGTAGAACTAAACAAGGAAATGGGGCAGACCCGCGTACCCGAGCAGAAGCAGCGTATTGCCGATGGTCTGTTGCGTTCTCTCATGGTGCAGCAACACAAGGACTTCGGCTTTAAGGGGCGCTTTCGTCTTTCGGTTAAAGAAGCCCTGCACCACGGCGGGTTTGTGGCGGAAGCTAAGTTCGCCAAAGAGATGATGGTGTATGACGGGCAGAAGCTTAAGCAAGTCTCTGCTCCAGTATGGCAACCCGTCTCGATGTGGAATGCCTACCCCGATCAATCTCCATCGGTGATCGGAACGAACCTGTTCTATACGGGGTCGATGCTTATCAATGAGTACATGCCGCTGTGGAAACTGAAGAGGATTGCAAAGGGTAACGGTTGGATGCCCAACCGCCTTTCCAAGATCCCCGACGAGGAACACAAGAACGGGGAGGTTCAGACCAAAGACGTAAAGCTGACGAAGTGGTACGGCGATCTGAACATCGATCGAGACGACGGGGATATGTATTTCCCCAACTCGTTTGCGATCCTTGCGAACGGCGTCATTGTCTACATGGCTCCGAATGAGCTTCCTTACCCTTCCATAATATACGGAGGCTATGAGAGGCAGGATATCCGCGACCCATACTATACGTCGCCTATCATTAAGCAGTCTCCGATGCAGAAGATAACGACTATCTCTGCCAATAACTTTATTGACGCTTCTGCCCTCAAAGTCCAGCCGCCTGTTGAGTATGACGGTAATGATCCTGATTATGTTGCTAACGATGGACCGACGATTGCCCCCGGAGCAAAGACGCCGACCAAAAGTATGGGCAAGGGTATGACCGTTCTTGATATAGGTGATCCGAAATGGGCGCTTGAGGCGTTGCAAATGGGCTTGCGCCAGATGCAGGAGGGAACCGGCGTTTCTTCCCTGCGTACCGGGGTTGTGAATTCCGATCGGCAGACGGCCACAGAAGTTAACAAGACTCAGCAAGGCGCGGAGGTTCGCACGGTTGGGTTTGTTGGAATGCTGGAAGAAGGCGGGTTAAGGCCGTGGCTTTATATGCAGCACGAGCTTAACCGAAAGAACATGACGGAGTACACGTTCTATAACTCCGAAATGTCTACGCCTGACTTCATACGGGCGACGAATAAGGACATTCAGGCTAACGCGCACTTCGATGTCGTCGGCTCTCGCGGTCTCCTGGGTGAAGAACAGAGGACTCAGCGAGTCGGGGCTGCTACTGCGTTTTTCTCGGGAAGCCCGCTGTTTGCGCCGAAGCTTAAAGCCACTGACATCATGCTCCAGACTTATCGGGACGCGGGGCTTAAAAATCCGGAGCAGTTCGTTCAAGTGGACGAAGGCCCGCAGATACCGCCTGAGGTTCAACAGCAATTGCAGCAGATGCAGCAGGCGATGCAGCAATTGCAGACTGAGAACCAGCAGCTTAAGTCGGGCGCTCAGGTGAAGGCCGCAGAGATTCAGTCGAGAGAGAGGATCGCTGCAGCCGAGTTGCAATCCACGGAGAAACTTGCGGTTGCTGAATTGCAAGTAGACGCCCGTAAGAGTTCTGTTGAGATGCAATCGGACATGGCCGGTCAGAGTCGCGAGCAAGTTTTAGCTGCAAAGAAAGCCGCTGCTGAGATTGACCTTATCGAAGCGCAGACCGTTAAGACACTCATTGAAGCTCAACAGATACCGGAACAGGCGATGCAGGAAGCCGCCACTAGCAAGGAGACCGCTTGAAGGAACTGTTAAAGCAGTTGCGGGAAACGAGGGAGTTTCAGGAAATCATGGACGCAATGCACAAAAGCCGTCCGGTGGTTCCAGCCTACCGCCCCGCTGGTTCAATAGAGGCGAACAACGCTGTTATCGAGGAACTTAAATATCAATCCGGCCGGCAGGATGGTTTCGACCTTCTCTTTAAGTTGCTAACCGGCAAGTAACACAGCTTTACCCAACCACAAGGCCCTTCGGGGCCTTTTTTATTGGAGTTCACATGGCAGAGCAAGAGCAGCAGGTTAGCACTGAGCAACCCGCTAGCACCGAAGCCCCGCAGACAGAAAACACGCTGGAGCAGGTTTACAGCGAGTTCAACGTAGAAGCGGAGGCGCAGTCGTTCCAGCCGCAGCAAGCACCGCAACAGCAGTACCAACAGCCGCAACAAGCGGCGCAAGCGATGCCTGCTATTCCCGATCCCGTTCTAGACCCTGCGGGGTTCAAGACGTGGCAAGCGGCGCAATCCGGCGAAATTCAGAAGAAGCTCGCGAGTATGGAGGCTTTCCAGCGGCAATTAGCGGTCGCGGAAATCAACCGGCGCGAAGCTGAAGAAGTCAAAACGCTGGTCTCTTATATCAATAAGGTTGTTGGTCTACCAGAAGCCGATGCGGACTTGATCGAGTTTGCACTGGCGAAGCAGGTTCGTTACGACCCGAAGTTTGCCGCGATTTACCAAAAACGTCATCAAAACCAGAAGGCGTGGAATGCGGCGACGAAGGCGATGGGCGAGCAGCTACAGAAGAAGTTTTCTGTCCGTGTCGACCCGCAGCTTGCAGAGAATCAGAAGGCCTTAAAACAAGCACAACAATCATCGGCCACCACAAAACAGACCAATCCAGAAGAAGACCGCTTTGCGGGTAAAACCGGCGCGGCTTTCGACAAGGAATGGCAATCCTACATAGGACGCGGCACGCTCTAAAAGTTTTGCGGTAGGCTCATAAGGAAAAATAATAATGCCTTACCTCGTTTCTAGCACTGCATCTAACGTCGCTCTTGGCGTTAATTTCCAGTTGATGAAGGGCCTGCTTTCGGCGGCTCGCAAGAAACTCCCATTCTACAACGGGACTCTCGCGGGGACGTTGGAAAAGAACGGCTCGACAGCCTCTGTTAAGTGGGAGCGCATCGACAATCTGGCGGTTGCAACTGCGACTCTTAGCGAGTTGACGGGCGCAACGACCCTCCCCACCCGTAGCACGGTCCTTCCGACTATTAGCACGGTTACGGCGACGATTCTGAAGAAGGGCAATGCAATCGCCCTGTCGGAAGAAATCGACCTCCTGCAGATGAACATGCGTGCCGCCAAGTTCCTGGACACGTTGGGGGCGAATGCGGGCGAGTCGCTGAACGTGCTGATGGAGACCATCTACTCCGGCGCCTCCCTGGTGCGTTACGCCAATGGTGCCGTTGGTGGCGGAACGGCGGATACGAACGTGACTTCAGCCATAACGCTGACAGACATCAAGTACGCCGTTAACCAGCTTAATCGCAACAGTGCCATGAAGTTCACGTCTGATACCTACGGCTCTACCAACATCGGGACGTCTCCGGTGCGGGCGAGCTACTACGGTATCGCGCATGTTGACGTGGAAGAGGACATTCGCGGTCTGACGGGCTTTATCCCTGTCGAACAGTACGGCGGTTACACCGATACCATGCCGTTTGAATTCGGTGCAGTTGGTGGGGTTCGCTGGTGTTCGACTGAGATAATCCCGGTCTCTACGTCTGCCGGTACGACCACGGCGACGGGTCTGCGTGGTGCGTCCAGTATCCTCAACGACGTTTACAGCACGTATATCTACGGCAAGGAAGCGGTCGGCTCGGTGGGTCTGGGTAACACGCATGCGACAACCTCTGCCGAGATGTACAACCCGAAAAACCCGCCTGCGGTGGAAATCATCTACCACAAGCCGGGTTCGTCGGGTGCGGCTGATCCGTTTAATGAGTTTGGTTCGCTCGCGTGGAAATCGTGGTGGATCGGCGAGATTCTCAACGGAAACTGGCTCAGCAAAATCCGCAGCGGCGCAAGCAAGCTGTAATCCGTAGTTCAACTGGGGCTGGCTTCGGTAAGCCCCTTTTTCATGGGGCTTTATGTCCGAGTTCGATAAGGCAAGGCTGCGGTACGAAGCAAAGGCGGGGCGCAGGACTGATATTCAAGAGGCTGTAGCCACAACTGAAATCAAGCTACCGCAGCAACCCAAAGCCCCACGAAAAAGAAGCAACGAAATCGCCGTGTCCGTCTGGATCGACGGCAACGAATACAGCTTCACATTCAAGACAAACATAACCGGGACGATGCTCGGCTCTCAGCAGAACAGGCAGGGTATGCAGCATCTTCTATTGGATGCGCTAAGGGCTAAGTTCGGGACCGTGGAGATGGTATGACATTGCTAGAGGCAATCAACAGAATTCTGCGTAAGAACGCCATTATCAGGGGGGATACCGATTTAGTCCTGACCCTGTCGGATACGCAGCACAACGCATCGCTGAATCTCGCTGTAGTGGCGATTCAGGATGAACTCGTGAAGTTGATTGCCGAGCGTCTTATCCCTTCCGAGAGAAAGACGACTGGCTCAGTAACCTTTGTCACTGAGCAGAGAACGTATGCTCTAGCAGCGGACTTCACCCGCTTTTACGGGTATCCGCATTTCTACAGAGCTGCGGATAATCGGCAGATTTACGAATATGCCGGCGGTCTTGAAGGTCTGCAAATTACGTACTACGACTATGCCACGCAATATGGCGATCCTCTTTGGTTCTATTGGGAGCCGACCAGTACTAAAAAGGTTGGATTTTTTCAAGTTCCTTCGTCTTCTGAAAACGGCGATCAGTGGACATACGATTACGAGGGTTCCGTCATGGTTTCCGCTTCTTCGGATACCCTGCCTTTTCATAACGACGAAGAGAATTACTCATTCACGGAAATGTGCTCGCGTCGGTTCAAGTTCGCTTGGGAGGATGTGAAAAACGAGATTGATATCGCTGCGGTACTGGAAAAGGATCGTACTTATCAAACTGCGTATGCCACGCTGCTTAAGCTCATCAAGGGGCAAAACCCTTGCCGTAGATACGGGGCAGTGTACAGGTGAAAGTATTCTTTGGTGGGGGTATTAACGAGCAGCAACAGCCTGACATCAACGAAGCTGCCTCTGGGTCTTATAACTTCGATCTTTCCAAAGACTCTAACAAGCTCATACCTCGAGCGCCGGTCGACCTCAAAGGCACGGCTACGAATGCGGGTGATATACGAGGGCTCATGCAGCTCGTTAAGCGTAATGACTCTGAAACTACGCTTGTTCAGTCTGGTAACACGGTCTATCTCTGGGATGGCTCTACGACGTGGACGAGCAAAGGAAGTTGTGATGCCTCATCTCAGTTAAGAGACACATACTGGTCGCTTGGTGATTATCTGGTCATTACGGACCTTGCCAAGCTAACAGCAGTTTCCAAGTGGGACGGCACGACCTTTAGCGCAATCACAACTGGATTGGGCTCTACCCTGTATGCGAAATACGGGATTGTGCATAACGGTAGGGTGTGGCTGTTCAATGTAACCGCTGGAAGTGACACGCCGCATTTGATGGTGGCGAGCGCGTTTGAAGACCCGACTTCCTACGACACGACGAAAAGAGGCGGTCCAACTACAGACGGCGGCGGGTCTTTCAGCACAGGTCTGGAAGCGTTTTACATGCTTTCGCCAGACCTTAGACCCATAAACGGGGTCGCTAAGACTTTAGCTGGTGACTTGATTATCTCCACCGTCGAGGGGTCGCTGTTCAAGCTCTCGGGGACGAGTCCCAGTACTTACAAGTGGGACAACTTCTACCCCGGCTCTCAGGCGGTTGGTACCGAATCCATGGTATCGACCGGCAACGACATCGTGTACATGAAAAAAGGCGGGAACATAGATAGCCTCGTCTCGACGCAAAACTATGGCGATGTGGCTGCTGACGATTTATCACGTTGGATACCGACGACGGTTAAGAATCTAACGGGTTGCATAGCGATTTATGACCAGCAGAACCAGAAGGTATTTTTCTTCCTGACTTCTAAAGTCTTGGTGCTGTTCAAGGACATCTTATTTTCTGGTGCGTTGATAGGCGAGAAGGGAGAAAGGGCGAAGCTTTCTCCGTGGTCGGTTTACAGAACAGAAGACTCGGCTGGGTTTAATACTTCCGCAGCTAAGTTCATGCGCCGGCCGGGAACGACTGAGACAACCGTTTATTTCGGCGCTTCCGATGGGCGCGTGTTCGATATGAACGGAACAGGAACGAGTGGAGATGCTGGGGCATCGTCCATTCAGCTTATAAGAAAGACCCGACTTTACGAGAGTAACGTCCGACATATAACCCGTGGGAATGTTCAGTATCGTCGCATGAATGAAGTGAGCTTTAGCGTCTCTGTTGACTGGGCTGACGAATACAACACGAGTGCGGCCAGTGTGACGCTCAAGGGTCCGCCGTCTAGCGATACCGGAGTTTACTTCGGTGGTCCGATCTATTTCGGTGGTGCTAATTACTTCAATCAAGGCTTTTCGTTCGTTGACCGGATCAGCCATCAAAACTTCTCCCAAGTTGGAAGGGGTACGGCTGCTTCGGCGACGTTTAGCGCGCTGACGACTAAGACGTGGCAGGTGGATAACGTGGAGCTTGCTTGACGCCCAAGGAACGCAGGGAACGACTTTTTAAGTCAGGAAGGCCAGTTATACGTCATCTGGAAATACTCGATGGCGAGCAATACTCGAAGGACATGGGGATTCTCTGGGCCGCTTATAAGGCTGGTTCCTTCCCCATTCCTCAAGGTCTTTCACAAGAGGAATTTGTTAAAGCCATAGAAGAAAGTCCGTATCAGCAGACGTGGATCATTGACGACAAGAACAAAAGCTTTTCGTCAGGTCATGGACCGATAGCATTAATGGGCACGAACACGATCGGGATGATCGTTGAGGTAAAGGGCGTGTTCTTCAAGTGGGCGAGCAGGAGAAACACACTCAGGGGGAGCGTGGCGTTTTTGAACATGCTGCGCGGCTCCAAGAAAACCGGAATCATCCTCGTCAGGACACAAAAAGAAAAAATGACACTACCTGACCATCTCAAGCTCTATGAGCTGCTGTATTTCCTCGGGCAGTCTGACGAGAGCGAATACCTGTACTCCGTCCGCGGGAGGGGGAACTAATGGCTCTTTCAGACCTTAGGCTCCCGAGTCAGTACACGATGCAAGACCTACTGGCTATGGCCAATCCCGGCGCGTTTCAGGACGAATCCGGCCGCTGGTTTAGTCCGACAGATGAAGGGCGCCAGCGCATCAATACCGAAGATTTCGATCTTTACCAAGCTCAACAACGAGCATTCCTTGATGCCGCTACTCAGGCGGGATACGTCCCTGAGCTCACGAACGGGCTTAATCAGAGCGTCTTAGATCGCAGTCAGGAAGCGCAGCGCAGGGGCATTAGAACACTCGATGACTACTACCGTTATCAATACGGTAACGGTCAGTGGGAAACTGACCCGAGAACCGGACAGCGTTTCTATAAAGGCGAGACGACTGCGCAGCAAAACCCGTTTGATTTCGGTACTGCTGAGCCCGATCACTGGACGAGCAAACTTGCCCTTGGGGCTATTCTCGCTGGATTTGGTGCAGCGGCTGGTGCGGCCGCTGGTGGTGCTGCTGGTGGTGAGGGTGCCGGTGCTGGATGGGTGTCCGCAGAGGGTGGGGCGGGCTATGCCGGAGGAATGGCGGCTGATGCGGGGGCACTTAGCGGTGCAGCCGGCAGTGGGGGTAATGTGGGATTCTTCGATGACATTCTGGGTAACAGCGTTGGAAATTCCGGGCTTACTGACGTTCAGCAGTGGGCGGACAGTCTCGGTGGGTTGAACGCTGACGGATCTATAAATTGGGCTGCGATCGATGCAAGTCCTGCGTTGCAAAGCATGGGGGCTATTAGCGGAGACTACGGGGCTATTCCATTCGGCACGTCCGCCTCTGGAACGGGAACCATACTCGATCAGATAAATACATTAATGAATGGCGGGTCTTTGCCAGGCGGGCTTTCCTCACTGAAGTCTCTCTTAAGCGGGGAATTAAACTCGGGCGGGTCATCTAATTTTCTGAGCGGACTGCTAGGTAGCGGGAAAGACCTATTAGGAAGCACCCTCGCTGTCGCCCCGTCTCTCGCAGCGATCAACTATGCCAAGAATCAAGGCCCGTTCGATACCTCCAAGCTGGACAGCATCTATAACGGACTTCAGGGTAATCAGTCCCCTTATCTCAAGTCTCTCACCGATCCTTACGACGAAACGACGGCTCAAGGTTACGGGCGGCTTACTCAAAGCCTGCAAGACCGTGGCGTATCGGGGTCGAGCTTCGGCAACATGGATCTGACCAACTACAACACGGTAAGGGACAGGGGCAGGGCGGATATTCTCGGGACGGGGATGAATAACCAACTCACCCTGCAATCCGGCGTTGCCTCCAAGCTGCTGGACGCACAGGCCAAGGAACGCGAGCTCAAGAACAATCTGTATGGCTCCGCGCTTTACGCTCTGGCCGGCGGTCTTCGTCCGCAACAAACCAACGTATTGGGGCGCTAATGGCTTACCTTGATGAACTGGCCGGCGGACTGCGTTCGGCTGCTGGGGTGTTGAATCCCAAGATACAAGCGGCCAACATAGAAGAAGATCAAAAGAACCGCACCCTGCAAGCTCAACAGGCACAACTCCTCGTGCAGCAACTGGCAAAGCAGGTTGAAAGCGGCTCTATCGCCCCTGAGAAGGCCGCTGCTGCGTTGTCGGCTCGTGGTATTAACGTGCCCCCGGAATTGCTCGGCGGACCCAGCCTGGCGGCTCAGAAGGCCGCTGGCGAGGTGCGAAGGAAACAAGCGTTCGAGTCCGCAATGACGGCGGCTGGAAACGATCCCGCAAAGCAACGGGCAGTCGCTATGCAGTTCGCATCCCCTGCCGACTTGCTCAAGATGAAAACAGAAGGTGGATTTACGCTTGGGAATACACGATACAACGCTGACGGCACTCCTTTGGTTACTGCGCCCGAGCAGATGAAAAAGCCGGTGGTTGGAACTGTTCGTAAGATTCAGGTAGGCGACCAAGAGGTAACGCAGGAATACGTACAAGATGGGACTTGGAAAGAAATAGGGAAAGGACCGAAGTTTGCTCGTTCAGTGGCCCCCGTAGTCGTTACTGGCGGCGCTAGCAAATATACGAACGTGCAGCCTGACGGAAACGGAGGTTTTATAGGACTCAACAAGTCCACCGGGCAGATGGAGAAGGTGCCGAGCGCTGAAGGTGTAACGCAGTCTGGGCTTTCGACTGAAGCGATAGACGCTGCTGCACAACGCTATGCGATAGACGGCACGCTCCCTCCCAACTTGGGGCGAGGTACGCAGGGGTCTATAAACACGGCTAAGATTCTGAATCGTGCAGCGGAGCAGGCGAAAGCGCAAGGCAACACGGCAGAGGAAGCCCGCATACGCCAAATCTCTGGACGCGCTACGTCTGTAGCACTTTCTCAAATATCACGCCAAGCCGCACAGGTCGGAGCGTTTGAACGAACGCTGCAGAAGAACGCCGATCTTGCGTTGCAATTATCTGACAAGCTAGACCGTACAGGCTCTCCTATTCTTAATAAATGGATTCTCGCCGGCAAGAAGACCATTCTTGGCGATCCTGACGTGGCAGCGCTCGATCTCGCGATTAAGACGGTCGTTAATGAATACGCCAAGATTCTTAGCAGTGCGACCGCTGGTGGCGCTCAAACCGCAGAGGGTGAGATTAAGAAGGTTGAGGCATTGCTAGCATCTGCACAGACCAAAGAGCAGGTTAAGAAGGTTATAGAGATAATCCGTCAGGAAACCGGCAACCGCATGAAGTCGTTTGATGATGAGAAGAAATCACTTAAAGGGGAGTTTCGCTCTAAGCCCGCACAGGCTAGCGGGTCCATACGTGATCAAGCTGACGCCATCCTAAGGGGGCAGTAATGGCGACTGCTGAAGAATACGCACAATGGATTGTCAGCAATCAGGATAAGAAGGGTACGCCTGAGTTTGAGACCGTAGCCGCAGCCTACAAGATCGCAAAGGAAACTCCGCAAGAGAAGCCGGTAGCATCGGTATCTGGCGTAGTTGCAGAAGGCGCAAAGGGTGTTTTTCGTGGCGCGTCTCAAGTCGGAGAAATGTTCAACAACCTCGGTACCGGAATGTTCGCCGGTCCCTTTGCGCCGATCATTCGCCAATTAACTGAACGTCTCTCACGGCCTACGACCTCCAGAGTGCAGGCAAGCCCTCAGAATGAGGCAGATAGGGCCGCAGGCACCGTTGGCGAGGTTGTGGGCAACAGTGCCGTCAGCGGGGGGCTGGGAACGGTTAGAAACGCCGTAATGACCGGCCTTTCTGCCGCTGGCTCAGCGATAGGCGAACAGTCGGGCGGAGATGTCGGTAAGGCAACCGGAGCCATTCTACCTGCGGTACTGGATTTCGCATTAACCGCCGGCCGGAATGTTCCTAAAAACATGGTTGCTCGGTCCACTCAAAAAACCCTTGCGACCGATTACGCAAATCGCGGTGCCGAGATTTCCAGAGAAACCAAAATACCGCTTTCACTGGGGCAGCAGACCGGAGACGAGGCGACGATGATGGTGGAAGGAATGGCGGCGAAGAACCCATTCTCTGCAAGAAAGTTTCAGGAGTTTGGCGCTAATCAGGTATCAGCCTCTGTTCAGCGTCTCAATAAGATCATGGACGACATCACGCCCAACAAGGTGAGCGATGTTCGCATGGGAACAATTCTGGGAAGCGCCTTTGATGATGCTGTAAACGGAGCGGTCAAGATTCGACGCTCTCAGGCTGCGGCCGATTTCGATGCTGTAGATGCGGCCGCTGGGAATGCGAAAGTCATACCAACCAAGAATCTCACATCCACGATAGACGGGCTAATACAGGAGTTAGACGTTCCTGGCGGCGGGGATGCTACCGCTTCCCTGGTTAATCGGCTGAAGGGCATGAAGGACAACCTTGCGGGTGTTGTTAAGACGCACTACGGAAAAACAGAGCCGCAGGCTAAACAGGTTTGGGCGGGATGGGAGAACGGCGGGTTTAAGACTATTGCCCCTGATGCTCCGTCACTGACAGCCAATGAGGCGAGCAGGCTGCTTGAGGTTTACGGCAAAGCGTCTGCCGGGACGGGGCAAATCTTCAAGGACATAGACAAGGCGCAGCAGAGAATGATTGCGTCTCGCTTGGTTAAGGGGGTTTTGTCTGACTTGGACGAAGCGGTAGCCGGTGGTCAGGGAAATGCCGCACAACTGCTCAAAGCCGCTAGGGATAACTACCGGGCAAACTCCGCAGCGATTAACAAGCTTGAGGACTCTGTAATAGGAAAGTACCTCGGCGCTGGTGATCGTTCGCCCGAACGTGTCGCGGACTTCCTAGTAAAGCTCAAGCCCACGGAAGTATCGCAAACGGTGAACATGCTCAATAGGGCCAACCCTGAGCTTATACCCCAGACGCGGCGTTATTTCATCGAGAGAGCCATAGAGAACGCCATCATAGCTCCGTCTAAGCGCAATCCTAGTTCGCCTAACTTCTCCGCCGCGAAGTTCATAGACGCCATGCCGGAAGGCGCAAAGTTTAATGTGATCTTCGGGAACAGTGAGGCGAGGGGGGAACTAAAAGCGGTAGGTGAGGCTTTGGAGCGGATCGCCTACAGGGGATTTACGGAAGGCTCCCCTACCGCTCCGCTTTTGATGGCTTGGGACGCCGTCAAAAGGGTATTCACGATACGGGGTATGGCCGGCCTACCTGCCGCGATGATCGCCCCTAAAACAGTAGCAAAAGCATCACTGACGCCAGAAGGCCGTAGAGCCTTGATCGTTCTCGGGCGTTACGACAAGCCCACAGAAACAACTATTCGGGCTGCTTCGTACTTGGCGGGACTCGCATCAAGAGAACAAGAAACAGGACAATTACCCACGGCCAGAACGGCAGGAACGGCAACAGTGCCGTAAGTACCGCAGCAAGTATCACCGCACCAATAAAAGCTTTAATAAATCTCATAAAGCCGCCTCCGGGCGGTTTTTTTATTCCCAATAACAAGGATAACAGATGGGAACTAAATATTCTTCAACAAGTATTTCCGGTTATAACTCCGCGCCCCCAGCAGATGACGGCTCTACAGCCGCATCCAATCAGGTCAAGTGGAGCACGATAAAAACCAAGCTAGCCGATCCGTTCAAGGCTGCTATAGAGGGGATCAATTCAAAGTTAGTAACCGCCCTCGATACAACCGCTCGCCTCGTAACCACGACCGATTCCACGGTAGCCGGCGATCATCAAAGGACTCTTGAAGTCCCATCCTCAGTCACGACCACGTTTACGATTTCCCTTGGCGATGCGGCGACGATGGCGAATGGGTACATCGTCACGATACGAAATAACGCCGCCGTCTCAATAACTGTAGGCCGTGTCACTGTGGGCGACACGATAGACGGAGCGGCATCGAACGTAACTCTAGTTTCAGGGTCTGCTGCGACCTTCGCGGTCAATGCTTCCGGGAATGGGTACAACACTATCGCAGACGTATCGGTGCAGGCTACTGACACGTCTCGCGGACTGCTCGAAATTGCGACCGGAGCAGAAGCGCTTGCTGGAAGCGATGCGACGCGGGCGGTTACTTCTTCAGGGCTGGCGTCCAGCAAGTCGCTCGCATCAAGCGGGTACATGAAACTGCCGGGCGGCTTGATTATTCAGTGGGGCACTGGAACCTCCGGCACGACCGGCGTAGTCATCACATTCCCGACAGCGTTCGCATCGGCATGTTATTCCGTTGTCGCGGTATGCAGCAACTCGACAAATCCGTCGTCTCCGCAATGCTCCGGGATTTCCACGACCGGATTCACGGCTACCGTGTCCTCAGGAACCCCGGCCATTTTTTACATCGCCATAGGCCAATAACATGAAACGATACGCTGTAATCGACGCGAACGGAAAGGCATCGGCCTTCTACTCGGACGATGTATCGTCCATCCCCGAGGGCGCGGAGGAAGTGAGTAACGTGGCGTGGCAGACCTATATCGACAATCAGCCGAATTGCCACTTCGACGCCGCTCGGAGCGTTGTGATCGATCCGCCTAGCGAAGCTCAAGTTCAGGCGCGACTAATGGATGTTGTGCAAGCGCATCTCGATTCAGCGGCGAGAGAAAAGGGCTACGACAGCATCTTTACTGCGGTCACCTACGCCGACGAGCCTGCGGTGACGAAGTTCCAGACAGAGGGGCGGGCAATGCGGAAATGGCGCTCCCTCGTTTGGGATGCGTGCTATCAGATTCTCGCGGATGTGCAGGCCGGGACGAGAACCATTCCCACGGAAACGGACCTTATAGCGGAACTTCCGACGCTGATAATATGATCAACGCATGGCGAGAAGCGCGACATGACGCGACCCAGTCTTAATCTCTTGGTCGAGTGGAATGCCTCGGCTCTCGTGCAACCCCAGCACCCAAGTGTCGCGCGGCGGAATTTCGATGATCTCACGAAATCCCATGAGCTTCATGGACTGCTCGAACAGCCCGCGACTTATCCGAGTGTTGTCATTAAAGCACACCGGGAATTCGGTCAGGGACGAAAGGTTGGCGTGCGGCGGGCTGTAGGCCACAAGCAATTCGTCGGTATCGACCATCTGGCCCCAGAACAGAATCGCCTTGTGAGCGATCTTTCCCAGCGCCGCGAGGAAATGCAGCGGGTCCGGCAGATGGCACATGATCGCGGACGCAACGACGACATCGAATTGCTCACCGATGGGTAGGACGTGCGTGATGGAGTCGTAATGGCGATGTAGGAACTTAGCCCTCGTCCCGAGGATGGTGTTGAGTGTTGCGACAGCGGCGCTATAGTCGCCCAAGTCCATGCCGACGCCACGCATGCCCCGGAGTTCAGCGCCTACGGGGAAATACCCGTTGTTGCAAGCAACGTCGAGCAGCGATCCCCCGGTGAAGCGCGCAGAGACCTCATCGAGCAAATCCTCATACATCGACCGCAGGCGCGCGTTCGACTGGGACACGCTGATCCATTCCTGCTCTAAATAGTCTTTTCTGCGAAAGACGAGCGGTGGACTAACTCTCGGGTCTTTGGCGTACTGCCACGAATAGGCAACGCCTGTTTGCAGATCGTCTGAGAGTATGAACGGCTGGTAGTTCAGCACGTTCGCAGCTTGGTTGATCTGCTCCGTGGTTTCAATGTTCAGGCGCAAGTCCATTTGTCATCCTTGTTTGTGAATGAGAACTTTACCAGAAACCGAAATAAAGAGAGGGCGACCGCAACGGGTGCAACCGTCGCGGCCCCCAGCATCAACGAGCGATGCCAAGCGAAGGCCCTCCCGCCGCGTACGCAGCATGGATAGCCTAGCACACAAGCAAGCTCCCGTATT
>Ga0255338_1001175_pt1 | contig 53694 bp, 55 predicted proteins | sample MeOH1_35cm_T4_19_FD_203715 | JGI IMG/M metagenome (GOLD analysis project Ga0255338, IMG submission 203715) | Sandy soil microbial communities from University of British Columbia, Vancouver, Canada - MeOH1_35cm_T4_195 | ecosystem: Engineered > Artificial ecosystem > Sand microcosm > Unclassified ... | reverse complement strand
GCACGCCAGCCTCCCAGGCGACCGCGCCGGACTTGCCGGAGACCATCGCGTAGGGATCGATCCGCGTCTCCTCGATCTTGTTCACGCCGCCAGCGACCGGAAGGAACGGACCGTAGGCTCCAGGGAGCGTGGGCCGCGCGGCCGGCGGGTTGGCGATGGTCACCCGGTTCCGGTCGGTGGTGATGTCGGTGTCGCGGTCTTTGCCGACGTACTGGACGCCGAACTCGAGCTTCATCCCGCCCAGGTCGCGCTTGTGCGACAGCTCGCCCGAGAGCTCGCGGTCCTCCAGGCGGGTGAAGGTCAGGTCGCCGGTGAAGCGGTCGTCCTCCGGGAAGGGACGGGTGTCGCGGAGATACTCGGTCTCTTCCTCGACCTCGTCCTGGCGGTCCTTCAGCTGGGCGTAGCCGATCTTGAAGCGGGTGGTCCCGCCCAGCATCTGCTGGTCGTAGCGGGCGCCCAGCGACCAGTTGTCGGTGCGGATCTTGACGTTGTTGTCGTTGAGCGTGAGCAGGTCGGCGGGGCCGATCCGGCCGGCCGCGTACTCGACGGAGTCCTCGTCGGCCACGCGGTTGGTGCGGACGAAGAAGCCCGAGAGCTTGAGCGCGCCGGTCTCCATCTTCACGTCGTAGCTGCCGTTCAGCGAGTAGTCGGTGCCATCGCGGGTGTCGCTCTGCAGCTCGATGTTGTCGAGCGCGCCGCCCGGCGCGGCATAGCGGAAGCTCTCCTTGAGCTTGGGGTTGCGGCGGCCCTGGACGTTGGCGCCCACCAGCAGGCGGCCGGGGCCGACCTGGCCCGAGTAGACGCCGCCGGCCGTGCCCTTGACGCGCTTGTCGTCCAGCATGATTCCGCCGGCGCGGAGGTAGCCGCCATCCAGCGAGTAGCCGTCGCGCAGCACGATGTTCAGCGCCCCGGCGATCGCGTCGCCGCTGCGGTTGGCGGAAGAGGAGCGGACCACCTCGACCCGCTCGATCAGTTCGGCGGGAATGCGGTCGACGAAGAACGAGCGGTCGACGCCGGCGCCGGGCACCCGCTCGCCGTTGATCAGGATCTGGGTGTAGCCGGGATCGAGGCCGCGCAGGCGCGCGCCGTCCGATTCGAGCACGTCGGAGAGGAAGGCCACGCTGGGCACCCGCTTCAGGGCGTCGCCGGCGGTCAGGGGCTCGAAGCGCTGGAAGTACTCCAGGTCGTAGGAGAGCACGGGCTCGGGACCCTCGACCCGGTTGCGGAAGCTGATGTCGCCGGTGACGACCAGTTCCTCGACGGTCTTGGTGCGCTCGGCCTCGTCTTCGGCTTCGGCGGACCACGCGGGCGCCGCGCCCAGCAGGGGCACGAGCGAGGCCACGGCGAAAAGCATCGCCTTTTTCATCTGGTCTATCCCCATCTGCGGGCGTTGACGGAGGTCTATAGCCACGCCTATTGCGGGGAGGACTTAGTTACGCGGAACTTGAGGAGCCAGTGATGTTTCGTCGGCAGTTACGCGACAGTTTTATGTCGGTCGTCGTCGTTGCGTTACTTCTGAGTTCCTGCACGAAACCTGACCCGGAGGAGCTGTCGGACTCCCGCGGCGCGACGGTCGGCGTGGGCAAGGCCGTGCCGGCGGCGGCGGAAACGCCCTCGGTGGGCACGGGCGACAAGGACGCGGCCGACGATCCCGAGATCTGGGTGGATCCCACCGATCCGACCCGGGGCGTGATCATCGGGACGGACAAGAAGGCTGGACTCTACGTCTACGACCTGGCCGGCAAGCAGTTGCAGTACGTGCCGGGCGGCATGCCCAACAATGTCGACCTGCGCGAGGGTTTCCCGACGGCTGAGGGGCCGCGGGTGCTGGTGGCGGCCTCGGACAGGGGGCGGCCGGGGGCCGGGGCGGCGCTGTTCCTGCTGGATCCCGCGACCCTGAAGCTCAGCCTGTGGGCGGCGGTCCCCATCGACCTGGCCGAGCCCTACGGCCTGTGCCTGGCCCGGCGGGGCGAGGCGTTCCTGATGATCGTCAACGGCACGGACGGCCAGGTGCGCCAGCTCCAGGTGGCGACGGGTCCGGATGGCCGGCCGAAGCTCACCGAGGAGCGGCGGTTCTCGGTGCCCACCCAACCGGAAGGCTGCGTCGTGGACGACGCCCTGGGCCGCCTCTACCTGGGCGAGGAGGGCGCCGGCGTCTGGCGCTTCGACCTAAGCGCCGGCCCGGCGAAGGGCGCGCTGATCGCCCAGGCGCCGTCGCAGATGCTGAAGCCCGACGTGGAGGGCCTGACGCTGCTGCGCGAGGGGGCGGCCACCTGGCTGATCGCCTCCAGCCAGGGCGATTCGGCCTTCGCGGTCTGGCGCGTCGATGGCCCCACGCCGCAGTACCGCGGCCGGTTCAGCGTGATGGCGGCGGGCGGCGTCGACGCGGTCACCGGCACCGACGGCGTCGCGGCGCTGGGCGGCGCGGTGGGGGCGTTCCCCGAGGGCCTGGTGGTCATGCAGGACGATGTGGACGAGGGCGCGGCCGGGGCAGGCGAGCGGCAGAACTTCAAGCTGGTGGACTGGCGCGAGGTGAAGGGGGCGCTGGGGCTTTAGGGCAAGGTCCCAGTCCCCCCTTCTGCTCGTCATCCCCGGGCTTGTCCCGGGGATCCAGAAACGCAGGCGTTGTGCGGGACACGCGACGGCGCGGCCTCGCGAACCCGCGATTCCTCGGTGCTTCTGGGTCCCCCGGACAAGCCGGGGGATGACGAGCAATCCTTCAAGTTGGGTTGCGGCCGTCCGGCTGAGCTGCAGCGGAAGGCGAGCGTTGGCGGGGAGGACGGCGGGGCGCCCAGCTCTTCGGGTGCTGCCTCGTCACCCGGATCGTCTCATCCGGATCATCGCCATCCGGATCGTCATCGTCGTCCGGATCGTCGTCATCCTCCGCCGCGCTGAACGCCGGCGGGCTCAAGCCGAGCTGGCGGTGGAGGTCGGCGATGAGGTCCTCGAAGGGCTGCAGGGCGAAGTCCTCGTCCAGCACCTCGTCGTCCAGGCGCTCGTAGAGGTCGTCCAGCCGCATCCGCGTGGCGTGGTCGTCGTCCGGCGTCTCGTTGCAGATGGCGCGCTGCATCCACATGCGGACCTGCGCCTTGCGCTTGCGGATATGACCGTCGATCTCGCGCCGGACCCGGCCCTCTTCCTCCACGAGGTCGCGGGCGGCGTCCCGGCGGAAGCGGACCTCCAGCGCCAGGGTCTGGCGCACGGCCCGCGAAATGCGCGGGAAGGCGGCCACGGCGCGGGCCTTCGCCTCCGGCGTTTCCGCCGTCTCGACCTCGGCGCGCAGCTCGCGCGCGATCTCCATGCCGATCTCGGCCAGCTCGGCCAGGATCGCCGCGTGGCGCTCGGTGTGTTCCGTCTCGGACATGAACAAAAGAAGAACATGTGGATCGGCGATCCGTCAAACTTGTTCTTGCGCGCGCACGGCCCGGCGGCAGGAGCGGCCGCTGGGCGGCGACCGCTCCCCGTCGTCTACGAAACGTCGAAGGCCGGGTGGAAGCTCACTTCGCCGATTGGTGGCGAACCGGCGAGGGTGAGCCGCTGGAAGGCCCATGGCGGGCCGTCGGCCGTGTAGAGGTCCGGATCGTTTTCGAACCCGAACCGACGGTAGTAGGCCGGCGCGCCGAGCAGCACGCACCCGCCTGCGCCAAGGGATCGGAGCCGTCGCAGTCCGTCGCGGATCAGGGCCTGGCCTATGCCCGTGCGCTGACGATGCGGCCATACCGACACAGGTCCAAGGCCGTACCAATCGCCGGCCTTTCCATTGATCGTGACCGGCGAAAACGCGACGTGGCCGATGATATCGTTCCCCTCTGTCGCCACGAGCGAAAGGGTCAGCGCGCCGGCCGCCCTCAAGGCGTCGATGACCTTGGCTTCGGTTTGATCGCTGAAAGGCATGCCCTTGAAGGCCGCGTCGGTCAGCGCGCGGATGGTGGTCGCGTCCCCGGGACGCTCCAGTCGGATTTGCATGATGATGAACCTGTAGGAACCTGGGCGTGCAGCCGACCGAGGGACCGCGATCCCCACGGCCCTGATAGCTGCTGCGAGATGTCTCGGGCGTTCGAGACGCTCGGCGGGTTCAAACAGTCTCTGACATGACCTTGGCGTACCGCGCCTGCCGCGAAACGCAAGGGCTCGCGGAGTGCGCCCAGCGCCGAACGTGCGCCGTCCGACGCTGCGCGGGAGACTAAGCATCAGGACATTCACGAGCGTGAGAGTGAATGTTGACTCTTGCGAAGCTGTCGGCTCATCGTGGGGGTCTTAAGCCCGGCACGAATGATCGGCGCTGACAGGGGGAGAAGCGACTATGAAGGGACGTCTATTCGCGTCGGTATGCGCGTTGGGTCTGGCCGTGGCCGCGACGCCGGCGCTGGCCCAGACCGCGGCGCCCAGGGCGCCCGTTCGGCCCGCCGCCGCCGACCTGAGCGAGGTCATCGTCACCGCCACGCGGCGTGACGCGCGCCTGCAGGACGTGCCGCTCAGCGTCACCGCCTATTCGCAGGAGACGCTCACCGCCAAGGGCATCGTGGGCTACGAGGGCCTGGCGCAGGAGACCCCTGGCGTCGTGCTCAACCGGCCCAGCGCCAACTTCAACAACTTCACCGCCCGGGGCATCGCCACCAACGGCTACGGCGCGAACCTGCAGAGCACGGTGGCGGTCTATATCGACGAGCTGCCGATCTCGACGATCGGCAACACGACGGTGCTGGACCCCAATCTCTATGACGTCGAACGCGTGGAGTTCCTGCGCGGGCCGCAAGGGACGCTGTTCGGCTCGGGCTCGCTGTCGGGGGCGCTGCGCATCCTGACCCGCAAGCCGGACCCGACCGGCTTCGACGCCTCGGTGCTGGCGGACCTGGGGATGATCGGCGGCGACTCGCTGCGCCAGCGCTACAACGGGATGATCAATGTCCCGCTGGTGCAGGACAAGCTGGCGGTGCGCGCGGTGGGCTTCTACCGCAATGAAGAAGGCTACATCGACAACGTCGGCCTGACCGCGCGGAAGAACTCCAACGACCTCGACGCCTGGGGCGGACGCGTCAGCCTGCTGTGGAACGCCAGCGATCGGACCAGCATCAAGCTGCTGGCCTCGCGTGAGGTCAGCAAGCCCCGCGACTCCTCGACGATCAGCCCGGCGCTGGGTCACGACAAGCGCGTTTCGGACCGCCCGGACCTCTTCCAGGGCTGGCTGACCAGCTACAACGCCACGATCGAGCACCAGTTCGACGGCGCGCAGCTGACCAGCTCGTCGACCTATTCGAAGTTCGACCAGAAGTTCTACGTCGACCTGGGCGGCACGTTCGGCAACGCCCTGGGCTCGGCGACCGGCATCGCGTTCGGGCTCGACGCCGACGCCTACATGGACACCTTCGTGCAGGAGGCGCGGCTGTCGTCCGACCCCGGCGGCAAGTGGGATTGGACGGTCGGCGGTTTCTATCTCGATCGCCGCATCGACGTGGACTTCAACTACCGCTCGCGGCCGGATTATCTGGCCTTCCGCGGCTTCACGGGCCTGGCGGACGAGTACTACCAGCGCTTCGGGAACCACACGAACTCGCAGGAGCTCGCGGGGTTCGGCGAGGTGACCTATCGCTTCAGCGACCAGGTCTGGGCCACCGGCGGCCTGCGGTACGGCGGCTTCGAGGCCCAGACGATCACCGAGGGCGGCTTCAACTCGAACTACCTGACCGCAGCCCTGACGCCCGGGTTCCGTGGGCCGCTGACCATCATCCCGATCGCCGCCGCCCGGGGCGTGAAGGCCAAGGAGTCGGGGCCGTCCTTCAAGATCAGCGTCTCGTACAAGCCGTCCTCCGCGATCACCACCTACGCCACGGTGTCGACCGGCTTCCGGACGCCGGTGGTGAACGGCTTCGCGGGCCGGGTGAGCGTGGTGAACCCCACCGACATCGTGATTCCGCCGGGCGCCGATTCCGACGACCTGACGAACTACGAGATCGGGCTGAAGGGCCGCTGGCTGAACGGCCGGCTGACCACCAACCTGGCCGCCTACTGGATCGACTGGGAGAACATCCAGGTCCAGGCCAACCGGGTGTCGGACTCGGTGCAGTTCGCCACAAACATCGGCAAGGCGGTGAGCCGGGGCCTCGAGTTCGAGATTGTCGCCCTGCCGGCGGCGGGCCTGTCCATGGGGGTCAACGGCGCGTTCAACGAGGCCGAGGTGACCAAGCTGTCGCCGACCGAGGCGGCCATTTCGGGCGCGGGCGAGGGCGTGCGCCTGGCCTCGCCGCGCTTCCAGGGCTCGGCCTTCTTCAACTATGGCTTCGACCTGACGCCGGAGGCCCGCGCCAACGTCTCGGCGGTGGTTTCGCGGGTGGGCAAGTTCCCGGGCATGTTCCCGTACATCCCGGGCCGGCCGGGCGTGCTGGCTCCGACCTACGCCTACACCGAGGCCCATACCAACGTGAACGCGACCTTCGCGGTGGCGTTCGGCCAGGCCACGGCGGCGCTCTATGTCGAGAACCTCTTCAACAGCCGCAAGATCAACTACGTGCACCCGGAGGCGTTCATCGCCAGCCGGTTCGCCGAGCAGCGCCCGCGCACCGTGGGCGTGCGGATGGGCTACGACTTCTAGCGCATGCAGAACCCTCCCCAGGGGCCGGCCGCGGCGGATTCCGCCGCGGCGTTGCGGCCCGCGAAAGGCGCCTGGCTGGTCCTAGCCATCCTCTGCTTCGTCTATGTCCTGAACTTCCTGGACCGGCAGCTGCTGTCGATCCTGGCCAAGCCGATCCAGGACGAGCTGGGGGTCAGCGACGGCCAGCTCGGCCTGATCAGCGGCCTCTACTTCGCGCTGTTCTACTGCCTGATCTCGATCCCGGTGGGGTGGCTGGCGGACCGCACGAACCGGGTGCGGGTGCTGGCGCTGGCCTGCGGCCTGTGGAGCGCGGCGACCATGGCCTGTGGCCTGTCGACCAACTATCCGCAGCTGGTGCTGGCCCGCATGACCGTGGGGGTCGGCGAAGCCGGCGGGGTGCCGCCGTCCTACGCCATCATCTCCGACTATTTCCCGCCCGGACGGCGGGGCACGGCGCTGGGCCTCTTCAATCTCGGCCCGCCGATCGGACAGGCCATGGGGGTGGCGTTCGGCGCGGCGCTGGCGGCCGCCTACAGCTGGCGGATGGCCTTCCTCGTGGTGGGCGCGGTGGGGGTGGTCACCGCCCTGGTGGTGCTGTTCGGCGTGCGGGAGCCTGAGCGGGGGCGGCTGGATCCGCCCGCGGCGCGGGCCAAGCCCGTGCAGCCGGGCTTCTGGCCCACCGTGCGGATGTTCTTCTCCACGCCGGCCCTGCGGCTGGTGGCTATGGCCAGCGCGGCGACGCAGATCGTGACCTATGGGGCCGGCAACTTCACGACCCTGTTCCTGATGCGCGAGAAGGGCATGACCCTGCCGGAGGTGTCGCTCTGGTACGCCCTGGTGGTGGCGGTCGGCATGGGCGGGGGCATCTTCGTGTCGGGCCGGGTGATCGACCGCTTCACGCGGCGAACGCGGACGGCCTATGCGCTGGTCCCGGCGCTGACGCTCTCGCTGGCCATCCTGCCGTACCTGGCCTTCGTCTGGGCGCCGACCTGGCCGCTGGCGCTGGCGTTCCTGCTGGGGCCGACGTTCCTCAACTACTTCTACCTCTCCTCGGCGGTGGCCCTGGTCCAGGAGGAGGTGGCGCCGGAGCAGCGGGTGCTGTCCGGGGCCCTGCTGCTGCTGGTGATGAACCTGGTCGGCATGGGCGTGGGCCCGACCTTCGTGGGCGCAGTCAGCGACCTGCTGCGCGGGAGTCACCCGCAGAACTCGCTGCAGATGGCGTTCTACGCCCTGACGCCGGTCTACCTGCTGGCGGTGGCGCTGTTCCTGGCCCTGGCCCGGGTGCTGAAGGCCGAAGAGGCGCGCGCTTGAACGCCCAGCCGGCCGCCCGTGACTTGACGCTCCCGACCCCTGCATCGAAAGAGTGCCGCGTGCCCGACAGCCCAAAACCCCGGCGAGCCTCCAAGAAGGCGGAGCAGCGCGCCGAGTCGATGGAGCAGATCCTCGACGCCGCCGAGCACCTGTTCGCGCGCCACGGCCTGTACGGCGTGACGCTGAAGGACGTGGCCCAGCGGGTGGGCGTGCACCACACGCTGCTGAACTACTATTTCGAGGACAAGAAGAAGCTGTTCGATGCGGTGTTCGCCCGGCGCGCGGCGGTGACCAGCGAGCTGCGGATGAAGGCGCTCGACGACTACGAGGCCTCGACCGGCGGCAAGCCGACCGTGGAGGGCGCGCTGCACGCCTTCCTCGACACCGACCTCGACCTCTACATCCAGGGCGGCGAGGGCTGGAAGAACTACGGCGCCCTGGGCGCCCAGGCGGCCAACACCAAGGAGGGCGCCGAGCTGATGGACAAGCACTTCGACCCCGTGGTGCTGCGCCTGGTCGAGCTGCTCAAGAAGGCTCTGCCGGAGTGCGCCGAGGAAGACATCTTCTGGGGCTACCACTTCGTCACCGGCGCCCTGATGGTCACGCTGGCGCGCACCGGGCGGATCGACAAGCTGTCGAGCGGGCTCTGCCACTCCGACGACTTCCCGGCGATCAAGGCGCGCATGGCGCGGTTCATGGCGGCGGGATTCCTGACGATCTGCGGGCCTGAGGGGCGCGCCGCCGGAGTAGGCGTCGGCGCCAACCCCTAACGTTCGTCATGGCCGGGCTTGTCCCGGCCACCCAGAAGCACCGATGGTCGAAACGGGTCAGAGTCGCGCCCCTGCGAATCCTCTGGCGCCGCCTGCGTCTCTGGATGGCCGGGACAAGCCCGGCCATGACGAGCAAGAAGAGGGGGTAGCACCGGCCTAGCCGCGACCCTCTTGACGCCAACGATTACGCGTGTAGTCATGTGCCAACGATTACGGGTGTAGACGATGCGGATCAGCGCGGCGGAAAGTCTTGTCATGGAGGCCTTGTGGCGGCGCCAGCCGCTCACGGCCGAGGAGATCTTCGCCGAGGTGGGCGCAGGGCAGGGGTGGGCCGAGCCCACGCTGAAGACCCTGCTCAGCCGCCTGCTCAAGAAGGCCGCCGTCTCCGCGGAGAAGGACGGGCGGCGCTATCTCTATCGGCCGCTGGTGGCGCGGGTCGACTACGTCGAGGCCGAGAGCCAGGGCCTGCTGGACCGGCTGTTCGACGGCCGGCTGGCCCCGCTGGTCAGCCACTTCTCCGATCGCCAGAAACTGACGCCGCAGGACCTCGCGGACCTGAAGCGCCTCATCGCGGAGCTCGACAACGATGATCGGTGACCTCCTGGGCCTGGTGGTCCGCGCCAATCTGGTGGCGGCCGCCGCGATCGCGCTGGTGCTGGTGTTGCGGCCGTCCGTCCGTCGCCGGTTCGGCGCCCGGGTGACCTATGCGCTGTGGGCGGTGGTCCCGCTGGCGGCGCTGGCCAGTCTGCTGCCGGCGCGCCGGGTGGTGGTGGAGGCCGGGTCGGCCGTCAGCGCCATCGTCGAGCGTCAGGCCGAGGCGCCGCCGCCCTCGATGGTCCCGGATGCGATCGCCCTGGCCGCGCCGATGTTCGACCCCGCGCCGTGGGCGCTGGGGGCCTGGGGCCTGGGCGCGGTGCTGAGCGTGGCGCTGCTGGCCTGGCGCCAGCACAGCTTCGGCCGCTCGCTGGGCGTGCTGCGCCCCGAGGGCGGGGTCTATCGCGCCGAGGCGGCGGGGGTCGGCCCGGCGGTGGTTGGGGCATTGTTCCCGCGCATCGTGCTGCCGTCCGACTTCGAGGCGCGGTTCGCCCCGGAGGAGCGCGAGGTCGTGCTGGCCCACGAGCAGACGCATTTCCGCCGGCGCGACCCGCTGGTGAACGGGCTGGTGGCCCTGGCCCAGTGCCTGGGGTGGTTCAACCCGCTGGTCCACGTGGCCGCCTTCCACGTGCGGTTCGACCAGGAGCTGGCCTGCGACGCCGCCGTGATCGCCCGCTTCCCCGGCGCGCGGAAGCGCTACGCCGAGGCGATGCTGAAGACCCAGCTGGCCCCCATGGCCGCGCCGCTGGCCTGCTACTGGCCGGGCCGCTCGGCGCATCCGATGAAGCAGCGGATCGCCATGCTGAAGCAGAGCCTGCCCGACCGGCCCCGCCGGATGCTGGGGCTGGCCCTGGTCGCGGGCCTGAGCCTGGGCGCCGGCGTCGTCGCCTGGGCCGCTCAGCCGGTGCGGGTCGAGACCGTGATGGTGACCCGCACCGGTCCCCCGCCTCCGGCTGTCGAGGCCGCCCGGGTCGAGGCCGATCGCGCCCAGGCTGAGGCCGATCTGGCGAAGACCGACGCGGATCGCGCAGCCCGGGACGCCGACAAGGCGCTGCGCCAGGCGGACGAGGCCGCGCGGACTGCCGACAAGAACAGGCTGGACGCCGAACGCGCGCGACGTGAGGCCGAAGCTGAAGCCAAGGCGGGCGGCATTCTGATCGAGGCCGTGAGCGAGGGCGACCCGAAGATCATCCGCCGGCTGATCTCATCCGGCGCGAACGTGAACGAATACCGGCCGGGCGACGGGACGCCCCTGGTGGAGGCCGCCCGGCTGGGCGACCTGACGACGGCGCGGATGCTGGTCCGGCGCGGCGCCGACGTGAACCTGGCCGCGCCCGGCGACGGCAATCCGCTGATCATGGCCGCGGCCCACCGGCGGCTGGAGATGGCCCAGTTCCTGGTCCAGGCCGGCGCGGACGTGAACCGCTACGTGAAGTTCGACGAGACGCCTCTGATCAATGCGGCGCGGAGCGGCGACATCGCGCTGGTCGGGTTCCTGATCGACCGCGGGGCGGACCCCAACCTGGCCGTTCCCTCCGGCAACTGGCCCGGCGAGATGCGATCGCCCCTCGGCATGGCCGCCAACGCCCAGGTCGCCGACTACCTTAAGAGCCGCGGCGCGCGCCGCTGATCCTCCTCTAGCCCGAGAGGCCTCCCATGCCCTTCATCGACGCCCGGGACCTCCCGGGCGACAGCGAGATCGTGGCCGATCTGATCGTCATCGGCGGCGGCCTGGCCGGGCTCGCGCTGGCGCGCCAGTGGGCCGGGAGCAGGCGCTCGGTGGCGGTGCTGGAAAGCGGCGGCAAGGCCTTCGATCCCGCCACTCAGGACCTTTACCGCGGCGAGGGGAGCATGCGCGGTCCGGGCGGCGAGGCGCGACCGTTCGGCGACTATGTGCATCAGTCGCGGCGGCGGATGCTGGGCGGGTCGGGCATGGTCTGGGGCGGCAAGTGCGTAGCCCTCGATCCCGCCGACTTCGCGCAGCGCGGCTGGGTCCCGGGCTCGGGCTGGCCGGTCAGCCGCGCGCAGATGCAACCCTATTACGACCGCGCCAGCGACCTGCTGGAGATCCCCCGTTTTCCGGCGGGCGAGACCGACCTGGAGATCGAGGGCAGGCCCGCGCTGGTCATCGACGGTCGCCGGCGGTTCTTTTCGGCCGCGCGGCACTATTCGAAGCTGTCGGGCGGCGTCGACAGGGCGCGGTACGACCGCTGGCGGTTCGCCCCGGCCGAAGCGGCGAACATCACCGTCTATCTCAACGCCAATGTCACCGAGCTGAAGCTTCGGGCCGACCGGCAGGGCCTGGAGCGGCTGGACGTCGCCACCCTGGAGGGCCGGCGGCACACGGCGCGGGGCCAGACTTATGTGCTCGCCACGGGCGGGATCGAGAACGCGCGCCTGCTGCTGGCGTCGAACAGCGTCGCCAAGGCGGGCGTGGGCAACGACGCCGACCTGGTGGGCCGCCATTTCCAGGGCCACTCGGTGTTCCTGGTGAACGACCTCGCCAGGGGCCGGGCGACCTCGGCGTACTTCTCGGCCGGCGGGAACCCCCTGCGCCTCTACACGGACGGCGTGCGGGGCCTGAGCCACTGCGTCTTCGCCCCGACGCTGGCAGGCCAGCGCGGGCGGCGGGCGGGCAATGCGACGATCACCCTGGTCCCGCCGCCATCCAAGGGTCCGCCGGACCCGGAGCGCCAGGCGCTGGAGCAACTCGCCGACCGCCTGGACGGCGGCGGCGGCGCCGGCGAGGTCGGCTGCTTCTTCATGACCGAGCACATGCCGAACCCCGAGAGCCGGGTGACGCTGGGCGGTGCGTCCGACGCGCTCGGGCTGCCGCGGGTCAAGCTGGAGTGGGTGTGGAGCGAGGCCGATTTCCGGAGCCTGGAGAGCACGGTGGCCGCCTTTGGCCGGGCGCTGGGCGAGGCGGGTCTGGGGCGGCTGTCGTTCCCCGCCGACCGCTCGGCCTTCCTGGCCATGGCGGCCGGGTCCAGCTCGCGCCACCACATGGGGACCACGCGCATGCACCGCGATCCGGCCAAGGGCGTGGTGGACGAGCACGGCCGCGTGCACGGGGTTTCGAACCTCTACGTGGCCGGAAGCTCGGTGTTCCCAACCTCGGGCATCGGCAATCCCACGCTGACGCTGCTGGCCATGACGATGCGCCTGTCCGACCACCTGAAGACCCGGATGAAGGAGGCCGCGTGATGGATCGCCGGACTGTCCTGATGGCCTTGGCCAGCCTCGCCGCCGGCGCCGCTGCGCCCGCCGCCGCCCTGCCGCAGATCGACCCGGAGGGCGCGCGGCGGATCGGCCAGGCCTATCTGGACGCCCATCCGGGCCGGCGGCTGGAGGCTGGGCGCCTGCAGGCCGATCTGCTGGCGGACGGCTGGACCCCCGAGGCCGCGGCCCGCCTGCGGACCCGGGTGGCGGCCGACTTCCGGGCGGGGCGGCTGTTCGTCCACAGGGGATGGTGGCTTTCCGACACCGAGGGACGGCTCTTCGCGCTCGCGGCCTTGACCCCAGGCTGATCAGCGCTGAGTCACAGCGTCGCGGCTCTACTGTTGATTCGCCCCGTCTCCACTTGGAGGCAAGGCGGAAAAACACGTTCAGCCAAGCTCGACGGCCTTCCGACTCAGAGTATGCGGTTAACACTCGATTAAGGGTGTCGGCGCGTACTTAACGCATCGTTACTCAGGTGCGTCGGCGGGGGTGTCAGGCGCGCAAGACCGCTAAGTTGGGAAGGACAGGACGTCCAAATGGCCATTTCGCTTTCCGCGCCGCGCGCAACCGAACTGAAGCCCCGGATCGTCGTGTTCGGGATCGGCGGGGCCGGCGGCAACGCTGTGAACAACATGATCGAGGCGGGCCTCGAGGGTGTGGAGTTCGTCGTCGGCAACACCGACGCCCAGCAGCTCCAGTTCGCCAAGACAGAGCGCCGCATCCAGCTGGGCGTGCAGGTGACGCAAGGGTTGGGCGCCGGCGCCCACCCCGAGGTCGGCATGAGCGCGGCCGAGGAGAGCATCCCGGAGATCGGTGAGCACCTGGACGGCGCCCACATGGTCTTCATCACCGCCGGCATGGGCGGCGGCACCGGCACCGGCGCCGCTCCGATCATCGCCAAGTGCGCCCGCGAGCGCGGCATCCTGACGGTTGGCGTGGTCACCAAGCCCTTCCACTTCGAAGGCCGCCACCGCATGCGCCTGGCCGACGCCGGCATCGCGGAGCTGCAGCGCTACGTCGACACCCTGATCGTCATCCCGAACCAGAACCTGTTCCGGGTGGCCAACGAGCGGACCACCTTCGCCGAAGCTTTCGGCATGGCCGACCAGGTCCTGCACTCGGGCGTGCGCTCGATCACCGACCTGATGGTGCTGCCGGGCCTGATCAACCTCGACTTCGCCGACGTGCGTACGGTGATGACCGAGATGGGCAAGGCGATGATGGGCACCGGGGAAGCCACGGGCGAAGACCGCGCCCTGATGGCCGCCCAGAACGCCATCCAGAACCCGCTGCTGGACGAGGTCTCGCTGAAGGGCGCCAAGGCCGTGCTGGTGAACGTCACCGGCGGTCTGGACATGACCCTGCTGGAAGTCGACGAGGCGGCCAACGCCATCTCGGAGCAGGTCGACCCGGAAGCCAACATCATCTTCGGCGCGGCCTTCGACCCGACGCTGGAAGGCATGATCCGCGTGTCGGTGGTCGCCACCGGCATGGACGGCGCTTCGATCGCCGCCATCGAGCCCAAGATCGAGCGCCGCTCGCTGCAGGCCGAACCGCTGCGCGCCACCGTGACGCCGCGGGCTCCGGAAGCCGTGGCCGCGGAACTCGCGCCGGTGGCCGCGATGGCCGCCGAACCCGAGCTGGCCATGGACGCCCGCGAGGAAGAGCAGCCCGACATCTTCAGCGCGCCCGTCGCCGCCGAAGCCGAACCGGTCATTCAGCCCATGGCCCGCATCGTCGATCCGGAAGCGGCCGAGGCCAGCGACCTGAAGGACGAGCCGCTGTTCGCCGAGCCCGCCTATGAGCCGCGCCGCCCGCGCGGCGGGTTCCTCAGCATCTTCGGCGGCCGTCCGCGTTTCGACGCTCCGCAGGCTCCGGCCGCGCCGCAGGCCGCCGCGCCCGCGCCGCGGACGGCTCCGGCCCCCTCGCGGGGCGGCGCCCAGCCGATGGAAGTCGCCCAGCACGTCGAGGACACGGACCAGAACGAGGACCTCGAGATTCCCTCGTTCCTGCGCCGCCTGGCCAACTAGCCAACTCGAAAATTCCACGAAATCGTCACGCCGATGAACGGCGGGACTTGGTAAAACCTCCTGGGGGCAACCTCGGGAGGTTTTTCCCATGAGCGCCAACCGTATCATCTGGGTTTCGCCGCTGGCCGACGGCTGGGCGGTGCTCTGCGCCGGCCTGGAGCCGATCGTCTTCCGATCCGGCGCCCGGGCCGAAGCCCAGGCCAAACGCCTGGCGACCTGCCTGGCGAAGCTGGGTAGAGCCGTGCAGGTGCGCATCCTGGACCGCGCGCGGAACCTGGTCGGAACCCAGATTTATCCCGCGGTCTAGATTCACCTCTCCGCGGGCAAAACCGAGCAAAAACAGTGCTGGGTTGACCGCATCCGTTAACCAATCCTGAAGCGAAACATTGCGAAACACGATGTGCTTTGCTGCGCTGCATCAAGCAGCTTAGCCAGTGCGTTGGGGCATAAGGTCGGTCGTCGCACCGAGTTCGTTGCAGGAAGGTCCACCTTGGCCGCGTTCCAACACACCGTCAGGTCTCCGGCCCTGTTCGCCGGGGTCGGCGTGCACACCGGCGCCTATACCCGCGTCTCGGTGCGGCCGGCCGCGACCAACGCCGGCATCGTCTTCGTGCGCACCGATGTGCGGGACCGCGACAACGTCGTGCCGGTGAGCGGCGAGGCGGTCTGCAAGACCCAGCTCGGCACCGTGATCGGCAACGCCGCGGACGTCACCGTCGCGACCATCGAGCACCTGATGGCGGCCTTCGCCATGCTGGGCGTCGACAACGCGATCGTCGAGGTCGACGGGCCCGAGATGCCGATCATGGACGGTTCGGCGCTGCCGTTCGTCCGCATCCTGGACCGCGCGGGCCTGCGCGAGCAGGAGGCGCCGCGCCGCTACATCGAGATCCTGGAGACCGTCGAGGTCGTGGACGGCGACAAGCGCGCGACCCTGAAGCCGGCCGACGGCTTCGAGGTCGCCTTCGAGATCGCCTTCCCGACCGCCGCGATCGGTCGGCAGGCGATCGACCTGGAGATGGACGAGCAGGCGTTCCGCGACGAACTGGCCGACTGTCGCACCTTCGGCTTCCTGCGCGAGGTCGAGGCCCTGCGCGCCATGGGCCTGGCCCGCGGCGGCTCGATGGAGAACTGCGTGGTGCTGGACGGCGACCGCGTGCTCAACCCGGAAGGCCTGCGCCGTCCGGACGAGTTCGTGCGCCACAAGGCGCTGGACGCCATCGGCGACCTCTATGTGCTGGGCGGCCCGCTGCTGGGTCGCTTCGAAGGCGTGCTGGCCGGTCACGGCCTGAACAACGCCGTGGTCCGCGCCCTGCTGGCCCGCCCTGAGGCCTGGCGCGTCCACACCCTCGTCGAGGACCTGCGCGAAGCGGGGTGACGGTCGCGCCTTCCTCTCCCGCGAAGCGGGAAAGGAAGTTGCGAATGGTTATCAGCTAAGGCCTAATGCTCGGCAGGGAGACCTGCCATGGCCGATGACGCGTCCGCTCAGCTGGACCAGCTCTACAAGCCGCCGCACCAGTTCACCGTGGCCAAGTGCCTGGATCACATCGATCCGCATGGGCGGCGGTTCATCGGGCTGTCGCCGTTCGCCACCATCGCCTCAGTGGGGCCGACGGGCAGGCTGGACGTCTCGCCGCGCGGGGGCGGACCGGGCTTCGTGCATGTGGCCGAGGATGGGAAGTCGATGATCATGCCCGACCGGCCGGGCAACAACCGCCTCGACACCCTGCGCAACATCGCCGACGGCACCGGGGAGGTGGGATTCATGTTCATGATCCCGGGCGTCGACGACATCTACCGGGTCAACGGCGTAGCCGGCCTGCTGGTGGACGACGAGTTGGCGAAGGACTTCATGGATCTCGGCAAGGTCCCCAAGACCCTGCTCAGGGTGGAGGTGCGCGAGGCCTACCTGCATTGTCCCAAGGCCCTGATGCGCGCCGACCTGTGGGGCGAGAAGCACCGGATCGACCGGGCCAGCCTGCCGTCGCTGTCGGAGATGGTCAGCGACCAGATCGGCCTGCCGAAGCCGACCGCGACGCACGAGGAACAGGTCGAGGGGCTGAAGCAGACGCTTTGATCTTCCTTTCCCACGGAGTGGGAGAGGGGGACCGGTCGCCGAGCGCAGCGGAGAGCGACTGGTGGAGAGGGCGAGCCTCAGTCTCTGCGGAGCGATTTCGGTCAAGGACTCTGCGGATGGGGCTTGCCCTCTCCACCACCCGCTCTTCGGCCGGCTGGCGCCGACCTCGGCGTGCGGTCCCCCTCTCCCGCTGCGCGGGAAAGGAAGAACATGTGCGGCTCCACCGCCGTTTGCTCGCCACAAGTCGTAGTGTAGAAGCGACTCTCCGCGTGGGGGCGCGCGCGCTGTCTTGAGGTGAAGGTGTCTTCGGTTCGAAATTCCGCCCGTGCTGTGCTTGTCGTCACAGCCTGCGCTCTCGCCCTCTCGGCCTGTTCGGGCAACAAGAAGAACAAGCCCCGGCTGGCCTATGAGGAGCGCCCCGTGGAGCTGCTCTATTCCACCGGCGCCGACCGGCTGGACCGGCGGCAGTGGAACCAGGCGGTCAACTACTTCCAGGAAGTGGAACGCCAGCACCCCTATTCGGAGTGGTCGCGCCGTTCGATCCTGATGCAGGCGTTCGCACACTACCAGGGCAACGACTACGCCGAGGCGGTGGCCGACGCCGACCGCTTCATCCAGCTCTATCCCGGCAACCCGACGGCGGCCTACGCCCACTACATCAAGGCCATCTGCTACTTCGAGCAGATCGTCGACGTGAACCGCGACCAGGCCGCCACCGCCCAGGCGCTCGACGCCCTGCGCGACGTGGTCCAGCGCTATCCGCGCACCGAGTACGCCGCCGACGCCCGGCTGAAGATCGACATGGTCAACGACCAGCTGGCCGGCAAGGAAATGACCATCGGCCGCTGGTACCTGCGCGCCGGCGACACCCTGGCCGCCACGAACCGCTTCAAGACCGTGATCGACCGCTACCAGACCACCAGCCACACGCCCGAGGCGCTGTACCGGCTGGTCGAGAGCTATCTCACCCTGGGCCTGGTGGAAGAGGCCAAGCGCAACGGGGCCGTCCTGGGCTACAACTACCCGGGTGATCCCTGGTACGGCGACGCCTATAAGCTTCTGACCTCGAGGGGCCTGAAGCCCGCGGTGGAGCCCAAGGGCGGTGGCGGGCGCGGGATTTTCCGCATGCCCTTCCGGCGCGACAAGGACAAGACGATCTCCCCGCCCGAGGCCACCGACCCGAACGCCGCGGTGCAGGCCAGCAAGTCCTCGGAGCAGCGGAAGATCTTCTCCCTGCCGCTCGGCAAGAAGGACGAGAAGCTGCCGCCGGTGGAAGCCACGCCGGAGCCGAAGTAGCCGGCTTGCGGGGGGCGGAACAAAACCTGTCCGCGCCCCTTCTTTCCCGACTGATTCCGTACGATCTTCCGCTGCGATGCTGATTGGTCTGCAGATCCGCGACGTGGTGCTGATCGAGTCCCTGGACCTGTCCATCGGGCCGGGCCTGACCGCGCTCACCGGCGAGACCGGGGCGGGCAAGTCGATCATCCTGGACGCGCTGGGCTTGGCCACGGGCGCGCGCGGCGACGCGGGCCTGGTGCGCCGGGGCGCAGCCCAGGCCGTGGCGACGGCGGCCTTCGCGCCCGCGCCCGACCATCCCGTCTGGGACCTGCTGGAAGACAAGGGCCTGGCCTACGCCCGCGACGAGGACCTGGTCTTGCGCCGGAGCTTGAGCGCCGATGGCCGCAGCCGCGCCTTCGTCAACGACCAGGCGACCGGCGTGGGCGTGCTGAAGGAGCTGGGCGAGGCGCTGCTTGAGGTGCATGGCCAGCACGAGACCGTGGGGCTGCTGGACGCGCGAACCCATCGCCCGCTGCTGGACGCCTATGGGGCGCTGGACGGGCAGGGGCGGTTGGTGGCCGCGGCCTGGGCCGCGTGGCGCGAGGCGCGGGAGCGGGTCGAGGCCCTGCGCGCCGACGTGGCCCGCTCGGCGGCCGAGACCGAGGAGCTGACGTTCCGCCTCTCCGAGCTGGACCGGCTGGACCCGCGCGCGGGCGAGGAGACCGAGCTGGCCGAGCAGCGCGCCGTGCTGGGCGCGGCGGAAAAGGCCCTGGCCGACATCCACTCCGCGCGGGAGACCTTCGACGGGCTGGGCCCCAAGGTGGCGACCGCGATCCGGGCGCTGGAGCGGGCGCGCGAGCGGGCCGTGACCGCCGGGGCCGCTTCGGACGGCGCGGCCGTCACCCGGCTGATCGCGGCGTCGGAGGCGCTGGACCGGGTGCTGGTGGAGGCCGACGAGGCGGAGGCGGCCATCGACGGCGCGGCCGCCGCCTTCGACTTCGAGCCCGACCGCCTGGAGAAGACCGAGGAGCGGCTGTTCGACCTGCGCGGTTTGGCCCGCAAGCTGAACGTGGCGGTGGAGGAGCTGCCGGTGCTGCGGGTGCGGTTCGCCGAGCGCCTGCGGGCGGTGGAGACCTCCGAGGAAGCGCTGAAGGCCGCCGAGACGGCCCAGGCGGAGGCCCGCGCCGGTTACCTGGCCGCCGCGCGAGCGCTGACCCAGGCGCGCCGTGCGGCGGGCGACCGACTGGCCGAGGCGGTGATGGCCGAGCTGGCGCCGCTGAAGCTGGAGAAGGCGCGGTTCCGCGTGGCCGTCGAGCCGCTGGCCGAGGAGCGCGCCGGGCCGGCCGGCCTGGACCGCGTGGCGTTCGAGATCTCCACCAACCCCGGCGCGCCGTTCGGCGACCTGGGGGCCATCGCGTCGGGGGGGGAGCTGGCGCGGTTCGCCCTGGCGCTGAAGGCGGCGCTGGCGGCCCGCGCGGCGGGGGCCCAGCCGCTGATGATCTTCGACGAGGTGGACCAGGGCGTGGGCGGAGCCGTGGCCGACGCGGTGGGTCTGCGCCTGAAGCGGCTGGCGTCGGCCGCCCAGGTTCTGGTGGTGACGCACAGCCCGCAGGTGGCCGCCCGCGCCGAGGCGCACTGGCGGATCGCCAAGGCGGGAGACGCCGAGCGCATCCGCACGGCGGTGGAGGTGCTGTCCCCCGCCGACCGCGAGGAGGAGATCGCCCGCATGCTGGCCGGCGCCCACATCACCGACGCCGCCCGCGCGGCGGCCCGGGCGCTGATCGGCGCCTGATGCAGGAGCCAGAGGTCGCCGTCGCGCGCCTGGGCGGCGCCTTCGCGGACCTGCCGCACGACCTCTCGCCCGACGCCGTGACCCGCGACCGCCGCGGCTGGGTCGAAGGGCTGCTGGCGCGGGGGATGGACCGGCTGTCGCCGGAGGACCTGGACCTGCTGGTGTTCCGCGCCATCTCGACGGTGGGCGGGGTCGCGACGTTCAAGTTCGCCCTGTCGCGCTTCCTGGCGGTGATGATCGAGGCGCCCGCCTATGCGGACCGGGCCACCAGCGACGCCTTCGTGATCCTGCCCAAGCTGGAGCACGCGAAGTTCGACGAATGGCCGGAGGGCCAGCGCCGCGCGATCCTCGAGGCTCTGGAGCTGTGGGCCGACCGGCGCCTGATCGCCGCCACCTCGCAAGGCTATGATCCCGAAGCGAAAGCCATGCTCGATTGGGTCGCGGCGCGGCGCTAGGTTCGCGGCATGGATTCCCCCAAGCCCATCGACGCCCTGACCGAAGCTGAAGCGGTGGAGGAGCTGACGCGGCTGGCCGACGAGCTGGCGGCGCACGACATCCGCTATCACCAGCATGACGACCCGACGATCTCGGACGCCGAGTACGACGCGCTGAAGCAGCGCAACCTGGCGATCGAGGCGCGGTTCCCGCATCTGGTGCGCGAGAACTCGCCCTCGCTGAAGGTGGGGGCGGCGCGGTCGGAGAAGTTCAAGGCGGTCGAGCATGGCATGCCCATGCTGAGCCTGGACAACGCCTTCGCCGACGACGAGGCGGTGGATTTCGACGCGCGCATCCGCCGGTTCCTGCGGCTGTCGGCCGACGAGACGGTGGGCTACACGGCGGAACCCAAGATCGACGGCCTGTCGTGTTCGATCCTCTACCGCAACGGGGAACTGGTCCGGGCCGCGACCCGGGGCGACGGCCGGGTGGGGGAGGACGTCACCGCCAATGTCCGGACGGTCGCCGGCGTGCCCCACAAGCTGACCGGCCAGGGTTGGCCGGAGGAGATCGAGGTCCGCGGCGAGGTCTATCTGAGCCACGAGGCGTTCGCCGCGCTGAACGAGGCGGCCGCGGCGGCCGGGCAGAAGACCTACGCCAACCCCCGCAACGCGGCGGCCGGCTCGCTGCGCCAGATCGATGCGACGATCACCGCGGCCCGGCCGCTGCGCTTCTTCGCCTATGCCTGGGGCTTCCACTCGGCGCCGCTGGGCCAGACCCAGTGGGAGGCGCTGGGGAAGCTGAAGGCGTGGGGCTTCGAGACGACGCCGGAGAGTCGCCGGGTGGAGAACGCGCCGGGCCTGCTCGAGGCCTATGCCGCCATGGAGAAGGTGCGGCCGCACCTCGGCTACGACATCGACGGCGTGGTCTACAAGGTGGACCGACTGGACTGGCAGCAGCGGCTGGGCTTCATCACGCGCACGCCCCGCTGGGCGATCGCGCGCAAGTTCCCGGCCCAGCAGGCCCGCACGGTGCTGGAGGCCATTGACATCCAGGTGGGCCGCACCGGGGCCATCACGCCAGTAGCAAGGCTACAGCCGGTGACGGTGGGTGGCGTCGTCGTGGTCAACGCCACCCTGCACAACGCCGACGAGATCGCGCGCAAGGACATCCGCGTCGGCGACACGGTGATCCTGCAGCGGGCCGGCGACGTGATCCCGCAGATCGTTTCGGTGGTGTTGGACGAGCGGCCGAAGGACTCCCGGCCGTTCGAGTTTCCCACGCGCTGCCCGTGCCCGCTGCACACCGAGATCGTGCGCGAGACCACGGCGGCGGGCGCCGACACCGTGGTCCGCCGCTGTTCGGGCGAGTTCGCCTGTCCGTTCCAGAAGCTGGCGCACCTGCGCCACTTCGTGTCGCGGCGGGCGTTCGACATCGAGGGGCTGGGCGAGAAGCAGCTCTCGCTGTTCACGGAGCGGGGCTGGCTAACCTCGCCGGCGGACATCTTCCGCCTGAAGGAGAGGCGCGCCGAGCTGCTGGAGACCGAGCGCTTCGGGGAGACCAGCGTCGCCAACCTGCTGGCCAGCATCGAGGATCGCCGGAACATCGCGCTGGACCGGTTCATCTATGGCCTGGGCATCCGGCACATCGGTGAGACCACGTCCCTGGCGCTGGCGCGGCACTTCGAGACGGTGGAGCGCTTCGTCGAGGTCTCGAAGGCCGCGGCCGGGCAGATGGCCGGGCCGATGTACGCCGAGCTCTCCGACCTGGACGGCCTGGGCCCGACGGCGGTGGCGGCGGTGCTGGAGTTCGCGCGTGGCGGGCAGGGGCTTCTGGTTCCGCCCGACATCTCGTTCGACTCCCACCTGCACCTGGCGATCCCCAAGCTGAACACCCGGGCGCGCGGCGCGCTGGCGGCGAGGTTCGGCGATTGGGCGAGCTTCGAGGCCGCGGCGAAACAGGCCGCCGCCGAGACGCCGGGAGAGGCGTTCCTGGAGGTCGCCTCTGTGGACGCTGTTGGCGTGGTGGCCGCGCGGATGATCGGGGAGTTCTTTGGCGAGGACCACAACCGCGCCCTGGTGGACGACCTGCTGGCGGAGCTGAAGGTCATACCGGCGGAGCGGCCGAAGACCGACACCGCCGTGGCCGGCAAGACCATCGTCTTCACCGGCGCCCTGGAGAAGATGACCCGCGACGAGGCCAAGGCCCAGGCCGAGGGCCTGGGGGCGAAGGTGTCCGGATCGGTGTCCAAGAAGACGGACATCGTTGTGGCGGGACCGGGCGCGGGCTCGAAGCTCAAGCAGGCCACCGAGCTGGGCATCCAGGTGATGACGGAAGACGAGTGGCTGGCGATGGTGGCGGGCTAGCCGGGGTCCGCATCGGCCTGGACGCGGCGACAGGTCGCGGGGGGGATTGTGGCCGCTTAAGCATAGAGGCCTTAGATGAATAACGTCGTGCGCCCACGTGCGCGCTGGAGCCTCCGCCATGCGGGTCTTGTTCGTCGAGGATAACGAGGTCAACCGACGCGTCGTGAGAGAGATGCTGCGCGCGGGCGAGATCGAGATGGCCGAGGCCGAGGACGGCGAGGCCGGCCTGCGCATGGTCCAGGACGACGACTACGATCTGATCCTGATGGACCTGCGGATGCCCGGCATGGATGGCCTGACCGCGATCCGCCACATCCGCGCCCGCGGCGACGCCAAGGCGGATATCCCGGTCATCGTGATCACGGCCGACGCCGGATCGAGCATTGAGGCCGACTGCAAGGCCGCGGGCGCCGACGACCTGATCCTGAAGCCTGTCTCGATGACCACGCTGTTCAACACCATCGGCTCGCTGATCGCCCGCCGCAGCCAGGGTTCGGTCCTGCTAGCCTAGGCCTACCCATTCCGAGCTCGCCCATCCGGCTAGGCCGTACGGCCGACGCGCGCGCCGCCGCGCCGCCGCATCCTGATCCTCGAAACGCGGGCCCGCCCGCGACCAGGACAGGAGCGAGACCATGCGGTTTACGATGCCGACCGGGCGCGAGGCGGCCCGGCTGATCTGCGGCGCCACACTGGCCTGGGCGGCCATGACGGCGCCCGCGCTGGCCGCCATCGAGGCGCTGGCGGTGACGACGCCCCATCCGGGGACCATCGCAAACCCCCCGTTCACGCTCGGCTGGAACTTCACGGTCAACGAAGACATCACCCTGGAGCAGCTCGGCTTCTACGACCACAATGGCAACGGCCTGCTGGACGCCCACGCGATCGGCCTTTGGAGCTCGGGCGGATCGCTCCTGCGCAACGTCACCATCTTCGCCGGCGATGACGGCGAGTTGGCCGCCAGCAACTTCCGATACAAGGACGTGGCCCCGCTGCTGCTGACGGCCGGCGCCACCTACGTCCTTGGCGCGACCTATGCCTCAGGCCGCGACGCGTACCACTTCAACGGGCCGGCCGCATTCGACGCCATCGACCAGATCACGCTGATCGGGGGCGTTCAGCAGAACGGCGGCTTCGCCTTCCCCGCCCGGCCGATCGCCAACAGCACGCTGATCGTGGGACCGAACTTCCGGATCACCGGCGACGTTGCCCCGGTCCCGGAGCCTGCGGCCTGGGCCCTGATGATCCTGGGCTTCGGCGGAGCCGGGATGGTCCTGCGCCGGCGACGGCCGCTGGCCGCGGCTTAACGGGGACGCGTCGCCGTCAGCTCGGGGCAGGCGTCCGGCTCGGCCGTCCAGGTGGCGGCCGCGATCTTCCACTGGCCGTCGACCTTGGCGAGGTCGAAGACATCGATGCCGCAGTGGAGGGACTTGCCGTCGAGCTTGAACTCGTAGGGGGCCGTCACCGTGGCCATCAGCGTCCCGCGCAGCACGACCTTGGGCGACCACATCGCCTCGTGCAGGCCGGGGCGAAGGCTCTTGATGAAGTCCTCCACCGTCACCCGGCCGATCTTCGTGCCGCCGCCGGGCGCCGGCCGGATGGAGGTGAAGACGCCCGCCGGCAGGGTGACCGCGGCCACCGCCGCCCCGTCCGGCGCGGCCATGGCGTCGAAGAACCGCTGCACGGTGGCGATGGCGGCGGTCTCGTCGGGCGTCTCGGCGGAGGCCGGCGCGGCGAGCGCCAGAAGGGCGGCGGCGAAGAGCAGTCGTTGCATGAGGGTCCCCGTTCTCAGGCGCCCAGGAGACACGCCTTCGCCGCTTCGCGCTAGGTGGTGGGATAGGCCCGCACGGCCCGCAGCTTCCAGACGCCATCCTTCCGAGCGGCCAGGGAGACGTTGTTGAAGTGGCGCACCGGCTTCCAGCCGCCGTCCGGCTGCTTGGCCTCGACCCTGACCCAGACGTCAGTGAGCGCGAGGTCGTCTCCCAGCATCTGCAAGCCGCGGATCTCGCTCACGTGACGCAACTCGCCCTGACGGCCGGCGAAGGTGCGCTGGAAATAGGTCCGGATCGACGCGCGGCCCTGTTGCTCGCCGCCGGCGCCGTCGACCAGAAGACTTGCGTCCTCCGCGTAGTAGGTGGCCATGCGGTCGGCGTCGCGGGCGTCCCAGGCTGCGTCCGCGGAGGCGCCCAAGGCGCGCAGGGCGGCGTCGTCCGCGCGGGAGGGCGGGCCCGCCAGGGCGGCCGTGGCGGCGGCCCAGGTCAGGGCGACCAGGAGGGGCAATTTCGTCATGTTGGGATCGATCTCCGTCGGCCGGCATCGGCGCCGGCGGCGGGCTGATGCCGCGGCCCGGCGGCGGCGGGCAAACCGGCTTTCGTGAAATCCGCAGCGGTTTCGCGAATGGCGGTGGCGTTAGGGGATCAGCCCCGCCCGGCGCACAGCCAGTCCGAAGGTCCGGCTGACCGGAGCGCGGACGCCGCCCCGCAGGATCAGGACGTGACGATCGCCGTCTCGCTCGACCCGCTCCACCGCGTCCTTCGCCACCCACCAGGACCGGTGCACCTGCACCCCGGCGTCGCCCAGTTCGCGGACCGCGTCGGAAAAGCGGTGGTGGATCAGGCGCTCGCCGCGCTCGGTATGGACGCGCAGGTAGTGGTCCTCGGCCGCCAGGGCGACGATGCGGCTCCCCAGCTCCGGCGGTAGGGCCTTGGCGAAGCCGACGTCCCCGATCGGAGGCGGCCCGGCCCGGAGGTTCAGCAGCAGGGTCAGGGGGGTGAAGAGGCCGACGGCGACGACGGCGACGCTTCCGTAGGTTTCGGCGAGCGAGCGCGGCGTCAGGACCCCGCCGACCCGCAGCAGGCCCTCCACGTAGGCGACTTCGAAGGTGGTGGGGATGGCGCCGGCCAGTGCGGCGGCCGTGGCCTGGAGCCAGAGTGGCCAGCGGGCGAACGCCGGGGCTCGCCGCAGCGTCACGAAGACTGCGGCCGTCTGCGCCCACATCAGTACGGTGAGGCCGACCCAGTAGCCGTAGCGCTCGGCAACGGCCAGGTCGCCGTAGGTGCCGAACGGGCCGAGGATGCCCAGGACCACGCCCGCGACCGTGGCGGCCGCGGCGCCGCGGAGCCAGAAGCCGCGGCCCTCGCTCACGCGCCCGCCGTGACGATCCATGTGGCCGAGCCCAGCTTCACGCCGTCCGGGCCGTCGAAGGGGGCGAGGGCGGCGCGGACCGCGGCGATGACCGCGTCGCGCTTGTCCGGGTTCTCGCGGAGCAGGGCGCCCAGCGGGCCGACCTTCAGCGCCAGGCCGAGGGTCGTGTCGAGGTCGCCGGGGCCGATGTCGGCCTCGTGCGGCGTGACCTCGATGTCCTGGAAGCCGGCCGCCGTCAGGATCGCCCTCACCCGCTCGGGGTCGGCGAAGGCGAAGGGGCCGGGCGCGCCGGGTTCGGGCGGCGTCGGCGGACTATCGACGTGGGTCAGCGCCGCCATCATCGGCAGGCTCATGATCGGGTTCTCGGCGGGCGTGCGCCAGCAGACGAAGGCCAGCCGCCCGCCCGGCTTCATCGCCCGGCGGATATTGGCGAAGGCCGCCGCCGGATCGGCGAAGAACATCACCCCGAAGCGCGAGAACACCGCGTCGAAGCTGGCGGGTTCGAACGGATGGGTCTGGGCGTCGGCCTCCAGGAACCGGGCGAGGCTGTCGCCGGCCGCACGCCGCCGCGCCGCGTCCAGCAGGACATGCGAAATGTCGACGCCCAGCGCCTCCGCCCCGCTCGCGGCGAGGTCGAGGGTCGTCGCGCCGGCGCCGCAGCCGATGTCGAGGACACGCTTGCCGGGGCCCAGGTCCAGCTCGGCCATCGCCCGGCGCCCCAGGGGCGCGAGCTGGCGGTCCAGCGGCGCCTGCAGGTCGGCCCAGGTGGGGCCGGCGGACTCGTTCCAGTAGGCGACCTGCTGGGCGTTCGCGGGTTCCGTCATCAGATCGGCGCCGTGACGTCCGCCAGCCAACTCCGAACCTCCGGCTCCACCAGCGGGCCGACCACCTCGCGGACGCGGGCGTGATAGGCGTCGAGCTGGGCGCGTTCGTCGGCGCTCAGCAGGTCGCGGTCGATCAGCCGGCGGTCGATGGGGGCCAGGGTCAGGGTCTCGAAGCCCAGCATGGGCCGCTCGCCGCCCGGGATCGGAGCGGCGGGGGTGACCACCTGCAGGTTCTCGATGCGGATGCCGTAGCCGCCCTCCTTGTAGTAGCCGGGCTCGTTGGAGAGGATCATCCCGGCCTTGAGGGCGACGTTGTTCGGAGCCTTGGAAATCCGCTGCGGTCCTTCGTGGACGCCCAGGTAGCTGCCGACGCCGTGGCCTGTCCCGTGGTCGTAGTCGAGGCCGCGCATCCACAGGGCGTGGCGGGCCAGGACGTCGATGGCCGAGCCGGTGGTGCCGGCCGGGAAGCGGATGGCGGCCAGGGCCAGGTGGCCCTTCAGCACCAGGGTGAAGCGCTGGCGCATCTCCTGGCTGGGCTCGCCGATCGCCACGGTGCGGGTGACGTCGGTGGTGCCGTCCAGGTACTGGGCGCCCGAGTCCACCAGGAACAGCGAGCCCGCCTCGGCGCGCTTGTTGAGCCGCTGGGTGGGGCGGTAGTGGACGATGGCGCCGTTCGAGGCCGCGCCGGCGATGGTGTCGAAGCTGAGGTCCTTCAGCTTGCCGGTGGCCGCGCGGAAGGCCTCCAGCTTGCTGACCGCCTCCACCTCGTCCGGAGGATTGATCTGCCCATCGGTGGCCAGCCAGTGGAGGAAGCGGGTCAGGGCCGCGCCGTCGCGGGCGTGGGCGTTGCGGCTGCCCTGGATCTCGACCGCGTTCTTCTGGGCGCGGGGCAGGGCGCAGGGGTCTTCGGCGCGGATCACCGTCGCGCCGGCGTGCGCCAGGGTGTCGAAGTACCACGACGAGGACTGGCCCGCGTCGACGACGACGTTCTGGCCCTTGAGCTCGGCCAGCGCGCCCGGCAGGTCGTCGGGGGTTTCGAGCCGCACCTGGTTGCCCAGCCACGCCGGCAGCTCCGGCGTCACCTTGGCGGGATCGAGGAACAGGCGCGCCGTGCCGTCCTTGTTCAGGATCGCCTGGCCGATGGGCAGGGGCGAGCGGATGACGTCGCCGCCGCGGACGTTGAACAGCCAAGCGATGGAGCTGGGTGCCGTCAGCACCGCGGCGTCGCCGCCCTTGGCCGCGATCTCGGCGCCAACCCGGGCGCGCTTGGCGCTGGAGTCCTCGCCCGAATATTCGGCCGGATGCGGCACGACGGGGGCGGCTGGCTGGGCGGGGCGGGTCTGGCCCCAGGCCTGGTCCAGGGGGTTGTCGTTGACGGCGATGAGCTCGGCGCCGGTCTTGGCGGCGGCGGCCTTCAGGTAGTGCAGCGCGTCGGGGCTGTGCAGGCGAGGATCGTAGCCGATCTTCTGGCCGCGGCCGGTGGCGGCCTCGATATAGGCGGGCACGCCGCCCTCCACGAGGTCGCGGATCTCGAACAGGCCGGCGTCGACCTGATCGCGGACCTGCAGGGTGTAGCGACCGTCCACGAAGACGGCGGCCTTGTCCTTCAGGATCACCGCCGCGCCGGCGGAGCCCGTGAAGCCGGTGGCCCAGGCCAGGCGGTCGTTGGCGGCGGGCAGGTACTCGTTCTGGTGTTCGTCCTCGTGCGGCACGAGGAAGCCGTCCAGCCCCTGGGCCGCCATGGCCTGGCGGATCAGTGGCACGTGCCTGGGGCCGAAGGAGCGGTCGGTGGTCTCGTCGAAGGTCTGGAGCATGGGCGGCATGTAAGCCGTTCACCGGCGCTCGGCAAAGGGGCGCGCTCGACGCTTATTTAGCCCGGGTAAAATTGACAGATCGGGCGCCGGCCGCTACAGGCCGCGCATGGACAAGCAGAGCCGCCGCGAGGCCATCCGCGACTACAAGGAGAAGAAGGCGCAGCCTGGCGTCTATGCCGTGCGCTGCGCGCCGACCGGCGAGGTCTGGGTCGCCGGCGCCGCCAACATCGAGAACCAGCAGACCCGGCACTGGTTCGGGCTGCGGATGGGCAGCCACATGAACAAGGCCATGCAGGCGGCGTGGGCGGCGCATGGCGAGGCCGGGGTCGGCTTCGAGATCCTGGAACGCATTGAGGCCGAGGAACTCACGCCCCTCGGCCTCGGCGACCTGATCAAGGCGCGCGAGCGTCACTGGCTGGCGACGCTCGGCGCGAAGAAGGCGGTGGGCTAGTTCTGGGGCTCCGGGTCGGCCGTCACGGCGTCCGAGGCCGCCCTGGTGGCGTCGTCGATCGCCTGATCGGTGCGGGCGGCGGCGGCGCTGGCGGCGCTCTCGGTGGCCGAGGCGGCGTTCTGCGCCGCATCCTGAGCCGACTGGGCGGCGGTGGTGGCCGCGGCCTGAGCGCTCTGGGCCGCGGTGGCGAGGTTGGCTTCGGCGACGCCCTGGTCGCGGGCGGCCTCCAGCTCGTCGGTGGTCGTGCCGGAGTTGTTCATGAAGAAGAAGACGGCCACCAGGGCGACGATGGCGACGACGGCCGCGGCCCACCAGCCCGCGCTACTGCTGCGTTCCCGGATGATCACGCGCTCGGGCTCGGTAGTCACTGTGGTGCGTTCGTATTGGTCGGACATGATGGCGTCCTTCTCCTCATGGCCCCGCTTGGGCTCGGGCGGAAGAACGCCGGCCTGTCACGCCGGTTCCAGGCTCAGCCCCGGCGCAGGACGAGTGTGGCCCAGGCGTCGCGGTGGATGCGACGGACCAGCCGGAAGCCCTTGGACATATAGGCCGCCAGGACGCGTCGCTCCTGAGTGCGCAGCAGGCCCGAGAGGATGGCGATGCCGCCGGGCTTGAGGGCCATCTTTATGTCCTGCGACAGCGCCACCAGCGGCGGGGCCAGGATGTTGGCGAACACCAGGTCGTAGGGGCCGTCGTTGCGGACCAGCGGGTCGTTGAGCCCGGAGGCGTGGACGAAGCGGGCCTGGGCGCCGTTCAGGGCGGCGTTCTCGTTGGCGATGCGGACCGAGGGTTCGTCGATGTCGGTGCCGACCGCGATGGGCGAACCCGTGCGCGCGGCGGCGATGGCAAGCACGCCGGTGCCGCAGCCTACGTCCAGCACGCGATTGAACTTCCGCGCCTTCAGCAGGTCGTGGAAGGCCTGCAGGCAGCCGACGGTGGTGCCGTGGTGGCCGGTGCCGAAGGCGGCGCCCGCCTCGATCCGCAGGTTGACGGTGCTGGCGGGGGCCAGGCCCTTGTCGTGGGCGCCATAGACGAAGAAGCGGCCGGCGCGCACCGGGGGCAGGCCCGACAGCGCCATGGCCAGCCAGTCGGCGTCGGCCAGCTTCTCGGTCACCACGCGCAGGGTCGGGAACTTCGCCAGGATCTCGCCGATGGCGGCCTGTTCGTCGGGCTCGTTCGGGAAGGCGTCGATGCGCCAGACGTCGCGGTCCTCGTCCTCCTCCAGGATGGAGAAGGTCAGGGCCTCGGTGGCGGGATCGGCCTCGAGGGCCGCCGCGGCGGCTTCGGCGTCGGCGCGGGGGCCGCGCGCGATGATCTGGTAGGCCTCTTCGCTCATGGGCGGGAGGCTCTAAAGGTCGGGGAGGCGAAAGGCGAGGGGGTTCAGTCGGCCAGCGGTTCTTCGTCCCCGCCGAGCGGAGGTTCCGGCGGGGCGGGGAGGTCGACCTCGTGGACGGAGTTCCCGACCTCGGAAGGGTAGCGGGAGGGCTCGCGGGGCTCGTCGCGCCAGTGCGCCGGCTGAATCTGGGGCGGCGCCTCATAGGCCATCAGATCCGCCGCGTCGCCGGTGTCGGCGTACTCGGGCTCGGCGCGGTCGTCATAGGCCAGCACTTCGTACTGCGGCGGCTTCAGGGAGTCGGTGCCGACCACATAGTCCGGAACCCGGGCGCCATAGTCGGCCACCGTGGCGTGCGATGCGGGCGCCTCGCCGCGCGGGCCGCCGCCGTTCATGAGGATCTGAGGCCCTTCGACCTTGTCCTCGTCGAGGTCGGGGTACAGCGCCATGCCCATGGTCAGGCCAACCGCCGCCGCCACGGCGACGCCGCCGAACAGGGTCTTCAGGTCACGGTTCTGGATCAGGGTCCGCATCACCGTCATTTACGCGCGGCGAGATGAATGGTTTCAGACGTTGTGGCGCCTTAGAACCACTTCGCCCGGCGGAAGGCGAAATACAGCGCCAGGCACACCGCCGTCACCCCGACCAGAACCACCGCGTAGCCGTAACGCCAGTGCAGTTCAGGCATGGTCGCGAAGTTCATGCCGTAGAGGCCGAACACCGCCGTGGGCACCGCCAGGATCGCCGCGCCGGCGGTCAGGCGGCGGATGACGTCGTTCTGGCGCTGCTGCTCGAACAGGTTGGAGACCTCGAACACCGACGCCAGCACGTCGCGCAGGCCCTCGATGGCCGATGCGACGCGGCGCACATGGTCGCCCACGTCGCGGAAGTAGGGCCGGACGCCGGCGTCGAGGAACGGCAGGTGCAGGTGCTCCAGGCGCGCGCAGACCTCCTCCATGGGCCCCAGCACCCGGCGGAAACGGGTCAGCTCCTGGCGCAGGTTGAACAGGTGGGTGACGTCCTCGCGGCTCAGGAACGTGTCCAGCGCTCGGCGCTCGATGACCAGCACCTCCTCCTCGATCTCGTCGACGATGGGCTGGTAGCCGTCCACGATGTGGTCCAGCACCGCGTAGAGGACATAGGCGATGCCGCGGTCCAGCAGGGCCGGCGCCTCCTCGAGGTTGCGGCGCACCTCGGTATGGCTGCGCGCCGAGCCCCGGCGGATGGTGATGATGTAGTTGCGGCAGAGGAAGGCGCAGGTCTCGCCGTAGACGATCTGCTCGTTCTCGAGGCGCGCCGTGCGGGCGGCCACGAAGATCTGGTCGCCATAGACGCTGACCTTGGGCAGCGGGTGCTCGCAGAGCGCGTCGTCTATGGCGAGGGGATGCAGGCCGAAGCGCAGGCGCAGGGACTCGAGTTCGGCGGGCTCGGGGTCGACCAGGCCGATCCAGGCGAACTGGTGCGGCTGGACGGGGCGGTCGTCGGGATCGTTGAGCCACAACGACCTCAGCCGATGGCCCTCCGCGTAGACCCTGGCGGCTGCGATGGCCATGCGACGCTCCCCGTGGTGGGGAGATGAGACGTCAAGCGTGACGAACACTCAATAGGCGCACCGCCTCTTTGACTCGTCATGGCCGGGCTTGTCCCGGCCATCCAGAAGCACCGGTGTTGGGGGAGTTGGCGCGACGGCGGCGCCGAGCACTCACCTGCGATGCCTGCGTGTCTGGATGGCCGGGACAAGCCCGGCCATGACGAACTTATTTCTTGGCTCAGCCTATTTGTGAGGTTCTGGCGGCTGGAGGTGGGAGAGCGGGCCCTCGACCTGGAAGAGGGACGGGTAGAGATCGGCCCACTTCGGGTTTTCCGCTTCGACCAAGTTCACCTTCCACTCACGCTTGTACTTCTTCAGCGCCTTCTCGCGAGCGATGGCCGGAACGATGCCGTCGTGCAGCTCGAACCAGACGAGCCGCTTCAGGCCGTGGCGCTTCGTGAACCCGTCCATCGCCCCTTCGCGGTGCTGAGCGATCCTGTTCAGCAGGTCGCTTGTCACGCCGACATAGAGCGTCCCGTGTTGGCCGCTGGCCATCATGTAGACGGCGTTCAGGTGGCCTTCTCCACGAAGCTGTCGATCACCTTCTTCTCGCCGGCCTTGTCGAAGGCGACGGTCAGTTTGTTGCCTTCCACGCCCTTCACCGCGCCGTAGCCGAACTTGATGTGGAAGACGCGGTCGCCGCGCTTGTAGGCGCTGGCGGCGGAGCTTTCGGAGTGGGCGACCAGGCGGCCGTCGCCTTCGATCGTCTGCTGCCGGCCGGGGTGGCTGCCGCGGTACTGGTTGGCCTGGGCGCGGCGCCAGCCGGGGGAGGAGTAGCCGCCGCCGAAGTCGGGGTCGGCGTCCCAGCGCGAGCCGTGCTGTTGCATGCCGGGGCCGCCGCCGTAGTACCCGGTCTCGGAGCTGGCCTCGACATTGGCGGGGGGCAGTTCGTCGACGAAGCGGCTGGGGAGCTGGCTGGTCCAGCGTCCGTAGACCTGGCGGTTGGCGGCGAAGGAGATCCGCGCCTCTTCCCGCGCCCGGGTGATGCCGACATAGGCCAGCCGGCGCTCCTCCTCGAGGCCCTTCTCGCCCTTCTCGTCCATGCTGCGCTGGGAGGGGAAGACGCCTTCTTCCCAGCCCGGGAGGAAGACAAGCGGGAACTCCAGGCCCTTGGCTTGGTGGAGGGTCATCACCTGGACGCTGTCGGCCGCCGAGCCGCGGTCCAGGTCCATGACCAGTGAGATGTGCTCCAGATAGGCTTCGAGCGTCTCGTAGCCGGCCATCGACTGGACCAGCTCCTTGAGGTTCTCCAGCCGGCCCTGGGCCTGGGGCGATTTGTCGAGTTTCAGCGCGTCGGTGTAGCCGCTCTCCTCCAGCACCGCCTCCATCAGGCGTGCGTGGTGGATCTGGGCCGCCTGGCCGCGCCACCGGTCGAGGTCGCGCAGGAAGTTGGAGAGCGAGGTGCGGGTGCGGGCGGCCAGCTCGTCGGTGCGGACGATCTCCTCGGCGGCCTGGCTGAGCGTGCGGTAGCGCGTGGCGCCCGACGCTTCGCCCACCGGGATGATCTCGCCGGTGCGGCCGTCGAATAGCGGGCTGTCGTCGTGCAGGCTCTTCGGCCGCTGCGCCGCCAGCACGTGCAGGCGCTGGACCGTGGTGTCGCCGATGCCGCGCTTGGGCACGTTGACGATCCGCTCGAAGGCCAGGTCGTCGTCCGGCGACTGGATCAGCCGCAGGTAGGCGATGGCGTCGCGGATCTCGGCGCGCTCGAAGAAGCGCGGGCCGCCGATGACGACGTAGGGGATCTGGAGCAGCACGAACCGCTCTTCGAACGCCCGCATCTGGAACGAGGCGCGGACCAGGATGGCCATGTCGCGGTACTTGCGGCCCGCGCGCTTCGCCTTCTCGATCTCGTCGGCGATCAGCCGGCTCTCGGCGTCGCCGTCCCAGATGCCGCGCACGACCACCTTCTGGCCGTCCTGGCTGTCGGTCCACAGCGTCTTGCCGAGGCGGCCCTTGTTGGTGGCTATGAGACCCGAAGCTGCCGCGAGGATGTGGCTGGTGGAGCGGTAGTTGCGCTCCAGCCGCACCACCTTGGCGCCCGGGAAGTCGCGCTCGAAGCGCAGGATGTTGTCCACCTCGGCGCCGCGCCAGCCGTAGATCGACTGGTCATCGTCGCCCACGCAGCACAGGTTCTGGCTCTTCTGGGCCAGCAGCCGCAGCCACAGGTACTGGGCGACGTTGGTGTCCTGGTACTCGTCGACCAGCAGGTACTTGAACCGGTCGTGGTACTCGGCCAGCACGTCGGGCCGGCTGACGAAGATGGTCAGGTTGTGCAGCAGCAGGTCGCCGAAGTCGCAGGCGTTCAGGATGCGCATCCGCTCCTGGTAGAGCCGGTACATCGCCTGGCCCTTGCCGTTGGCGAAAGCCTGGGCCTCGGCGGGCGGGAGCTGGTCGGGGCGCCAGCCGCGGTTCTTCCAGTGGTCGATCAGGCCGGCCAGCGCCTTGGGCGTCCAGCGCTTGGTGTCGATGTTCTCGGCTTCCAGCACCTGTTTGATCAGCCGCTCCTGATCGTCGGTGTCGAGGATGGTGTAGCTGGACTTCAGCCCCACCAGCTCGGCGTGCTTGCGCAGGATCTGGGCGGCGACGGAGTGGAAGGTGCCGAGCCAGCGCAGGCCCTCGGCCGACGGGCCGATAATGTGGGCGATCCGCTCGCGCATCTCGCGCGCGGCCTTGTTGGTGAAGGTGACGGCCAGCAGCTCCCATGGCTTGGCCCGACCGGTGGCCAGGATGTGGGCCAGCCGGGTAGTCAGCACCTTGGTCTTGCCGGTGCCCGCGCCGGCCAGCACCAGCACGGGGCCGTCGACGGCCTCGACCGCGGCGCGCTGCTCGGGGTTCAGGCCCTGCAGATAGTCGGCCGGCCGCGCGTCGACGCGCGCGAGGTCGGAGATGCGAGGCGCAGGCAGGTCGGAAGATTCGAAGGACATCGCCGACTTCTAACATGGCGCGCGCCGGCAGGCAGCCAAGTGTTCGTGCTGCGTTCCCGCTTGCGACGATTCACTTCTTCCGGCCCGCGTGCCTGTTCAACCGGTCCTGGCACTCGTTCATGAGCCCCATAAACTCGCCATACGGCATGTCCTCGGAGAACTTCGGCGCCACGGCGAGCCAGTCGCGAGACGCGTCGGTCTTCCGAAGCCGCTTGAGATAGACCCGCACCATCGGCGGCGTCCGGCCATCGTGCTCGCCGATCACGACCATACCGACCCCGACACACTGCAGATCGACCGCCTGTTCGGCGGTGAGGGGGGGAGGCGCAGGGGGAGGCGGTGCTTCCATCGTGGTAGGTGACCCGCGCGGAACGGTCAGGGCAAGCCATCCGTTTCGCTGGGCGATGACCGAACGCCACGCCAGCCCCTGGATGGCCTTCCTCGCCGGCGCGGTGGCGGTGCTGGTTTTGGCTCTGCTCTGGTACGCCTGGCAGGGCCGGGACGGCGCGACCCGGGCCGCCGATACCGCGATCCGGGCGGCGGAGGGCGTTCCTCAGATCGCGCCGCCGAGGTTGCCGGACGCGCCGCGCATTCCGGACGCGCCGATCCCGGTTCCGAAGTAGCTGTCCTTTCGCTTCCTCGTCATGGCCGGGCTTGACCCGGCCATCCAACCGACCTCGCGGAAAGGCCTGCGACTCTCCAGCGGACGCTCTGGAATGGATGGCCGGGTCTGGCCCGGCCATGACGAGCAGAGAGGGGTGGGACGAGGGGAGGCTTGGTGGGTAGAACATCATCATGACGTCCCCCGCCGTGTCCGAGCCAACGTCTAGCCTCCGCGCCGTCCGCCTCGCCGCGGTGATCGTGCTCGCGTGGTCGGCCGTGGCGCTCCTCCTCGCCACCCAAGGCCATCTGACCAGCGGCCGCGCCCAGCCGTGGTGGCCGTCGCTGGGGTATTCGTTCGCGATCTTCTCGGTGTGGGCCGTCCTGACGGCGCCGATCCTGGTGGCGGTGCGCAGGGTCGAAGGCTCGGGCTGGGGTCTGCCGCAACGCCTGGCGATCTATGGGGCCGGGGTGCTGGTGGTCTCGGCGTTGCACGTCGGCCTGTTCGTGCTGGCCTATTGGCCGATCTACAACGACGGCGGCCGCATCCCGACCCGCTGGGCGATGGGCGAGCGGATGTTCGTGCGCAACCTGGGGACCAACGTCATCTTCTACGCAGGCGTCGTCGGGGCCGGGCTGGTCATGGCACGGCGGGAGCGGCGGTCCGCGCCAGCCATGCCCGACGTCTTGCGCGCGCGAAGCCGGGGCGCGGTCAGGATCGTGCCGCTGGACCAGGTCGACTGGATCGAGGCGGCGGGGAACTACGCTCAGGCGCACACGGCGTCCGGCGTCGTGCTGGTGGACGAGTCGCTGGCGTCCCTGGCCGCGCGGCTGCCCGGCGACCGGTACGCGCGCATCCATCGGCGGGCCATCGTGCGGCTGGACCGGATCGTCGAGGTGCGAAGCCTGGGGCGCGGCGATGCGGACGTGGTGCTGAGTTCCGGGCCGGCGCTCCGGCTCAGCCGGCGTTACCGCGACGCCCTCTCGGCCCTGCTGAACGGGCGCTGACCCGCTCGTCACGGGGCCGGTCCCGCTCGCGGATCGGAGGCTTCCGGCGCGGGGACGTCGCCGCCATCCGGAGGGCATGAAGAACCTCCGCCTCGCCAGCCTCGCCCTGGCCTTCGCCGCCGGCTTCACCGGCCAGCTCCACGCCGCCACCGCCCCGCCGCCCGACGGCGTCTATGTGGTGGGCGCGATCCAGCGGCTGCACTTGAGCGAGCCCTCGTTCTCGTTCGACCACCTGCGCCGGATCATCGAGGCCGTGCGGCCCGAAGTGCTGGTGCTGGAGGTCCGGCCCGACGAGCTGGCCGAGCGCAAGGAGACGCAGGGGCGGCCGGAATATCCCGCCGTGGTCTGGCCCTACCTCGCCGCGCATCCCACGACGGCGCTGCCGATGGAGCCCGGCGGCAAGGCGTTCGAGGCCATGACCGGCGAGGCGGGCCGGCGGTTCGCGGCGTTCGAGACGGAGAAGCCGGAGGCCGACGCCTACATGACCCGCCTGGGCCGGGCGCTCTCCACCGTGCTGCAGGACCACTGGCGCCATCCCGCCGACGCCCACGACGCCGCCACCCTGGACCTGGTCCGCGCCCAGGGCCTGGCCCAGGCGCAACTGGGCGGACCGGAGTTCGAGACCGGCCAGGCGGCGTGGGACGGCTATATGGTGGATCGGACGCGTGAGGCGATCGTCGCTCACCCGGGCAAGCGGATCCTGGTGCTGGCCAGCTACCGTAACCTCGAGGCCTTCCGAGAGGGGCTGAAGGGCGAGAGGCGGCTCGTGGACATGGAGCCGTGGCTGCGGACCGTCCTACCCGCGGGCGTACCCTAGGGCCGCCACGCGGCAGGCCGAGGCGAGGGGGCGTCCGGCGCGGCCGCGGTCGATGCTGACGATGAGGGCCGCGAGACTGGAGCCCCGAACCTCGGCCATCTCGTCCAGGACGGCCCAGAACTCGGGCTCCAGGGCGATCGAGGTCGCGTGGCCGGACAACAGGACGGAGCGCTTTTTCAGGGTGGCCATGCGCGTCCTGTTTACGAACATCGCGGCACTTTCGCCTAGCCTCTTGCAAAAAGATGACGGGGGCGTCATTTTTGCAGATACGACCCAGGTTACGACAGGATCGCCTTTCCATGGCCATGACCGCCGACACCGCCGACTTCCGGCCAGAACACCGGCCGATGTCGACCAAGCTCGACTGGGGCCACGCCTGGCGCTCGCTGCAGCGGCTGCTGGCCGACAAGGAAGACACCCGGCAGGTCTTCGAGATCATGCGCGCGCTGAACGGCGCCTCGACCGCGAACGGCTACCAGCGCCTGCTGGCCACGCCCGAGGGCGGCCGCATCGCCTTCGAGCGCCGCGAGTTCGCCGACAGGCTGATGGACGACGCCTGGCTGGACAGCCTGCCGGAGGGCAGCGTCGGCGCCGCCTATCGGACGTTCATCCGCACCGAGCAGCTTTCCGCCGACGGCCTGGCCGAGATCAGCCGCGAGGGCCGGAACGATATCGACGAGCCGCACCCCTACGCCTGGTTCGGCCGCCGGACCCGCGACGTGCACGACATCTGGCACATCCTGTCCGGCTATCACCGCGACGCCCTGGGCGAGGCCTGCCTGGTGGCCTTCTCCTACGCCCAGACCAAGGGCCTGGGCTGGGCGCTGATTGCGTTCGGCGCAGCCTCGCGGGCCCGCAAGGACCGGTCGCATCCCTATGTGAAGGCGATCTGGCAGGGCTACCGGCGCGGCAAGGCGGCCAAGTGGCTGCTGGGCGAGGACTACGAGCGCCTGATGGCCGAGCCGTTGGAAGCGGCGCGCAAGCGCCTCGGCATCACGCCGCCGACCATCTACGACGCGATCCCGGCCGAGGTCCGCGACGGGGCGTTGCCGCGGGCGGCTTAACTCACTCCTCCCGCTTCTTCCCCTCCAGCTCGCGCCGGGCGCGTTCGGCGTCGAGCTTCGAAACCAGCTTCTCGCCCTTGGTCTGGCCGAACCGCACGCGGTTCTCGGCGGCCTGGGACTTGCCGGCCGCGCGCGCCTTGGCCTTGCGCGCCTTGTTCAGATTGATCAGCTCGGCCATGGAAACTCCGACGCCGGATGCTCGTTACCCCGTCCCCAGACGAGGAGATGAGTATGATCCAGGCCACCCAAATCCGCGAGCACATGGAAGTTGTCGGGTCCGACGGCGGCCATGTTGGCAAGGTGGACCACGTGATGGGCAACGAGATCGAGCTGGCCAAGCTGGACCTCGGCTCGGGCTTCAAGCACCACCTGATCCCGCTGACCTGGGTCGAGGCGATCCAGGACGATAAGGTCTGCCTGAACCTGACGAAGGACGCCGCCAAGGCTGCCTGGCGCGAGAAGCACTAGCCCCCGTTAGCTTGACAGGCTGACCGACCCATCGGAACCCTCGGCCGCCTCAGTCGGGGAGTTCCGGTGAAGTCTATCGTTACCTTCGCGGCGGCCTTCGCCGTCGCCGCCACGCCGCTTGCGTCCTTCGCGGCGCCCAAGGTCTGCGCGGAGTGCGTGGCGACCAACATGGAAGTCCTGACCGGCGACGCCCTGCGCGGTCGCGCCTGCGGAACCGAGGACGAGAACGCCGCGGCGCGGTTCGTGGCGGAGACGCTCAAATCCTATGGCGTGAAGGGCGGGGGCCCCAGTGGCGCGCATCTGCAGCGCGTGGACTTCCGCGTTCCGACCTATGCCGCCCGCCCGACACTCAGCGTGGGAAGCGTCCGCCTGACGCACGGCGAGGGGATCGTCGCCTTGTCGCCAGCCCCGGAAGCGGCCGGTCCGCTGCTGGTGATGGACGTGGCTTCGGACGTGGCGGCGGCCGCCGGCAAGATCGTGGTGCTCGACGGCGCCTTCGATCCTCGTATCGCCGGGCCCATGTTCCGCGCCGGCGCCCTGGCCGTGATCGCGGCGGCGCCGGAAAGCGCGCTCGGCGCCTGGGGCGAGCTGGCAGACCGGCCGCCGCCGGGCGTTGAACTGATGGGTGTGGAAGGGCCGGTCCCCACCTTCCGGACCACGATCTTCGCCAAGCCCGAAGCCCATGCCGCGCTGAAAGCCGCCGCCGGCCAGACCGCGACCCTCGCCGCGCCGCGCGGCGCGCCGATCTTGAAGACCACCTACAACGTCCTGGGCGTGATCCCCGGCCGGGCGGCCGACGCCGACCGGCACGCCATCCTGCTCAGCGCCCACTACGACCACCTGGGCGTACGGGAGGGGAAGATCCACCGCGGCGCCAACGACGACGCCTCGGGCACGGCGGCGGTTCTGGAACTGGCGCGGGCGCTGGCCAAGGCCAAGCCATCCAGGCGGACCGCGCACGTCGCCCTGTTCGGCTGCGAGGAGCAGGGCGGGCACGGGGCGAAGTATTTCCTGGCCCATCCGCCGCTGCCGCTGGGCGACATCGCGGCCAACCTCCAGTTCGAGATGATCGGCCTGCCCGACCCGCAGCGCCCCAAGACCCTGATGCTGACCGGCTGGGAGCGCTCCAACCTCGGCCCGGCGCTGAAGGCCCAGGGCGCCGACATCGGCCCCGACCTCTATCCGGAGCAGAACTTCTTCCAGCGGTCCGACAACTACCAGCTGGCGCTGAAGGGCGTGGTCGCCCAGACGGTCAGCGCCTGGCCGACGCCGCCGACCTACCACCAAGCCACCGACGACCTGGCCAGCATCGACCTGACCTTCATGACCCAGGTGATCCAGTCGATGGTGAGGCCGGTGCAGTGGCTGTTGAACAGCGACTTCCGGCCCGAGTGGACTGCAGGGATGAAGCCCTAGCCATCCAACCCGGCCGCAGACGGGCGCTGCGGAGCCTGCGGGCGGCGTCTCCGCGAATCCTTACGCCAGCAGTCGTCTCAGCTCGGCATCGCGCACCGCGATCATATTGCCCATGCGGAAGTGATCGTGGGCGTAGCTGTAGGGCTGGAAATCAACATGGTTGGGATAGACCCGGCCAATCTCATAGCCATCCAGCAGCGCATAGATCTCGCGCAGCGTGCCGCCCGATGGGATGAACGTGGAGCCGTATTCGAACTGTACGACGAGGGGCGCGCTCGCCGAACGCAGGAGTTCCGCACAGCCCTGGAGCACGGCGGCCTCATGGCCCTCGACGTCGATCTTCAGGAACTGGGGAGCGCCAAGGGTCTGAACCAAGCTGTCGCCCCGGAGCACCGGCGCCGAGACGACCTCGACGTCCTTCGAAAGCGTCTCGAGCTCGGAACGCGGCGCTATGCTGGAGCCGGTGTCGTCGATCGTGCTCCAGTGGACGTCGATCACCCCTTCGGAGCTCGACAGGCCCGCGTTGTGGACATGCCGCCAGGGCGCAGGCGGGATGGCCGCGGAGACCGCCGGCACGATCTCGAAGCAGTGAATGGTGGCCCTGGGCATGTAGTCATGGGCCTTGTCGGCCCATTGGCCGTGGTTCGCGCCCACGTCCCAGATATTGATCGGCTCACCACCGAAGCGCCTGGCGATCTGCGCCATGACGAACGCCTCGCCGTTCCGATCAAACTCCCAGAAGTTCTCATTGTACCAGGCGCGGAGATACTTCTCGCACGCGGCCGCCGCGAACCGGAATGGGGCCGACCGGCGGCGCTCACGGATCATCTGGATGATGGCTTGTCTCACCCGCTGAGACAGACACTCCAGGACCTGCACTCGTCAACGCAACACGTGCGTGGAGCGAACCGCGGGAGTCTTCTGCAATCTGGACGGCCAGCCTGAGCTGGCCGCCGCCGCACGTGCGGACTTACTTCACGTTGGCGCAGAAGCGCTGGATGCGCTGGCAGGCGTCTTCCAGCACGCTGTTGGCCGTGGCGTAGCTGATGCGGAAGAAGGGCGAGAGGCCGAAGGCCGCGCCGAACACCACCGCCACGCCCTCGGTCTCCAGGAGCTCGACCGCGAAGTCGGCGTCGGAGGCGATGACCTTGCCCGAGGGCGCGGTCTTGCCGATCAGCTCCTCGCACGACGGATAGACGTAGAAGGCGCCTTCGGGCGTCGGGCACTTGATGCCCCGGGCCTGGTTCAGCATCGAGACCACCAGGTCGCGGCGCTGTTCGAACAGCTTGGCGTTCGGCTTGATGAAATCCTGCGTGCCGTTCAGCGCCTCGACCGCCGCCCATTGCGAGATGGAGGAGGGGTTGGAGGTGGTCTGGCTCATGACCTTGGCCATGGCCTTGATCAGCGGCTCGGGGCCGGCGGCGTAGCCGATCCGCCAGCCGGTCATGGCGTAGGCCTTGGAGACCCCGTTCATGGTCAGGGTGCGGTCGTAGAGGGCCGGCTCCACCTGGGCGATGGTCGAGAACTGGAAGTCGCCGAACACCAGGTGCTCGTACATGTCGTCGGTGAGGATCCAGACCTGCGGGTGGCGCAGCAGGACGTCGGCGATCGCCTTCAGCTCAGCGCGCGTGTAGGCGGCGCCCGAGGGGTTGGAGGGCGAGTTCAGCAGGATCCAGCGGGTCTTGGGCGTGATGGCCGCTTCCAGATCGGCGGCCTGCAGCTTGAAGCCACGCTCGGCGGTGGTCGGCACGGCCACTGGCTTGCCGCCGGCCAGCAGGACGATGTCCCAATAGCTGACCCAGTAGGGGGTGGGGACGATGACCTCGTCGCCCGGATTGAGGGTGGCGATCATGGCGTTCCAGATCACCGGCTTGCCGCCCGGCGACACGTTCACCTGGCTGGTCTTGTAGGTGAGGCCGTTCTCGCGCTGGAACTTGGCGACGATGGCTTCCTTCAGCTCAGGTATGCCGTCGACGTTGGTGTACTTGGTTTTGCCATCGCGGATCGCCTTGATGGCGGCTTCCTTGATGTTGTCGGGGGTGTCGAAGTCGGGCTCGCCGGCCGCCAGCCCGATCACGTTCTTTCCCTGGGCCTTCAGCTCTCGAGCCTTGGCGTCGGCCGCCAGGGTGGCGGACGGCTTCACGCGGGCGAGGGCGGCGGATTCCAGGAAGGACATGTTGGAGTAGACTCCCGGCAAAGGTTCGGACGGGCGCGGGTGTAACCCATGCTGCGCCGCATTCAAACCCGCCGGGAGCCGCTCTCTCCAGAGCCAGTTGGACGGTGGTGGGCCGTCAGACGAAGTTGGTGAGGCCGATGTCGGCCAGGGTGCGGCCAGTCAGCAGGATGGCGACATCCGCGCCGTCCGCCGGATCGCCGGTGTCGGCGAAGACATAGACGTCGGCGCCCACCTGGGCCGACACATAGACCGCGCCCGAAGCCGAGATGTGCTCGTTGGCGATGGCGAGGGCTGTCGCATAGTCGGCGGCGACGAATTCGGAGTAGCTGAGCGGCAGGATCGCGCTGGTTCCCAGGATGCTCACGGCCGCGAAATGCAGCTGGTCGCCGGCTTCCCAGTCGCGGATCTCGGCCTCGACGCCGGCCGAAGGCGCGGTCTTGGCCACGAACTCGAAACGATCCTTGCCCTCGCCGCCGAACAGGCTGTCCCGGCCCGCACCGCCCGACACCAGAGTGTCTGCGCCGGCCCCGCCGTCGAGGGTCGCGGCCTCGGGACCCTGGCTCACCAGCTGGTCGTCGCCGTCGCCGCCGCTCAGGCTGTCGGCGCCGAAGCCGCCGTTCAGCGTGTCGTCGCCCCCGCCGCCGTTCAGGGTGTCATGGCCCAGGCCGCCCATGACCTCGTCGTCACCCAGGTCGCCCGACAGAAAGTCCGCGCCGTCGCTGCCGGCGATGAAGTCGTTCCCCTTGCCGCCCAGCAGGGTGTCGCGGCCCGCGCCGCCGATGATCTCGTCGTCGCCCAGGTTGCCGTTGGCCCAGTCGCCCTGTTCGTCGGCGACGGTCGCGTCCGCGCGGTTGGTGGTGATCAGGTCGTCGCCCTGGCCGCCATAGATCGTGTCCGAGCCGGCGCCCCCCACCAGAGCGTCGTCCCCGCTGTTCCCCTGCAGCAGGTCGCGCCCGTCGCCGCCGTTCAGGGCGTCGTCGCCCGGACCGCCGTACAGCCCGTCATCACCGGCGCCGGCCGTGAAGCGGCTGTCGCCGGCGTCGCCGATGTAGAGCCGCGAGCCATCGGCCATCACCAGGCCGCCCCCGTCGGAGAGCTGAACCAGGTTGGTAGAGAACGCCACCGTGCGGCCCTCATAGGTCACGAAGATCCGCGGGACCTCCGGCGTCAGGGCCAGGGGATCGTAGGACTGGTAGGTGACGCTGACCGTCCGGGCCGGGCCGCCGTTGAACGTCAGGGTGTCGCCGGCCTTGATGGCCAGCGCCTGTTCGGCGGTGATGGTGTCGAAGGCGTATTCGAGCAAGCGAAGAGCTCCGGGCTGGACCGTCGGGCGCAACACATTGCTCGTGTTGCGTAAGAACGCAACTTACAAAAACTCAATGGAAGCGCCGCCGCCTTGACCGCGCCCCGCGAACACGCGACCCCTCGCGGCGAATGCGCCGGATCTTCGCCTTTCTGTCCAACCTCGACGCCCAGGCTTGGCGGACGCTGCTGGTCTCGTTCGTCCTGTTCGGCGGGGTGGGGGTGGTGTTCTTCTTCGGGGCCCAGCTGCTGGGCTTCGATGGCGAGCGGACGCTGGAGGGCTGGCTGGGCGCGGCGCGGGGGCCGTGGTCGCTGCCGGTGGCGGTGGCCGCCTTCGCGGCGCTGGCGTTCGTGGGCACGCCGCAGATCGTGCTGATCGCCGCCGCGGTGGTGGCGTTCGGGCCGCAGGTCGGCGCGGCCTACAGCTGGATCGGCACCATGGTCTCGGCGGTGGTCGGCTTCTACCTGGGGCGGAAGGCGGGGGCGCCGACGCTGGAGCGCTTCTCGGGCGAGGGGGTGCGGCGGTTCATGAGGCTGGTGGGCGAGAATGGCTTCCTGGCCAGCCTGATCGTGCGCCTGGTGCCCTCGGCGCCCTTCATCGTGGTCAATATGGCGGCCGGCGTGACGCCGATGCGGGCGCGCGACTTCGTGGCCGGCACCGGCATCGGCATCGTGCCCAAGATCGCGCTCACGGCCTACGCCGGCGCCTCGATCGTGCAGCTCATGAAGGGCGAGATCGCCGGGCACTGGGTGGAGCTGGCGGCGGTCGCGGTGCTGTGGCTGGCTATCGGCTGGTTCGCGCGTCGCTGGCTGCAGCGGCGAGGGAAGGACGGGGAATGATCAGGCTCTTCTACCACCCGGGCTCGTGCTCGCTGGCGTCGCACATCGCACTTGAGGAGGCGGGCGCGGATTACGAAGCTGTCCGGACCAACCTGCGGGCCGGGGAACAGCTCAAGCCAGAGTATCTGGCGATCAACCCGAAGGGCCGGGTGCCGGCGCTGACGACGGACGACGGCGTGCTGACCGAGACCGTGGCGATCCTGGCGTGGGTGGCGCAGGCGTTTCCGCAGGCGAAGCTGGCGCCCGCCGACCCCTGGGGCTTCGCCCAGGCCCAGTCGTTCAACGCCTACCTGGCCACCACCGTCCACGTGGCCTACGCCCACAAGATGCGCGGCTATCGCTGGGCCGACGAGGAGAGCTCGTTCGAGGACATGCGCCGCAAGGTCCCGCAGAGCATGAGCGCCTGCTTCCAGCTCATCGAGGACGAACTGCTGACGGGACCGTTCGTGCTGGGCGAGGCGTTCTCGATCTGTGACGGCTATCTCTTCACCCTGGCGGACTGGCTGGACGGCGTCGGGGTCGAGGCGCGGCAGTTCCCGAGGGTCTACGAGCACCGGGAGCGGATCCGCGCCCGACCGGCCGTCAGCAAGGTTCTTGCCGAAGTGGCGGCGTAAGGCCGCGCGGCGCGCAAGATGCTTGCGGCTCAGCGGCCATTTCTATAGATGCAGCGCCATGCGCACGCGGCTCGACAGCCTGCTTCTTCTCTCGCTGGGGCTTAGCCGCCCCTGGGCGCCTCTCTAGGCACGCGCATTCTTCGCGGCCGGGCGACCAGGGGTTTTTGGAACCTCCGTCCCCAGAACTGAACATCGCGAAGAGACCCTGAGATGAACACCCCCGTACCCGCGAACGCTTCGGCCGCCGAGCGCGCCCGCGTCATCGTCTTCGACACCACCATGCGCGACGGCGAGCAGTCGCCCGGCGCCTCCATGTCGCACGAAGAAAAGCTCGAGCTGGCGAAGATCCTCGAGGACATGAAGGTCGACGTCATCGAGGCGGGCTTCCCGATCGCCTCCAACGGCGACTTCGAGGCCGTCCGCGCGATCTCCGAGATCGTGACCGAGAGCATCGTCTGCGGCCTGGCCCGCGCCGGCATGGCCGATATCGACCGCTGCGCGGAGGCGATCAAGAAGGCCAAGCGCGGCCGCATCCACACGTTCCTGTCCACCAGCCCCAGCCACCGCGACCACATCCTGCATGCTTCGCAAGAGGACATCCTGGAAATGATCACCAAGTCGGTGACCCACGCGCGCAACCTGTGCGGCGACGTGGAGTGGTCGGCCCAGGACGCGACGCGCACCGAGCAGGACTTCCTGCGCCGCTGCGTCGACGCCGCCATCAAGGCCGGCGCCACGACGATCAACCTGCCGGACACGGTGGGCTACAGCTATCCGTCGGAATACGCCGACATGTTCCGCGATATCATCGCCAACGTGGACCGGGCCGACACGGTGATCTTCTCCACCCACTGCCACAACGACCTGGGCCTGGCGGTCGCCAACAGCCTGGCCGGGGTGCAGGGCGGCGCGCGGCAGGTGGAAGTGGCCGTCAACGGCATCGGCGAGCGGGCCGGTAACGCGGCGCTCGAAGAGATCGTCATGGCGCTGCGCGTGCGCGGCGACACCCTGCCGTTCTACACCGGCATCGAGACCCAGCACATCACGCGCGCCAGCCGCTACGTCTCGGCGATCACTGGCTTCCCGGTGCAGTTCAACAAGGCGATCGTCGGCAAGAACGCCTTCGCCCACGAGAGCGGCATCCACCAGGACGGGATGCTGAAGGACCGCGGCACCTACGAGATCATGCAGCCCGAGGACGTGGGGCAGGGCTCCTCGAACCTGGTGATGGGCAAGCACTCGGGCCGTCACGCCTTTCGCGAGAAGCTGAAGGACCTGGGCTACGAGCTGGGCCAGAACGCGCTGAACGAGGCGTTCCAGCGCTTCAAGGACCTGGCCGACAAGAAGAAGCATGTCTTCGACGACGACATCATCGCCCTGGTCGACGACGCCCTGGCGTCGAGCGCCGACAAGGTCCAGGTCAAGCACCTGCGGGTCATCGCCGGCACCGAGGGGCCGCAGGAGGCTTTCCTGACGGTGACCATCGACGGCGTCGAGAAGTCGGCCAACGCCACCGGCGACGGCCCGGTGGACGCGGTGTTCAACGCCATCCACGCGGTCGTGCCGCATGACGCCATCCTGCGCCTGTTCCAGGTGCACGCGGTGACGGAAGGCACGGACGCCCAGGCCCAGGTCTCGGTCCGGCTCGAGGACGACGGCCGCATCGCCACCGGCTCGGCGGCGGATACGGACACGCTCACCGCCTCGGCCAAGGCCTATGTCAACGCGCTCAACAACCTCTTCGCGAGGAAGGAAAAGAGCGCGCCGGGCAAGGTCGCCAGCGGGTTCTAGGCCTTCGTTTCCCTCCCCTTCATGGGGAGGGTCGCCGCGCCGCAGGCGCGCGGGGTGGGGAAGCGTGGATCACGCGCCCACGTCCGCGCTTCGGCCCTGACTTCCCCACCCTGACGGCTTCGCCGTCTGTCCCTCCCCATGAAGGGGAGGGAAAAGGGCTCTCGAATGCTCTGGATCCTCCTGACCCTGGCGGCGGCGCCGCTGCAGGTGGCGCGCAACGCCATGCAGCGGGGGCTGGTCGAGGACGCCGGCCCGTGGGGCGCCACCCTGGTGCGCTTCCTGTTCGGCCTGCCGTTCTCGATCGCCATCTTCGCCGTCGCCTTCGCCCTGACGCCTGACCGTGCGCCGCATTGGGGCCTGCCGTTCTGGAGCGGGGCCATCGTGGGCGCCATCAGCCAGGTCGCGGCGACCGCCGTCCTGCTCATGGCCATGGGCCGGTCCGGCTTCGCGGTGGCCACCATGCTGCAGCAGTCGTCGCTGCCGCTGGCGGCGATCATGGGCTGGCTGGTGCTGGGCGACCGCCTGAGCGTGGGCGTGTGGACGGGCGTCGGCGTCGCCACCCTCGGCCTCGTGGTCCTGTCGTGGCCCCGGCGAGGGCACGGCCGCGCCGACCTGATCGGCGCACTGCTGGGCCTGGCGTCGGGGGCCAGCTTCGCGGTGGCTTTCAACGGTTTCCGGCAGGCCGGCCATTCGTTGGACCCGGCGCATCCGCTGTTCTCGGCCACCGCCGCCCTGGTGGTGGCCCAGGCCATGCAGTCGCTGGTGCTGACCTCGATCCTAGCGGTCGTGCGGCCGCAGGCGCTGCGGTCGGTGACCGGGGCCTGGCGGTCGTCGCTGGCGGCGGGGTTCTTCGGCTCGGCGGCGTCGGCCTGCTGGTTCGGCGCGCTGGCGCTGGCGCCGGCTGCGCCGGTCCGCGCCGTGGGGCTGATCGAGGGGCCGATCGCCGCCGCCGTCGGCCGCAAGCTGTTCCGCGAGAAGCTGCGCCTGCGCCAGTGGATCGGCGGCGGCACGACCGCGGCCGGCCTGCTGCTCTGCGTGCTGGGTTGACCTCGGCGGGGGGCGAGGCGAGCACTAGGGCATGATCGACCGCCGAACCCTCCTCGCCGCCGGCGCCGCCGGACTCGTCCCTGCCGCCGCGCATGCGGCCACCCGCTGGCAGGCCTGCGCGCCGGTTCCCTGGTCCGTGCAGGAGGTCTACGGGACCGCCTGGCGCGACAAGGTGGTGATCGCGGGCGGGATGGCCCCCGGCGCGATGGGCACGCGAGGCGGGATCAATCCGCAGGATCGCACCGGGATCTACGATCCGGCCAAGGACGCCTGGACCGAAGGCGCGAAGCTGCCGTTCCCGCGCCACCATCCCGTCCTGGCGACCGCCCGCGACCGCGTCTACGCCTTCGGCGGCTACCGGGTGGGCGAGGGCGGCTGGATGGGCCAGGTCGAGGCGCTGGTGATGGACGGCGACGCCTGGCGGCCGGTGGCGCCGATGCCAAAGCTCCAGTGCGAGACCGTGGCCGTGACCCTGGGCGACCGCATCCACATCGCCAGCGGCCGGGCGCCCAAGGGTGCGAGGAACCTGGAGTGGCCCGACCAGGGCGACGTCGACACCCACCAGGTGTTCGACGCCCGTGTGGGCAAGTGGGAGCAGGCGCGGCCGTGCCCGCTGGCCCGCAACAGCGCCACCGGCGCGGCCCTGGGCGGCCTGTTCTACCTGGCGGGCGGGCGGCGCGTCGGCGGGGGCAACTCGGCCCAGCTCGACGCCTATGACCCCAAGACGGACACCTGGACCACCCTGCGGCCCATGCCTCGCGCGGCCGGCGGCCTGGCCGGCGCGGCGGCGAACGGCAAGCTCTACGTGTTCGGCGGCGAAGGGGGGCCGGGGGTGATCGCGAACTGCTGGTCCTACGATCCGAAGACCGACCAGTGGACGGCCGAGCCCCACATGACCACCCCGCGCCATGGGCTGGCGGGCGTGGCGGTGAAGAGGCGGATCTATGCGGTCGCCGGCGGGATCAAGGAGTCCGGCGGCCAAGTGAGCGCGGTCGTCGAGGCGCTGGTCCCCGGCTAGTTTTTCTTCACGAACTCGGCCCGCAGGACGAGGCCCTTGATGCTCTCGTGGCGGCAGTCGATCTCCTGAGGATCGCCGGTCAGCCGGATCGAGCGGATCACCGTGCCGCGCTTCAGCGTCTGGCCGCCCGCGCCCTTGACCTTGAGGTCCTTGATCAGGGTGACGGCGTCGCCGTCGGCCAGGAGGTTGCCCACGGCGTCGCGCACCTCGACCACGCCGGCGGCCTTGGCGCGCTCGGCGGCGTCGGCCGCGCTGATCCACTCGCCCGTGGCCTCGTCGTAGACGAAGTCGCCGTCCTCGCTCATCTGGTTCTCCCGTGTCGCGCAGGCCTTAGAGCCTTCGGCGACTCCGCGCCAGCACGGCTATTCCACCGCCAGGATGACATGCGGCGCCTTCACCAGGGCCGTGACGGGATCGCCGACCGCGAGCTCCAGGGCCCGGGCGCTCTCCAGGGTCACCGTGGCGACCAGGGTCTTGCCCGCGCCGATGTCGAGCCGGATCTCGCTGTTGACCGCGCCGTCCTCCCGGGCGGCCACGACCCCCGCGATCTGATTGCGGGCCGAGGTGCGCAGGCCCTCGCCCTTGGCCAGGATCACGAAGCTGGACTTGATCAGCGCGATGGCGGGCGCCCCTTCCGCCAGTCCCAGCTCCTCGACGCTCTGGGCGGTGACCACGGCGACGATGTCGAGCACGTCGGCCAGCCGGAGGGTCACCTCGGTGTTCACCGCCCCCGGTGTGACGTGGGCGATCCGGCCCCGAAGGGCGTTGCGGGCGCTGGTCTTCATCCCGAGGCTCCAGAAAACATCGGCGCCGAGGCCCTGATCCAGCCTGGCCAGGGCGGCGTCCATCTCGACCTGCACGCGGCGGAAGGCGGCCAGGGCGGCTTCCCCGCGAGGGGTCACGCGGGCCGCGCCGCCGGCCTTGCCGCCAGGCGTCGCCGCGATCAACGGGGCGTCGAACAGGTTGTTCAGCGCCTGGATCGCATCCCAGGCGCCCTTGTAGGACAGCCCGACCTTGCGGGCCGCGGCGCTGATCGAGCCCAGCTCGCCCACGGCCTCCACCAGCGCCATCCGCGCCAGCGCGACCCGGGGCAGGCCGGGGCGCTCCAGAGTCACCGAGGCGCTCAGCATCCCTTCACTCCGTTATGTAGTCCGGCTACATAACGCATGATGCGCATCCCGGCACTGCTTTCCGTCATCCTGGCGGCGGTCCTTACCGCCAGCCCCGCGCTCGCCGCGCAGGTGAAGGTCGCCGTGGCCGCGAACTTCGCCGAGCCGGCGCAGGCGATCGCGGCGCGGTTCAAGGCGCGCACGGGGCATGACGCCACGCTCAGCTTCGGCTCGTCGGGCCAGTTCTACACCCAGATCGCCAACGGGGCGCCGTTCCAGGTGTTCCTGTCGGCCGACCGGGAGCGGCCCGAGAAGGCCGAGGCCGAAGGGCTGGCGGCAGCCGGCAGCCGCTTCACCTACGCCGTCGGGCGGTTGGTGCTCTATTCGAAGACCCCCGGGCTGGTGGACGCCCAAGGCGCGGTCCTGAAGTCCGGCAGGTTCGACAAGTTGGCCATCGCCGACCCGAAGACCGCGCCCTACGGGGTCGCCGCCGTCGAGACGATGCGGAAGCTGGGGGTCGCGGAGGCGCTGAGGCCCCGGCTGGCCCGGGGGACCTCGATCACCCAGGCCTACCAGTTCGTCGACGCCGGCGCCGCCGAGCTCGGGTTCGTGGCCCTGTCGCAGGTCGTGGCCGTGAAGGGCGGCTCGCGCTGGGTCGTCCCGGCGGCCTACCACACGCCCATCGACCAGCAGGCCGTGCTGCTGAAGACCGGCGCCGAGAGCGCCGCGGCCAAAGCCTTCATGAGCTTCCTGAAGGGGCGTGAGGCGCGGGCGATCGTACGCAAGTACGGCTACGAAGTTCCTTGAGCAGCCTGGCCGCCATTGTCTGGCTGACGCTCAAGCTGGCCGGCGTCACCACCGCCATCCTGCTGCTGGTCGCCACCCCGCTGGCCTGGTGGCTGGCCAGGAGCCGCGCCTGGTGGAGCGAGGTCGTGGGCGCGCTGGTCGCCTTGCCCATCGTGCTCCCGCCGACGGTGCTGGGCTTCTACCTGTTGCTCGCGCTGGGTCCGGACAGCGTGCTGATGGCGCCGTTGCAGGCGTTGGGAGTGCGAACGCTGGCCTTCACCTTCGAGGGGCTGGTAATCGGATCGGTGGTCTATTCGCTGCCCTTCGCCGTCCAGCCGCTGCGCAACGCCTTCCAGGCCATCGGCGAGCGGCCGCTGGAGGCGGCGGCGACGCTCGGGGCCGCGCCGCTGGACGCGTTCCTCAGCGTGGCGGTTCCGCTGGCTCGGCCGGGGTTCGTGGTGGCCGCGGTGCTGGCCTTCGCGCACACGGTAGGCGAGTTCGGCGTCGTGCTGATGATCGGCGGCGGCGTGCCGGGCGAGACCGAGGTGCTGTCGATCGAGATCTACAAGCTGGTCGAGGCGATGGACTGGGGCCGGGCGCACCTGATCGCCGGCGGCCTGCTGGCCTTCGCCTTCGCCGTGCTGCTGAGCCTGCTGCTGTTCGATCGCCGGGCGGGGCGGCCGCGGCCATGATCGAGGCGCGCTTCGAAGGGCGGCTGGGGGATTTCACCCTGGATGTGACGCTGTCGACGCCGGCGGCGGGCGTGACGGTGCTGTTCGGCCCGTCCGGCTGCGGCAAGACCACGCTGCTGCGGTGCTTGGCGGGGCTGACGCGGCTCTCCGGGCGGCTGCAGGTGGGCGATGAGGTCTGGCAGGACGGGCTGGCGTTCACGCCGCCCCACCGCCGGCGCGTCGGCTATGTGTTCCAGGACGCGGCCCTGTTCGAGCACCTCAGCGTGCGCGGCAACCTGCTGTATGGGCGCAAGCGCGCGGGCCTGGGGGCCGACGACGAGTTCGACCGCGTGGTCCATTTGCTGGGACTGGAGGCCCTGCTGCAGCGCGGCGCGGGCAAGCTGTCGGGCGGCGAGCGCCAGCGGGTGGCGATCGGCCGGGCGCTGCTGAGCGAGCCCAGGCTGCTCCTGATGGACGAGCCGCTGGCCGGCGTGGACGCCGCGCGCAAGGCCGAGGTGCTGCCTTACATCGAGGCGCTGCGCCGCGAGGCCCACGCGCCGGTCTTCTACGTCACCCACGACGTGACCGAGGCGGCCCGGGTCGGCGACCGCATCCTGCTCATGCGCGAGGGCCGCCTGGTGGAGGCCGCAGAGCGGGCCGCGCCGGACGCCGCGGAGGCCGACGAGCGGCGCTGGCTGCGCGAGCGGCTGCGGCGGCTGGGCGGGGAGGAGCTGGCCGCGGAGCTGGCGCTGGGCGGAACGCCACTGACGGTCGCAAGACTCGCCGTAGAGGCGCTTCGAGACGGGCGTAACATTGACGAAACGCCCCAAAATTCCCGTTAAACGGGATATTGCTTGTGGCTAAGGTTGTATTCTTCGAGGGTCGTCACTCCTGATTCCTAGGGGTGATACCGACCATGAAGACCTTCCTTGCAGTCGCGGCGATGGGTGCGGCTTTGACATTCGCGGCGGGCCAGGCCGGCGCCGTGACCCTCACGTTCGACGACCAGGCCAGCCTCGTGGAACTGGAGGATGGCTATGCCGACCTCCAGTGGGACGGCTTCTTCACGATCAATGGCGGCATCGAGTTCGGCGAGTCCGGCTTCGAGAACGGGGCCGTCAGCGAAGGGACGGTGGCGTCCAACATCGGGGGTGAACCGGCGTCGTTCAGCTCGGCCACACTGTTCACCCTCCATGATTTCTTCCTGACCGCCGCCTGGAGCAACGACCTCGATGTGCAGGTCATCGGCCGCCGCGGCGGGGTCGACATCTTCACCACCAACCTGGTGGTCGACTACGACGGCCCCACTCATGTGGTGCTGGGCTGGGAGTCCATCGACGAGGTGTTCTTCGTCTCGTCCGGCGGCGTCGACGCCAACTTCGACGATGCAGGAGAGGGGACCCATTTCGCCATCGACAACCTGACCCTCACCACCGCCGCGGTTCCCGTGCCCGAGCCGGCGACCTGGGCCCTGATGATCCTTGGTTTCGGCCTCGCGGGCGCCGGTTTGCGCGCCCGGCGCGGACGTCTGGCGACATGACGGCGGCGCGCCGAAGCTCGGCCTTAGGGCGGTGTTTCGGCGCCTGGCGCCAACTGATGGCGACAGAAAGGCGAGCTCTGCAGGAAAAACTCGCGCGCGACGCGAAAGCGCACACGTCTCATTAAGCCTTGAAATGCCCTATTCATCAGGGCAGAGGGGGGTGAAAGCCCGCCAGACAAAGCAGAGCGACTCGACGCATTCTCATGTGTCAGCCGGTCCGCCTTTGGGACCCTCGGCGGTTTCGTAACTTTCGCCCCTATCCCTCAGGGCTCTGCATGATCTCCTCGCTCTTCGGCGCCATCTCGAACGACATCGCCATCGACCTCGGCACCGCCAACACGCTGATCTACATGAAGGGCAAGGGCATCGTGCTCAACGAGCCCTCCGTCGTGGCGCTGCGCAACGTCGGCGGCCGCAAGGTCGTCCATGCGGTCGGCATCGAGGCCAAGCAGATGCTGGGCCGCACGCCCGGCCACATGGAAGCCATCCGCCCCATGCGCGACGGGGTCATCGCCGACTTCGAAGTCGCCGAGGAGATGATCAAGTACTTCATCCGCAAGGTTCACAACCGCAAGGGCTTCGTGAACCCCAAGGTGATCGTATGCGTGCCGTCGGGGGCCACCGCCGTGGAACGCCGCGCCATCAACGACTCGTGCCTCAACGCCGGCGGTCGCCGCGTGGGCCTGATCGACGAGCCCATGGCGGCCGCGATCGGCGCCGGCCTGCCGATCCACGAGCCCACCGGCTCGATGGTGGTCGACATCGGCGGCGGCACCACCGAGGTGGCCGTGCTGTCGCTCTCGGGCATCGTCTATTCGCGTTCGGTCCGCGTCGGCGGCGACAAGATGGACGAGGCGATCATCAGCTACATGCGCCGCAACCATAACC
>Ga0255338_1001174_pt1 | contig 53723 bp, 53 predicted proteins | sample MeOH1_35cm_T4_19_FD_203715 | JGI IMG/M metagenome (GOLD analysis project Ga0255338, IMG submission 203715) | Sandy soil microbial communities from University of British Columbia, Vancouver, Canada - MeOH1_35cm_T4_195 | ecosystem: Engineered > Artificial ecosystem > Sand microcosm > Unclassified ... | reverse complement strand
CGGGATCCGACGAAAAGAGCGGCCGGGACCCAAACTCGCATCGCCTTAAGGCGATACTCAAACATGGGTCCCTCTTTTCCGCTCTTTTCGCCGGATCCCGAGGCGCCCCATACGGCCTGGTACACCTACACGGCTCGCTTCGCATCGCGCACCAGTGTGGCCCCGCCCTCACGGGCGCTCCACACGGCTACCAATCGTCGGTTTGACAGGCTCGCTCCTGCAAATGGCCACCCTCCGCCACAGGCCGGCGAGCAACCCAGCGGATAGCAAGTGGCAGCTGGCGCATGGGGACTGAAGATTGAAGATTGGAGATTGGAGATTGGAGACTGGAAGTTTGACGTCCGAAGAGCCGAGAGATTTCGGCGATGTGCGATATCGCCGGATCAGCGATTCGGTGTAGCCGTGTTTACCGCCCGAGGGGCGGCAAACACCGTCCCGCGATGCGAAGCGAGCCGTCAAGGTTTACCTTGCCGTATGGGGCGCCTCGTCGGCAGGCAAAAAGAGCGGAAAAGAGGGGGCCATGTTTGAGTATCGCCTTAAGGCGATGCGAGTTTGGCCCCCGGCCGCTCTTTTTGTCTGCCGACGAGGGGGTGTCGCCCCATCCGGCGCGCCTTTTTTGCCTACTTTTTTGGCAAGACAAAAAAGTAGGTCGCCGCCCCGCAGGGGTGGTGAAACTGCCTTTGACTTTAAGCCTTTGACTTTGACGTTAAGCAGTTGCAGTTGCAGTTGCAGTTGGGGCAGTTAAACCCCACCGCCTCCCTAATCCAACAAATAAGACCGAAGATACTCCGGCATCGTAACCGCCCAACGCAACTCCCGCTCAATCCGCTGCCGCAAAGCATCACTCGCCGCCGGCTCGCCGTGCACCACAAACGTCCGCCGCGGCGCGCTGCCGAAGCCGCCCAGCCATGTCATCAGTTCGTTGGCATCGGCATGCGCCGAGAGCGAAGTAAGCTGCGCCACCGAAGCCTGTATCACAACCTGCTTCCCGTGGATGCGCAACTCCCGCATCCCCGACGCCAGCGCCGCACCACGCGTACCGGCAGCCTGGAACCCCGACAGCAATATCGTATTGCGCGCATCCTGCCCATACGTCTCCAGGTGATGCACCACCCGCCCTCCGGTAGCCATGCCGCTGCCGGCCAGGATGATCTTGGGCGTATGGTCGCGGTTCAGCCAGATGGACTGCTGCATGCTCTGGATCAGGATGGCCATATTGCAGGCTGCCGCGCAGGCGGCGCGGTCGATCCGCAGTTCGTCCGGGTGCAACGCAAAGACCGTGGTGGCGTCGATGGCCATCGGGCTGTTGAGGTAGACCGGCACGTGCGGAATGCGGTTTTGCTGGCGCAGCCTGTAGAGGCAGTACAGCAGCGCCTGGGTGCGCCCGACGGCAAACGCGGGGATCACCACGCTGCCGCCGCGGCCGATGGTGCGGCTGACGATTTCGCCCAGCGTGTCGAGCGGATCCTCCGCGGGGTGGGCGCGGTCGCCATAGGTGGACTCCACCAGCAGGTGATCCGCCTCGCGAACGATCTCCGGGGCGCGCATCACGATGTCCTGCTGCCGGCCCAGGTCGCCGGAGAATACGATCCGCTTGCCGTCCACATGCAACGTGACGATCGCCGAGCCGATGATGTGCCCCGCGCGATGGAATTCCGCCTCCACGTCGGGCGTCACCCTGACACGCGTGTCGTAGTGAAACGGATCGAGCCGGCGCAGCGCGCGCACGGCGTCCGCACCGTCGTAAAGCGGCAGCGCGGGCTGATGGCGCGAAAAGCCCTTGCGGTTGGCGTAGTGCGCGTCCTCCTCCGCCAGATGCGCGCAGTCTGGCAGCAGGATGTTGCACAGCTGGGCAGTGCCCATGGTGCAGAACACCCGCCCCCGAAAGCCGTTGCGCACCAGCAGCGGCAGGTACCCGCTGTGGTCGATATGCGCGTGCGTGAGCACGACCGCATCGAGCGTGGCCGGATCGACCGGCAGGCGGTCCCAGTTGCGCAAGCGCAGCGCCTTGTAGCCCTGGAACAGCCCGCAGTCCACCATGACGCGGCTGTGGCCGGTGTCGAGCACATATTTGGAGCCAGTGACCGTGTCTGTGGCGCCGAGAAATTGCAGTTGCATGGCGGCGCCCCGTCAATGCGACAACAGCAGCGGCACCGGCGCCTGATACATCAGGGTGCGCGTGGTGCCACCCATGACCAGCTCGCGCAAGCGCGAGTGCCCGTAGCCGCCGGCCACCACCATGTCGGCTCCCAGCGCGCTGGCCGCGTCGAGAAGGTTGGCGCCCACCGGCCCCGCCTTCTGCACGTTGCGCACGCCGGCGACGATGCCGTGGCGCTGCAGGTAATGCCGCAAGCCAGCCACCGGCTCCGAGTCTGCCTGCGGTTCGCCCCGATCGTCCCACACGCCCACAATGGTGACGTGGCTGGCGCGCAGCAGCAAGGGCATGGCATCGGCCACGGCGCGGGCCGCCTCGCGCTGCCCGTCCCACGCGATGACCACATGCCCGCCATGCAGCCGCCTGAACTCCGCCGGCACCAGCAAGACCGGGCGGCCTGCGTTGAGCAGCACGTACTCGGCCGCCTCCGCGCCTAGCGAAGGCACATCCTGCGCCGCCACCGGCCGGGCCATCACCACCAGGTCGGCGACGCGGGCTTCCTGCGCCACGACCCAGCCGGTTTCCTCTTCCACCGCGCGATGCGAGTACGGTACGCCCGGCGCGTGCGCTTTCATGGTTTCGCTCAGCAACTCTCCCTGCAGCACAGCCTGCGACAGCAGCCGGCTGCGAGAGGCCGCCAGATGCCGCGCAGCGTCGTCGCCGGCGTCGCGGATCGGGTCCATCCGCAGGCCAGTGGCGCTGACGCCGGTAATATGCGCGCCAAAGGCGGCCGCCAGGTCGGCGGCCATCCTGACGCGAGACGCGCAGGCGGGATCCGCCCCGAGCGCGACCAGCACGGTCCGGTAGTCCATGATGTACTCCGTGTATTGGCGAGCGCGCCCGCGGGCGGACCCGGAAGACGGCGATGTCAGCGGATGGTCACGCGCTGCTGCGGCGAGGCTTCCTTCTTGGGCAGCACCACCCGAAGCACGCCGTTCTCGTAGCTAGCATCGACCTTGGCCTCGTCCACCGTGCTGTCGAGCGTGAAGGCGCGTTGCATGGAGCCGCTGTAGCGCTCGCGCCGGATCACGCGCTCGCCTTCCTTCTGCTCGGAAGACCTTTCCACCTTGGCCGAGATCATTACCGTGCCGCGATCGACGGATACTTCGATATCTTCCTTCTTTGCACCGGGAATTTCCGCGACCAGTTTGTAGTCCTTGTCGGACTCGGTCACATCGACCTTGAATGCGAACCCGCCTTCATTGCTGCCGCGAAAAGCGCGCAACATGCCTTGCAGCATATCGCCCACTGGTTCAATCGATAGCGGGTCGTAGATTCTCAGGTTGCTCATTGTCGCCTCCTTGGAGTGAAAGGCCCGCATCGGGCCTTTACTTCATGGTGGCACAACGCCAATCTCTCACCTTGTCCCAGATCAAGCACGGCGTGCCAGGGGCTAGATGTCCCCTTCGTCGAACAGGCGATGGTGGATGGCATAGCGCACCAGCGCCGCCTCGCTGGGCAACTGCAGCTTTTCCATCAGCCGCATCTTGTAGGTGCTCACGGTCTTGGCGCTGACGCAGAGCCCGGCGGCGATTTCCGTAAGCGGCTCGCCCAGCACCAGGCGGCGGTAGACCTCCATCTCGCGGTCTGACAGGCGCAGGTGGGGATCCGCGCGGTGCTCGTCCTGCAGGCTGTTGGCCAGTTTCTCGGCTATCGCGGGGCTCACGTAGGTGCCGCCGGCCGCGACCTTGCCGATGGCGCTGACCAGTTCCGTGGCTGCGCTTTCCTTGGTCAGATAACCCGCCGCCCCCGCCCGGAACGCGCGCACGACGTATTGCTCCTCGGCATGCATGGTCAGTACCAGGATACGCAGTTCGGGCTGCTCCACGCGCAACTGCCTGATCAGTTCCAGCCCGCTGCGGCCTGGCATGGAGAGGTCGAGCAGGATGACGCGGGGCTTGCATTCTCGCGCCATCTGGAGCACGGCGTTGCCATCCACCGCCTCGGCCACCACCTCGAAGCCGCCTGCGCGGCTCAGGATATGGCGCAGGCCGTCGCGTACCACGGCATGGTCGTCTGCGATCATCACTGGAATCATGTGCTTGCCTCCAAGCTCGAAGACACGGCAAGCGGGAAGCGTACCGTCAGGCAGAAGCCACCGCCTGGCGCCTGCCTGGTCGCCACGGTGCCGCCAAGCAGGCGTGCGCGCTCCCGGATCCCGACCAGCCCCAGCGATACGCGCTCGACGCCGGCTGGCGGCGTGGCGGCATTGCCGCAGCCATTGTCCCGCACGGTCAGTTCGTAATGGCCGTCCTGGCGAACCAGTTCGATATCGACCCGGTCGGCCTGGGCATGCTGCACGACGTTGCTGAGCGCCTCCTGAACGATACGAAATATCGCGGTAGCCGCGCGCTCGCCAACGTCGTCCTCCTCCGCGGCGTGGGTGACGACGGTGATGCCGTAGCGCGCGGAGAACTCCTTCCCCAGCCATTCGATCGCCGGGATCAGGCCAAGCTCATCCAGCAATGCCGGGCGCAGGTCGGCCGCGATGCGCCGCACCGAAGCCACGGTCTCGTCAATCACCAGGTGCATGGCGGCGGCCTGGTCCAACAGGCCAGGCGGCGTTCCCGCGTCCTTGAGATCACTTGCAAGAATCGCCAGGTCCATCTTCAGCGCACTCAGCCGCTGGCCAAGGTCGTCGTGCAACTCGCGGGCGATGCGGCGCCGCTCGTCTTCCCGCGACGCCTGGACCCGGTCGGACAACTGCTGAAGCTCCTCCTGCGACTGCCGCAAGGCCGCCTCCGCCCTCACCCGCTCCGTGGTGTCCCGCAGGATGACGGTAAACAGCTTGCCGCCGCTGTCCCGGGTCTGGGAGATCGATGCCTCGATCGGGAACTCCGTTCCGTCCTGGCGCAACGCATGCAGCACACGCTGCTGGCCCATCTGCCGGTCCGTCACCCCCGTCACGCCGAAGCGGCGCACGTGCGCCTCATGGGCGACACGGAAACGCGCCGGCATGAAGTCGCCGAGCGGCTTGCCGATCGCCGCTGCGGCGGTGCAACCGAAAAGACGCTCCGCCGTGGGGTTGAACAGCACGATGTGCTGCCCTTCGTCAACCGTGATGATGGCCTCCATCGACGAGCGGATGATCCCTGCCAGCCGGGCTTCGCTTCTCTGGGTACGCGCCAGGTTCTCTTGCGCGGCGCGGCGCAGCCGCCGCAGGCGCACCAGCAGCAAGCACAGCATGACAGCTACCGCCAGGCCCCAGGCGCCGAGCATCGGCGCGGCAAAGCCGCTGGTCCGGGGAGCGAGCGCGGAGACGAACCAGAGCACCAGCAGCATGAACAGCAAGAGCACCGCGCCGCCCGCCGCCAACTCGCCAAGCGTGACGTATAGCGATGTCTTCCGGGAAGAAGGCGGGCCCGGTGGAGGAGGCTGATTAGTCGCCATGGCTGGTCGCGAAATGCTCCCGGAGGCTCCCGGAGGTAAAGCGAGCCCCGCGAGGATTGCCGCGGAGTCTCCTGTAAAGGTAGCCGATTTGTGCGAAATTCACACGCTAACTGTGACGTGCTCGCAATTCTGCGAGGCGCACGCGGTTGGCGCCATCAGCCAGATAGCCGAAGGCCCTTGTCAGGTTTCCCTGACAAGGGCCTTCCCTTTTCGGACGACACTCTCAGCCGTCCCTTCTTTCGGGCTGTCCCGCCATTCACCATACTCGGACACATGCCCCCCCCTGCCCATCCTGCCCCCCTGACCGTGCTGCTGCTCGAGGACTCCCCCCTCATCGGCTCGCGGCAGGCAAGGATGCTGCGATCGATCAGGGAGCTGGAGCTGCTCGCCTCGGCCCGGGATCCGCGTGCGGCGCTGCTGGCAGCCCAGATCCTCCTGCCCGATGTCGTCATTCTCAGCCTGGGCCGGTATGAAGGATCCTGGATGAAGGTGCTGGAGGAGTTGAAGCGGATGCGCCGCCACGCAACCGTGGTGGTCCTGAGCAACTGCTCGGTGCCGCCGATGCGCAGCGCCTACCTGCAGGCTGGCGCGTCGCTCTTTTTCGACAAGACCATGGAGTTCGACGCGCTGCGCAGCGCGCTGCTCCGCCTCGCGGCGGAAAAAAGCGCCGCGAGAACAACAGAACCGGAAGACGCCAGGGCATAGCCCGCGCCATCCTTTGCACCGGCAAGACCCGGCGCCGGCAGCAAGAGCGCACCACAACCGTGGCCAGCCGAACCGGCGGGGGCCAGGAGACAAAGGAAACAGCCATGTCAGAGTATCTGCAGCGGGAAGCACCGTCAGAGATGCACATAGGGTTCCTCGACGCCGAAGTCCTCGATCCCCTGCACAGGGATAGTGCGCCACCTGCCGGCGTGGCCCACAAGGCAAACTGCTCGAGCTGCGCAATGCGCGCCATCTGCATGGGCGGCAACCTGAACGATGCGGATCGCTCCAGGCTCGATACCGTGATCCATAACTGGCGCATGGTGCGGCGCGGCGAGGCGCTTTACCGCGCCGGCGACGCGTTCCAGAGCATCTATGCCCTGCGTTCCGGATCGTTCAAGACGGTGGTGTCGCACCAGAACGGCTGCGAGCAGGTGAGCGGCTTCTTCCTCACCGGCGAGACCCTCGGGCTCGATGGCATCTGTACCGAGCGCCACGCCTGCGACGCCATCGCCCTCGAAGACAGCGCCGTATGCGTGATTCCCTTCCATCTGCTCGAAGCGCTCTGCCGGGAAATACGCTCCCTGCAACAGCACGTGCACCGGATGCTAAGCAGCGAAATCGTGCGCGAATCGGGCGTCATGCTGCTGCTCGCCAGCCTTTGCGCCGACCAGCGCGTAGCGGCATTCCTACTCAATATCTCGGCGCGCCAGCATGCGCGCGGCTACTCCCGCAGCGAACTCACGCTGCGCATGACGCGCGAAGAGATCGGCAGCTACCTGGGCATGAAGCTCGAGACAGTCAGCCGCACCTTGTCGCGCTTCCAGCGCGACGGCCTCATCGATGTAAAGGGCAAGCGCGTGACACTGCTGGATCTGGATGCGCTGGACCGGATCTAGCTGCGCGCTTCCGCCTGGGCCGGTTGCATCATCGCGAGAAGCCCCCGGCATCAAAGTCAGGAAATTCGTCGTCGAGAATCTCGAACACCGCGGCGGCCTTGCCACCGAGATTGTGTGCAAGTTTGCGCATCAGGTGTTCGTCGGAACGCAACCATGCATAAGCCGCCTGTACGTCGTCTAGTGTAGGGTCGATGTCCAGTATCCGCACAATCACTTCCTTTTCGAAGGGACCAATCACCTCGCGGATCTCTTCGGCGGTGGCGAGCTTTTCGCCCGGTCTTCCCATGGTAGTCATGACTCTGCCTCCATCCATGTGTGCTGCATGCCTTGCATGCATATCCCGGACAGGCCAGCGAACAGTGCGTTGCATTGGTAGCCCGGTAGCAAGGTTCCGGTGCGCGCATCTTTATCTGCCTGCCGGTCAGGCCATCATCGGCCGACCCCTTCAGCGTGGCACAGGCGCGGCCGCGCGCCTTGTCCCACGTCAATGAGCGCGCGGGGCACGACACGGCGCCCGGCATCGCCGGCACCGGCCTGGTCCTGCCCGATTGGCAGCATCCTTGTCCTGCATCAAGGCTGATGCACCCAGGCTAAACAATGCTGGCATTTGAGAACGGGCATAGCCGGAGACATCCTTCACGCCATCCGTCAGGGACCGGCAGGTGCCTGGGTTCAGTATCGCGCGCCAGTTGGCGCGCCAACCGGCGCGGCGCAAGAACCGGCCCGAAATCCCACGGCGCGATGTTCCCGTACGTGCTCCCAGACCGAGGACCAAGGACCAAGGACCACCCCATGCTGACCCGAATCCAGCCCGACGCCGCTGGCCAACCCCTGACGTTCAAGCCGCTGGAGATCGACACCTGCCAGGAGCATGTGATCTACATGCACCGGGACTGCGCCGTGTGCCGCGCCGAAGGTTTCGCCGCGCAGACCCGGGTGCAGGTGAGTATCGGCGCGCAGTCTCTGATCGCCACGCTCAATATGGTGGGCGGCGCGCTGCTGGCGCCCTCCCAGGTGGGCTTGTCTTCCGGTGCGAGCCAGCAGCTCGGTGCCATGGAGGGCGACACGATTGCCGTCACGCATGCGCCAGCCCTTGAGTCGCTGCGCGCGGTGCGCGCCAAGATCTACGGCAACCCGCTAGACGCACCGCAACTCGGCGCCATCATGGACGATGTCGCCGCCGGCCGGTATTCCGACGTGCACATCGCCGCCTTCCTGAGCGCCTGCGCCGGCACGCGCATGACCACGCAGGAAACCATCGACCTGACCTGCGCCATGCTCGATACCGGCGACCGGCTTGACTGGGACCGCCCCGTGGTAGCCGACAAGCATTGCGTCGGCGGGCTCCCCGGCAATCGCACCAGCCCGATCGTGGTGGCCATCTGCGCGGCGGCCGGCCTGCTGCTGCCCAAGACCTCCTCGCGCGCCATCACCTCCCCCGCCGGCACCGCGGACACCATGGAAGTGCTGACCCGGGTCACGCTCAGCGCGGCCGAGATGCGCCGCGTGGTGGAGCGGACCGGCGCCGCGCTGGTCTGGGGCGGCTCGCTGACGCTCAGTCCCGCGGACGATGTGCTGATCCGCGTGGAGCGCGCGCTGGAAATCGATAGCGATGCCCAGCTGGTGGCATCCGTGCTGTCCAAGAAACTGGCGGCCGGTTCCACGCATGTGCTGATCGACGTACCGCTCGGCCCCACCGCCAAGGTCAGGACGGATGCCGACCTGGCGCGCCTGCGCCTCATGCTTGAGCAGGTCGCGCACGCATTCGGCATGCATGTGCTGGTGGTCCATACCGACGGCAGCCAGCCCGTGGGGCGCGGTATCGGCCCGGCGCTGGAGGCGCGCGATGTGCTGGCGGTACTGCAGGACACGGCGGCGGCACCGGCCGACCTGCGGGGCCGCGCCCTGCTGCTTTCCGCAAGCCTGATGGAGTTCTGCGGCGCGGTGCCCGCCGGACAAGGCCTGGCGCTGGCAACGCGCCTGCTCGGCAGCGGCGCCGCCTGGGCCAAGTTCCAGGCCATCTGCGAGGCGCAGGGCGGCTTGCGCCAGCCCGCAAGCGCACCGCTGCGGCGCGAGATCCTGGCGCCCCTGGATGGCATCGTGACCAGCATCGACAACCGGCGGCTGGCGCGCGCCGCCAAGCTGGCGGGCGCCCCCAACCGGACGGAGGCGGGTATCGACATGCATGTCCGGCTGAACGACGTGGTGCGTGCCGGCCAGCCGCTCTTTGCAATTCATGCGATGGCGCAGGGCGAACTGGCCTACAGCCAGGATTTCCTGGCGACGCATCCCGCGATCGACATCGGCACGACGGAGCAACGATGAAGGCCACCCTGTTCGCCTTGCCGGGCAACGAAAGCGCCGCGCGGGCGCTGGCTGAAGCGATCGCGGCAATGGTAGCGCGGCAGGCGTAATCCACGGCATCCTGCGCCGGCTTGACTTCCGTCAGGAATATGCGTGGATCGGCTTGCGGCTGCACCGGTAGTGCCTAGACTGCAGAGAGTCGATGCGGCGTGCTCGCGGGCGGGCGCGCCGCTTTCGTCGTTTCCCTTTCTCTCGCCCCGGGGGTCCATGCCATGACCATCAAACAGATCATTTTTCCCAAGGCCAGCCCCTCTTATTGCCCGGCCGACCTCTCTCTGGAATGCCCTGTCAGCGTGAATGGCGCGCCGGCCAGCTACGCGATCACGGCGGAGGCGCTGGAAGACCACTTCGGTGCGCGTTCGCACCGGCCGGAGGACCTGATCCAGGCCTTCGAAGGACACCGCGACGATATCGAAGGCGTGGCCCGGCAACTGTTCGAAATGACCGCGGCACACAACATTGTGCTGCACAGCGGTCATTTTCGCTTCGCGGTATAGCGCGCCACAGCCGGCAGGCCTGGGCGGATCAAGGCATTGCGGGAACTGAGCGGCCGCCCACTCGCCGACGGGGCGAAATGGCGCAGCGCGGCCCGGGACATCGGGCGGGACGGGCGCACGCGAATGGTGGCGCTCACGCTCCGCGGGCGCGGTACGCCGCCGATATGCGCCGACAGGACATTGCGGGTGCCAGCGTGACCGATGCCCCCGGACAGGTGGCTTGCGCTGGATCAAGGGCCGGCGCGGAGGGTGGCGGATACTCCGGTTAACCCCGGCCGGGCGCACGGCTGGATACCTGGATACCGATCTGGCGCAATCCCGTGCCTGCGCAAGCGCGCAGGGCTGAGAAGCGCCTCACCACCCCGGCCACGATGAGCATCCGCAACCTCGAACACCTGTTCCGCCCGCGCTCGGTCGCCGTGATCGGCGCGTCCGGACGCCCACACAGCGTAGGGGCCACCGTGTTCGCCAACCTCTGTGCCGGCGGCTTTGCCGGCCCGGTGTACGCGGTGAACCCGAAGTACCGCGAACTGAATGGGCAGCCCTGCTACCGCCACCTCGCCGCGCTGCCCGATGTGCCCGACCTGGCCGTGATCTGCACACCGCCCGCCACGGTGCCGGGACTGATCGCCGAACTCGGCGAACGCGGCACCCTGGCCGCCGTGGTCCTGACCGCGGGACTGGCGCACGCGGCCGGATCGAACGGGCAGACGCTGCAACAGGCGATGCTCGGCGCCGCCAGGCCGCACCTGCTGCGCATCCTCGGCCCCAACTGCGTGGGCCTGATGGTGCCGGGGCTGGGGTTGAACGCCAGCTTTGCGCATGCGCCGGCCCTGCCCGGCAAGCTGGCCTTCGTCTCGCAATCCGGCGCGCTGACCACGGCGGTGCTCGACTGGGCGAGATCGCGCCAGATCGGCTTTTCGCACTTCGTCTCGCTGGGCGACAGCGCCGACGTCGACCTGGCGGACGTACTCGATTACCTTGGCAGCGATCCGGGGACGCAGGCGATCCTGCTCTATGTGGAAGCGGTCAGGTCCGGCCGCAAGTTCATGTCCGCCGCGCGCGCGGCTGCGCGCAACAAGCCCGTGCTGATCATCAAGGCGGGCCGGGTTCCCGAAGGCGCGAAGGCGGCCACCTCGCACACTGGCGCGCTGGCGGGCGCCGACGATATCTATGACGCGGCGATACGCCGCGCCGGCATGTTGCGCGTGTATTCCACCGAGGAAATGTTCGATGCGGTGGAAACGCTCGCGCGTGCGCGGCCGCTGGCCGGCGATCGCCTGGCGATCATGACCAACGGCGGCGGCGCGGGCGTCATGGCCACCGATGCCTTGATCCTCGGCGGGGGCCGGCTGGCCAGCCTCGCGGACGGCACCTTGAAGCAGCTGGACGCGGTGCTGCCGCCAACCTGGTCGCACGGCAATCCCGTCGACATCGTCGGGGACGCTCCCGTCGAACGCTATGTGGAAACCCTGAAGCTGCTTGCGGCAGACCCCGGCGGCGATGCCATCCTGATGATCCACGCCCCCACGGCGATCGTGCCCAGCAGCGATATCGCCATCGCCCTGACAAGCACACCGGCATCAGCCACGCCGCTGACAGCATCGCGCCCCGTATTTGCAAGCTGGCTTGGCGGCGACTCGGTGGCACGCGCGCGCCACATCTGCCGTCGCGCCGGGCTTCCCACCTACGACACGCCGGAACAGGCCGTGCGCGGCTTCCTGCAGGCCGTGGCCTATCGCCATAACCAGGAACTCCTGATGGAGACGCCACCATCGGTGCCGCCCGGCCCCGAGCCGGACACCGAACGGGCCCGGCAGTGCATCCGCGACGCGCTTGCCGCCGGCAGGCCGATGCTGACAGAGCCCGAAGCCCGCACCATCCTGGCAGCCTATGGCATCCCCGTAGTGGAGACCCGGACCGCCGGCGATATCGACGCCGCCGTCGCCGCCGCCGAAGCCCTCGGCTTTCCGGTTGCCGTGAAGATCCTGTCGCGGGACATTACGCATAAGTCGGATGTGGGCGGCGTGGCGCTGGACGTGCAGTCCGCTGGCCAGCTACGGCAGGCCCTGGAGCGCATGCAGGCCCGCATTCGCGGCGAACAGCCCCGGGCCCGGCTCGATGGCTTCACCGTGCAGCGCATGATCAGCCGGCCGGGCGCGTTCGAACTGATCGTGGGCGCCACCACCGATCCGGTGTTCGGGCCGGTGGTGCTGTTCGGCCACGGTGGCACCGCCGCGGAGCGCATCGCCGACCGCGCCATCGCCCTGCCGCCGCTGAACGTCAGCCTGGCGAAAGATCTTGTCGGCCGCACGCGGATTGCGAAGCTGCTCGACGGCTATCGGGACCAGCCGCCGATCCGGCATGACGCCCTGTACCATGTCCTGATGCAACTGTCGCAACTGCTCTGCGACCTGCCCGAGATCGTTGAACTGGATATCAATCCGCTGCTCGCCGACAGCGCCGGCGTGCTGGCGCTGGACGCACGTATCGGCGTCGCCCCCGCCACGCAGCCTGGCGCCGCCCGCCTTGCCATCCGCCCCTATCCCAAGGAACTGGAGGAAACGGTGGCATGGCGCGGCGCACCGTTGCTGCTGCGGCCGGTGCATCCCGAAGATGAGCCCGCTTACCAGGCATTCTTCGCCGCCCTGGCGCCGGAGGATATCCGCATGCGCTTTTTCTGCATGATCCGGCAGCCGCCGCACAGCCAGCTCGCACGCATGACCCAGATCGACTACGCCCGCGAGATGGCGTTCGTCGCCGCCAGTCCGGCAGGCAGCGGGCCGGCGGCCATCCTGGGCGAAGTAAGGGCCGTGGCCGACCCCGACAACCTGCGCGCCGAGTTCGCCGTGACGGTGCGCTCCGACTGCAAGCGCCAGGGCATCGGCGGCCTGCTGCTGCGCAAGATGGTGGCCTATTGCCGCGCACACGGCACGCGGGAACTGGTCGGGACCACGCTGGCGACCAATACGGCGATGCTCCGGCTCGCCGAAAGCAGCGGCATCCGCGTGCTGCACGGTGCCCGGCCCGCCAGCGATGGCGTGGAACTCCGCCTTTTGCTGACGGAGCCAACCGCTGGCAACGTGCCATGACCTTCCGCCATGCCACGGCTGCCCGCAAGGGTTGCGCTGGGTCAAGGCGCGCCCTGCCGTGTCATCGATACTGAATGGATGCGCGGCGGACCGCGGCAACGCTACCCACGTGCCTGGCCCGTTCTCACAGGCGAGACGCGCCATGAGGAGGGAAGACCATGTGCCCGCAACTCACTCCATTCCTGGCTGTGCGCCTGCTGGCGCGGCGGCTCAATGAGAACGACAGCGACTACGAGGAACTGATCGCGCTGGCCAAGGGGCGCAATTTCATCCTGCTGGGAGAAGCGACGCACGGCACCTGTGAGTTCTATCGCATGCGCGCCGACATCACGCGCTTGCTGATCACGCGCGGCGAAGTGGACGCCATTGCCATCGAGGGCGACTGGCCCGACGCCTGGCGCGTGAATCGCTTTGTGCAGTGCGAGGGCAGCGACGACGCCGAATCCGCGCTGGATGACTTCCAGCGCTTTCCCGCCTGGATGTGGCGCAATCGCGAGATGCTGGATTTCGTTGCCTGGCTGCGCGCGCACAACGCCACATTGCCCGCGGCCGCCCGCATCGGCATCTATGGCCTGGATCTGTACAGCCTGTATCGATCGGCGGACGCCGTGATCCGCTACCTGGAGCAGATCGACCCTGGCCAGGCAGAACTGGCGCGCGCTCACTATGCCGCACTGGATCATGTCCGGGAGCCGCAGACTTATGGCTACCAGGCGGCTACCGGCCAACGCCGCAGCGCGCGCGATGGCGCTATCGCGCAGTTGCTCAGACTGCGCGCGGACGAGGCGGAACATCTGGCCCGCGACGGGCTTGCCGCCATGGACTCGCATTTCTTTGCCGAACAGAATGCGCAGGTTGTCGTGAACGCCGAACACTACTACCGTGGCATGTTCGAGCGGCGCGTCAACACCTGGAACCTGCGCGATGCCCATATGGCGCAAACCCTGTTTGCCATTTCCAGGCACCGCGTCCGCCGTGGCCGCGCCGGCCGCGTCGTGGTATGGGCACATAACTCCCATGTCGGCGATGCCCGGGCCACCGAGACGCACACGCACGGCGAATGGAATCTCGGGCAACTGGTACGCCAGGAAGCCGGCGCGGCAGCTTTGCTGGTGGGCTTCACCACCTACACCGGCCACGTCGCCGCCGCCTCGGCCTGGGACGCCGAAGTGGAGCACAAATGGGTCCGCCCCGCCCTGAGCGACAGTTGCGAGGCGCTCTTTCACGCCAGCGGGCTGGACCGCTTTTACCTCCCGCTGGATGCCCCTGGCGCAGCCGAATTGCGCGCGCCCTTGCTACAGCGCGCCATCGGCGTGATCTACCTGCCCGAATCGGAGCGGGCGAGCCACTATTTCGCTGCCGCCGTTGCCGACCAGTTCGATGCCATCTTCCATGTGGACGAAACCACTGCGGTGGAACCGCTGGCGCCGCCACATGGCTGGCACGGGCGCGAAGAGGCGCGAACGCTTGCCTGAGATCATGGCTGCGCATGGCACCGCGCGGCATGGCCAGCACCGCGGGATGGCTATCGCCGTACCCGCAGGGCGCTTCGGCCAGCCGCGCGGTTTACGATTTGCGGCGCTCAGACGCGGTGCCAATGGACATGCAATGTCTCGTCGGCATCGGGATAGTCGATCTCCAGCTTGCCCCGATAGGCATGATGCACCGCCGAGCCGATGTCGCGTGCCAGGTGAAAGCCCGTGGTCGTGATCGTGACGCGATCGTCCTGCGCCTGCGTCGCCATGATGCGCTCCATCGGATGGCTCTCTCGCATCAGGGCCTCCCGATGCCGCACGAGTGCGAGAATCTCGTCCCGGTGCTCCACCTGAAAGGCCCCCTCCAGCGTCACCTGCGCCGCCGGCACGTGGTCGGCGATACGATGGCAGGCCGCGCACATCAGCGCCTTGGCGCCGGGCGGCACGGCCCGCCATTGCCAGTGCCCCTTGAGGAAGACCGCATGGCAGGCGGGACAGGACGCAACCGCAGGAGCCTGCGCCGGCTGCTTGTAGGCATCGTGGATGGGATCATCGGGAAGCCGGTTCCAACGGGCCGGCCTGACCTGGCTGGAACGCGCACGTACTTTCATGTCTGTCTCCTGAATCGAATCGGGTATCGCCGGGTGGCGCGGTGCCGCCCGGCCTGCCGGCTGTATTGCGGACTCACCATGGGGATGCACCCCGGCGAGATCGAACACGGGAAAGCCCGGCGCGGCTCATCGCCTGCCGCCCGGCGCCCCGAACATGTGCTCCTGCTTGCGCTGGCACGGCGTGCAGCGCCTGGCCGTGGGGTACGCCAGCAGGCGCGGAAAGGGAATGGGCTCGCCGCAGTCCAGGCACGCGCCGTAGCGCAGCTTGCCGATGCGCGTCCGCGCCGCGGCAATGTCGGCCAGCTCCATGCGGTAGTGCTCGGTCATGGCATCGTCCATGCGCTCCCCCGCGGCCTGCCCGGCAAGTTCGGCGTTGCCGCCCGGCTCCCCTCCCGCGGACACCGTGCGGGTGACGGCCACCGCATCCATCTGGCCGCGAATCCTTTGCTCGATGCCGTCCAGCAAGGCAACTAGGCTGGAGAGTTGCTCTTTGGTCAATTCGGACATGGTGCACTCCCGGTGCGCGTCGAGGCGGGTCCACTCAATGATGCAGTGACGCCGGGCAAGCGGCTTGCGCCAGATCAAATTTCGTGATGCGTACCTTGTCGCCCGCCGTATTGCGGATAACCCCGGGAGCGGCGGGTACCGTGGCGTCGGCCCTGGGCTTGGGCGGCCGCCACCATTCAGATCCCGCCGCGCAGCCCGCGCACAGGATGGCGGCAAGGCAAACCGCGAGGCCGCGCAAACGCGCGGCGCCGCTGCCCGGGCCTTCATCGGAACGTCTCATTCTCATTGCCGCTCTCCCGTCGCCAGCGCATGGGCCGCCGGCATGAAGCATCCGCGGCGTTGCGCGCCGAACCCTTGTTCCGCTTCAATATAGGCGGGTGGCTGCCGCTCAACTTGATCCGCGTCAAGCCAGGTTCCGGTGGCGCGCATAGCATGGGAGCATGACCTGTCCAAAGTACAAACAGGGAGACAGCCACCCACGGAGATCCCAGCATGGATTCGGCGGTACTCACGCAAGCCCTGATGTGCCCCGCGGCCTACCCGCACCCGGTAGACAAAGTCAGCCTCATCGAGACGCACATTTCGCAAGTCTTCCTGGCCGGCGCCTTTGCCTACAAGGTGCGCAAGCCCGTGCACCTCGACTTCGTCGATTTCTCCACGCTGGCCGCGCGTAAAGTGGATTGCGAGGCCGAACTGGCATTGAATCGCAGGATGGCTGCGGCGCTCTATCTCGGCGTGGTACGGATCGTGGCGGGGCCAGGCCAGCGCGATGTCCGGGTGGACGGTACTGGCGAGGCGCTGGAGTATGCGGTGAAAATGCGCCGCTTCCGGCAGCGGGACCTGCTTTCCGCCATGGCTGAGACGAATCGGTTGAACGGGCTCCATATGGAAACGCTGGCGCGCCGGCTTGCCGCGATCCACCTGGCTGCGCCCGTGGCCGGCGACGGCACCGGGCACGGCACGCCGGCGCGGATCGCGGCGGTGATGGAGCAGGTCATGGCCGGCGTCGCCGCCCTCGCCTCCGGCACCGCCGCGGCGGCGCGCGTGGCGGCGCTGCTGCGCGAGCGGGCCGCGGCGCTGCAGCCTGCCTTTGCCAAGCGGCTGGCAAGCGGTCATGTGAGGGAGTGCCACGGTGACCTGCACCTTGGCAATATCGCCATGATCGATGGCGCGCCCTCGCCTTTCGACTGCCTTGAGTTCGATGCCGGGCTGCGCTGGATCGACACGATCAGCGATGCCGCCTTTCTCTTCATGGATCTGCTGCATGCCGGCAGGCAGGACCTTGCCTATTGCCTGATCAATACCTACCTGGAGTGCAGCGGCGACTATGCCGGCCTGGCCGTGCTGCCGTTCTACACGGCCCTGCGCGCCGTGGTGCGCGCGCGCGTACTGCTTGAGCGGGCCCACCAGCGCAGCGCGGCGGGAACCAGCACCGCCGAGGAAATGGCGGCGACGCAGGTGCGCTGCAACGATCTGCTAGCGCTGGCCAGTAGCGTCCTGACGCGCCGGCCGGGCGCGATCATCATCATGCACGGCCTCTCCGGCAGCGGCAAAAGCACTGTTGCCCGGCAACTGGCAATGGCCGCGGCCATGGTGCGCGTACGCTCCGACGTGGAGCGCAAGCGTCTGCCGCGCGGCAGCCCCGCGCTGCCTCATGATCGTTACTCTCCCGGCAATACCGCCCGCGTCTACCGGCGGCTGCTGGCAATCTGCCGGCTTGGCAGCGGCGCGGGTTTTCCGATGATCGCCGACGCGACCTTCCTGGTGCGCGAGCACCGGCTATGGTTCGCGTCGCTGGCCGCGCGCCGTGGTGTGCATTTTTCCATCGTCGACTGCAATGCCGACGTCGCCACCCTGCGCGAACGCATCACCGCGCGCGCGCGCCGGGGCGGCGACCCGTCCGACGCCGACCTTCAGGTGCTGGAGTGGCAACGGCGCGCGCAAGAGCCATTGGCCAGCGACGAATGGGGCCATGTGGTGCGGATTGCGGACGCCGAAGCAACCGCCTGAAGCAGGTCAAGCCGGGGGATCGATGCGGGGCCAGGCGCGAAGCGTTCGCCGAAGCGATGTCGCTGAACGAGGACCAGGTGCCTGGCGGTTCAGGCTTCTTTCGGCGAAAGCCAGGCAGGCCGCTGCGCGGTCCCGGTACGCCCGTTCGCGGCTTCCACCTGGTCCGCGAAGGCACGCAGGTCGTGCAGTGCCGCCCCGCTGGCCACCTCGCTCTGGCGCAGCGCCAGTACCGGCGACGGCGGCGCCGCGGCCAGGCGGGCAACTTCCTCCGCCGCCCTGAAGGCGCCTTGCCGCGCCATCACGCAGATCACCGAGGTTTCGCAGGCCAGCGGCAGGTGGTCGCGCAGGAAGCTGCGCATGGGAGCGGCCAGGTGGCCGACCCAGATGGGTGCGACGATGACAAGCCGCTGGCACTCGTCCAGCGCCGGGCCGGCGTAGCGGTAACTGACATGCCGGTGCAGCAGGATATCGAACACACAGCGCGCATCGCCCAGCAAGCCGACGCGGCTGCTCTGGTCGCTGACCTCCGCGAGCGGCCAGCCCGAATACGCCGCCAGTTCTTCCGCGGCCTGCCGGGCCGTCCCGGTGCGCGAGTAATAGACGATCAGGACTTTTTCCATCAATGGCTCCTCAACTCTGGATGCGGGTAATCCGCGTGCCGACCAGCGACAGGTTGATCATGAGGCCGCTGTTGGTCAGCACAAAGCCGGCGATGTCGCCCCGCACGGTATTGCTATCCACGCTGGCTCCGATGCCCAGGCTCAGGATCGACACCGATCCGTCCACGCCCACGGTCCAGCCCTGGCTGGCACGAAAGCGCGCAATCGCGTACTCCGTCAGGAACACCAGCACGACGGCCTTGGAACCCATGCCCGCCTGCGCCCCTAGCGAGGCGCCGACGAGACGGTAGTAGGCCTTGTCCCCGCCCGCCCCACGCATCATGCCGTCGCCCTGCTCCACGCCCGCCACCGCGCCGCCGGCGAGTACATCGGGAAAGACCAGCACGCCGCTGGCCTTGTCCGCCAAAGCCTGCGCACCGGGATTGCGCGCGTACAAGCGCGCCAGCACGGCTTCGCAGCGCGTATCGAGTTCGCCGGCGTCCAGCACGCGCGTGTCGGCGGCCACCGGCACGCGCGCGGCGCAGTACAGCATGGCCGCCCCGGCGATCGCCTGGCATGCCAGGCGCCGCCGCCTGCCGGCCGGCGGCAACGCAGGCCTCATGGCCCCACCATCATCTGATCCACCACCTGGGTCACGCCCGGCGCGGACCATGCCGTCTCGCGGGCAGCCCGGATCTCGGCCCAGTTGCGCAGCGTTCCGGACAACGTGACCGTGCCGCCGGCAACGCTGATGCGCAGGCGCGCAGCATCGGCGATCGCCTGGCGCGAGAGCGCATTGGTAATACGCTGGGCAAGATCTTCCGGGATGACCATCGGACGCACGCTGATACCGTTGGCAATCCTGGCCACGCCGCGCACCTGCCGCACCATGTCGGCAGCGGCCGCGCGCTGGTACCCATGGTCCACCTCGCCCGTCAGCGTGACGGCGCCATGCTCTACCGTCACCTGGATGGCGTCGGCGGGCACGGCGGCGTTCCACAGCAGCGCGTTCTCGATCCCGCGCGCAATATCGGCATCCGGCCGCTGATCTTCGGGTGACAGGCGCACGTCGAGCGCGACCACCAGCGCCCCCACGCCGGAAACGCGCCGCACCGCTTCTTCCACCGCGTGCTTCGCGGCAAAGCTATCGAGCTGGCCGCTCAAGGTCACCACGCCGTCACTGACCTGGACGCCGATGCCCTCGGCACGGATTGCCGGATCCCACTCCAACTCCTCGCAGACGTCTTGCTTGAGCTGCATATCGCTCTTCATCGCGTTCTCCTGTCCGTTCGTGAGCCGCGCCAGTGTCGCGCCGCCGCCTAATGCGACATCAGGACCGGTACCGTCATGGTGTCCAGCAAGGTCCGGGTAACGCCGCCCAGCACCAGTTCGCGCAGGCGGCCGCGGCCGTAGGCGCCCATCACCACCAGATCGGCGCCAAAATCCGCCGCGCGAGAGAGCAACATCTCGCCGATGGCCAGGTCCGAGCCTGCCTGGCAGTAGTCGATATCGGCACGCACCCCGTGGTTCGCCAGCGCGGCCACGGCGTGGCCCGGCAGGCTCGCATCGGGGCGCGCGCCAGCGCCTTGCGCGCAAAGCACCTTGGCCTCGCCGCCGGCGATCAGCGGCATGGCGTCATGCAAGGCACGCGTGGCTTCGCGCCCGCCATTCCACGCCACCATCGCACGCGCGCCCGGCACGGTGAACTTGCCTGCGAATGGAATGACCAGGACTGGCCTGCCGCTATCGAGGACGATGGTCTCCAGGAACTGGGTCGCGACAAAGCTGTCCGGATCGGCCGGGTCGTATTGCCCGGCCACGATGAGGTCGGCCTCGCGCGCTTCGCGCAGCGCCATCACGAGGGGATCGCCCTCCACCGCGCGCCATTCGGTGTCCACGCCCAGGTCGCGCGTTGCCGCCTCAAAGCGGCGGCGGACGTTTTCGCGCGAGTCGCCGCGCCGCTGACGGTCTTCGTCGACATAGGTGGCGGCGCCCTCCATCAGGTAGAACCAGGCGGGGTCCGGCATAAAGCCGGAAAACAGCCCGATCAGCCGGGCATGGCGAGCCACGGCGAGGCGGGCAGCGATTTCAAGCCGGTCCAGCGCGCGTGGACTGGTGTCCAGGTGGACCATGATGCTGGTGTATTCCATGACGTTCCTGCGCAGTTGGTGAGCCTGCAACCAGTCTAGGAAGCGCCCGGAAGCGGCCATTGATTCAGGTCAAGCGAGCTGCCACACTTTTTGCCCGCCCCCCTGCTCGCCGTCACGCCGGCTTTGCGCCGGCGTTTTCCGCGGCCGGGGGCGCGTGCACCAGCAGTACCGGCTGGCTGCATTGCCGGACCAGCCCCTCCGCCACGCTGCCCATCAGCAGGCGCCGCACGCCGCGGCGCCCGTGCGTGCCCACCACGATCAGCTCGGCACCCGTTTGCTGCGCCGCCTGCTCGATCGCGTTGGCAACGTCGCCCAGCGCCAGCGGTTCGTCCATCATCAGTCCCGTGCATGCCACCTGCTGCGCCGCGGCCTTGGCCTTGGCCTCGTCCAGCAGCAACTGCCCGCCTTCAAGCAGGCTGGCGCGCAGGTCGGTCAGGTCGACATAGCCAACCTCGTACCTGAGGTAGCTGTTATCGACGACATGCACCACGGTGAGTTCCGAGCCCATCGCCGCGGCCAGGTGGATGGCCTCCGCCAGCGCCCGCTCGGCCGATTCGCTGCCATCCACGGCAACCAGGATCTTGCTGTACATCGCTACCTCCCATACCCGCGGCAAGCCCGCTTTCAGAGTTCGACATTCCGATTTTCGACATTTCCAGTCTGGACCTCCGAGCGATGACCATGTTGATGTGGATCATGGCTTGCGAAGCTTTCCGGGGCACCGCCTTGCGCGCCGGCTTGACGTGGATCAGGCGCTGGCGGCCGGCATGGCCTAGCATGAAAGCCGGACGCCTCATGGTGCGGCCGCGGAGGATGGCAATATGCAGGATGCAATGCGCGCGATGATCTTCGACGGCGCCGGACCGGTTCTGCGCCTGGCACGCGTGCCGGTGCCGCATCCCGGCCCCGGCGAGGTCCGTATTGCCGTAAGCACCTGTGGTGTGTGCCGCACCGACCTGCACATTCTCGACGGCGAACTCGCGCACCCCAAAGCCGCGCTGATTCCCGGACACGAGATCGTCGGCAGGGTTGAGTCCTGCGGCGAGGGCGTGACCGGCCTCGCCCCCGGCGACCGGGTCGGCGTGCCCTGGCTCGGGCAGACCTGCGGGCACTGCGGCTTCTGCGCGGCGCAGCGCGAAAACCTGTGCGACACGCCCCAGTTCACCGGCTATACGCGCGATGGCGGTTATGCCGAGTACGTGGTGGCAGACAGCCGCTATTGCTTCCCCATCCCGGAGCGCTACGACGACGTGCATGCGGCGCCGCTGCTGTGCGCGGGCCTGATCGGCTACCGCACGCTGCGCATGGCCGGAGACGCGCGGCGTATCGGCATCTACGGCTTCGGCGCGGCGGCCCACCTGGTGACGCAGATCGCCGTGGCGCAGCAGCGCGAAATCTTCGCCTTCACGCGGCCCGGCGACGACGCCGCCTGCCAGCTCGCCCGCGACACCGGCGCCTGCTGGACGGGTCCCAGCGACCAGCCCGCGCCACGGCCGCTCGATGCCGCGCTGATTTTCGCGCCGGTCGGCGCGCTGGTGCCGCTGGCGCTGCAGGCCGTCGCCAAGGGTGGCACGGTGGTCTGCGGCGGCATCCACATGAGCGACATCCCTGGCTTTCCATATCGCCTGCTATGGGAGGAGCGGTCGATCGTGTCGGTGGCCAACCTCACGCGCGGCGACGGCCTCGCATTGATGGGGATCGCGCAGGCCACGCCGCTGCGCACCACCACCACGGTCTATCCGCTGGAGCAGGCGGGTGCCGCGCTGGACGACCTGCGCGCGGGCCGCCTGGCCGGCGCGGCGGTATTGCGCGTCGCCCAGGCGGCTTGACGTACGTCAATACACCAACCCTGCCGCGCCGTATGCTTCTGGTGGAGGCGGCGCCCACGTGCGCCCGCCTTGCGACATCCAGCCAGGAGGCACGGATCATGTACCAGAAAATTCTGCTCGCGGTGGACGGCAGCCGCTCGTCGGACCTTGCCCTGAGCCAGGCCATCACGGTCGCCAAGGCGACCGGCAGCGAGGTCAAGGTGCTCTTCGTGGCGGACGACAGCGATGTCTTCTTCTCCGTTGGCAGCTACGATCCCAACAAGCTGATGGAAGGCATCCTTGCCGTGGGGCGCAATGCGCTGGCGGCCGCCGCCACGCGCCTGGCCGAAGCTGGCATCCCGCATGCGACCAGGATCCTCGAGAGGCCCGTTTCCCCCGGGCAGATCTCCGCCACTATCGTGGAGGAAGCCGATCGCTGGGATGCGGACCTGATCGTGGTCGGCACACACGGCCGCCGCGGCTTCCGGCGCCTGGTCATGGGCAGCGTGGCGGAAGGCGTGGTGCACAAGAGCAACAAGCCGGTGCTGATGGTCCGCAGCGAGATCCCGGAGTGAATGCGCAACGGGGACCGCGGGCTCCATGCCGGCGGCACCTGTCCGCCGTATGGACGATATGGATGGCTGGAATACAGGAACCGAACCTTTGACAAGCACGCCACAGTGACAAGCGCTCCACAGCCAAGGGGCCGACCGCGCCCGACGTTTCCCCGACCGGCCATGCACGGGTTGATGCGTGGCACTTCCTTGTTCCGCCGCAACGGTGCGGCCGTACGCGGAATCGTGGCCGGCTTGCTGGGCGCGTGGGCCTTGAGCTGCCATGCGGGCACGCTGGCCGCGGATGCCACGCTCTGGTTCTCGCAAGGCCGCCCCACCGCCGAAGCACGGCAGGCGGCCGATATCCTCGCCGCCGCCGCGGCCGACGGGCTGGAACCCCGCGACTATGACGCCGGGGACCTGCGCCGCGCGCTTGGCCAGGCGGCGGACGGCCCGCCGCTGGCGCCTGAAGCCGTGAACTTGCTTGACGACAGGCTGACGGCGGCGATGGAACACTATCTCGCCGACCTGCACGGCGGCCGGGTCGATCCCCGCAAGATCCACGAGAATTTTGCCGCGGCGCCGGACGGCCAGTTCAATCCGCCGGCCTACCTGCGCGCAGCCGTCGCCGGGCACGATCTGCCCGAGGCAGTCCGGCGGGCGGCGCCGTCGTTCCCGCTCTATGGCACCCTGCGCGGGGCGCTTGCCCGCTATCGCGCGCTGGCCGGCCATGCCGCCTGGCAGGCACCGCTGCCGCCGCTGCCGGGCAGGAAGCTGGTGAGCGGCCAGGCCTACGCCGGCGTGCCGGCGCTGACGCAGCGCCTGATCGCCCTCGGCGACCTGCCCGTGGGCACGCCAGCCCCGGAACGCTACGAAGGCGCGACGGTGGATGGCGTCAAGGCGTTCCAGGCCCGCCACGGGCTGGACGCGGACGGCGAGATCGGCGCGGGAACGTTCGCCCAGCTGAATGCGCCAGTCGCCGGCCGCGTACGGCAGATCGAACTGACGCTGGAGCGCCTGCGCTGGACGCCCTTGCTGGAAGGCCCGCGCATGATCGTGGTCAACGTGCCGGAGTTCGTGTTGCGTGCCTACGAGGTCCACGACGCCCACGTCCAGGTCAAGGCGGAGATGAAGGTCATCGTCGGCAAGGCGCTCGATACGCGGACACCGCTCTTCAAGGAGGACATGCGGTTTATCGAGTTCAGCCCATACTGGAACGTTCCGCCCTCCATTGCGCGCGCGGAGACCGTACCCAGGCTGCGCCGCGACCCCGGCTATTTCGAGCGGCAAGGCTTCGAGTTCGTCGGTGGCGACGGCAAGGCGGTGACCACGCTGTCGGCGGCCAGCCTGGACGCCGTCCTGCGCGGGCAACTGCGCATCCGGCAGCGGCCGGGACCGATGAATGCGCTTGGCGACATCAAGTTCATCTTCCCCAACAACGACAATATCTACCTGCATCACACGCCCTCGCCCGGCCTGTTCACGCGCGGCCGGCGCGACCTGAGCCATGGCTGCATCCGTGTCGAGGAGCCGGTGGCGCTGGCCAGCTTTGTGCTGCAGGACACACCCGGCTGGACCGAAGCGCGCATCCGCGAGGCCATGGAGCGGGGACAGTCCAGCACGCTGCGGCTGCAACAGCCGCTGCCGGTGGTGCTCGCGTACGGCACTGCCATCGTCAAGGCCGACGGCCGCGTCTATTTCTTCCCCGATATCTACGGGCTCGACAAGGTGCTGGATGAGGCGCTGCGGCAACGGTCCGCCAGCCGGCGGACTTTCGCCTCGGCGCCAATGCGCCCACAATTGTCTTACTAGTCCAGGGAAATGCGTCCGATGACCAAACCGCCAAGCGAACCCCGCCGCCTGTTCCTGAGCCACACCGGCAAGCTGGCCCTGGCGGGCGCCTTGCTGCCGCTGGCGCCTTTGCCTGCCCTGGCGAGGCTGCCGGACGCCCGCAGCCTCGCCTTCGACCACACCCACACCGGCGAGCGCATCGCCGTGGTCTACGCCGTAGGCGAACAGTTCGTGCCCGAGTCGCTGGCCGCGCTCAACCGGTTCCTGCGCGATCATTACTCCGGCGAGGTCGGCGTGATCGACCCGCAACTGTTCGCGCTGCTTTACCGCCTGAAACAAACACTGTGCTGCGAGGCACCCTTCCAGGTCATCTCCGGCTATCGCAGTCCGGCCACCAACGCGCGCCTGCGCAAGACGCGCGGCGGCGGCGTGGCCAGCCATAGCCTGCATATGGACGGCAAGGCCATCGATATCCGCCTGCCCGGCGTGCCGCTTGCCGACCTGCGCGATGCCGCCCTGTCGCTGCGCGGCGGCGGCGTGGGCTTCTATCCGCAGGAGCAGTTCGTGCATGCGGACACGGGGCGCGTGCGCGACTGGTAATCAGGCGGCCGCCCACGCTTCACCGTGGTGCACGGGAACGGATATCAGGGGAATGAAAACAGGTAGCGAAGTGCGCGATGACTTGCAGGATGACAGCGGTGGCGATCGCTCACCGGCGCCATCCGGACGACTGACGCATCGGCCTGCCACCGTCGCTGGCAGCAGGCCCTGATGCGGCACACAGCCTACCTGGTCGCCGGCTCCACCGCGATGGCCACGGCCTCCGTATAGACCGCCTGCACCTGGTCGCCCTTCTTGATATTCTTCAACTGGTCCGGATCCTGCACATTCAGGTTGACCTTTCCTTTCGGGCCCTGCAGCGTGACATGCTGCTTTTTCATGTCCACGGCGACAACGTTCGCAACGACCGTCACCTGCCTGCCTGCCGCCGCGCCCGGCTTCGCGCCCGCGGCGGCGCGGTCCCCGGCTTCGCGTTCGGTGCGTTCGGTAATCCCGTTGCCGCCCTTCTTCAGTTCCAGCGTCAGGGCCTGCTTGTACTCGGCGACGACCTTGTCGCCTACCTTGATCTGATCGAAGTTGCGCACTTCGTCCCCCACCGCGAGATCGAACACCCGGCCTTTGGGGCCCTTCAACGTGACAGTGCGGCTTGCCGCGTCGATCTTCATGACGGTAGCCGCCACTTTCGTCGTTTCTGAAAACGCGGCCTTTCCTGGCGCGGTCATCATCTCGCCCTTGGCTTCCGGCTGCGCAAACACCGGCTGCGCAAGCCCGGCCAGAGCGGCCGTCGTGGCCATGGTCAAAAGCAACTTTCGCTTCATTTTCTTCTCCTTGAATGACCCCAGGCTTGTGCCGTGCCTTTTGCCGCCGATGTGGGCGACAGGCACAGGCGATCCGTCACGGAGGGCATCAGGTAGGCTTATCGCAACTCCCGGCCAACACATTGCCCTGCCTCAACCATAGACGCAAAGTGCGCCGGGCGGGATGTTTGCGCGAGGCTCACCGGTTTCCGCGCGCCCGATGGCAAGCGGCATATCGGCACGCGCTACGCCGGCGGACGCCTGCGCAACGCAGCGGTGACACGCTTCACGACGAACAGGCGCAGGTAGTCATGGATGCGCGCATCCGTACTCAAATCCCGCAGCGCCTCAAGATACACTTTCCGCACGACCTCCGGAGGCGCCTCCAGCTCCTCCGCGATGCGCTGAATCCATTCTTCGTCGCTGTGGGTATGCATCGGTTACGTCTCTCTCGCGAGGCCGCAGTACCTGGCGCCCGGATGCGGATGTGCATCGGTGAAAGGCCATGCCCGCCAGCGGACAGGAATCCCGGCGCTTCTGCATCGAGTGTCGGCGAGACCGGCAGGCGGGCGTTGATCCATGTCAACCGCGCCCATCTCTTCGCAGGGAGCCCCTGCGGTTTGCGCCTTTTGCAGAATAGCCCTTGAGGGACTTATCGCGCATGGCTTCCTGAATCCCGGGGCACCAGGAATTAGAACCCTTCTTCAGGAATGTGTCGCCGCCGCCACTGACTTGCGCTAGATCAAGTCACGGCGCCGGCGCGACGGATAGCATTTCACCCACACCGTCGCCCCGCGGTTCAAGGCTTGTCTTCATCGTCCTCCCTCTCACTTCTCCTGACGCCCTGAAACCCTGGAGCCCTTTGGCGGCATTCCCTTATTCAGCGCACAGGTAGCCGATGAAAATAAAACCAGGCTGGGGTATCGCGGCACTGTTCCTTGCCGCCGTCACTGGCACCGCACTGTGGTGGTTCGCCGGCCAACGCGATCCATGGCCGGCCTCCGTCGTCCACAGCAACGGGCGCATGGAAATCGGCCGGCTCGACGTGGCCGTGAAGTATGGCGGCCGCGTGATCGACCTGCCGGTGCGCGAGGGCGAGGCCCTCTCCGCCGGTGCCGTGGTGGCCCGCCAGGACGACGCCGAACTGCTGGCCCAGCTGGACCTCGCCACCGCCGCGCGGGAACGCGCCGTGCAGGCCGCTTCGCGCGCGCAGGCCGAAATCGATGCCCGCGCGAGCCGCCAGCGCCTTGCGCGGCTGGAGTTGACCGAAGCCGTCAAGCTGTACCAGGACCGCCAGATCTCATCCGTCGAACGGGATCGCCGGCAGCTTGGCCTGGATGGCGAAAGCGCGAGCGTGACCGGCGCGCGGGCCGCTCTTGGCGAAGCCCGGGCGGCGGTCGTGGAAGCCGACGCGCAGATCGCCCGCCTGAAGATCCTGCGGGACGAAACCACCATCCGCGCGCCCGTGGCCGGCCGCGTGGAGTATCGCGTGATCGAGGTCGGCACGGTGCTGCCGGCGGGCGGGCGCGTGGTGTCCCTGCTCAATCTGGCCGACATGTACTTCACTGTGTTCCTGCCGGCCGGCGCGGCCGGCAAGCTGGCCATCGGCGACGAGGCCCGCATCGTGCTGGACGCCATGCAGGGCGAACCCATCCCGGCCCGGATCAGCTTCGTAGCCAGCGAGGCGCAGTTCACGCCCAAGTATGTCGAGACCGATGCCGAGCGGGCCAAGCTGATGTATCGCGTCAAGCTGCAACTGACGCCGGAAGTGGCGCAGCGCTACGCGGCAAAGCTGAAGGCGGGCATGACGGGCGATGGCTTCGTGCGCCTGGATGCCACCCAGCCCTGGCCAGCCAGGCTGGCGCTGCGCCAGCAGCCGGCCTGACGTCATGCCGGACCTGCCCCCCGACCGCGCCGCGGCCATCCGGATCGATGGCCTGTCGCATCGCTATGGCGCCAGCGTGGCGCTGGACCACGTATCGCTCACGCTGCCCGGCAACGCCACCATCGGCCTGATCGGCCCCGACGGCGTCGGCAAGTCGACCCTGCTCGGCGTGATCGCCGGCGTCAAGCGCATGCAGCAAGGCAGCGCATCGGTCCTTGGCGCGGACCTGCGCGACCGGCAGGCCCGGGAGGCGCTGTTGCCGCGCGTGGCCTTCATGCCGCAGGGACTGGGGCGCAACCTGTACCCGACGCTCTCCGTCTACGAGAACGTCGACTTCTTTGCCCGGCTGTTCGGCCTGGGTGCCGCCGAGCGGCGCCAGCGCATCGGGCGCCTGCTCGCGGCCACCGGCCTGGCGCCCTTCCCGGACCGCCCGGCGGGCAAGCTCTCCGGCGGCATGAAACAGAAGCTGGGGCTGTGCTGCGCGCTGGTCCACAACCCGGACCTGCTGATCCTCGACGAGCCCACCACGGGCGTGGATCCGCTCTCGCGGCGCCAGTTCTGGACCCTGGTGGAAGCCCTGCGCGCCGAGCACAGCAACATGACGGTCATTGTCGCCACCGCGTATATCGAGGAAGCGCAGCGCTTCGAGCACCTGGTGGCCATGGACGCAGGCAAGGTGCTGGTGTGCGACCGCACCGCCGATGTGCTGGCCCGCGCCGGCACCACCGATCTGGAACAAGCCTATATCTCGCTGCTGCCGTCGGCGCGGCGCGGCGAGGCGACGGGCCTGCTGATCCCGCCCCGTCCGCCCGACGACGGCGAACCCGCCATCGAAGCCGAAGGCCTGACGCGGCGCTTCGGCGCCTTTACCGCCGTGGACAACGTGAGCTTTCGCATCGAGCGCAGCGAGATCTTCGGCTTTCTCGGCTCCAACGGCTGCGGCAAGACCACCACCATGAAAATGCTGACCGGGCTGCTCGACGCCACCAGCGGCACCGCACGCCTGCTCGGCCAGACCATCGACGCCGGCGACATGCGCACGCGCATGCGGGTGGGCTATATGTCGCAGGCGTTCTCGCTTTACGAAGAACTCACGGTACGGCAAAACCTGGACCTGCACGCCCGGCTCTACCGGATGGAAGGCGACGCCGCGCGGCAGGCGGTCGGGCAGGCCCTGCAAGATTTCGAACTGGACCAGCACGCCGAGGCGCAGCCCGCGTCCTTGTCGCTCGGCATCCGCCAGCGCCTGCAGCTGGCCGCCGCATGCCTGCACCATCCGGAAGTGCTGATCCTCGACGAGCCCACCTCCGGCGTGGATCCCGGCGCGCGCGACATGTTCTGGCGCCACCTGGTCCAGCTCTCGCGCCAGCAGCGCGTGACGATCTTCGTTTCCACGCACTTCATGAACGAGGCCGCGCGCTGCGACCGCATCTCCTTCATGCATCGCGGCCGCGTGCTGGCCGTGGGTAGCCCGGAGGCCCTGCGGGAGCGCTGCCACGCGCAGACGCTGGAGGACGCCTTCGTCACCTATCTGGAGCAAGCGGAGAACCCGGAGAACGGCGCTGCCGCCGCTACCGTATCCGCGCAACCGGCCCCGCCCCGCGCGCCGGACGACAAACCCGCGGGCCATCCGGGCGGCTCAGCCCTGGCGCGCACCTGGGCCTTCGCCCGGCGCGAGGCGATGGAACTGGCGCGCGACAAGCTCAGGCTGGCATTCGCCATCCTCGGCCCTATCGTGCTGCTGTGCGCCGCGGCATGGAGCGTTTCCTTCGACGTCGAAAACGTGCGCTTCGCCGTGCTGGACCGAGACCAGAGCCGCGCCAGCCGGGAACTGGTGGAGCAGTTCTCCGGCTCGCGCTACTTCGTGCAGACCGACGACGTGCGCAGCGAGGCCGACGCGGACCGGCGCCTGCGTGCCGCGAACGACATGCTGGTCGTCGATATCCCACCCGGTTTCGAGCGCGACCTGCTGGCCGGCCGGCAACCGCAACTCGCCTTCCGCGTGGACGGGTCCAGCCCGTTCCCCGGCGCGACCACGCGCGCCTATGTCACCGGCGTGCTGCTGGCCTACGCCAATGCGCAGATGCGCGCGCTGCCGGCCCGCCCCGCCGCGCTGCCGGTGTCGATCGAGTCGCGCTTTATCTATAACCAGGAATTCCGCAGCATCTATGCCATCACGCCCGGCATCATCATGCTGGCGCTGATCCTGATCCCGACCATGCTGACCGCGCTCGGCGTGGTGCGCGAGAAGGAGATGGGCTCCATCACCAACCTCTATGCCTCCCCCGCGAGCGTGGGCGAATACCTGATCGGCAAACAGCTTCCCTACGTGGGGCTGGCCATGGTCAGCTACCTCACGCTGGTGGCCCTGGCGATCGTGCTGCTGCAGGTGCCGCTGAAGGGCTCCTTCCTCGCCTTGTCGCTGGGCGCCGCGCTGTTCGTGCTGGCGGCCACCGCGCTCGGACTGCTGGTGTCGACCTTCGTGCGTTCGCAGGTGGCCGCCATCTTCGGCACCGCCATCCTGTGCCTGATTCCGTCGGTGAACTTCTCCGGCCTGCTCTATCCAGTGTCTACGCTGACCGGCAGCAGCTACTGGATCGGCCTGGGCTTTCCGTCGTCGTGGTTCCAGCTGGTCAGCCTGGGCAGCTTCACCAAGGGCCTGGGCGCCGGCAGCTTTGGCGCCATGTACCTGGCCTTGCTGGGTTTTGCGCTGCTGTACCTGGCCGGCGCGCGCCTGCTCCTGCGCAAGCAGGAAGCGTAGCCGGGAGATGCCGCGATGAACCAATGGGGCAAAAACGTGGCCCGGCTGTGCGGCAAGGAACTGCGCAGCCTGTTCAGCGATATCACGCTGATGGTGCTGATCGTGTTCGCCTTTACCCTGGCCGTGCACTCGGTGGCCAAGGGCATCAAGGCCGAGGTGTCGAACGCGTCGGTGGCGATTGTGGATGGCGACCACTCCGAGCTGTCGCGCCGCCTGCGCGACGCGATCCGTCCGCCGTATTTCAAGACGCCGGTCGATATCGACCGGCACGACGTCGACGCGGAGATGGACCGTGGCCGCTATATCTTCGCCATCGAGATCCCGCCTCGCTTCGAAGCCGATGTGCTGGCCGGCCGGACGCCGGCGGTGCAGGTGCTGGTCGATGCCACGGCGATGACGCAGGCGGGGCTGGGAGCCACCTACCTGCAGCAGATCTTCACGCGCGAGGTGCTTGAGTTCCTGCATGCGCGGGGCATCGAGGCGCAACTCCCCGTGCGCGCGGAGAGCACGGTGATGTTCAATCCCAACACGGAATCGCACTGGTTCACATCCACCATGCAGATCGTGGTCAACATTACCGTGCTGGCCATCATCCTGGTGGGCGCGGCGGTGATCCGCGAGCGCGAGCACGGCACCATCGAGCACTTGCTGGTGATGCCGGTACGCGCCAGCGAGATCGCCGTGGCCAAGATCCTCGCCAACGGCGCGGTGATCTTCCTGGCATCGCTGCTGTCGCTGTGGCTGGTGGTGCATCTGTGGCTGGCGGTGCCGGTCACGGGATCGCTGGGACTCTTCGCGCTGAGCACGGCGCTCTACCTGTTTTCCGTCACGGCGCTCGGCATGTGGCTCGCCACCATCGCGCCGGCCATGCCGCAGTTCGGCCTGCTGGCGGTGCCGACCTATGCCGTTGCCTACCTGCTGTCCGGCGCCGCCACGCCGGTGCAGAGCATGCCGCAGGCCATGCAGCACGCGGTCCAGTTCCTGCCGACGACCCAGTTCGTCAACCTCACCCAGGCCATCCTGTTCCGCGGCGCGGGCGTGGACGTGGTGTGGCCGCAGTTGCTGGGCGTGACGGCCGCGGGCGGGATCTTCCTCGCCCTGGCGCTGACGCGGTTCCGCTCCATGCTGGCGCAGCAGGGTTAGACGCCATGCCTGATCGCTCCTCCCGCCCGCTCACCAAACGGACTTTTGCCTTGAGTACTTATCCAGCACGCGGCATCCTCACCGGCCTCATCGCTTGTATCGCCGCGGGCCTGGCCGGCTGCACCACGGTCGACGTGACCGTGCCCGGCGGTATCGCGGCACCGGCCGCGTTCAGCGAAGCCCCCGCCCAGGGCACGCCAGCCGCGGAACAGGACCTGGCGCAGTGGTGGCAAAACTGGGGCGACCCGGAACTGACGCAGCGCGTCACCCAGGCGCTGCAAGCCAGTATCGACCTGCGCGTCGCGCAGGCGCGCCTGGCGGAAGCACGCGCCATCGGGCAGGTGGCCGAATCGGCGCTCTACCCCACGCTCTCGGCGCAGGCGCTGGCCGCGCGGGGCGTGGCCGACCTGCGCAGCCCCGCAGGGTTGCCCGACATGTCTCCCGGACTGGACGGCCACCTTGCCGGCGTGACCGTGGCCTGGGAGATCGACATCTTCGGCGGCCGGCGCAGCGACGCGCAAGCCGCGGCAGCCGTCGCGCTGAGCGCCGAGGAGCGCCTGCGCGGCACGCGCCTGGCGATTGCCGCCGACGTGGCCGAGAACTATGTCGCGGCGCGCGGCCTGCAGCGCCGTCTGCAACTGCTTGACCGCAGCATGGAAACCATCGGCGAACTGCTGCGCTACACCCGCGCACGCTATGCAGCCGGCCAGGCGCTGCCCTATGACATCGATCGCGTGAGCGAGCAGCTTGGCGCGCTGCAGGCGCAGCGGCCCGTGCTGGCCAACCTGATCTCGATCCGGGAGCGCCGGCTGGCGGTGCTCGCCGGCCAGGTACCGCAGAGCGCAGCGGCATTGTCCCCGCCGCCGCCGTTCTTCGTGCCAGCCCCGCCGGCGGGGCAACTGCCGTCCCAGGTCATCGAGCGGCGCCCGGATGTCCGGGCCTCGGCCGCGCTGGTGCGCGCGCAGGCCGCCAGGCTCGGCAGCGCAAAAGCGGAGCTGTTCCCGCGCTTCTACCTGACCTTCCTCGGCCAGGATGGGCGCCTGCACGTGGACGGGCTGCCCGCGCTGAGCGGCACGGGCGGCCTGCTGGGTGTCGGCGTGCAGTTGCCGATCTTCACTGCCGGGCGCATCCAGGCCAACATCGATGCCGGCGACGCCCGCCTGCAGGCCGCGCAGGCAAACTACGACCAGGCCGTGCTGCGCACGCTGGAGGAAGTGGACAACGCCTACGGCCTGCGTCATGGCCTGGATCAGCGCAGCGCCCGGCTGGATGCGGTCGTCGCTACCGCGCAGCGCAACAGCCAGAGCGCCACGCGCCTCTATGAAGGCGGCCGGCGCACGCTGCAGGACGTGCTGGACGCGCGCATCGACGCGCTGCGGCGCGAGGAGGAGCAGATCCAGACGCAGACGGCACAAGCCGTGGCGGCCGTGCAGCTATACCGCGCGCTGGGCGGTTCGTGGTCACCTGGAGATAAAAGCTAGGCATGGAAGCGAAAGTCGCGCAGGAAAATCATCCGGTGTCCCGTACAGGCATGGATGCCGTCGGCGGCATCGAGATCAACCGGCCGACACATGACGGTCCACGCCGCTCATCGCACGAAGGTGCCAACCTTGTCCGCATCGTAAAACTCAAGCGTGACGCGATCACTGGAAAAGCTGGCCTTCGAAATCGTCCCCGGCATGGCGTTCTCATTGCGCAGCGTAAACGTGAATACGTCTCCGTCCCAATGCGTCAGCGGCAGCACCATGGGAACCGGCCCGATCGCCAGCGCCAGCGACCCGCCCTGCTCACTGACTTGCAGCGGACCGTAGTAATCGTTGCGATAGGTCCCGGTATAGATCGACAAGGCGCGCGCCGGCAATGGCGCGGCGGGTGGCGAAACGCCGACCAGGGAGCCTTCGGGCGCGAGCATCGGCGCCAATGCCTGCGCGAACAGCGCGCCCCAGTCGCGCTGGATGGCACCAAACTGCACGAGATCGAAGAACTGGGCGTTCAACGTTTCCGGCAAGCCGATCGGATACCCATTGGTCAGGGTCACGATGGCCAGGCCGGTCGAGGGCACCACGGTGAAGCTTGTCGCCGCACCCAGCCCGAACGCGCCAGAATGGCTCCAGGAAGGCCGGCCGGCAGGCGTGACGCCCACATTGAAGCCATAGCCATAAAAACCCGCCGGCCGGCCGTTTCCCGGCGGCGAGGATTGCACCTGCGGGGACACGGCGGCAGCGAGCGCTGCCGCATCGACCACGCGCGTGCCGGCGAACACGCCCTGCCCAAGCAGCATCGCCAGCCACTTCGCCAGGTCGTTGACCGACGAACTCACGCCACCGGCCGGCGACTGCGCGTCCGGCATGGTGCCTGCGCCCTGCACCCAGTTGCCGTTCACCCTGACGTGCCCGAGCGCGCGATTGGTCCGCGCGGCAAAATCGGCAAAGCGCGAACTGGTGCTGCCCATGCCGAGCGGCTGGTAGATCGCGCGCTCGGACAGCGTCGCCCAGTCGAGGCCGGCCGCCGCCGCGACAGATTCGGCGGCGGCGGTCAGTCCGAAATTCGTGTATTCATACGACGCCCGGAATGCGCCCAGCGGCAGGAAGCGCAGGCGTTCGAGCACTTCCCGCTGGCCGTAGCCCATATCCTCCAGCCGGTCGCCCGCGTGATCGGGCAAGCCAGAACGGTGTGCGTAAAGGTCGGCGATGGTGACCCGTTCGCTCACCCCGGGGTCGGACAGCGTGAACCAGGGCAGATGCGCGCGCACCGGCGTGTCCCATCTCAGGCCGCCCTGCCCGACCTGATGCGCCACCACGGTCGCGCCGATCGGCTTGGACAGCGAGGCGAGCTGGAACACGGTATCGGCATCCACGGCGGCGGCCGAACCGACGACGCGCCTGCCGAAGCCTTTCGCGTACACGGTCTGGTTGTCCCGCACCACGGCCACCGCCATGCCGGGCACCCCGGAACTCGCCATCAGGCCGGCAGCGAGTTTGTCCAGCTGGCCGATCGCATTGGCAACCTGCGCCTCCGGCACCGGGCCCGGCGGGCCGTTTTCCGCGCCGGAGCCATCGCCTCCGCCGCAAGCCGCAAGCGCTCCACCCAGCGCGGCACCCAGGAAACGACGACGCTCTTGTAATCGAGTCATGACAGTTCTCTCACGATGCCGAATACCCGCGGGGGGACGTTCCGGAGGGCAGCGCAAGCAGACTGCATGCCGCCTGGCGGCTCTGTACGCTGCCGCGCATCCGGGGACGGATGCCGGAACCGGCACCCACCCGACGTTATACTCTAGGCCCCCTGGCCCCTCAAGCCGCATCCAGCCGCATCCAGCCGAAACCATCATGTCCAAGATCCCCGCCTGCCCCCAATGCACCCTGGAAAACACCTACCCTGACGGCGACAATTTCGTCTGCGCCGACTGCGGCCATGAATGGGCGATGGTGGCCGCCCCGCAAGCGGACGACAGCGCGGACGCCGTGGTGAAGGATGCCAACGGCACCGTGCTGAATGACGGCGACGCCGTGGTGCTGATCAAGGACCTGAAGGTCAAGGGCTCGTCCATCACGCTGAAGATGGGCACCAAGGTCAAGAGCATCCGGCTGGTGGGCGGCGACCACGAAGTCGATTGCAAGATGGACGGTGGCAGCTTCATGCTCAAGGCCTGCTTCCTGCGCAAGGCCTGAGCCCGCCGGCACGTCACAGCCCCTGCTGTCGCGCGGCGAATGAAACTCCGAACGCTGCTGGTTGCAGTAACGTCTGCAAGCTGACAGCGGGCCGCTGAAGCCCGCCGGTTTCACCGCTAGCGTGTCGCCACGATAAAAAACCGCGGGAACGGCAGCAGCACAGAGCCGTCCGCCATCGGCGGATAGGCTCGCGCCACTTCCGCCGTATAGCGCTCCAGGTAGGCCGCCCGCTCCGCTTCGTCCAGCGGATCCAGGAAGGGGCGCAGGCCGGTACCCTTGAACCACTCCACGATCGCGGCCGGGCCATCCGCCAGCGCGTGATGGTAAGTGGTGTGCCACACATCGACCGTGGCGCAGTGCGCGCGCAACAGCGCGTAGTACCAGGCCGCGCCCGGCAGCGCGGTGCGCGCCTGCGCGGCGACGGCCAGCTTGCCGGCCCACGGGCCGTCGGCGGCGACGTCGCGCATCAGGCGGTGCGCCGGCGTGTCCAGCGTGTCCGGCACCTGAATCGCCAGGCTGCCGCCTGGCGCCAGCTTGGCGGCGAGCGCGGGCAGCAGGCGGGCGTGGTCGGGCAGCCATTGCAGCACGGCATTGGCGAGGATCACATCGTAGGGTCCCGGGTCGTCCCAGGTTTCGATGCTGCTGACTTCGAACTTCAGTTCCGGCAACCGCTTGCGCGCGGCCTCGACCATGTCGGCCGAGCTGTCCAGCCCGGTCACGCGGGCGCCGGGAAAGCACGCGGCCAGCACCTCGGTCGAGTTGCCCGGGCCGCAGCCGATATCCACCGCCACGCGCGGCTCGCGCCCTGGCACGGCGGCCAGCAGGTCCCGTACCGGACGGGTCCGTTCGTTCTCGAATTTCACGTACTGCGTGGCTGACCAAGTCATTGCTGCTCCTTTGCGGGTTCGGTTCCGGTGCCTGGTGAATGCGTCGATACGCTGGCGTTCTTCACGCCGATGGCGGCCTCGCCCGGCGCAGCACGGCCTTGCCCTTCGCGGTGAGCAGGACCACAGCCTGCGCGCGCGGCACGCCCGCCGCGCACTCCATGTCGACCAGGCCGGCCGCGTTCGCATCCTCCCACGCGGAAAGCCGCGGGCAGGAGGTGCGCCATGCCTCCATGGTGTCGGCATAGGTGCGCGGCCCGGCTGCCAGCCAGGCCAGGAATTCCAGCAGATTGCCTGCGTGCGACGCGGCAGGCAGACCGGCGTCCCCGGCCTGATCCTGCCCTCCATCCCTGTCTTGCTGCATGGCCGTGCTCCAAAGCGATGCGATTCACGCCGTCAGCATAGGCCCGAACTGCTATGATTTCCAATGCATCTTGAGCACAGAATCCATACTCTGAGAGTATCGCAATGATCGAGCTACGCCGGCTGCGCGCCTTCGTCGTGCTGGCCGAAGAAGGACACGTCACCCGCGCCGCCGAGCGCCTTGGCATGCAGCAACCGCCGCTCACGCGCTTGTTGCGCGGCCTGGAGGACGAACTGGGCGTACTGCTGATGCGGCGCCTGCCGCGCGGCGTGCGGCCTACCGAGGCCGGGCTGGCGTTGCTGGAGGAAGCCCGCGCGGTGCTGGCGCGAGCCGAAGGCGTGGCCGAAGCGGTGCGCCGTGCCGCGGCCGGGGAGCAAGGGCGGCTCGCCGTCGGCTTCACCAGTTCCGCCGCCTCGCACCCGTTCGTCCCCGCCGTGCTGCGCAGGTTTCGCGAGAGCGTGCCGGGCGTTGCCGTCACGCTGGAGGAAGCCGGCACCAGCGAACTGGTAGACGCGATCCTGCATGAGCGGCTCGACGCGGCCTTCGTGCGCTCGCCGGTGGGCAGCACCACCGGGCTGTTGCTCGATGCCGTGCTGGAGGAACCGATGCTGGCCGCGCTGCCGGCCGGGCATCCGCTGGCAGCGGATGTCGGCGCCTTGCCGCTGTCGGCGCTGGCGCGAGAGCCGTTCATTCTCTACCGCCGCCCGGCCGGGCCGGGGCTGTACGACGCCATCCTGACCGCCTGCCGCGCGGCGGGCTTCAGCCCGCTGGTGGCGCAGGAAGCGCCGCGCCTGCCCGCCACGCTGAGCCTGGTGGCGGCAGGCCTTGGTGTTTCTGTGGTGCCCGCCTCCATGCGCCGCCTGGGCGGCGACGACATCGCCTACCGCGCGCTTGCCGGCAGCCCGTCGCTGACTGCCCCGCTGCACCTGGCGATGCGCCAGGCCAACCTGTCGGCAGCCGTCGTACGCTTGCGCGCGCTGGTGCGTGAGATGCTGCCGCCGGAAGGGCCGGCCGCGTGAAGACCGCCATCATGACCTGAGTCACGGGCATCCCTGATCTGCCCGGCAGGCAACAGGCCCTGAAGTGCGGATTTCCGGTGCTCCGGCGCTGGTACACCAGCCCGCCGCAAGCGCCTTTCCGCCATCGCGGACGGCTACGGCCCCGCTTCAACTTCAATGAGACCTGCCGTAAACCATGATTGAGATTCCCCTCAATTCATGGATAAAAATAATGTCTCCCACTTTGACCATCAAGGCACGGCTCGCCATCGCGATGATCGTGCTGTCTGCCCTGCTGCTTGTCGTCGGCGCGCTGGGCTTGCTCGGGATGACGCGCAGCAATGCGGCGAACCACGCCACCTATTCCAACCAGTTGCCAAGCGCCATCGCCATCGCGGAAGCCGACATCTGGCTGGGCCGCGTGAGAACGGCACTGTTCAGCGCGGGCCTGGATCCCGAATCGCCCCACGCGGCTGAGTTGCTGACCCGGACCGAGACCTTCCTGGACCGCTCCGAGGCAGCATGGCAACGTTACCTGTCCTTGCCGCGCGATGCCGAGGAAGAGCGCCTCGCCCAGGATGTCGGCGCCAAGCGCAAGGCACTCTATACCGCGCTCGCCGCCTTTGCCGCCGCCGTCAAATCGGCCGACCACCAGAAGATCATCGAGACAGGAACCGCACAGACGCCCCTCTACACCGCGCTGCAAGCCAGCGGCGAGACCCTCAGCCACTTTCAGTCAACGCTGGCCAAAACCAGCTATGAAGCCGCCGCAGCGTCCTTCGGCACTATCAGGACGATTACCATTGCCGCGCTGCTTGCCGGGCTGGCGCTCGCCGTCTACAGCTGGCTTGCCCTGCGCCGCGCGATTGCGCGGCCGCTCGAGGCCGCCTTGCAGCACTTCGGCCACATCACCGCCGGCGACCTGAGCCGGCCGGTCGAAATCCGCTCGCAAGACGAAATGGGCCAGCTTCTGTCGGGTATCGCCAAGATGCAGGACGGCCTGGCGCAAACCGTGCTGTCGGTACGCACCGGCAGCGAAACGATCGCGGCGGCAACCAGGCAAATCGCCGCGGGCAACGTCGACCTGTCATCGCGCACCGAGCAGCAAGCCGCCTCGCTCGAAGAAACCGCGGCCAGCATGGAAGAACTGACAACCACCGTGAAGCAGAACGCCGATAACGCGCGCCAGGCCGCGGTGCTGTCGGCAACGGCAACGCAAACCGCCAACCACGGCGGCGAAGTGATCCGCAACGTGGTCGCGACCATGGGCGAGATCAACGAAAGCTCCACCCGCATTGCCGACATCATCAGCCTCATCGAGGGCATCGCCTTCCAGACCAATATCCTGGCGCTGAATGCGGCTGTGGAAGCGGCTCGTGCGGGCGAACAGGGGCGCGGCTTTGCCGTCGTCGCCGGCGAGGTGCGCACGCTGGCGCAGCGCTCCTCGAGCGCCGCGAAGGAGATCAAGGAGCTGATCGACAAATCCTCGTCGCGCGTGACGACCGGCACGGCCCTGGTCGACCAGGCGGGTGCGACCATGACCGAGATCATCCGCGACATCCAGCGCGTATCCGACATCATGGGCGAGATCTCCGCCGCATCGGTCGAACAGACCAGCGGCATCGACCAGGTCGCGCACGCGGTGAGCCAGATGGACGAAGTGACGCAACAGAACGCCTCGCTGGTCGAGGAGGCGGCAGCCGCCGCGCAATCGCTGGAGGAACAAGCCAGCAGGTTGAAGGACACGGTGGCCGTCTTCAGGCTGGGCAACCAGGCCGTGGCCAGCGCCGCCAGCCGCGCGCCCGCGCCGCGCGCGGCACGCCCCGCGCCGAAGGCCGCCACTGTCTCGCCGCGGGCCGTTGCGCCGCGTGCAAGCGCTGCGGCTGCGGCTGCGGCGGCGGTTTCCTCATCGGCTTCGGACTGGTCGTCCTTCTGAAGCCGATGCACGCTCGCCCGCGTCAGTGCCTGGCCAGTACCCATGCGCTGCGCGGCCACCCGGCGTTCGCGGCAAGCCAGCCGCGCAATGTGCGCGGGTACCTGAATGCGCGTCCGGATCAGTCCGGCGGCCTAGTTCTCGCCGGCCACAAGCGACTTCGTGATCCGTTCGAGCACTGGCAGCCATGTGCCGCGCCCCGCGTCGCGGCAGGCCAGGATCAGCAGAAGCTCCTGGTCTGGCGTATAGATGTCGAAGTGCTGCACGTAAATCGTGCCCTGGTCGCCGCTTCGGGTGTAACTGATGGCAATGGCCGGCCAGCCGCCAACCGTCTCAAGTCGCGGACTGGTGATCGACAGCAATTGCCTGCCGGACTTCCTGAGCGAATCCCGGATCAAGCGCTCGAAGCCTGCGCCGAACGCCTTGAGCATGTCCTCATCGAACTTGCGCACCTGCCTGAACGAAACGCCCGGCGGCTGAATCGAGTTGATCACGACGGCTGCGTACGGGCCACCGGGGTTCGACACCGCGTGAAGGAGGTTCAACCGGTCGCCCTCCGACGCATGGCGCGTGATGTCGGTCGCGGCATCGAGCGTCACCTCGCGGCCCCGGCTTTGCGCCTCCGACAGCAGCGTCCATCCCTTCGGCAACTGAATCTCAACGTGCCGCGGGAGCTTGACGGGCAATAGCGCTACGTCCTCGCCGCCCAGCCCGGACGCGGAATACGCGAGCACGCAGGAAAGCATGCCTGCCTGGACGAGCCTGCTGCAAAACCGTGCCATTCGGCCCCCTCCGCTCGCGACGCGTTGGTCTCGCAAGGCAATTCTAGGCCATGCCGGCGACGGCCGGTTCCGCAGTTCCAGGGAGCACCGGGTGTCCCCTGACGCCATCCCACAAACAGGGGACCCGCCACATGGCCCGTTTTTATGCCTGCGGAAATCTGCTACGCTGCAAATCAAATGCTGCGGAGAGTGCGGCATCAGGCACATCAGATAAGGCGAAAAATACTCCACCGACGGGGCGCCTGTAAATCGGGATCCAGAAGGGGCCGGCGTGACATCCAACCCTATCTTTCGCCGCGCAGTGGAAGTGCTGGAACACATCAAAGACCCGACCCCGCCCTGGGGCGAGATCCTCGCGACAGCACGTGACCTGGTCGGTGCCGACAGCGGCTCGCTGATCATGATGGACGGCCAGGGCGATCTGCTGAACCTGAATCTGGTGGACGTCGAAGACGGGGCCATGCGCGACTACGTCCAGCACTTCCACAAACTCGATGTGCTGGCCGATGCGTCAATCGGCATGAGTCCCGGCGCCTGGCTCGACGGGGATACCTCACGGCGAGGATCCTGGCAACGCTGAGGAGCGGGGAACGTTCCCGGGCGAGCGTGCCGCTCGCTCAGGGAGAATCCCTCGGACTGGACATCGCGGTTGCGAGCCAGAACCTGCGGCTGTCCAACGAACCCCTGGCCTTCGTGAGGCTGCGCCGCAACAGCCTGATGGCCGAGGCAAGCCCGGCTGATTTCATCGCCACGTTTGGCATCACCCCGGCCGAGGCCAAGGTGCTTTCCGGCCTCGTCGCCGGACAGTCGCCCGCTGAATTCGCCATGCAGAACGGCGTATCCGAGAACACGGTCCGCAAGCAGGTCGCCTCCCTGAAGATCAAGATGAACTGCAGCCGGAGCGTGGAACTCGTACGGCTCGCGCTCATGCACCGTTAGTCGCGCTGGCGACGGCCACCGTCTCGCCAGACACGCCCTCTTCCCCTCGTCGATGCCTCGCACCGAGGTCAGGCTTCGGCAACCGGGGGCGACGCGGCCATCCTTGTTCCGCCGCTAATGGCTGATCATCCAGGGCCGCGTGCCGGGAAAGGACTTGGCGGCGTCCGGCTTGCCGGCCAGCCTGGCACTCCCCCCCGAGCAGCCGCAGCCGGGCCCGTGGCGGTGCCCCTGCGAACTGACCGGCGCATGGGCGCTGCGCTCGTTACCGGCATGCGCGGCGCGCCGGGCCGACGGCATCAGCGCCAGCATCGTCGCCGTGACGATGCGCGGCGCTTCCTGGCCGCAGCCGGGACACGCCTGAGGCGCATCGCGATCGTCGATGCGCCGCACCGCGCTGAAGGTGCCGCAATCCACGCACGCGTATTCATAAATGGGCATTCAGGTCTCCGCTCGGTTGGAACCGGCCGGCGCGGTCCGTGCGAATACGGAAATCCGCGCCGGCCGCCGGTTGCTTCAGATCGCTTCAGGTCGATTCAGATCGCTTCACATCGATTCACATCGACCCGGCGCTTGTCACGCTACGTCAGGCCAGGTCGGGTGAGAGCAGGACGTCGGCACCTCCCTTGATATGCACAGTGGGTCCATTGGCCTCCGGCCGGATATCGAAGTCGAAGATCTGCGTCGGTATCCATAGCGTGGCGCAGGAGTTGGGTATGTCCACGACGCCGCTGATATGCCCCTGCACCGGCGCCGTGCCCAGGATGGCGTAGGCCTGCGCGCGCGAGTAGCCGAACTTGGTCAGGTATTCGATCGCATTCAGGCAGGCCTGCCGGTAGGCAACGTTGACATCCAGGTAGTGCTGCTTGCCGCTTTCATCGACCGAGATCCCCTCGAAGATCAGGTAGTCGTTGTAGGTCGGCGTGATCGGGCTGGGCTTGAAGATGGGATTCTTGATGCCGTACTTCGCCATCCCCCCCTTGATCACGTTCACCCGCATGTGCACCCACCCGGCCATCTCGATGGCGCCGCAGAAGGTAATCTCGCCGTCGCCCTGGCTGAAGTGAAGATCGCCCACCGACAACCCCGCGCCATCCACATACACCGGGAAATACACCCGCGAGCCGCGCGAGAGGTCCTTGATATCGCAGTTGCCACCGTGCTCACGCGGTGGCACCGTGCGCGCGCCCTCTGCCGCCGCCCGTTTCGCGCCGTCGCCCTGGAGCTTGCCCATGTGCGCGGTCGCGGCGAACGGCGGGTTGGCCAGCGGCGGCACGCGGTCCGGGTCGGTCTTGATCAGGCCTACCTCGCGTTCGTTCCAGGTCTGCAGCAGCTTGGGATCGGGCAGGCAACCGATCAGCCCCGGGTGGATCAGCCCCGCGAACTGCACGCCGGGCACGTGGCGCGACGTGGTGTAGACGCCGTGGAAATCCCAGATGGACTTCTGCGCCTGCGGGAAATGGTCCGTCAGGAAGCCACCGCCGTTCTTCTTCGAGAAGAAGCCGTTGAAGCCCCACTGGCTCTCCTGCTTGGCGCCCACGTCGAGCAGGTCGACCACCAGCAGGTCCCCCGGCCCGACGCCATGCACGCCCACCGGCCCGGACAGGAAGTGGACGATCGACAGGTCGATGTCCCGCACGTCGTCCGCGGACTCGTTGTTCTTGATGAAGCCGCCGGTCCAGTCGTAGGTTTCCAGGATGAATTCGTCGCCGGGATTGACCCAGCAGGCCATCGGGATATCCGGGTGCCAGCGGTTGTGCACCTTCTCGTTCTCGTACGCCGACTGCGCGAGATCGACCTTGATAAGGGTATCTGCCATTTGCCTGTCTCCTTGGTGTGGATCCGGTCAATCGCCGGATTGCGGCCGTGAAACCATGCAGCCGTGGTGGCTGCCTGAACCCGCTTCGTCGCGCGCGATTGCGCGCCCCGTTGCTGTCTATTTGAATGACTCGCTCAGCAGCAGATAGCCCGGCAGCCAGCCGGTCGCGATGCCTGCCAGGACCGTGGCGAAACCGGTGAACTTCAGGATGGGGCGCTGCATCGCGAGCAACAGGAAATACAGGAACCACAGCACGCCCCAACCAACCCAGCACCAGGCGAACCAGGTGTCCCAGACGGAGTTCGCGCTGCGCAGCGCGTCGATGGCGACGGGAATCACCGTGACCGAGACGAACAGGCTGAACCAGCCAAGGCCGCGCCCGTCGGCACCATTGAAGCGGTTGAGCGCAACCCACAGGTAGGTGAAGGTGAACAGCAGCGTCAGCGCGCCGGCCTTGATCGATGCGCTATCCGCCTCGCCGCCAAAGATGAGCCGCAGCGACACCAGCATCGTTACCCCGCCGGCAAAGATATTCACGACCCAGATCTCGCGGTCGCCAATTTTCCCGAGCAGCCAAAGGCCGTTCAGGCATAGCACTGCTCCGACGTACAGCAAGGTCAGGCCTAGCATGGCGTGTCTCCCCCGTAAGGTGGTCTTGTTTTATTGGGTGTTCGTGTTCGTGTTCGTGGCCCTGGCGCCGCGCGCTGCCGTGTGGCGACGGATCAACTATATGCAGGGCCGTGCTCATGCGAATCCCTCACGGCGAGGATTTCCGTCTCATCCGGCTGGGTGAGGCGATTTCACCCAGGCGCATGAGGCAACGGCGCAAGCGGGATACGAAACACGCGTGTCGGTTCGCGCCGGGGAAGGATGGTGCGCCGCGCCAATGCGGGCCTGCGCGGACCCCGGCCCGCAAGCGTTTTGCCGCGTCCGGCGCTCAGGCCGGCGGGCAGTGCTGGGCGTGCAGACGCACCAGTTCCATCTGGCCGTGCGTGTTGGTCTTCTGGAAGATCTGCTTGAGGTGGCTGCGCACCGTGTTATCGGAGACGTGCAGCACCTCGGCCAGGCTGGCGATGGAGTGGCCGGCAAAGACCAGCGCGTTGACCCGCGCCTGGGCTTCGCTCAGCTTGAACTGGCGCGCGAACAGGCAATCGTGGTGCGCGTGCTCCGTGCCCTGCCGGCGCGCGCTGACCACCACCACCGCGCGCTCCTCCCCCAGGCCGGTACGCAAGGACGCGCCGGCGGGCTGCAGCGTCAGTGTGGTGGGCAACGCAAATCCCGGCGCGCAGACCGACAGCACCTGGGTCGGCACCAGCGCGGCATGACCCGCGTGGGCATCGCGCATGTCGCCGGCACCGCGCGCCAGCCCGGCCAGCATCTCGCGCAAGGCACGGTGATCGGTGGGCATGACGGCGGCGAGATAGTCCCCGTCCCGGTATAGCCCGCTGCCTTGCCCGCACAGCGCCTGGGCGCTGCGGTTGCAATAGACGATGCGTCCGTCCTGCTCCACCAGGAAGGTAGCGCTGGGATGGCCGTCGATGATGCGCATCAGCGCCTGGCTCAGGTCGGCGGCGCCGTGCCGTTGCCAGCGGTTCTCCAGCGACAGCGCCATATGCGCCAGCAGCCCGCGGAACTCGGTCTTTTCCCTTGCGCTGAATCGCCGCTGGTCTTCGCGCCGGTACAGCTCAAGGAAATAGACCACGTCGGCCTCGCGGGCGACGACCCCGCACAGGCGGTGCAGGTATTGATGGGGCCGCAGCAGTGCATGGTAGAAGTCCGTCCTGACCAGGTCGCTGCTGCTGAGCATGTCGTCGCCGCCGATCACCTGCAGCGGCTGGTAGGCATTGCTGGAGAGAAACCAGGGATTGCGTGGCGAGTATTCCGCGAAGGTGCGGAAGAACGCCGCATCATCCGGCGCGCCGCACAGTACCGCTCCCTGTCCGCCAGCCAGGTGCCGCCGCGCCAGCACCGCCGTGCCCGCGGAGAACTGGTCGCGCAGCAGCGCGATGACGCCGCGCAACCCTTCGTCGTCGCGCGCGGCGTGGATGCGGTAGACCAGCTCACCGTTCAGGGGGTCGGCGCTATCGGCATTCTTGGCGGTCAACCGCGCGTCCTCCATGACTTCGGGCACAGTGGATTCGGGCAGCGCTCGGGTAAATGCCGTCTGCCCCGCTCTCTTCAAAATGAGGATTGCCGGCCAGTGTTTCCGCTGGAACCTCAAAAGTCAAGACGCGCGCGTCTGCTGCCGCGCAGCATTCCGGCCGTGCGCTATCGCTGCGTCCGCCCTCCTCGCGCGCGTGGGATGCATGTCATTGCGCAGGGACCGGATTCAGTCAATAATCGAAGCGCTCGTTGCCAACCCTCCGTCTCGATTCGCATCCATTCGACCCCGATCGCATACGCTTCCCCGGACCCGCATCGCACCCGACGCCCCCACGCCATGCGCATCAAACGAGAATATCAATCCTGGGTCGCGAATGAAACGCTGGAGGATTACGCACTGCGCTACGCGGCGCGCTCGTACCGGCGGTGGTCCCCGTTCACGCTGGCCAACACAGCCATCGGCGGTGTGTCCTTCCTGGCGCTCGAGGCAATAGGCGCCAGCATCACGCTTAGCTTCGGCTTCCAGAACGCGTTTCCGGCCATCCTGCTGGTCTGCCTGCTGATTTTCCTGATCGGCCTGCCCGTGGCCTACCACGCCAGCGTGGCCAATGTGGACATCGACCTGCTCACGCGCGGCGCGGGCTTCGGCTACGCCGGGTCCACCATCACCTCGCTGATCTACGCGTCCTTCACCTTTATCTTCTTCGCGCTGGAATCGGCCATCCTGGCCCAGGCACTGACCATCGCCACCGGGCTGAACCTGACCCTGGGCTACCTGGTCTGCTCGCTGGTGATCGTGCCGATGGTGTTCTTCGGCGTCACGCTGATCAACAAGCTGCAGATGTGGACGCAGCCGCTGTGGGTGCTGCTGCTGGTGCTGCCGTTCGTCTACATCCTGCGCCACGATCCTGGCGTGCTGGCGCAATGGGCCGCCTTCACCGGGCGCGACGGCGCCTCGCCCGCCTTCAACGTGCTGGCCTTCGGCGCCGCCACCGGCGTGCTGTTCTCGCTGATGGGACAGATCGGCGAGCAGGTGGACTACCTGCGATTCCTGCCTGAGCGCACCGCGCAGAACCGGTGGAGCTGGTGGAGCGCGCTGCTGCTGGCGGGACCCGGCTGGATCCTGATCGGCGGGCTCAAGGTGCTGGCGGGCAGCCTGCTGGCGGTACTGGCGGTGCAGGCCGGCCTGGCCACCGGCAAGGCCATGGAACCCATGCACATGTACGTGTGGGCGTACGGGCAGGTCTTCGACCAGCCCGAGGTGGTGATGGCGGTGGCGCTGCTGTTCGTGGTGGTCTCGCAGATCAAGATCAACGTGACCAATGCCTACGCGGGCTCGCTGGCCTGGTCCAATGTGTTCGTGCGGCTGGCGCACTACCATCCGGGCCGCGTGGTATGGCTGGTGTTCAACGTACTGATCGCGCTGCTGCTGACACTGCTGGGCATCTTCAGCACGCTGGAGGCCGTGCTCAGCGTTTATTCCAACCTGGTGATCGCCTGGCTCGGCGCGCTGGCGGCCGACCTCGTCGTGCTCAAGCCCCTGGGCATCAGCCCGCGCCACATCGAATTCCGGCGAGCCTACCTGTACGCATTCAATCCGGTGGGCTGCGGCGCCATGCTGATCGCCTCGATGGCAGGCATCGGCGCTTACTCCGGCCTGCTCGGCCCCCTGGCGCAAGCCTATTCGGCCTTTATCGCGATGGGCGCCTCGTTCGCCAGCGCCATCCTGATCGCCTATGCGACCCGCGGCCGCTACTATATCGCGCGCCAGGAACCGCAGATCCGCGCCGCCAGCACCGACGAGCCGCTGCGCTGCTGCATCTGCGAGCGCGACTATGAAGCGCCGGACATGGCGCACTGCCCCTTCTACGAAGGGCCGATCTGCTCGCTGTGCTGCGGCCTGGACAACCATTGCCACGATGCCTGCAAGGCGCCCGGCGCCGCCGCGCAGACGCAGGCATTGCCGCGCGAGAGCAGCTTCCTGCGGATACTGCCTCCGCATTTCCTGCGCCGCCTGGTGCGTTTCCTCGGCCTGTTCGTGATCGCGTCGGCGGCCATGGGCGCGGTGTTCCTGCTGGCCTACCGGCTCCTCGGCGAGGGCGCCCCGCCGTCCGCGGGCGGGCTTGGGGACCTGCTGCTGCGCGTGTACTCGGCCACCCTGCCCCTGCTCGCATTCGGCGCGTGGTGGATCGTGCTGTCGCACGAAAGCCGCGAGCTGGCGCAGGCCGAACTGATGGAATCGCTGCGGCATCTCGAATCCGCGCGCAAGGACCTGGTGGAAGCCGGGAAGATGGCGTCGCTGGGCGGACTGGTGGCGGGGGTCGCACACGAGATCAATACGCCGGTGGGGATTACCGTCAGCGCCGCGTCCTACCTGCAGGACCGCACCAGCGCCACGCAGGCGCTGGTGGCTGGCGGCGGGCTGACGCCGGCGGAGCTGGAGCGCTACCTGTCGGACGCCGCGCAATCCGCCCGGCTGCTGTTGTCCAACGCCAACCGCGCGGCGGAGCTGGTACAGAGCTTCAAGCAGATGGCGGTCGACCAGACCAGCGAGAAGCGGCGCAGCTTCGATCTCGGCGACTACATCCGCGAAACCGTGGTCAGCCTCGACCCCAGGCTGCGCGACACGCACGTGGCGTTGCAGATCGACTGTCCGGCGGGCATCGCCATGACCGGCTACCCTGGCGCGATCGCCCAGATCCTCACCAACCTGATCATGAACTCGCTGGTGCACGCCTTCGGCGGCGGCGACACAGGCCCAGTCCGCGGCGCCATCCGCATCGCCGCGCGCCACGCGCCCGGCGACGAGGTGGTGATCCGCTACGCCGACAACGGCTGCGGCATACCGGACGCGCTGCACGAGAAGATCTTCGAACCCTTTTTCACTTCGCGCCGCGGCAAGGGCGGCAGCGGGCTGGGCCTGCACCTGGTCTACAACCTGGTTACGCAGCGCCTGGGCGGCACCATCGCGGTGGGCAACGGCGTCAGCCAGGATGGCGGAGGCATTGTCTTCACCATCCGGATGCCGAGAGTCACGCCCGCCACGAAGGCCACCATTCCGATCGCGTCCGTAATGAGTCCGTCATGAACACCTCCTTGTCTGTGCCCCCGTGGCAGGTCCTGCTGGTCGACGACGATCCCGATGTGCACGAGATCACGCAACTGGTGCTGGCGGACCTGACGTTTTCCGGCCGCGGGATCCAGTTCCACAGCGCCTACTCCGGTGAAGAATGCAAGGCGTACCTGGCCGCGCATCCGGACACGGCGCTGGTGCTGCTCGACGTGGTGATGGAAACCGATGACGCCGGCCTGGAGACGGTGCGCTACATCCGCGAGCAACTGCGCAACGCCGACCTGCAGATCGTGCTGCGCACCGGACATCCTGGCATGGCGCCGGAGCGCGAGGTCATCACCGGGTACGAGATCAATGGCTACTTTCTCAAGACAGAACTGACAGCGCAGAAGCTGACGTCCGTCGTGATCGGCGGGCTGCGCACGTACCAGTATGTCAAGGCATTGCAGCAGGCCAATGCGCTGCAACCGGAGGGTGGGCTGCCCGCCGCCCGTCCGTTGCCGGACCTCGCAAGCGCTGCGCCATCCGGCGGCCCGGGCGTGGAAGACGCAGTTGAAGAGAGCTTGCGCGGCGGGCAGTACCGGCTGCAAGCGGTGTCCCAGTTCGACTTGAGTTCCGCCGCCATTGCTGCCATCGCACTACTGCCGGAGTGGCCGGTCGCGGACGGCTGGATGACGCATGCCGAGATCGCCTGCCGAATCCGCCGGCCCGGCCTGGTTACCGAAATCAACGCCGCGCTGCTGCGCCGCGCCTGCGAACTTGCGCAAGCCTGGCACACCGACCCGCAAGCCGCCGTATCCAGCCCGACCCGCGTCAGCGTTCCCATCCTGCTGCCGCAGGTGGCCGGCGCGGAGGAATCCGCGCTGCTGGCCTTGCCGGAACTGCTCAGGCAGTCCCTGCGCGAGACCGGCCAGCCCGGCAACCAGCTCGACCTGCAGCTACCCGGCATCCTGCTGGGCACGGCGACTGAAGCCGCCCGCCTCGCCTGCGCCCGGATCCAGGAGCAAGGCGCATCGGTCACGCTGGCCGACGTGGGCAACACGCCGATCTCCCTCGCGAACCTGCAGCGCCTGTTGCCCGACAGGCTGCAGATTCCGCTTGGCTACGTGCGCAACGTGGCAACCGACGCCAGGCGCGCCGCCATCGCGCGAGCCGTGATCGCACTGGCGCATACGCTCGGCATGCAGGTGCTGGCCAACGGGCTGGCCAGCACGGACGAGCTGCAGTTCTTCAAGTGGGAAGACTGCGACCACGGGCAGGGAGACATGCTCGGCACGGCGTGGGAGACGACGGAGTGGATGAAGGCGGCCGCGCGCAAGTAGGGATGGCACGGCGGGGTCTTGCCTGACATCTGGCCGCAGCTTCTGTTGAGGCGTTGCCGGCGCACTCACCAAAGCTCTATCTGCGACCAAAGCCACCTCAGTAATCGCATCTCTCTTTAGCCAGCGACTCCCTCGTGAAGCCGTGGCTCACGCGCAACTGATGCTCGACCGCAATCACCTGGTCCTGGCATGCAAACAACAAGTCGTCCTTGAACTTCTGCGTAGCGCCCTTGATGCGTTGAGCTTCATATGAAGTCTGCCTCGCGCGACAACGAAGAACCAACAGCGTCGCCTTGGGAGCCAGTTTAAGCTCCGCCTTGCCCAGAGGCTGGCATTCGACATAGGACTGGGCCATGCTGCCGTGGCTCGCTAGCAATGCCGAGGAAAGCAAAATTGAAGAAAAAATACGCGACATGAACGTGTAACACTTGGGGTGCCGGTCAAACATACCCGCCTTCGCAGGCTGCAAAATGCAATATGAGCTACTCGTTTCTGCTATCGCCCCCCGTGAAACGGCGCTTCCGCGTGACGACAACACCTTCCTTCGGCTCACTGCCGAAGCTCGTGCGCCCTTCGGGCCGAGCGCCTGAACCCATCTGGCGGACACCGGCCGGCACCTGAATGGTCGATATCGCGCTCTTGTAGACAATCTGCGTGCCGCCTGGCCCACTGAGCATCACTACATACTGGTCGAACGACTCGATTGAACCGGTCAGCTTGATTCCGTTTACCAAGTACACTTCGACACGCTTCCGCTCTTTGCGTGCTGTGTTCAAGAAATCGTTCTGCAGATTAGTGGGGATAGGCTGCATTTGAGGTGGCCCTCCGGCTGAACGCAGCACAGCGTCGCAAGCTGCCCTGCACTCCGTTAAGAACGCATATTTTCAGTCTGCTGACCTCAGTGCGGCATCGAGTTTGTCTACAATCTCGGCCGAATCCGCATCCTCTAGAATTTCATCCCGTAGCAGCGTTGCCTGCGCTGGCAGCCAGAGAGGTTCGCGTTCATGCCATCCGCGCTCCAGGCCGATTAGCAGCCCAATCGCTAGTTCTGCACCCAAGCCAGCCGCGTTGGGAGGAATTCCGAGGACTGTCAACGTCGCTCCTTTCGCATGAGAACTGGCCTGCCCGAGACGGCATTCCCGCAACTCAGAGAATCACTGGCCTGTCGCTCAACTCGTTCTTGCCGCTGGCCTGCGAGGGAAAATGCCTGCCCAGATGCTCGCTGATGGCCTGTATGCCGGCGATGACACCACATTGATATTCAGCACGTCGGAAGGCAGCTTCCATCTCTCGGCACACGGCATCCCACTTTCGGGACTCAACCTTCGCATGAATGCCACGGTCAGCAACAATCTCAACGCTGCGGTCTGCCAGCAGCAGGTAAATCAGGACGCCATTGTTATGTTCCGTATCCCAAACGCGCAGTTGAGAGAAGACTTCCACTGCACGCTCACGCGCCAAGACCCCCTTGAGTAGGCTCATGCCGCTCAGGGCGCCCTCGACAGCAAAAAAAAATCTGCCCGATATGCGTCGACTCGCTTGCTGCAATGGCATGCTCGATTGCGCGCAGGGTTTCCTGCGGGAAGGCTCGCCTGACCTGCCAGTGAGTCATCAGCAGATGCCTCACGATACGTTTGACGTCTGCCATCACCACTTTCCCGAAGCACCACCACCGCCAAAGCCGCCGCCTCCGCCGCCGAATCCCCCTCGGCCCGAGCCGCCACCATATCTTCCCGAGCGGCCGCCGATACCCAGCAAGCCCATGTGCGCGCCGCCCAGCAGCGTGAACAAAAGCGCGATTGCCGCCGCAACGATGCCCGCAAAGATAGCGCCGGAAAGCATCCACGCGACCACGCCAACGGCGCCGCCTGTCACGACTGCACCCGGGAACCTCCCCAGCATGGACCGCAATACCCCACCCAGAACCAAGGTGAGCACAAGAAGGATTGGCATCAGTTGCCGGACGGGGTCCCCCCTATCCCCTGCCGTCTCCTTCGGCGGTGGCAATGGCTCCCCGTCGATGACCCCAAGCATGCGGTCAATGCCTGCGGCCACACCGCCGTAAAAGTCTCGCTGCTTGAATCGAGGCACGATATCTTCACTGATGATGCGCTTGCTCGCGGCGTCAGTCAGGACTCCTTCGAGGCCATACCCCACCTCAATACGAAGCGTGCGGTCATCCTTGGCAATGATGAGCAGTGCGCCGTCATCCACGCGCGTGCGTCCCAGTTTCCATTGCTCGACCACGCGAAGCGAATATTGCTCGATGGTCTCCGGCTGGGTGGTGGGAACAATGAGAATCGCCACTTGTGTTCCCTTCTTCGCTTCGAAGGCCTGCAGCGTCTGGTCCAGAGAAGCCTGCTGCTCGCGCGTGAGCGTACCGGTCAGGTCCGTCACGCGCGCAGTCAATGACGGAACGGCAACCTCGGCAATGGCGCCGAGAGACACAACGGCTGTCAGCGCCAGAAGCAGGCCTCGTGCGGCCGAGAACAGGTTCACTTGGCACCCCCAGGGGCGCTCGCCGGCGTCGCACCGAATCCAACTTGCGGTGGCTTGGCGATGCCCTCTTCATCGGCGACACTGAAATTTGGCTTTACCTTATAGCTAAACACCATCGCCGTCAGATTCGAAGGAAACGCACGCACGGTCACGTTGTAGGCCTGTACAGCCTGAATATATCGATTTCGCGCAATGGAAATCCTGTTCTCAGTGCCTTCGAGCTGGGCCTGCAGGTCGCGGAATCCAGCATCCGCCTTCAGCTGAGGGTAGTTCTCTGACACGGCGAGAAGTCGGGACAGGGACCCGGAGAGTTGTTGCTGGGCAGCCTGGAATTGAGCAAAAGCCTGCGGGTCGTTGAGCAGCGCCGGCGTGGCCTGGATGGAACCCACTCTGGCACGGGCTTCAGTCACCTGCGTCAGGACCTCCCGTTCATGGCTGGCATAGCCTTTGACGGTATTCACCAGATTTGGCACCAGGTCGGCGCGACGTTGGTACTGGTTCACCACTTCGGACCAGCCTGCCTTGACCTGCTCGTCCTGCAATTGGATGGTGTTATAGCCACATCCCGAAAGGCTAACTGCGAGCAATACAACAAGCATCGACCATATTCTGCGCACGAGACACCTCCGTCCTTTGGCGACCGTCTTGGCAAAGTCGCATGAGCACAATAGTCCACTAAAGCGTCGCCTTAGGAGCTCGCGCCGCCGCAAACCGGGTTTCCACATTCATCCTAGGCTGCGTGGATGACAGGTATCTTGATTTCGCTCAACAACGGGGTACGCGCACACACGTAGGGTTTCCAAGACGACGTGCCAATTTCAGTCAGGTCCGCCGAACCACATGCTTGGGCGCCTCGGGGCGAGGCACATAGAATGACTACAGGATGACCGCGCGAAGGAGGTTTGACATGCTGACCTCGGAGAATATTGCGCTCTCCGTCTCGAACGCCGCGTCGCAGTGGGACGCGCGCACTGAGATGTGCGAGCACAAAGGTATTGGTCATCCGGACAGCATTTGCGACGGGGCGGTCGAGGCTGGTGCCCGCGCCCTATGCCGGGCTTACCTCGAAACCTACGGGTCAATCCAGCATTTCAATCTCGACAAGGCGCTGATGATTGGTGGCATGAGCGCACCGAGATTTGGCGGCGGCGAACTGCTGCGCCCAATGCGATTGATAGTCTCCGGCCCGGTTACCGAACTTCGGTCGACCACGGCTGAAGCAGTCGTTGAGCAGGCCATTCGCGAGTACCTGACAGCGAGCTTAGGCGAGATTGGAAATCAGGTTCGCATCGAGCTCATTCTGCGCCCTTCGGCTCCGAACCTCCGCCGGGTGACTGGCTCCTCAGTCCCACTGGCCAATGACACGTCCTTTGGTGTCGGCTATGCACCATATTCCAGCCTCGAAAGCTCGGTGCTGTCTGTCGCGCGCCTCCTCGGCTCACGTGGATTCAGGGACGCTTTCAAGGTGGCAGGCCACGACTACAAGGTCATGGGTAGTCGACTGGATGCGCATCACCGCCTCACCGTTGCTCTCGCGTTTGTCGACCAATATGTGCACCGCGTCGAGGAATACTTCGCGCTGAAG
>Ga0255338_1001173_pt1 | contig 53789 bp, 48 predicted proteins | sample MeOH1_35cm_T4_19_FD_203715 | JGI IMG/M metagenome (GOLD analysis project Ga0255338, IMG submission 203715) | Sandy soil microbial communities from University of British Columbia, Vancouver, Canada - MeOH1_35cm_T4_195 | ecosystem: Engineered > Artificial ecosystem > Sand microcosm > Unclassified ... | reverse complement strand
AGATGCTGGAAAAGGGCATCGCCTACCGCAAGACCCAGGTCGTCAACTGGGACCCGGTGGACCGGACGGTGCTGGCCAACGAGCAGGTGATCGACGGCAAGGGCTGGCGCACCGGCGCGCTGGTGGAAAAGCGCGAGATCCCGGGCTACTACCTGAAGATCACCGACTACGCGCAGGAACTGCTGGACTACGTGCAGAAGGACCTGGAGGGCTGGCCCGAGCGCGTGAAGCTGATGCAGGAGAACTGGATCGGCCGCAGCGAGGGCGTGCGCTTCGCCTTCCCGCACGGCATCCGCGGCGCCGACGGCCAGTTGATCAACGACGGCCGCATGTACGTGTTCACCACGCGCGCCGACACGATCATGGGCGTGACCTTCTGCGCCGTCGCGCCCGAGCATCCGCTGGCCACCCACGCCGCGAAGACCAACCCGAAGCTCGCCCAGTTCATCGAGGAGTGCAAGAAGGGCGGCACCACCGAAGCCGAACTGGCCCTGAGGGAGAAGGAGGGCATGCCCACCGGGCTGCAGGTCACGCATCCGCTCACGGGCGAGCCGGTGGACCTGTGGGTGGGCAACTACGTGCTCATGGGCTATGGCGACGGCGCCGTGATGGGCGTGCCGGGCCACGACGAGCGCGACTTCGCCTTCGCGCTGAAGTACGGCCTGCCCATCATCCAGGTGATCCACGTCGACGGCCAGACCTACGACTACAAGAAGTGGCACGACTGGTATGCCGACAAGGACAACGGCGTCACCATCAACTCCGACACCTTCAGCGGCTTCAATCACCAGGACGCCGTGAACGCGGTCGCGCACCACCTGCAGCAAAAGGGCCTGGGCGAGAAGAAGACCACCTGGCGCCTGCGCGACTGGGGCATCAGCCGCCAGCGCTACTGGGGCACGCCGATCCCGATCATCCACTGCGCGGAGCACGGCGCGGTGCCGGTGCCCGAGCAGGACCTGCCCGTGGTGCTGCCGCAGGACTGCGTTCCGGACGGCAGCGGCAACCCGCTGAACAAGCGCGAGGACTTCCTCGCCTGCAGCTGCCCCGTGTGCGGCAAGCCGGCGCGGCGCGAGACCGACACGATGGACACCTTCGTCGATTCGTCGTGGTACTTCATGCGCTACTGCGACCCGAAGGACGCCGCGCACATGGTCGCCGAGGGCACGCAGTACTGGATGCCGATGGACCAGTACATCGGCGGCATCGAGCACGCCATCCTGCACCTGCTGTACGCGCGCTTCTGGACCAAGGTGATGCGCGACGTCGGGCTGGTGAAGATCGCCGAGCCCTTCACGCGCCTGCTGACGCAGGGCATGGTGCTCAACGAGGCCTTCTCGCGCACCGCCACCGGCAAGCAGTACTTCTGGGCCCATGACCTGGACGTCGTGCGCGACGAGCACGCGCACGTGGTCTCCGCCACCGCCAAGGCCGACGGCCAGCCCGTCACCTACGAGGGCTGGACCACCATGTCCAAGTCCAAGAACAACGGCGTCGACCCGCAGGACCTGATCGAGAAGTACGGCGCCGACACGGCGCGCCTGTACACGATGTTCACGGCGCCGCCGGAGGCGACGCTGGAGTGGAACGACGCCGCGCTGGAGGGCAGCTACCGCTTCCTGCGCCGGGTGTGGAACTTCGGGCTGAAGCTGGCGCAGGCAGGCGCGGGCGCGGCCGGCGCGCCGTCGAAGGCCGCGCAGGCGCTGCGGCGCGAGGTCCACGTGGTGCTGCGCCAGGTCGACTACGACTACCAGCGCATGCAGTACAACACGGTGGTCTCCGGCGCGATGAAGATGCTCAATGCGCTGGAGGATTTCAACGCGCATGGCGAGCCGGGCGCCGACGCCGCGCTGCGCGAGGGCTTCGGCATCCTGCTGCGCGTGCTGTACCCGGTCACGCCGCACGTCACGCACACGCTTTGGAAGGAACTGGGCTACGCGAGCGCGCAGGGCGAGTTGCTCGATGCGCCCTGGCCGCAGGTGGACGAAGGCGCGCTCAAGCAGGACGAGGTCGAACTGGTGCTGCAGGTGAACGGCAAGATGCGCGGCGCGATCCTGGTGCCGGCCGGCGCCGACAAGGCGGAGATCGAGAAGATCGCGCTGGCGAGCGAGGCGTTCCAGAAGTTCTCGGGCGGGGCGGCGGCCAAGAAGGTGGTCGTGGTGCCCGGCCGCCTGGTGAACGTGGTTGTATAGACACATGGCCCCCACGCTTGTCACTTCGTGTACTGCGCAGGCCTTGCAGGCCGCGGCGCTGCCAGAGGCAGCGCCTCTTCGGACTGTCCAGGCCTGCGCAGGCAGGCCTGGAGCCGCAGTTCTCAGCCCCTCAGGGGCTGCCGAACCCAGGGGCGGCCCGTCGGTTCGGCGTCGCCTGCTGTTCTCCGCGGCCGGCGCTGCGCTGCTGGGCGGCTGCGGCTTCCAGCTGCGCCAGGCGCCCGACTTCGTGTTCGATTCGATCGCCGTCAACGCGCCGCCCACTTCGCCGATCGGCAACGAGCTGCGCCGCAGCCTGGCCGCCGACGGCCGCCTGCGCGTGCTGCCGGCGGGCGCCGATGCCGCGCAGGCCCGCGTGGTGCTGGACCTGCCGACCGAGCTGCGCGAGAAGGTGGTGGTGGGCCTCAATGCCAGCGGCCAGGTGCGCGAGTTCCAGCTGCGCACGCGCATCCACTTCCGCCTGCGCACCGGCCAGGGCAAGGAGCTGATCCCCGATACCGAGCTGCTGCAGCAGCGCGACATCAGCTTCAACGAAGCGGCGGTGCTGGCCAAGGAGGCCGAAGAGGCGCTCCTGTACCGCGACATGCAGACCGACCTGGTGCAACAGCTCATGCGCCGGCTGGCGGCCGTCCGCACCCTGTAAGACACAGCCGGACAGGGGTCGCCGGCCGGCCGGCAGCGGGCCCTTGGTCCCTCCTACAGCTTCGTCGGCCGCGTCGTGCGATCCTTGGGTCTGCTGCCGTGCCGGCGCCCTTGCGCGCGCCGTGCCGCGGCCCCATCTTCGAACGACGTCGTCGGGAGCTGTCGCATGGATGCCACCGCAAGCCCTGCCTCGCAGGCCTATATCCAGCAGGAGGCGCGCTATGGCGCGCGCAACTACGCGCCGGTGCCGGTGGTGGTGGACCGCGCGAAGGATTGCCTGGTCTGGGACGTGGAAGGCAAGGAGTACATCGACATGATGAGCGCGTACTCCTCGGTGAGCCACGGCCACCTGCATCCGCGCATCGTCGCCGCCGCCCACCGGCAGCTGGAGAAGGTGGCGGTGATGTCCCGCGCCTACTACGGCACCACGCTGGGGCCGCTGCTGGAGAAGCTGAGCGAGCTCACCGGCTTCGAGCGCGCGCTGCCGATGAACACCGGCGCCGAGGCGGTGGAGACGGCGATCAAGTGCGCGCGCCGCTGGGGCCATCGCGTCAAGGGCATCCCGGACGGCCAGCAGCGCATCCTGGTGGCGCGCGGCAACTTCCACGGCCGCACCAGCACCATCATCGGCTTCTCCAGCGAGCCGGAGTACCGCGCCGGCTTCGGGCCTTTCGACGGCGGCTTCCAGCACTTCGATTACGGCGACATGGACAGCGTGAAGCGGGCCGCGAGCGAGCACACCTGCGCCGTGCTGATCGAGCCGATCCAGGGTGAGGCCGGCATCGTCGTGCCGCCGCCCGGCTTCTTCGCGCAGCTGCGCGCCTGGTGCACCGAGCACGACATCCTGCTGATCGACGACGAGGTGCAGGCCGGCCTGGGGCGTACCGGCAAGTGGTTCGCCTTCGAGCACGAGGGCATCCGGCCCGATGCGCTGATCCTCGGCAAGGCGCTGGGCGCGGGTCTGCTGCCGGTGAGCGCCTTCTGTGCCGACGAGCGCGTGATGCGGGTCTTCGTGCCGAACAGCCACGGCTCCACCTTCGGCGGCAACGCGCTGGCCGCGGCCGTGGCGCTGGAGGGCTTGCGGGTGCTGCAGGAGGAAGGGCTGGTGGAGCACTGCGCCGAGAAGGGCGACTACCTGTTCAGGCGGCTGCGCGAGGTGCAGGCCGAAGTGCAGCCGCTGATCCGCGACGTGCGCGGCCGCGGTCTCTGGATCGGCGTCGACGTGGAACCTTCCTGCGCCACCGCGCGCGAGCTGGTGGAGCGGCTGGCGGCCGGCGGCGTGCTGTCCAAGGAGACGCACGACACGGTGATCCGCTTCGCCCCGCCGCTGACGATCAGCTTCGAGCTGATGGACCGGGCGGTGGACATCTTCCATCGGGTGGCGCTGGAGAAGTACCGCGAGCTCGGGCTGGGCCGGCGGGGGGTGTCCTCGAATGGCGTCAAGGCGGTGGTGTAGGCCGTCGAACAGCCAACTGCCGGACGCAGAGGACGCAAAGGGTACGCAAAGGACGCAAAAGAACATCCATTCAAAGTATTGGTACCTTTTGCGTCCTTTGCGTACCCTTTGCGCTCTCTGCGTCCGGAAATTTGACTTCCTCGGCCGCTAAACTCGCCGAATGCAACTCGCCGCCGCGCAACTGACGCAGCACCTCCAGCGCGGACTGCGCCCCCTCTACACCCTGCACGGCGACGAGCCGCTGCTGGTGCAGGAGGCCGCCGATGCGATCCGCGCCGCCGCGCGGGCGCAGGGCTACACCGAACGCACGGTGCACACCGTCGCCGGCGCGCACTTCGACTGGAGCGCCGTGCTCGCCGCGGGCGGCTCGCTGAGCCTGTTCGCCGACAAGCAGATCGTGGAAATCCGCATCCCCTCCGGCAAGCCGGGCAAGGACGGCGGCGCGGCGCTGCAGCAGATCGCGCAGCAGGCCGCCGGCAACGACAGCACGCTCACGCTGGTGCTGCTGCCGCGGCTGGACTTCCAGACGAAGAAGTCGGCCTGGTTCGCCGCCCTCGAAGCCAACGGCGTCGCGCTGGAGCTGCAGCCGGTCGAACGCGGCGCGCTGCCGCAGTGGATCGCCCAGCGGCTCGCGCAGCAGGGCCAGCGGGTGTGCAGCGGCGAGGAGGGCCAGCGCACCCTGCAGTTCTTCGCCGACCGCGTCGAAGGCAACCTGCTGGCCGCGCACCAGGAGATCCAGAAGCTGGCGCTGCTGCATCCGGCCGGCGAGCTGCGCTTCGAGCAGGTGGAGGCGGCGGTGCTGAACGTCGCGCGCTACGACGCGTTCAAGCTGTCGGAGGCGGTGCTGGCCGGCCACGCGGCGCGGGTGCAGCGCATGCTGGAAGGCCTGCAGGCCGAGGGCGAGGCCGAGGTGCTGGTGCACTACACGCTGGCCGAGGACATCCGGGCGCTCAAGCGCGTGAAGGACGCGATGGCCGCCGGCCGGCCGCTGCCGATGGCGCTGCGCGAGCAGCGGGTGTGGGGCGTGAAGGAAAGGCTGTTCGAGCGGGTGCTGCCGCGCCTGACCGGCACCATCCTGGACAAGCTGCTGCACTCGGCCCACGTCGTCGACGGGATCGTCAAGGGCCTGAAGGAGCCGGGCTGGCCGAACAACGGCTGGCAGGCGCTGCATCGGCTGGCGATGGAGCTGTGCCTGGCGGTGGCGCCCTCCGCCTCCGCGGCCGGGCGAGCCGGGGGCATGCGAGCGGGCTGAGCCCTCAGGCGTTCAGCTCGCCGGCGCGCACCAGGGCCGCCCGCGAGTCCCGCAGCGACTGAGCCAGCTCACGCTGCAAGCCTTGCACCTCGCCGCCGCGCACGCAGGCGTCCTCCAGGGCCCCGGCCAGCGCGCTCAGGCGCGCCAGCCCGATCTGGCCGGCCGAGCCCTTCAGGCGATGCGCCGCGGCGGCCAGCGGCGTCCCGTCGATGCCGCCCGCGAGGATCTCGCCGACGGTACGTTCGACGGCCTCCATGCCGCTGTGCATCAGCGTGCGGAACTCCAGGTCGCTGGCGATGCACCGCAGCGCGGCGAGCTGGCCTTCTTCCAGCAGCGGGGCCTCGCCGCGCCGCGGGCCGTCCGAAGTCCGGAGCGGCGCGAGCCGCGGCGCGCCGAGGGCGGGCGCTGCATGCCGCGCGATGGCGGCATCCAGCAGGTCCCACTCGATGGGCTTCATCAGGCATTCGTCCATGCCCGCTTCGAGGTAACGCGCCTGCTCCTGGCTCATGACATTGGCCGTGAGGCCGATGATCGGGATCCGTGCGGCCATCCCCGGCAGCGCACGGATGCGGCGCGTGGCCTCGACGCCGTCCATGACCGGCATCTGCACGTCCATCAGCACCAGGTCGAAGGCCTCCTGCTGCACCAGCGCAAGCGCCGCGGCGCCGTCCGGCGCGAACGCCACCTGATGCCTGCGCGCGCCCAGCGCCAGCTGCAGGATGTCGCGATTGACCGGCACGTCCTCGGCGACGAGGATGCGCTGCGGCGGCGCCGCCTGCGCCGCGGCGGTGCCGCAGGCCGGGTGAGGGCCCGGGCTGCCCGGCTCGAAGGGGACGGCGAGGGTGAAGACACTGCCCGCGCCGGGGGTGCTGGCCACCTCGATCCGGCCGCCCATGGCCTCGGCCAGCCGGCGGCTGATCGCCAGGCCCAGGCCGCTGCCGCCGTACTCGCGCACCGTGCTGCGGTCGGCCTGCGTGAACGGGGAGAACAGCTGCTCCAGCTTCTCGGGCGCGATCCCGATCCCGGTGTCGCGCACCTCGAACCGGTAGTGCGCCAGCCCGCCGGCATCGGCGTCCCCCGCCACTTCGACGCTGACGCTGCCCTGCGCGGTGAACTTCACGGCGTTGCCGGCCAGGTTCAGCAGGATCTGCCGCACGCGCGTGGGGTCGCCGCGCACGACCCGGGGCGCCCCGGGCGCCAGGCGCAGCTCGAAGGCAAGGCCCTTCTCCTGCGCCATCGGGTGGATCAGCGAGCGCACCTGCTCGACCACCTCGGCGACCTGGAAGTCCACGGTCTCCAGCGCCAGCTTGCCCGTCTCGATGCGGGAGAAGTCGAGGATGTCGTTGATCACGCTGACCAGATGGCGGCCCGACGAGCGCATCGTATCCACGTAGCGGCGCTGTTCGGCGCTGAGCGGCTGGGCCGCCAGCAGGTCCGCCATGCCCAGCACGCCCGTCATGGGCGTGCGGATCTCGTGGCTCATGGCGGCCAGGAACTCGGCCCGTGCATCGCTCTTGCGGCGCAGTTCGCCCGACAGCATCTCCTGTTCCGCCAGCAGGACGGCGAAGGGCAGGCTGCACAACACCATGGCACCCAGGTACAGCTGCAGCGCCTGCACCCGCTCCGCCAGGCCGGCGCCCGGGCCGAGGACCAGCGACAGCGCGCCGACGTCGCGCGAGGCGAACCAGCCGCCGGCCAGCGCCAGCGCCGCGATCACGGTGGTCGCGCCCGGCAGGCGATAGCCCCAGGTGCTCAGGACCACCAGGGGGAACGACAGCAGCAGCAAGGGCGCGTAGAGCTCCTGCCGCAGCACGGCGACGCAGCTGGCGGCCAGCAGGGCGATGGCGGCAGCGGGCCAGCCCAGGCGCGTGCCCAGCACGCCGCGGCGCAGCGCCGGGTTCATCCAGCTCAGGAGCAGCGGCAGCAGGAACACGTAGGCGAGGCCCGAAGCGAGGTACCACGTCAGCCATTGCTGGCCCACGGCCAGGTCCGGGCGCGCCGGGAGCGCCGCCGCGACGGCGGCGGCCGTCAGCAGCGGCACGCCGCCCGCGGCCGCCGCCAGCCGCAGCAACTGCGCGCGGCCGTACCAGGGGCTGCCCAGGCCCTGGCGGCCGTGCAGGACCGCAGCCACGGCAAGCACCTCCAGGGCGTTGCACGCGCCCACCAGCCAGGGCTGAGCGGCGTGGGTGATCTCGCGGGCGGCACTGGCGGCCAGCCACAGCAGCGGCGCGAGCGCCGGCCACTGGCGTCGCGGCGCCAGCAGCAGCACGAACACGGCCACCGCATTGCCGCCGCGCATCGCGGGGTTGTCGCCGTACAGTGCGCCGGGAATGGCGTGGAACGCGAAGTAGATCGCCGCGAACGCGGTCCAGCACAGGAGGTCCTTGGGTTTCACGCGATGGGTCAAGCGCCCCGGCCGGCGGGGCACGAGGGTATGCCGAGCTGCGCAGCATACCCGCGACTGCGCAAGGGCACAGGGACGCAACCGGGCGGCGCGAGCAGGAGGGGAAAGGGTCGCTCGGGGATAATCGAGGGGATGAACGCCGTGAACATCGCCGAACACATGCACACGCTGGGCGCACAGGCCCGGCAGGCCTCCGCGCGCATGGCTTCGGCCTCGGCGGCGGAAAAGGGCAATGCGCTGCGCCTGCTGGCCGGCCTGCTGCGCGCCAACGTGCAGGCGCTCGCCACCGACAACGCCAGGGACATCGAACGCGCCACCGCCGCCGGCCTGGCGGCACCCATGGTGGACCGCCTCAAGCTCACCCCGAAGATCATCGAGACGCTGGCCGTCGGCTGCGAACAGCTCGCCGCCATGCCGGACATCATCGGCGAGGTGATCGGCATGAAGCAGCAGCCCAGCGGCATCCGCGTGGGCCAGATGCGCGTGCCGCTCGGCGTGTTCGGCATGATCTTCGAGAGCCGCCCCAACGTGACCATCGAGGCCGCCAGCCTGTCGATCAAGAGCGGCAACGCCTGCATCCTGCGCGGCGGCTCGGAAGCGATCGAATCGAACAAGGCGCTCGCCCGACTCGTGCAGCAGGCGCTGGCGCAAGCGGGTCTCCCGGCCGAAGCGGTGCAGCTGGTACAGACCACCGACCGCGAGGCCGTCGGCCGCCTGATCGCCATGCCGGAATACGTCGACGTGATCATCCCGCGCGGCGGCAAGAGCCTGATCGAGCGCATCAGCCGCGAGGCCAAGGTGCCCGTGATCAAGCACCTGGATGGCAACTGCCACACCTACGTCGACGACCCGTGCGACCTCGAACTGGCCGTCAAGGTGACCGACAACGCCAAGACCCAGAAGTACAGCCCCTGCAACGCCAGCGAGGGCCTGCTGGTCGCCCGCGGCGTCGCGCGGGACTTCCTGCCGAAGATCGGCGCCGTCTTCGCCGCCAAGGGCGTGGAGATGCGCTGCGACCCGGAGGCCCGCGCCATCCTGCAGCAGCTGCCCGGCGCCCGGGTGCAGGAGGCGAGCGAGCAGGACTGGTCGGAGGAATACCTGGCGCCCATCATCAGCGTCAAGGTGGTGGCCGGCGTGGACGAGGCCATCGCCCACATCAACCGCTACTCCTCGCACCACACCGACGCCATCCTCACGCGCGACCACGTGCACGCGCAGCGCTTCCTGCGCGAGGTGGATTCGGCCAGCGTGATGGTCAACGCCAGCACGCGCTTCGCCGACGGCTTCGAGTACGGGCTGGGGGCGGAGATCGGCATCAGCACCGACAAGTTCCACGCCCGCGGGCCGGTGGGCCTCGAAGGCCTCACGTCGCTGAAATGGATCGTGCTGGGCAACGGCGAAGTGCGCATCTGAGGCCGAGCACGCCTCTTGCAACCGGCCCGGTTGCCCCCAGCTCCTAGAATGCGCCGGGACACCTGGACACAAGTAGAACAAGCCGCATGGTCCCCCATCTCATCACGGCCCTCACCGGCCCGATCAACGAGCTCGAGCAGCGCATCCTCGAATCGATGCCGGCGGTGGAACGCTGGTTCCGCCTGGAGTGGATGGAGCACACGCCGCCCTTCTACTCCTCGGTGGACATCCGCAACGCCGGCTTCAAGCTGGCGCCGGTGGACACCAACCTCTATCCCGGCGGCTGGAACAACCTCACCCAGGAGATGCTGCCGCTGGCGGTGCAGGCCGCCATGGCCGCGGTGGAGAAGATCTGCCCCGAGGCCAAGAACCTCCTCATCATCCCGGAAAACGAGAAGCGCAACAGCTTCTACCTGAGCAACATCGCGCAGCTGCAGCGGATCTTCCGCATGGCCGGCCTCAACGTGCGGGTGGGCTCGATCGACCCCGCGATCAAGAAGCCCACCACGATCCAGCTGCCGCACGACGACCCGGTGACGCTGGAGCCGGTGGTGCGCAGCAAGCGGCGCCTGGGCCTGAAGAACTTCGATCCCTGCACCATCCTGCTGAACAACGACCTCACGGCCGGCGCGCCCGGCATCCTGGAGGACCTGCACGAGCAGTACCTGCTGCCGCCGCTGCACGCGGGCTGGTCGGTGCGGCGCAAGAGCCGCCACTTCCAGAGCTACGAGGACGTGGCCAAGCGCTTCGGCAAGATGCTGGGCATCGACCCGTGGCTGGTGAACCCGCTGTTCAACCGCTGCGGCGAGCTCGAGTTCGGCCGGCCCGAGGGCCTGGAGTGCCTGCGCACCAACGTCGATGCGCTGATGGCCAAGGTGCGCAAGAAGTACAAGGAATACGGCATCAACGAGAAGCCCTTCGTGATCGTCAAGGCCGACTACGGCAGCGAAGGCATGGGCATCATGACCGTGCGCGACGTGAAGGATCTCGAGCAGCTGCGCCAGCGGCCGAAGAACAAGCCCCCGGTGGTGAAGGGCGGCAAGCCGATCACCGACGTGATCATCCAGGAAGGCGTGCTCACGGCCGAGCGGATCAACGACGCGGTGGCCGAACCCGTGGTCTACATGATGGACCGCTACGTGGTGGGCGGCTTCTACCGCGTGCACGCCGACCGCGGCATCGACGAGAACCTCAACGCCCCGGGCTCCACCTTCGTCCCGCTGGCGTTCGCCGAGAGTACGCGCTTACCGCAACCGGGGCAGAAGCCGGGCGCCAGCGCGCCGAACCGCTTCTACATGTACGGCGTGATCGGCCGGCTGGCCATGCTCGCGGCCAGCTACGAGCTGGAGGCGACCGATCCCGACGCGGAAACCTATGACTGACTGAGCGCCGGCCGGGCCGGAGGGGAGTTGTTGCACGGCAACATGCGCCCATCCGCAAGGGGCACCGGGCACAATAGCGGTCCCCAAGTTCAAGACCCTGCCGGCCCCTCGTCCGGGACGGGGCTGTTCGTGCAGAACTCGAAATCCTCGCTTGCGGCGCTGACCCTGGGCGCCATCGGGATCGTCTATGGCGACATCGGCACCAGCGTCCTGTACGCGCTCAAGGTGCTGTTCAGCACCACGCACATACCGCTGACGCCGGCCAACGTGTACGGGGTCCTCTCGCTGGTGTTCTGGACCGTCACCCTGGTCGTGTCGCTGAAGTACGTCACGCTGATCCTGCGGGCCGACAACAACGGCGAGGGCGGCCTCATCGCCATGCTGGCCCTGGCCTCCAACGCGGTGAACGACAAGCCTCGCCTGCGCAGCCTGCTGCTGGCCGTCGGCATCTTCGGCACCGCGATCTTCTACGGCGACGGCGTGATCACGCCCGCGATCTCGGTGCTTTCCGCGGTGGAGGGGGTGACGCTGGTGTCGCCGGCATTCACGCCCTACATCGTGCCGACCGCACTCGTGATCATCTTCATCCTGTTCTGGATGCAGAAGAACGGCACCGGCGGCATCGGCCGCCTGTTCGGCCCGGTCTGCCTGCTCTGGTTCCTGGCCATCGCCGCACTGGGCATCCCGCACATCGTCGCGCACCCGGAAGTGCTCACGGCCGTCAGCCCGCATCACGCGCTGCGCTTCGTCGGCGAGCACCAGGGCACGGCCTTCGTGCTGCTCGGTGCGCTGGTGCTGACGGTGACGGGGACGGAGGCGCTCTACGCGGACATGGGCCACTTCGGCAAGAAGCCGATCCGGCTGGCGTGGTTCGGCCTCGTGATGCCCTCGCTGCTGATCAACTACTTCGGCCAGGGGGCCCTGCTGCTGCACAACCCCAAGGCGATCGAGAACCCCTTCTACCTGATGGCACCCGGCTTCCTGCTGGTGCCCCTGGTGGTGCTGGCGACCGCGGCCACCGTGATCGCCTCGCAGGCCCTGCTGTCCGCGGCCTTTTCGGTGACCAAGCAGGCCATCCAGCTCGGTTACCTGCCGCGCATGCTGATCCGGCACACCTCCGTGCGCGACACCGGCCAGGTGTACCTGCCGGTGGTGAACTGGAGCCTGTTCGCCACCATCGTGGTGGCCGTCGGCCTGTTTCGCAACTCGACCAACCTGGCGGCGGCCTACGGCATCGCGGTCACCACGGACATGCTGATCACCACGCTGCTGACCTTCTTCGTGATCCGCTACGCCTGGCGCCTGCCGCTGGCGCTGTGCCTGGCGGCGACCGGCTTTTTCTTCATGGTCGACGTGATGTTCTTCGCCTCCAACACGCTCAAGCTGCTGGCCGGCGGCTGGTTCCCGGTGGTGATCGGGCTGACGATGTTCACGGTGATGATGACCTGGAAGACCGGGCGCGCGATCCTCAACGACAAGCTGGCCGCCGATTCGCTGGATCTCAAGAGTTTCCTGGAGTCGGTGTTCGTGTCGCCGCCGACGCGGGTGAACGGCACGGCCGTCTTCATGGCGCCGCAGCCGGGCGTGGTGCCCAATGCGATGCTCCACAACCTCAAGCACAACAAGGTGCTGCACGAACACAACCTGTTCGTGACCATCCAGTACCACGAGGTGCCCTGGGTCGGGCTCGACCAGCGGGTGGCCATCGAGCCGCTCAGCCACGACTGCTGGCAGGTGATCCTGCACTACGGCTTCAAGAACGACGTCGACATCCCGCGCGCCCTCGAGCAGGTGCGTGGGCACGGCTGCGACCTGGAGCCGATGACCACCAGCTACTTCCTCTCGCGCGATGTCGTGGTGCCCAGCATCGGCGGCGGCATGGCGCCCTGGCGCGAGAAGCTGTTCGCGCAGATGCACCAGCACGCCGGGGCGGCGGCCGACTTCCTCAACCTGCCCAGCAACGCGGTGGTCGAACTGGGCTCCAAGATCGAGATCTGAGGCAGCGGCCGCTTTTGTGCCACAGTAGCGCGCAATGAACATCCTCTTCGTCGCGGACCCGCTGGAAGTCTTCCAGACCTACAAGGACACCACCTTCTCGATGATGCGCGAGGCGCAGCGGCGCGGCCACCGCATCGCCGCCTGCGAGCCGCGCCACCTCACCTGGCGCTCGGGCGAGCAGGTGCATGCCGAGGTGCGCCAGATCGCGCTCACCGGCGCCGAGGAGGAGTGGTTCCAGGTGGAGCACTCCGGCGTGCGCCCGCTGCAGGAATTCGACGCCGTCCTGATGCGCAAGGACCCGCCCTTCGACAGCGAGTACTTCTACGCCACCCACCTGCTGGAGCAGGCGCAGCGCGAGGGCGCCAAGGTGTTCAACCGGCCGGCCGCCCTGCGCGACCACCCCGAGAAGCTGGCGATCATGGAGTTCCCGCAGTTCGTGAGCCCGACGCTCGTCACGCGGTCGGCCGCCGAGGTGCGGCGCTTCCACGAGGAGCACGGCGAGATCATCCTCAAGCCCCTGGACGGCATGGGCGGCATGGGCATCTTCCGCGTCGGGCCCGACGGCCTGAACCTCGGCTCCATCATCGAGACGCTCAACCAGCACGGCGCCACCACCATCATGGTGCAGCGCTTCGTGCCGGAGATCTCGCAGGGCGACAAGCGGGTGCTGGTGATCGGCGGCCAGGCGGTGCCCTACTGCCTGGCGCGCATCCCGCAGGGCAGCGAGATCCGCGGCAACCTGGCCGCGGGCGGCAAGGGCGTGGCGCAAGCCATCACGGAGCGCGACCGCGAGATCGCGGAGACCATCGGCCCGCTGCTGCACGAGCGCGGCCTGCTGCTGATCGGCCTGGACGTGATCGGCGACTGCCTCACCGAGATCAACGTCACCAGCCCCACCTGCTTCCAGGAAATCACGCAGCAGACCGGCTTCGACGTGCCGGCGATGTTCGTCGATGCGCTGGAGGAGGCGGTGGACCGGGATCGGACGGTGGTGTAGGGCAAGGAATGCGGACTGCCGGACGCAGAGGACGCGAAGGGTACGCAGAGGACGCAAAAGAGACAAGAAAACTCTAGAAGGTATTCTTTTGCGCCTTCTGCGTACCCTTTGCGTCCTCTGCGTCCGGATGTTCGGTATTCAAACAGACTGCCCGTCCACGAACACCTTCAGCTCGCCGGGGGCGAACTGCGTCCACGCCTCGTTGTCCGTCAGCGGCGCGGTGACGATCACCGCGACCTTGTCGTCGCGCGTCGTGTGCTGCGCGAAGTCGATGCTCAGGTCCTCGTCGGCCAGGTGCGCGTGGGCGAAGGGATGGCCGCGCTCCACGTACCAGAGGTTGGTGGAGCAGTGGGCCCACAGCGCGTCGCCGTTGGACAGCAGGTAGTTGAAGCGGCCGTGCTTGGCGATGCCCGGCGTCAGCTCGCGCAGCGTCAGCGTCAGCTCCGCCACGCTCGGCACGCCGGCGTGCGACTTCGCCAGCTCCTGCAGCAGCCAGCAGAAGGCGCGCTCGCTGTCGGTGGAGCCCACCGGGCGGAAGCTCGCATGCAGCCGCGGATGGAAGCCCTGCAGGTCGCCGTTGTGGGCGAACACCCAGTAGCGGCCCCACAGTTCGCGCACGAAGGGGTGGCAGTTCTCCAGCGCCACCTTGCCTTGCGTGGCCTTGCGGATGTGCGCGATGACGTTGCGGCTCTTGATCGGGTAGCGGCGGATCAGCTCCGCCACGGGCGAATCGGCGGCCGGCTGGTGGTCGACGAAGTGGCGCAGCCCCCGGCCCTCGAAGAAGGCGATGCCCCAGCCGTCCACGTGCTCGTCGGTGCGGCCGCCGCGCTGGCGGAAGCCGGCGAAGCTGAAGGTCACGTCCGTGGGCGTGTTGCAGTTCATCCCCAGCAGCTGGCACATGGGGCGATTATTTGTCAACGGGCACGTGGCCGGGCGGATCGCGCAGCTGCCAGGCCGCGACGATGGCCAGGGCGCAGATCGCCGCCAGCAGCAGGAAGGATTCGTTGAAGGCCGCCAGCCGCGCCGGGCTGGTGCCGGCGCGGGTGAGCACGTCGCCGTGCGCGGCCAGCCGCCATTCCAGCACCAGGGCGCACAGGCTCACGCCCGCCGCGCCGCCCAGCATGCGCAGGAAGTTGATGGCGCTGGCGCCTTGCGGGATCAGCGCCTTGTCCAGCGGCCGCATGGCGCCGAGGTTGAGCGAGGGCAGGATGAAGCCCAGCCCGATGCGGCCCAGGGTGGCCCAGGCGATGAGCACCCACAGCCCGGTGTGCAGTCCGACGGTGGGCATCAGGGCGAAGGAGAGCGCCAGCAGCACCAGCCCGCCGCCCACCAGCACGCGGGTGGGCAGCCGGTTGGTGAGCCGGCCCGCCAGCCCGATGGTGAGGGCCAGCACGATGCCGGAGGGCAGCAGGATGGTGCCCACCAGCGAAGCCGGCATCTGCAGGGCCATCTGCATGTACACCGGCAGCAGGTAGGTCGACCCGAACAGCGCGGTGCCGTAGATGAAGGCCACCAGCGTGCCCATGGAGTAGGTGCGGTAGCCGAACAGGTCGAGGTTGATCAGCGCGTCGCGGCCGCTGCGGCGCGCGCGGTGCAGCCACACTATCATCGCCGCGAATGCGAGCAGCGCGCCGAGCAGCAGGCCGCCGGCCAGCCGCGGGTCGCCGCCGCGGATCTCCATCAGACCGTTGAGCAGGCACAGCGTGCCGACCGTGCCGAACGCGAGTCCGCGCCAGTCCAGCCGCGGCCCGCCGACGCCCATGCCGCCCGGCGCCGAGGTGGGCACGTAGCGGTAGGCGAGCCAGATCGAGACCAGGCAGAAGGGCACCACCATGAAGAAGATGGAGCGCCAGCCGAACAGGTCCACCAGCAGGCCGCCGATGCTGGGGCCGAGCGCCGGCGCGAGCACCACGCCCATGCCGAACAGGCCGCTCGCGCGCCCCTGCTCGCGCGGCTCGAAGGCGCGCAGCATGACGATCGCGGGGATCGGCTGCACCACGCCGGCGGCGAAGCCCTCGGCCACGCGCGCCGCCAGCACCACAGGGTAGAGCGTGGCCACGCCGCCCGCGATGCCGCCGGCCATCAGCAGCAGCATCGTGCCCACGTAGGTGCGGCGGTAGCCGAAGCGCGACAGCAGCCAGGGCGTGGTGAGCATGGAGACGGTCGTCGCCACCATGAAGCCGGAGGTGACCCACTGCGCGCGCTCCTGGCTGAGGGCGAAGTGGTGGCTCAGGTCGGGAATCGCGACGTTCACGACGGTGGACGACATGATCGAGGCCATCACGCCGATCATCAGCGAGATCATCAGCAACCAGCGGTAGCGCGGGCCGTGGCGCGCCCGCAGCGCGGCGGCGGATCCGGGGTCCGTCACGCGGCGGGGCGCCCGCGCGCACAGGCGGGGCAGATGCAGGCCCGGCGCCGCGCCTCGGGCGGCACGCGCGCGAGCAGCTCGGCGCCGAAGTCGACCTGGGTGCACCAGCAGGACGGCTGCTGCGCGCCCGTCTCGCGTTCGAGCTCCATCGCGCAGCGATTGGGCTGGCCGCACAAGGGGCACAGGCTGGGCACGACGGTCGAGGCATCCACGGTGCGCATCCTAGCGGGCTTCGCGTGCTTCAGGCGGACGCCGGCGCGACGGGCTCGGCAAGCCGGGCCAGCGCGCGCGGCAGCACGGCCTCGCTGTCCACGAGCCGCACCATGCGCTCCTTCACCAGCTTGTGCAGGCTGCGCCGTGTCATCGAGTGCGGCTGGCCGCCATGGCTGACGAACAGGAACAGCGTGCGGCGCTCGGAAGCCCACTTGAGGTGGGCGCGGCGCCACTGGTGGCGCGCATGCAGGTCCACCCAGCAGCCAGGGGCCAGCCGCAGCAGCAAGGCCTCGGTGTCCTCGTCGGAGAGGGCGGCGGCCGGCGCAGCCGCCGGCGCGGCGCGCGGCGCCAGCGCCTGCGGTTGCGTGCTCGCCGCGTCCTCGAAGCCGGCCGCATGCAGCTCCTGCTGCGCCATCCAGGGTTCGCCGGGCGCGCGCTCGGGCGGCGGCGGCGGCGGGGCGCTCGCCGGCGGCTCGGGCGGGGCGACGTCGCGGTGGCGCTGGCGCGCGCGCAGCTTCAGCACCGGGCGGTGCAGCTGTTCCAGCTGCAGGAAGAAGGTTTCGCTCTCGGCCGGCTGCTGCCCCAGCACCGCGAGGCCGGAGCGCAGCTTCATCAGCACGCGCGGGATCAGCTCGAAGGCGCGGGCCGGATCGTGCAGCGTGAACTCGCGCTTGACGCTCCACAGCAGGTCGCTCACCACGGCGACGTAGCCGCCCGGATCGATGCCGCGCCCGGGCTGCGCGAGGCGCGCGTGCGCCACCACCAGCGACCAGGTGCCCAGCATGAAGTCGCGCACGGCCGCGTCCACGCCTTCGAGGTCGGAGCGCTGGCCGAACTCGCCGGCGATGCGGTCGGCCTCGTGCTGGCGCCGCTCGGCGAACTGCACCGCGTCGAGCACCTTGCGCTGCGGCTCGTCGTCCAGCGCATCCTGCGCCGCCCAGGTCGCCTGCAGGTCGGTGAGGGCGGCGCGGAAGGGATCGGCGTTCTCCAGCGGCTCGATGTCGTTCAGGCGCTGGAAGCTGCGCGCCACCGGGCCGAAGAAGCCCTGGAAGTCGACGCTGAATTCGTCGTTGTAGCGGAAGCTGCGCTCGGCCACCTTCTCCAGCAGCAGGCGGCCGGGATGGTCGGCGTCGCTGAAGAAACGCGGCGCGACCATCGCCAGGCGCAGCAGCGAAGGCTCCAGACCCACGATCGCTTCGCGCACGGGCGCCAGCAGGCGCGGATCGTCGGCGACGCGGTTCACCAGCCGCCGCACGACCTCCAGGCCGTAGACCTGGCCGACCTCGCGGGCCTGCGTCTTCAGCCGCCCGTGCACCAGCGCGCGCTGGCGCGGGGCGGCGAAGCGGCCCCAGTCCTCGGGCAGCGGGCTGTCGACGTCCACGGCGCGGGCCAGGCGGTCCACCGGCGGCACGTGCAGGTGTTCGCGCACGGCCTGTTCGTCGTAGCTTCCCGTGTCGTCGGTATCCGCTTCCAGCGCGCGCAGCTCCGCGTCGACGTCGGCGTAGTAGCTCGGGGCGAGCGGCCGGTGCGCCTGCGCTTCGCCGCGCAGCAGGAACTGCTGCAGGCGCACGCCCTCGACGTCGCGCACCGGCAGGTCGGCGAAGCCGGAGAAGCCGGAGAAGCCGGAGAAGCCGGAGCCGCCGAAGGGGTCGAGCGGGGCGGCGCCGGTGCCGGCCGGGCCCAGGGGCGCGGCGGCCGAGCCGGGGCCCGAAGCGGCGCCGCGCGGCGGCGCCCCCATCCCGGATCCGTGATGCGAGGAGGGGCCGAGCGGGGCGGATTGCGAGGAGCCGCCCAGCGGGGCGGAGCGCGACGAGCTCCCCAGCGCAGCCGCTTGCGAGGAGCCGCCGAGCGGGGCAGAGTGCGACGAGCTCCCCAGCGGGGCCGCTTGCGAGGGGTCGCCGAGCGGCGCCGGCCGCGAATAGCCGCCGAGGGGCGCGGGGCGCGACATCCCGTCAAGCGGCGCCGGGCGCGACAGGCCGCCCAGCGGCGCGGGGCGCGACATGCCACCGAGTGGAGCGGGACGCGACATCCCCCCGAGCGGTGCCGGCCGCGAGCCCGGTCCCTCGGCCGCCGCGCGCAGCCGGTAGTTGGCCGCGCTCACGCGCTGCAGCGTGAGGAAGTGCGTCGCGCCCTTGTAGACCTGCTCCAGCTCCTGCGCCAGCGGCGCCGCCATGTGGCGCAGCCACAGGCCCGGCCAGGCCGGATCCGGCTGGCTCTCGGCCATCATGTCGCGCAGCGCCTGCGCATAGACGGCCGGCCGCAGCGGATTGCGTTCGGGCTGCACCACCGGCAGGCCCAGCGCGCTGCTCATGAGGGCATCGAGGTCCGCCAGCGGCCGCTCCAGCGTGGCCGTGAGCAGCTGCGCCAGCCGCGTCGTCTCGATGCTGCGCGAGATCTCGCGGTCGTCCACCAGCGAAAGCGACAGCCCGTCGTCGCGCGTGGCGGCCTGGCGCGGCCGGCCGCTGGCCTCGGCCTCGAAGGCCGTGCCCAGCAGCTGGGGGAAACGAAGGGTCCAGGGCCGGCGCTGCGCGATCAGCGCGCGCCAGGCATCCGCGATGCGCTGCCGCTGCTCGCCGGCGGCGCCGGCTTCCGCCTGCTGCAGCGCGGCGACCGCGTGGTCGACGCACTTCTCGATCAGGCGGGCGGCGGCGCCCACGGCCTCGCCCATGCTGCGCGAGACGGTTTGGTTGACAACGGACATGACGGCCCAACGGCTCCAGGACCGCTGCATTAGACCCGAGCCGGCCGAGAGCGGGCAAGCCGCATCCCGCCCGGCGCGGGCGCACGCGCGCCGGACGGTTGTGCTTGCGGGCCTGAGGGTGCCGGCCCGCGTGCAATCAGCGGGCGGCCGCCTTCGCCTTGCGCCGCCACGCGTGCAGCAGCGGCTCGGTATAGCCGCTCGGCTGCTCCTTGGCCTTGAACACCAGTTCGAGCGCCGCGCGGTAGGCGAAGGACGTGTCCCAGCGGCCCGCCATCGGCCGGTACTGCGGGTCGCCCGCGTTCTGCTGGTCCACCACCGCCGCCATGCGCCGGAAGGTGTCGTGCACCTGCTGCTCGGTCACGATGCCGTGCAGCAGCCAGTTGCAGATGTGCTGGCTGGAGATGCGCAGCGTGGCGCGGTCTTCCATCAGGCCGACGTTGTGGATGTCCGGCACCTTCGAGCAGCCGACACCCTGCTCGATCCAGCGCACCACGTAGCCCAGGATGCCCTGCGCATTGTTGTCCAGCTCCTGCTGGCGCTCCTCGGCGCTCCAGTTCGGGTTGGTCGCGACGGGCACCGTGAGCAGGTCCGTCATCAGCTGTTCGCGTTCGGCCTCGTAGTCGACCTTCATCATCTCCTGCTGCACCGCCGCCACGTCCACCATGTGGTAGTGCAGGGCGTGCAGCGTGGCGGCCGTCGGCGAGGGCACCCAGGCCGTGTTGGCGCCGGCGCGCGGATGCGCGATCTTCTGCTCCAGCATCGCCGCCATCAGGTCGGGCATGGCCCACATCCCCTTGCCGATCTGCGCGCGGCCGCCGAGGCGGCAGGTCAGCCCCACCAGCACGTTGTGGCGCTCGTAGGCGCGGATCCAGGCGGTGGACTTCATGTCGCCCTTGCGGATCATGGGGCCGGCATAGGTGCCGGTGTACATCTCGTCGCCGGTGCGATCGAGGAAGCCGGTGTTGATGAAGGCGATCCGCTCCGACGCCGCCGCGATGCAGGCGCGCAGGTTCAGGCTGGTGCGGCGTTCCTCGTCCATGATGCCCAGCTTCACCGTGTATTCGGGCAGCCCGAGCAGCTGCTCCACGTGGCCGAAGATGTCGCATGCGAAGGCCACTTCGGTCGGCCCGTGCATCTTCGGCTTGACGATGTAGACCGAGCCCGTGCGCGAGTTGCGCAGGCCGTCGCCCTGGCGCTTCTTGAGGTCCACCATCGAGATCGCGGTGGTGATCACCGCATCCATGATCCCCTCGTAGACCTCCTGCCCGCCGTTCCACAGGATCGCGGGGTTGGTCATGAGGTTGCCCACGTTGCGCACGAACAGCAGCGAGCGGCCGTGCAGGCGCACTTCGCCGTCGCCGGCGGGGCTGCGGTAGATGCGGTCGGCGTTCAGCCCGCGCGTGAAGCTGCGCCCGCCCTTGGAGACCTCCTCGGTCAGCGTGCCCTGCAGGATGTGCAGCCAGTTGCGGTAGCCGTGCACCTTGTCGGCCGCGTCCACGGCGGCGATCGAATCCTCCAGGTCCATGATGGTGGACAGGGCGGCCTCGACGATCACGTCGGCCACGCCGGCCGCATCGGTGCGGCCGATCGGGTGCTGGCGGTCGATCACGATGTCCAGGTGCAGCCGGTTGTTCTGCAGCAGCACGGAAGACGGCGCGCCCGGCTCGCCCTTGAAGCCCGCGAATTTCGCCGGCTCCTTCAGGCCCGAGGAGCGGCCGCCCTTCAACTGCACCGCCAGCTGCCCGTCGCGCACCTGGTAGGCCGTGGCGTCGGCATGCGAGCCGCTGGCCAGCGGCGCGGCCAGGTCCAGCACCTCGCGGGCGCGCGCGATCACCTTGGCGCCGCGCACCTCGTTGTAGCCGGGGCCCTTCTCGGCGCCGCCGCTTTCCGGGATCACGTCCGTGCCGTAGAAGGCGTCGTACAGCGAGCCCCAGCGGGCGTTGGCGGCGTTGAGCGCATAACGGGCGTTCAGGATCGGCACCACCAGCTGCGGGCCGGCCTGCAGCGCCAGTTCCGCGTCCACGTTCTCGGTGTGGGCGCGGGCGCCGCGCGCCGGCGTCGCCAGGTAGCCGATCTTCTCCAGGAAGCCGCGATAGGCCGCCATGTCCCGGATCGGGCCCGGGTGCGCCTTGTGCCAGCGGTCGATCTGGGCGTGCTGGCGGTCGCGTTCGTCCAGCAGCGCCTTGTTGCGCGGCGACAGGGACTGCACGATCGAATCGAAGCCGAGCCAGAACTGGGCCCGGTCGACGCCGATGGCGGGCAGCATCTCGTCGTCGATGAAGCGCAGCAGCTGGTTGTCCACCTGCAATCCGTGGATGGTCGTGCGTTCGGTCATGGCTTGTCTCCGGGGAAGTTGAAAATCTAGGAATCGAAGAAGGTCAGGACGTCGTCGAGCGAGGTGCCGGCGCGCGTGGGCTGGGTGCCCAGCTCCTCGAAGGGCAGGCCGTAGCGGTTCACCCAGAGCGTGCGGTAGCCGAACCAGGTCGCGGCGAGCGCGTCCCAGGCGTTGCAGCTGACGAAGAGGATCTGGCCGGCGGGCTTCTTCACCGCCTGCACCCCGAGGCGGTAGGCCTCCGGGTGCGTCTTGTACTTGCGCACGGCGTCGACGCTGATCACGTGGTCGAGCAGGCCCTCGAGGCCGGCGCTGCGCACCGCGATGCCCAGCATCTCGGGGTCTCCGTTGCTCAGGATGCCGGTGGGGATGCCGCGCGTGCGCAGCACCTGCAGCACCTCGCGGTTCTCGGGGAAGGCCGAGAGGTGGCGGTACTCGTTCATCAGCTGGTGCTCGCGCTCCGGCGTGAGCGCCAGTCCCAGGCGCTTGCAGGCGTAGCGCAGCCCCGCGCGGGTCAGCTCCCAGAAGGTCTGGTAGTGCGCGCCGTCGTTGCTGGCGCTGACCAGGCGCGTGTACTCGATCTGCTTGTCGCGCCACAGCACGGACAAGGCCTCGCCGCGCCCGGGGAACAGCTGCTCCGCCAGCAGCGCCACGCTGTAGACATCGAACAGCGTGCCGTAGGCATCGAAAAGCACCGCCTTGGGTTGATCCATGGCGGTACTTTATTACGTACGTCTTTGGCGAGCAATGACGTTAACGCAAGTAAATCTGTGACCTGAGTATACCTAATCCATCTCAGAGTCCGAATTCGAATTTTGCAATGCGGATTTCAGCGGGGAATCAGAGGCCGAACACCCGCTGCGCGTTGGCGCTGCGGATCGCCCGCATCTGGGCCTCCGGCAACGCCGCCGTGTTGCCGAACGAGCCCTTGGTGTCATGCACCCAGTGCGGCCAGTCGGTGCCGAACATCACGTGCTCGGCGCCGACGATCTCGATCAGGTACTTCAGCGGCCGCAGGTCGTAGGTGATGCTGTCGTAGTAGATGTGGCGCAGGTAGTCGGTGGGCTTGCGCTTCATCTGCCGGCGCGAGGGCAGTTCCACCTCGTCGCCCTTCTCGAACCGGCCCACGAGATACGGCAGGGTGCCGCCGCCGTGCGAGGCGATGATCTTCAGGTCGGGGTACTGGTCGAAGAAGCCCTCGAAGATCATGCGCGTGATCGCCAGCGTGGTGTCGAACATGAAGCCGACCGACCACGACAGGTCGAACTTGGTCATGTCCATGAAGTCGACGCCCGGCGGGTCGGTGGGGTGCACCAGCACCGGCAGCTTGCGCTGGTCGATCGCCTTCCAGACGGGCGCGAACATCGGATCGGTGAGGCTCTTGCCGGCCACGTTGGCCAGCACCATCACGCCCACCGCGCCATTGGCGCAGGCGCGCTCCAGTTCCTGAACCGCGCGCTGCGGGTACTCCCAAGGCAGCGAGGCGAACCAGCGGATGCGGTCCGGCCAGCGCGACTGCGCCTGCGCCACGTTGTCGTTGGCCTCGCGCGCGGCCAGCACGCTGATCTCCTCGCCGCCCCAGTACACGTTGGGGCAGGTGAGCGACACCACGGAGACGTCGATCCTGGCGGCGTCCATGTGCTCGATGCGCAGCTCCCAGTCGAAGTGGCCCTTCTGCGGGATCACCACCGGCGTGTTGCCGCGGAACACCTCGCGCTGGCCGTCGGGGCGGGTCTGCACGTTGTAGATGCCGCTCTTTTCCTGCAGCAGCTGCAGCCACTTGTGCGTGAACATGTGGGTGTGGACGTCGATCACCGTCATCGGAACTCCTGTGCGAAAGGGGAAAGCGGGCTCAGTGCGACAGCACCTGGCCCAGGAAGGTCTGCAGCCGCGCGCTGCGCGGGCGCTCGAAGAAATCGGCCGGGGCGGCGATCTCGATCACCTGGCCCTCGTCCATGAACACCACGCGGTCGGCCACGCGGCGCGCGAAGCCCATCTCGTGGGTGACGATCATCATGGTCATGCCCTCGCCGGCCAGGCTTTCCATGGTCTGCAGCACCTCGTTGACCATCTCGGGGTCGAGCGAGGCCGTCGGCTCGTCGAACAGCACCACCTGCGGCCGCGTGCACAGCGCGCGGGCGATCGCCACGCGCTGCTGCTGGCCGCCGGAGAGCTGCGCCGGGTAGCGCTGCGCCAGGTGCGCCAGACCCACCCGCTGCAGGTAGTGCATGGCGCGCTCGTTGGCTTCGCGGCGCGACACGCCGGCGCCCCACACCGGCCCGACGGTGCAGTTCTGCAGCGCCGTCATGTGCGGAAACAGGTTGAACTGCTGGAACACCATGCCCACCCGGCGGTTGATGGCCAGCCGCGCCGCGCGCGTGATCTCGTCGGCCTGCAGCACGATGCCGCACACCTCCAGCCGGCCCTGCTGGAACGGCTCCAGCAGGTTGACCGTGCGCACCAGCGTCGACTTGCCCGAGCCCGAGGGACCGCAGATCACGATGCGCTCGCCGGGCGTGACCTGCAGCTCGATGTCGCGCAGCGCGTGGTAAGTGCCGTACCACTTGTTGATGCCGGCCAGCCGCACCACGGGCGCGCCGGCGGAAAGGTCGGAAGGGACTGCGTTCATGGGGAGGCGGCGCCGCCGTGCACCGATTCGAGCCGGCGGCTGTAGCGCGAGAGGCCGTAGCAGATGGCAAGGTACACCAGGGCCAGGAACACCTGGCCCGAGGTGAGGATGTTGGACTCGCCGTTCCACTCGGGCGACTTGGCGCCGTTCTCGATCGCGCCGAGCAGGTCGTTGAGGCCGATCACCGACAGCAGCGTCGTCTCCTTGATCACGGCGATCAGGATGTTGACGAGCGCCGGCACCACGGCCCGCACGGCCTGCGGCAGCACGATCAGACGCAGCGCGGCGAAGTCGCCCAGGCCGACGCTGGTGGCCGCCTCGCGTTGGCCGGCGCCCACCGTCTGCAGCCCGCCGCGGAACACCTCGGCGGCCATGGCGGCGTTGAAGAGAGCGAAGGCGACCAGGGCGCGCGTGAACAGGTCGATGTTCCATCCCGGCGGCAGGAACATGGGCAGCAGCGTCGCGGCGATGAACAGCACCGCCAGCAGCGGCACGCTGCGCATGCCCTCGACGAAGCCGGCGCACAGCCAGCGCACCACCGGCAGCCGCGAGCCGCGTCCGAGCGCCAGCGCGAGCCCGAGCGGCAGGGCGGTGGCGAAGGTCACCAGCGTGCAGGCGAGCGTGAGCAGCAGCCCGCCCCATCGCGCAGGCGGCACGGGAGCGAGCGGCCCGCCGCCGGCCAGCAGCGCGAGCAGCAGCACCGGCAGCAGCACGAAGCCCCACAGCACCGGCGCCGGCGAGGCGGCGGCCGGCCGGCGCACCGCCCAGATCCAGAAGGCGGCGAACAGGGCGAAGCCGGCCCAGGGCCGCCACAGCTGCGCATCGGGATACGGGCCCACCACCCAGGTCTTCCAGCGCGCCAGCACGAAGGCCCAGCAGGCGCCTTCGCTGCCCGGGCAGGCCTCGCTGCTGGTGCCGCGCCAGTGCGCGTTCAGCACAGCCCATTGCAGGAATTGCCAGCCGGCCAGCAGCAGCACGGCGGCCAGCAGCAGGGAAAGCACGCCCAAGCCGCGGCTGGGGAACCACACCTGCCGCCAGCGCACGCGCGCCGGCAGCAGGCGCACCGGCGGCGGCCGCGGCGGCAGGGGCAGGGCGCGCAGGAATCCGCTCATGGTTTCAGCGCGCCTGGCGCCGCAGCAGGCGCCGGTTCGCGAGGTTCACGCCCAGCGCGATCAGCAGGTTGATGGCCGCATAGAGCGTCACCACCAGCGTCATCGCCTCCAGCGCCTGGCTGGTCTGGCTGAGGACGGTGCCGCCGACGATCTGCATGATGTCGGGGTAGCCGATCGCCGCCGCCAGCGAGGAGGCCTTGGCCAGCGCCTGGTACTGGCCGGCGGCGGGCGGCAGCGCGAGCCGCAGCGCCTGCGGCAGCACCACCAGCAGCGCGGCGCGGGTGCCGCTCAGGCCGACGGCCGCGGCCGCCTCGGACTGGCCGCGCGGCACCGACTGGATGCCGGCGCGGAAGATCTCGGCCAGGAAGGCGCTGTTGTAGATCGCCAGCCCCAGCGTCAGCGCCAGCAGCTCCGGCAGCAGTGCGAGGCCGCCGCTCACGTTGAAGCCCTCGGCCACCGGCCGCTCCAGCGCGAGGCCCGCATCGCCCCAGTGCAGGCGCGGCAGGAACAGGCCCCGGTTATTGAGCAGGATGTCGCCGAACTGCAGGCTGTCGGCCACCCCCGGCAGCAGCGCGATGGCGGAGAAGTACCAGAAGAAGATCTGCAGCAGCAGCGGGATGTTGCGGAACACCTCGACCCAGGCGGTGCAGGCGCCGCGCACCAGCGCCTGCGCGGCCAGCCGCCCGAAGGCGACCGGCACCGCGATCAGGGTTCCCAGCAGCGCCGCCAGCGCCACCACCAGCAGGGTGTTGAGCGCGGCGACCGCCACCGCCCGCAGGTAGGTGGAGCCGGGCCCGAAGGGGATGGGCGTCTGCGCGATCTCGAAGCCGGCCTGCACCTGCAGGAACTGGAAGCCGCTCGCGATGTGCAGCTGGCGCAGGTTGTGCAGGAAGTTCGCCAGCCCGGACCAGGCGAGCCAGGCCACCACGGCCAGCAGCAGCAACTGGCCCAGGGCGCCCGGCAGCCGTTCGCGCAGAACGGCGCGGGACATTCTCATCGCGGATCAGCGCACGGGCACGGACATCATCAGCCCGCCGTTGGCCACCAGCGCGTTGCGGCCGCGGTCCAGGCGCAGCGGGGTCTTGGGGCCGACGTTGCGGTCCCAGATCTCGGCGTAGTTGCCCACTGCCTTGATCGCCTTGTAGGCGTAGTCGTTGCCCACGCCCAGCTTGCTGCCGAAGTCGCCGGTCACGCCCAGCAGGCGCTGCACGTCGGGGCTGTCCGACTTGAGCATGGCGTCCACGTTGCCCTGCTTGATGCCCAGTTCCTCGGCGGCCACCAGCGCGTTGAGCGTGAAGCGCACCAGCGCCTCCCAGCGCGGCTGGCCCTGCGCCACGATGGGGCCGATCGGCTCGTTGGAGACGGTCTCGGCCAGCACCTTGAAGTCGTCGCGGTTCGGCAGCTTGGCCAGGCGCGCGGCCAGGCCCGAGCGGTCGTTGATCGCGGCGTCGCAGCGCTTGGCCACGAAGGCGTCCCAGGCCTGCTCCTGCGAGGCGAAGGTGACGATCTTGTATTTCAGCTTGCGGGCGCGGAAGTAGTCGGCCACGATCAGCTCGGAGGTGCTGCCCTGGGCCGTGCAGATGGTGGCGTTGTTCAGGTCGGCGATCTTGCTGGCGCGCGACTTGGTGGTGACGGCGAAGCCCTGGCCGTCGAAGAACATCACCTTCGGGAACTTCAGGCCGCCGACATCGCGGCTCTGGGTCCAGGTGAAGCGGTGCGTCAGCACGTCCACCGCGCCGGAGGGCAGGCCCGCGAAGGCGGTCTTCAGGTCCATCGGCTGCAGCTCGATCTTGCTGGCGTCGCCCACGGTGGCCGCGGCGATGGCACGGCACAGGTCGATGTCGAAGCCGCTGCGCTTGCCGCTGTTGTCCTCCGCCGAGAAGCCGGGGGCGGCCAGCGTCACGCCGCACTTCAGGGCGCCGCGGGCCTTGACGTCGTCCAGCACGTCGGCGTGGGCGGAATGGGCCAGCGCCGCGAGGGCGATCAGGGCCCAGCTGGCCTGGGCCGCGATGGGGCGGAAGGGGATGCGCATGTCTTGTCTCCGTAACGTCACTCTTCTGGCCGGGCAGTGTAGCGGCTGGCCCGCGGGCGCCGCATCGGGGCTGACCCGGCGCACGCGGCGGCCCGGCGGCTAGACCTTGCCGGAGAGGCCGCGCGCGGCCTCCAGCAGCGGCTTGACCCAGCGCTCGTCGTAGCGCTGGGTCGGCATGGTCAGCGTGAGCGCCGCCGCGACCGCGCCGTCGGCATGGAACACCGGCGCCGAGATGCCTGCGATGTCGGGGTGCCGGTCGCCCACGGCGGCATGGAAGCCGCGCTCGCGGATCTGCGCATAGAGGCGCCGGTCGCGCGCGCTGGCGTCCTGCTGGCGCGCGGGGTCGAAGGCCATCAGCACGCGCGCGCCGGTGCCGCGGTCCGCCGGCAGCAGGTCGCCGGCGCGCACGTGGTCGCGGATCGGGTGCGGCGAATCGACGCGGAACAGGCACAGCCGCGCCAGGTTCGCGCCCTGCCCCTGCAGCACGTGGTAGGCGGCGCTCTCGCCGGTGGCCTGCACCAGCTTCTTCAGCACCGGCAGCACCAGGCGGTCGAGCGAGAAGGAGGCGGCGTAGAGCCCGTGCAGCCGCGCCACCTCGGGGCCGATCGCGTAGCGGCCGTCCTCCAGCTTCTGCACCATGCCGGCGTGCTCCAGCGAGGCCAGCAGCCGCAGCGCCGTGCTCTTGTAAAGCTCGGTGCGCTGCGCCAGCTCCGCCAGCGACAGCGCGCTGTCGCCGCTGCGGAAGGCGCGCAGCAGGGCGAGCGCGCGGTCCACCGCCGCCGCGCCGCCGGGGGCGGGATGGGCATCCGCAACGGAGGCGATGCTGGCCTTGCGCGGCATGGCCAGTCTCCTCAGTACGCCGCCTGCAGCAGCTGCAGGTAGTCCGCCTGCTGCAGCATCCGCGGGTTGGTCCGGTGCGCGTTGTCCTGCAAGGCCTCGGCCGCCACGTCCGGCAGGATGGCCTCGGGCACGCCGATGTCGCGCAGCCGCGGCGGGATGCCGATGCGGGCATTCAGGGCCGCGAACTGCGCCGCCGGATCGCTGGTGTCCGGCCAGCCGGCCTGCCGCGCGATGGCCGCCCACCGGGGCCCCAGCACCGGGCGGTTGCAGGCCATCACGTGCGGCAGCAGGATCGCGTTGAGCGTTCCGTGGTGGAAGCCGTGCGCGCCCAGCGGGTGCGACAGCGCATGCACCGCGCCCATGCCCTTCTGGAAGCTGATCGCGCCCTCCACCGAACCCATCATCATGTTCCAGCGCGCCTCGCGGTCGCTGCCGTCCTGCACGGCCCGCTCCAGGTGGGCGAAGATGCGCTGCATACCATCGAGCGAGATGGCGTCGGCCGGCGGGTTGACCGCGGGCGAGCAGTAGGTCTCGATGCAGTGGGCGAGCGCGTCCATGCCGGTGCTGGCCGTGAGGGCCGGCGGCAGCGACAGCGTGAGCTCGGGGTCGCAGATCGCGGCGGTCACGAGGTCCGGGCAGCGCACGCCGGCCTTGATCCCGTTGTCGAACACGATCACGGCCGACCGCCCGACCTCGCTGCCGGTGCCCGCGGTGGTGGGCAGCAGGAACAGCGGCGGCGCGGCCACGATGGCCCTGGGCTGCGCGTGCCGGTTGCAGTAGTCCCACAGCGGCGGCGCGTTGGTGGCCAGCACCGCGATCGCCTTCGCCAGGTCCAGCGCCGCGCCGCCGCCGATGCCGACGACGCCGTCGCAGCCGCCGGTGCGGTACACCTGCGCGCCGGCCTGGGCGGCGGCTTCCGTCGGGTTGACCGGCACGTCGCTGAAGATCGGGCCGCGTTGTGCCTCGGGCAACTGCTCCAGCGCCTGGGCGAACACGCCGGCCTGCATCACGCCGCGGTCGGTCACCAGCAGCGGACAGCGCACGCCCGCGGCCTGCAGCAGGCGCGGCAGCTCGCGCCGCAGTCCGTGGCCGAAGTGCACGGTGGTGAGGAACTGCAGCACGCTCATGGCAGCAGGTCCGCTGCGCTCGCGCGCTGGGTCACCGTCTTGGTGACGAGGTAGGCGTCCATGCCTTCGGTGCCGCCCTCCGAACCGTAGCCGCTTTCCTTCACGCCGCCGAAGGGCGACGCCGGGGTGGAGACGGTGAAGTGGTTGATGCAGACCATGCCGGCCTCCAGCCCTTCGCTGGCCGCCCCCGCGCGGGCCAGCGAGCGCGTCATGGCATAGGCCGCCAGCCCGTAGGGCAGGCGGTTGGCCCGCTGCAGGGCCTCCTCCGGCGTCGCGAAGGGCGCGATCGGCACCACCGGTCCGAACGGCTCCTCGTTCATGATGCGCGCGCTCTCGGGCACATCGGCGAACACGGTGGGCTGGAAGAAGAAGCCGGGCAGGGCGGGGCGGGCGCCGCCGCACACGAGGCGCGCGCCGCTGGCGCGCGTGTCGGCCACCAGGGCCTCCATCGCGCGGACGCGGCGCTCGTTGGCCAGCGGCCCGAGCTGCGTTTCCCGGTCCAGGCCGTCGCCGATGCGCAGTGCGCCGGCGGCCGCGGCGAAGGCCTGCACGAAGGGTTCGTAGATCGCCTGCTGCACGTAGAAGCGGGTCGGGCTGGTGCAGACCTGGCCGGCGTTGCGGAACTTGGCCACCACGGCCTGGCGCGCCGCCTGCACCGGGTCCACGTCGTCGAACACCAGCACCGGGGCGTGGCCGCCGAGCTCCATGGTGGCGCGCTTGACGCCGGCCGCGGCCAGCGCCAGCAGTTGCTTGCCGACCGCGGTGGAACCGGTGAAGGAGATCTTGCGGATCACGTCGGAGCCGATCAGGTGGCGCGACACCTGCTCGGGCCGGCCGTACACCAGGTTCAGCACGTGCGCCGGCACGCCCGCATCGACGAAGGCGCGCACGATCTCGGCGGCGGTGAACGGCGTCTCCTCGGCGGGCTTGAGGATCAGCGAGCAGCCGGCCGCCAGCGCGCCCGCGATCTTGCGCGCCGGCGTGAGCGCCGGGAAGTTCCAGGGGCAGAAGGCCGCGACCGGGCCGACCGGCTCGCGCCGCACGGCCTGCGAGATGCCGGCGTTGCGCGGCACCAGCAGGCGGCCGTAGGCGCGCGTCGCCTCCTCGCCCATCCACTCGATGTTGTCGGCCGAGGCGGCGATCTCGGCGCCGGCCTCGGCCAGCGGCTTGCCCTGCTCCAGCGTCATCAGGCGGGCGATGGCGTCCTTGCGCTCGCGCAGCAGGCGCGCCGCCGCGCGCAGCACGGCGCCGCGTTCGTAGCCGGACTGCTCGCGCCAGACCCGGAAACCCTGGGCGGCGGAAGCGAGTGCGGCGTCGAGGCCGGCGGCGTCGACCAGGTCCACGGCGCCCACGGTCTGGCCGGTGGCGGGGTTGAGGACGGCAAGCCGCTCGGGCCGCTGCGGCGCATAGGGCTCACCGGCGATGAAGGAGCCGGCGTGCAGGTTGGAGGTGCTCATGGGATGGTGAAGAGAATTCAGAGGCGCACCAGCTGCTTGCCGAAGTTGGCGCCCTGCAGCATGGCGATGAAGGCCTGCGGCGCGTTCTCCAGGCCTTCGGTGACGGTTTCGCGGTGCTTCAGGCGGCCGGCCGCATAGGCCTCGACCAGCGCCTGGGTGGCGCGCTCGAACTGGTCGCGGTGGTCGGACAGCACGAAGCCGCGGATGGTGAGGCGGCGGTTGAACACCTCGCGCAGGTTGCGCACCCCGTAGGGCTCGGTCGCGTTGTACTGCGACACCAGCCCGCACAGCGGGATGCGGCCGAAGTTGTTCATCAAGGGCAGCACCGCGTCGAGGATCGCCCCGCCGACGTTGTCGAAATAGATATCGGCACCCTGCGGCAGCGCCCGGGCCAGCTGCCCGGCGAAATCGGCGGCCTTGTAGTCCACGCAGTCGTCGAAGCCGTAGTCCTGCACCACCTGGGCGCACTTGGCGGGGCCCCCTGCGATGCCGACCGCACGGCAGCCGGCGATCTTCGCCAACTGGCCGACCACGCTGCCGACGGCGCCGGAGGCAGCCGAGACCAGCACCGTGTCGCCCGCCTTCGGCTGGCCGAACAGGTTCAGGCCGACCCACGCGGTGACGCCGGTGGAGCCGAGCGCGCCCAGGTAGGCCGAGGCCGGCGCCAGCCGGGTGTCGATGCGCTGCAGCTCGCCGGGCCTGGCGACGCTGTAGTCCTGCCAGCCCAGGCGGCCGACCACCCATTCGCCGGCCTCCCAGCCGCTCGCGCGGCTGGCCACGACCTCGCCGACGGTCCGGCCGACCATCACTTCGCCGAGCGCCATCACGGGGGCATAGGAGTCCTTTTCCTCCATGCGCATGCGGATGTAGGGGTCGACCGAGAGGAACCGGTTGTGCACCAGGACTTCGCCTGCGGCCGGTTCGGGCCTCGGCACGCTGGCCAGGCCGAAGCACTCGGGCGTCGGCAGCCCGCGCGGCCGTTGCCGGAACAGCACCTGGCGGTTCATGTGGGGAGCGTTCATCGCGGCGCGCCTCACCCGAGCGTGATGTTGGCGTCGCGCACCAGCTTCTGCAGCAGCTCGCGCTGGCGGGCCAGCCAGGCCGTGAACTCCTGCGTGCTGTTGCCCACCGGCACCATGCCCAGCGGCGCCATCACCGCGGCCAGCGCCGGGTCGCGCGTCACCTTCTCCACCACGGCCTGCATGCGCTTCATCGGCTCCTCGGGCGTGCCGCTGGCCGCGAACAGGCCGAACCAGTCGTCCATGTCGTAGCCGGGGAAGCCGCGCTCGGCGATGGTGGGGACGTCCGGATACGCCGCGTTGCGCGCCGCGCTGGTCACCGCCAGCATCCGCGCGCGCGACAAGGTGCCGCGGGCCGTGGAGGTGGTGATCAGGGCGGCGTCGATCTGGCCGCCCATCAGGTCGCGCGCCGCGTCGGCGCCGCCGCGGTAGGGGGTGTGGACCAGCTTGATCCCGGCGCGCTGCTGCAGCAGGGCGAGCGCCAGATGGCCCATGGCACCCGAGGGCGGCGTGCCGCAGCTGACGGTGCCCGGCTTGCTGCGCGCCACCTGCAGGAACTCCTCGAAGCTGCGGGCCGGGAAGTCCTGCCGCACCAGCAGCGCCTGCGGCGCCCGCACCGCCATCGTGATCGGCGCGAAGGCCGTGCGGTAGTCGAAGGGCAGGTCCTTGATCAGGACCGGGTTGGTCAGCTGGTTGGCGGCGTCCCACATGAAGGTGTAGCCGTCCCTGGCCGACTGCAGCGCCACGCCCGCGGCCACCACGGCGTTGCCGCCGGTGCGGTTGTCGACCGTGATCGTCTGGCGGATCAGTTCGGCGGCGCGCTGGCACACCGCGCGGGCCGAGGTGTCCGCGGCGCCGCCGGCGGAGAACGGGACCAGCAAGCGGATCGGGCGGTTCGGCCAGTCGTCCTGCGCCAGCGCCGGCAGCGGCACGAAGGGTGAGGCGGCGGCCAGCGCCAGCAGGGCGCGGCGCGAGATCGGGGCGGCAGCGGAAAAGCGGTTCTTGTTCACGAGAGTCTCCTGGAGGATGTTTCCAATGTTCTGTACTTCAGAACGCCGTTCTGATATCGTACCGCGACGAGACCCCTGGGGTCAACGAAGGACAGGGATTGCATGAGTGATATCTTGATCAGCGAGGTCGGTCCGCGCGACGGCCTCCAGTCGGTCGCGGCGACGATGCCGACGGCGGCCAAGCGGCGCTGGATCGACGCCCTGCACGCGGCCGGCCTGCGCGAAATCGAAGTCGCTTCCTTCGTGCCGGCGAAGCTGCTGCCGCAGATGGCCGACGCCGCCGAAGTGGTGGCGCATGCGCTCACCAGGCCCGGTTGGACCGTGATGGCGCTCGTTCCCAACCGCAAGGGCGCCGAGGCGGCGCTGCAGGCGGGCGTGCACAAGCTCACGCTGCCGGTGTCGGCAAGCACCGCGCATTCGCTGGCCAACGTGCGCAAGACGCCGCTGGAGATGGTGGAGGAAGTGCGCGCCGTGCTGGCGCTGCGCGATGCGCTGGCGCCGCGGGCCAAGGTGGAGGCCGGCATCTCCACCGCCTTCGGCTGCACGCTGCAAGGCGAGGTGCCCGAGGACGACGTGCTGCGGCTGGCCGTGGCGCTGGCCGCAGCGGGCGTCGACGACGTGGGCCTGTCCGACACCACCGGCATGGCCAACCCGGCCCAGGTGCGGCGCCTGTTCCGGCGCCTGTCGGCCGAGATCGGCGCCAAGGCCGGCGCCGCCCACATGCACAACACGCGCGGCCTGGGCCTCGCGAACTGCCTCGCGGCTTACGATGTCGGGGTGCGCACCTTCGACAGCTCCCTCGGCGGCCTCGGCGGCTGCCCCTATGCTCCCGGCGCCTCCGGCAATGTCGTCACCGAGGACCTGGTGTTCATGTTCGAGGCCATGGGCGTGCGCACCGGCGTCGATCTCGCCAAGCTGCTGGCGGCGCGCGTGCCGCTGGCCGAAGGCCTGCCCGGCGAGCCGCTCTACGGCATGATGCCCGAAGCCGGCCTGCCCAAGGGCTTCGTGCAGGAGGCGGCGCATGGCTGACACCCCGCTGCCCTACGAGGGCATCCGCGTCGTCGAGTTCACCCACATGGTGATGGGGCCGACCTGCGGCATGGTGCTGGCGGACCTCGGCGCCGAAGTGATCAAGGTGGAGCCGCCGCAGGGCGACAACACGCGCCGCCTGCTCGGCTCGGGCGCCGGCTTCTATCCCCTCTTCAACCGCAACAAGAAGAGCATCGCGCTCGACCTCCAGAGCGCCGAGGGCAGGGAGGCGGCGCTCAAGCTGATCGCCACCGCCGACATCGTGAGCGAGAACTTCAAGCCCGGCACGATGAAGAAGCTGGGCCTGGACTACGAAACGCTCGCGAAGCTCGATCCGCGCCTCATCTTCGTGAGCCACAAGGGCTTCCTGCCCGGCCCCTACGATCACCGCACGGCGCTCGACGAGGTGGTGCAGATGATGGGCGGCCTGGCCTACATGACGGGCCGCCCCGGCGACCCGCTGCGCGCGGGCACCAGCGTCAACGACATCATGGGCGGCATGTTCGGCGCCATCGGCGCGATGGCGGCGCTGGCGCAGCGCGAGAAGACCGGCCGCGGCCAGGAGGTGCAGAGCGCGCTGTTCGAGAACAACGTGTTCTTGGTCGCCCAGCACATGATGCAGTTCGCCGTGACCGGCAAGCCCGCGGCGCCGATGCCGGGCCGCATCTCGGCCTGGGCCGTGTACGACGTGTTCACGGTCAAGGGCGGCGAGCAGATCTTCCTGGCCGCCGTCAGCGATTCGCAGTGGAAGACCTTCTGCGAGGCCTTCGGCTACGCCGACCTCTTCGCCGACCAGCGCCTGAAGACCAACAACGACCGCGTGCGCGCCCGCGAGTGGCTGATCCCGGTGCTGCGCGAACGGCTGGCGTCCCACAGCGCCGCCGAACTCAGCGCGATGTTCGAGAGCAACGGCCTGCCGTTCGCGCCGATCACCAGGCCGCAGGACCTGTTCGACGATCCGCACCTCCATGCCACCGGCGGCCTGGCGCCGCTGGAGCTGCCGGACGGCCGCCAGACCCAGGTGCCGCTGCTGCCCTTCACCATCGCCGGCCACCGGCCCGGCCTGCGCCTGCAGCCGCCCAGGCTCAACGAGCACGGCCCCGAATTGCTGCGCGAGCTGGGCTACAGCGAGGAGCAGATCGCGCGGCTTGGCGGTGAGAACAAAGCAATAACCTAGGCCAAGCGCCGGATTCGTGACCTGCACCGCGATAATCCGCGCTGCATGGACAAGCTCAAGCAGCTCGAATCCTTTGTCTCGGTCGCCACGCGCGGCAGCCTCACGGCGGCCGCGCGGGCCGAGGGCGTGGCGCCGGCCGTCATGGGCCGCCGGCTCGACGCGCTGGAAGAACGCCTGGGCGTCAAGCTGCTGGTGCGCACCACGCGCCGCATCACGCTCACCCACGAGGGCAGCGCCTTCCTGGAAGACTGCCAGCGCCTGCTGGCCGACCTGGCCAACGCGGAGGCGAGCGTCAGCGCCGGCGGCGTCAAGGCCAGCGGCCACCTGCGCGTCACGGCGCCGGCCGGCTTCGGCCGCCGCCACGTGGCGCCGCTGGTGCCGCGCTTTCGCGAGCTGCACCACGAGGTGACGATCGCGCTGAACCTGAGCGACCGGGTCGTCGATGTCGCGGGCGAGGGCTTCGACTGCGCGGTGCGGGTCGGCGACTTCCCCGATTCCTCGCTGGTGAGCGTGCGGCTGGCGGACAACCGGCGCCTGTGCGTCGCCACGCCGGAATACCTGCGCCGCCACGGAACGCCCGAGCACCCGAGCGACCTGGCGCGCTTCGACTGCCTCACGCTGTCCAGCGACGCCTCGCAGACGCGCGGCTGGGCCTTCGTCGTGCCGGGGCGCAACGGCGAGGGCGAGCTGCTGCACATCAAGCCGCAGGGCCCGCTCGACTGCTCCGACGGCCAGGTGCTGCACGACTGGTGCGCCCAGGGCTACGGCATCGCCTGGCGCAGCACCTGGGAGGTGGAGCAGGAGATCGCCGAAGGGCGGCTGGCCGAAGTGCTGGCGCCGTTCGCGGCGCCTGCCAACGGCATCTACGCGGTCTTTCCGCAGCGCAAGCACCTGCCCCTGCGGGTGCGGCTGTGGATCGATTTCCTCAAGCACCACTACGCCCAGCCCCGGTTCTGGATGGCGGGCCCGCACCCATGATCCTCGAATCCATCCTGGCCTTTCTCCATTTCTCGGCCATCCTGGCCGTGGTCGTGTTCGCCACCAGCGAAGCGGCGCTGTGCCGTCCCGAATGGATGAACGCGCGCGTGGTCGAACGGCTGGTGCGGGTGGACCGCATCTACTGGATCGCGCTGGCGGCGGTGGTCCTCACGGGGCTGGCGCGCATCTTCTGGGGCATCAAGGGCGACGCCTGGTACTGGAGCAACTGGCTGCTGCACGTGAAGCTCGCGGCGGTGCTGGTGGTGATCGCGATCTCGGTGCGGCCGACGCTGCGGCTGCGGCAGTGGGCGCAGGCGGTGCGCACGGGCGGCGCGCTGCCGACCGAGGCCGAGGTCGCCCAGGTGCGGCGCTGGGTGATGATCAGCACGCACATCGTGGCGCTGGTGCCGCTGGCGGCGGTGTTCCTGGCGCGGGGGTTCGGGGGGAAGTAGGCCGAAGCCGGACAGCCGGGCAGCCGGGCAGCCGGGCAGCCGGACAGCCGGACGCAGAGGACGCAAAGGGTACGCAGAGGACGCAAAAAAGAGGAAAGAAAGAGGAAAGAGGAAAGAAAGAAGGATGCGGAAGAAGCTTTCGGCTGTCTGGTCTTCCCATGCTTCTGCTTTCTTCTTTCCCTTCCTTGGTTTCTTTTGCGTCCTCTGCGTACCCTTTGCGTCCTCTGCGTCCGGCTGTCCGCTCCTTCTCCCGTCCCGCCTCGCGCGAGGACCCCAGAGGCGCGGCTCTTAGAATCCCCCGATGCTCCAAGCGAAACAAGATCTGCTCGCCGCGCTGGCGGCCGGGCTCGAACAGCTGTCGCCGGGCGCGGGCGAGAAGGCGGCGTTCGAAAGCCCCAAGGTCGCCGCCCACGGCGACCTCGCCTGCACGGCCGCGATGCAGCTCGCCAAGCCCCTCAAGCGCAACCCGCGCCAGCTGGCCGAAAGCCTGCGCGCGGCGCTGCTCGCCACGCCCGCCTTCCAGCAGTGGGTGGAGGCCGTCGAGATCGCCGGCCCCGGCTTCCTCAACATCCGCCTGCAGGCCGCCGCCAAGCAGCAGGTGCTGCGCGAAGTGCTGGCGGCCGGCGCCGGCTTCGGCCAGCAGCCGCTGCATGGGCGCCGCATCCTGGTCGAATTCGTCTCGGCCAACCCCACCGGCCCGCTGCACGTGGGACACGGCCGCCAGGCCGCGCTGGGCGACGCGATCTGCAACCTGTACGCCAGCCAGGGCTGGAACGTCCACCGCGAGTTCTATTACAACGACGCCGGCGTGCAGATCCAGACGCTCGCCACCAGCGTGCAGCTGCGCGCCCGGGGCCTGAAGCCGGGCGACGCCGGCTGGCCCGAGGCGGCCTACAACGGCGACTACATCCAGGACATCGCCGACGACTTCCTGGCGAAGAAGACGGTGAAGTCGGACGACCGCGAGTACACGGCGAGCGGCGACGCCGAAGACCTGGACGGCATCCGCCAGTTCGCCGTGGCGTATCTGCGCCACGAGCAGGACCTGGACCTGCAGGCCTTCGCGGTGCGCTTCGACCAGTACTACCTCGAGTCCAGCCTCTACACCAGCGGCAAGGTCGACACCGTGGTGCAGCGCCTGCGCGACAACGGCAAGACCTACGAGCACGAGGGCGCGCTGTGGCTCAAGTCGACCGAGTACGGCGACGACAAGGACCGGGTGATGCGCAAGGGCGACGGCAGCTACACCTATTTCGTGCCGGACGTGGCCTACCACATCACCAAGTGGGAGCGCGGCTTCACCAAGGTGGTGAACATCCAGGGCACCGACCACCACGGCACCATCGCGCGGGTGCGCGCCGGCCTGCAGGCCGCCGGCGTGGGCATTCCCGAGGGCTATCCCGACTACGTGCTGCACACCATGGTGCGCGTGATGCGCGGCGGCCAGGAGGTCAAGATCTCCAAGCGCGCCGGCAGCTACGTCACCCTGCGCGACCTGGTCGAGTGGACCAGCAAGGACGCGGTGCGCTTCTTCCTGCTCTCGCGCAAGCCGGACACCGAATACGTGTTCGACGTCGACCTGGCGCTGGCGCAGAACAACGACAACCCCGTGTACTACGTCCAGTATGCGCACGCGCGCATCTGCTCGGTGCTGGCGGCCTGGGGCGGCGACGCCGCGACGCTTTCGGGGGCGGACCTGTCGTCGCTGGAGCACCCGGCCGCGTTGAACCTGATGCTGCAGCTCGCGCGCTATCCGGAGGTGCTGGCCGCCGCGGCGGCCGATTTCGCGCCCCACGACGTGTCCTTCTACCTGCGCGAGCTGGCGGCGGCCTACCACAGCTACTACGACAGCGAACGGATCCTGGTGGACGAAGAACACCTGAAGAAAGCCCGCCTGGCGCTCGTGGCCGCGTGTGCGCAGGTATTGCACAATGGACTGGCTGTGCTGGGGGTGAGTGCCCCGCACAAGATGTGAGCATGAAACAGAAGCAAAGCGGCAACGTCTTCGTCGGCATCATCATCGGGGTGGTGATCGGCCTCGCCGCCGCCCTGGCGGTGGCGGTGTACGTCACCAAGGTCCCCATTCCCTTCCTGAACAAGGCGCCCGGCCGCTCGGCGGAACAGGACGCCGCCGAATCGCGCAAGAACCAGAACTGGGATCCCAACGCGCCCCTGTACGGCAAGAACCCGGCCAAGCCGCTGCCGCCCGCCCCGGGCGTGGCCGCATCCGCGCCCGCCGCACCGGGTGCGCCCGGCACGCCGGGCAGCGTGGCCGCCGAGGCGCCGAAGCCGGCCGCCTCGGCCCGCGAAGCCGAGAAGGCCAGGGACAAGGAGCCGGTGCCGCCCGCCGTCGCCGGCCGCCCGGTGCCGGCCGACCCGCTGGGCGAACTGGCCACCGCCAAGGCGGGCACCAGCAACGATCCCTTCCTCTATTTCGTGCAGGCCGGCGCCTTCCGCACGCCGGAAGATGCCGAGGCGCAGCGCGCCAAGCTGTCGCTGATGGGGGTGGAAGCCAAGGTCACCGAGCGCGAGCAGTCCGGCCGGCAGGTGTACCGGGTGCGGATCGGCCCCTTCAGCAGCAAGGACGACGCCGACCGGCAGAAGGACAAACTGGACCAGGGCGGTTTCGAGACCGCGCTGGTGCGCGTGCAGCGGTAGGCGGGCGCGGCCCGGCGGCGGAACCTTGCCCGCCCGCTGCGCTCTGAGGGTGTTCAAGGAGTCACAACGCAATGAATCGACGGGAATTCACGGTCGCCGCCGGCGCCACGCTGGGCGCCGCCGCCCTGGGCCTGCCGGGGCTGGCCCAGGCGCAGTTCAAGGCGGAGGAGGGCAAGCAGTACCAGGCGCTTGCCAAGCGGGTGGCCAGCGATGCGCCGCCCGGCAAGATCGAGGTGATCGAGTTCTTCTGGTACAGCTGCCCGCACTGCAACGCCTTCGAGCCCAGGCTGGCCGCCTGGACGAAGAAGCTGCCGGCGGACGTGTACTTCCACCGCGTCCCGGTCGCCTTCCGCGACGACTTCGTGCCCCAGCAGCGCCTGTACTACACGCTGGAGACCATGGGCAAGGTCGACGAGCTGCACGCCAAGGTGTTCGACGAGATCCACAACAAGCGCCAGCCGACCAACCGCGAAGACCAGATCCTGGCCTTCGCCGAGAAGAACGGCCTCGACCGCGCCAAGTTCCAGGAGATCTACAACTCCTTCTCGGTGCAGGCCAAGGCGCGCCGCGCCCGCCAGCTGCAGGACCAGTACGAGGTGCAGGGCGTGCCCTCCATGGGCGTGGCCGGGCGCTTCATCACCGACGGCGACATGGCCGGCAACATGGACCGCTGCCTCCAGGTCGTCGAGTACCTGGTGGGCGAGACCCGCAGGTCGAAGTAGCAAAGTTCGCAGACACTGCGTTTGCCGATCGTCGAAAGAGCCCGCGCATGCGGGCTTTTTCGTCTTCAGTGGATACAATCGCAGCAAGATTCGTGCCTCTATGAAGAACAAGACCGCCAGCCTCCTGCTTGCCCTGCCGCTCGCCTTCGCCCTCGTTCCGGCCGGCGCGGAGCGGGCCGACCGCAACAAGCCCATGAACGTGGAGGCGGACGCGCTGCGCTACGACGACCTCCAGCAGACCAGCGTGTTCACCGGCAAGGTGGTCGTGAACAAGGGCACGATCGTCATCCGCGGCGCCAAGATGGTGGTCAAGCAGGACCCGGAGGGCTACCAGTTCGGCACCGTGACGGCCGAACCCGGCAAGCAGGCCTACTTCCGCCAGAAGCGCGAGGGCGTGGACGAGTACATCGAGGGCGAGGGCGAGACCATCGAGTACGACGGCAAGGCCGACAAGGTGAAGTTCATCGGCCGCGCCGAGATGCGGCGCCTGCGCGGCGCCACCGTCAGCGACGAGACCAGCGGCTCCGTGATCACCTACGACAACAGCAACGACCAGTTCACGGTGGAAGGGGCCTCCTCCGCCGGCGCGACGCCTTCCAACCCGGGCGGTCGCGTGCGCGCCACGCTGGCGCCGCGGGCGGCGGCTTCGGCGCCCGCGGGGGCCGCCCCGGGTGGCCGCGCCAGCGCCACCCTGCCGCCGCCGCAGCCGGCCGCCTCCGCCCGCCTGCGCGCCGCGCCCGCCCTGCCGCCGGAGACGCGCTGATGGGCGACACCGAGACCGTCCAGGCGGAAGCGGGCGTGGCAGTCGCCAGCCGCCTCGAGGTGCGCCACCTGCGCAAGTCCTACGGTGGCCGCGCGGTGGTGCAGGACGTCTCGCTGGCCGTCGACAACGGCGAGGTGGTGGGCCTGCTCGGGCCCAACGGCGCCGGCAAGACCACCTCCTTCTACATGATCGTCGGCCTGGTGCGCGCCGACGGCGGCGAGATCTCCATCGACGGCCGCTCGGTGGAGCACATGCCGATCCACCGCCGCTCGCGCCTGGGCCTGTCCTACCTGCCGCAGGAAGCCTCGATCTTCCGCAAGCTGGATGTGGCCGACAACGTGCGCGCGGTGCTGGAGCTGCAGCGCGGGGCGGACGGCAAGCCGCTGCCCTCCGCCGAGATCGAGCGCCGCCTCACCGGCCTGCTGCAGGACCTGCGGGTGGAGCACCTGCGCGATTCGCCGGCGCCGGCGCTCTCGGGCGGCGAGCGGCGCCGGGTGGAGATCGCCCGCGCGCTGGCCACCCAGCCGCGATTTATTTTGCTGGACGAACCTTTTGCCGGTATCGACCCGATTGCGGTGATCGAGATCCAGCGCATCATCGGCTTCCTGAAGTCGCGCGGCATCGGCGTGCTGATCACGGACCACAACGTGCGCGAAACGCTCGGCATCTGCGACCACGCGTACATCATCAGCGAGGGGCGGGTGCTGGCCCAGGGCACGCCCGCCGACATCGTGAACAACGCGGACGTGCGCCGGGTCTATCTCGGCGAACATTTCCGCATGTAAGGGGGCAGGGGAGCAATGAAGCAGGGACTGGCGCTGCGGGTCTCGCAGCACCTGGCGCTGACGCCGCAACTGCAGCAGTCGATCCGGCTGCTGCAGCTGTCCACCCTGGAGCTGGGGCAGGAGATCCAGCAGATGCTGGACGAGAACCCCTTCCTCGAGGTGCAGGCCGACGAGGCCGGCGAGGATTTCGGCATCCCGGTGGCGGACCAGCGGCCCGCCGCCGATGAGGCGGAAACCGCCTTCGAAGGCGCACCCGGCCCGCAGGAGAGCGCCAGCGCATCGTCGTCGTCCTCCTCCTCGGAGACCGAGGCGGACAGCGGCGACTTCGCCAATGGCGAGAGCGAGCCGAGCTGGGAGGGCGACGGCAGCACCGAAACCGTGCCGGACGACGGCGAGTGGGGCGGCGAGGCGCCGGCGGCCAGGCGCAACAACCTGGGCGAGGACGACGAGGTCGACGCGACCGAGCTCGCGCGCGGCAACGAATCGCTGCAGTCCTGGCTGCATCGCCAGGCGCTGGCGCTGCGCCTGGGCGAGGAAGACCGGATGGCGCTGCGCTTCCTGATCGAATCGCTCAACGACGACGGCTACCTCGAGGAACCGCTGGAGGAGCTGGCCGCCGGCCTCGCCCCGGAGGACCTGGAGCAGCAGGAGGAGCTGGTGCACCGCTTCACGGTGGCGCTGCGCCTGCTGCAGACGCTGGAGCCCGCGGGGGTGGGGGCGCGCAACCTCGCCGAGTGCCTGACGCTGCAGCTCAAGGCCATGCAGCAGGACGAAGAGGACGAGGACATCGCGGCCTGCGCGGCGGCGCTGAAGATCTGCCGCCAGTCGATCGACCTGCTGGCCAAGCGCGACGTCAAGCGGCTGGCGCAGATGTGCGGCGAGCCGGAAGCCAACGTGCGTTCGGCCATCACGCTGATCACGCGGCTGGAGCCCAAGCCGGGCCGGCGCTTCATCGATGTCGAACGCAACATCGTGATCCCGGACGTGATCGTCACGCAGATCGGCAAGGGCTCGCGCGCCAACTTCCGGGTGCAGCTCAATCCCGACGTGATGCCGCGCCTGCGCGTGCACGACATCTATGCCGGCGCGCTCAAGTCGCACAAGGGCGAGGGCCACCAGGCGCTGCAGCAGCGGCTGCAGGAGGCGCGCTGGTTCATCAAGAACATCCAGCAGCGCTTCGACACCATCCTGCGCGTGTCCACCGCCATCGTGGAGCGGCAGCGCAACTTCTTCATCCACGGCGAGCTGGCGATGCGGCCGCTGGTGCTGCGCGAGATCGCCGACGAGCTCGGCCTGCACGAATCCACCATCTCGCGCGTGACCACCGCCAAGTACATGTCCACGCCCTTCGGCACCTTCGAGCTGAAGTACTTCTTCGGCTCGGCGCTGGGCACCGAGACCGGCGGCAACGCCTCCAGCACCGCGGTGCGCGCGCTGATCAAGCAGTTCGTGGCGGCCGAGAGCGACAAGAAGCCGCTGTCGGACAGCCAGATCTCCGAGATGCTGAAGGAGCAGGGCATCGAGTGCGCCCGCCGCACGGTGGCCAAGTACCGCGAAGCGCTGCGCATCGCCCCCGCCAACCTGCGCAAGGCCCTGTGACCGATTTCCAGCTGTTCCTGCCCTGCGCGGCAGGCGTCGAGTCCTACCTCGAGGGCGAAGTCGCCCGCATCCTCGCTCTTCCTCCCTCCCCCTCCGGGGGAGGGCAGGGGTGGGGGCGCTGCGACCTCCGCGCCATCCGCGGCGGTGTCCAGGTCAGCGCAGACTGGACGTCGCTGATGCGCCTGAACCTCCACTCCCGCCTCGCCCAGCGCGTGCTGCTGCAGCTGGCCCATCTCCCCTACCGCAGCGAGCAGGACCTCTACGAGGCCGCTTCCTCCGTCGCCTGGGAAGACTGGTTCAGCCCGCGCGAGTCCTTCAAGATCGAACTCACGGCGCAGCACAGCCCGCTCAAGAGCCTCAACTTCGCGGCGCTGCGCATCAAGGACGCCGTGGCGGACCGCTTCCGCAACCGCGGCGGCGTGCGCCCCGATGTCGACACCCAGCGGCCGGCCGTGCGCCTGTTCGCCCATCTCTCGGCCGAAGCCGTCACGCTCTACATCGACACTTCCGGCGAGCCCCTGTTCAAGCGCGGCTGGCGCGAGGACAAGGGCGAGGCGCCGCTGAAGGAGACGCTGGCCGCGGCCATGCTCGCCGCCAGCGGCTGGGACGCGACGCTGCCGCTGTACGACCCGTGCTGCGGCAGCGGCACCATCGTCATCGAGGCGGCCCAGGTGGCGTGCAACATCGCGCCCGGGCTGCTGCGGCGCTTCGGCTTCGAGCGGCTGCGCCCGCACGCCGCCGCCGACTGGGCGGCGCTGAAGGCCGAAGCGCAGGCCGCGCGCCGGGCGCCGACCGCGCCGGTGTTCGGCAGCGACGTGGCTTTTCGCATGGTCGATTTCGCCCAGCGCAACGCCCAGCGTGCCGGCGTCGCCGAGGCGGTGCAGCTGCGCGGCGGCGACGCGCTGCAGCGCATGCCGCCGATCGAGACCCCCGGCATGCTGCTGCTCAATCCTCCCTACGGCGAGCGCATCGAGGCGGGGGGCGTTGCGGGGCCGGGGCGCGGCGGCCGCGAGCGCGCCCAGATGGAACAGGCGGGCGACTTCTTCACCCAGCTCGCCGCGCACTGGAAACGCCATTACGCCGGCTGGACGGCCTGGGTGCTGTCGCCGGACGCGAAGCTGCCGGGCCGCATGCGGCTGAAGGAGACGCGCCGCATCCCGATGTGGAACGGCCCGATCGAATGCCGGCTGTTGCGCTTCGACATGGTCGCCGGCTCGGCGCGCGCCCGCGATGCAGCTGGTTCTTGACACCAACATCGTGCTGGACCTGTTCGTGTTCGGCGACGCGCAGGTGCAGCCGCTGTCCGAGCGCCTGCGCGCCGGCGAGCTGCGCTGGCTTGCCACCGCGCCGATGCGCGAGGAGCTGGCGCGCGTGCTGCGCTACCCCAAGCTGGCCGAGCGCGTGAGCCGGCAGCGCGGCAGCGAGGACGCCGTGCTGGCCGACTTCGACCGCCACGCGCAGCTGGTGGAGGCGCCGCCGCCGGCTGCCGTGAGCTGCAGCGACCCCGACGACCAGAAGTTCATCGACCTGGCCGTCGCCCACCGCTGCACGCTGCTGTCCAAGGACCGGGAGGTGCTGCGGCTGAGGAAGCAGCTGGAACGGCTGCAGGTGCGGGCCTCGGTCCGGCTGGTCCAGTCTCGGTAACGGCCGGCGGCGGCTGTTTCCTGCTTCGCGGGCTGTTTCGAGCCGATCTGCCGCAGTGGCAGGCAGCGAGTCTGGCCCGCGCCAAGGGCCGAGTACTACGTCCGAGGTAGGCGTCAGCCCATGTAACAACCGCTGCGCTCTGACAGCCGGGGTCGCGGGCACGTGTCATGCTTGTACGCAATCAAGAGAGCAATACCTCAAGAGAGCAACACCGTGAGCCCCGCAAGCCCCAACCCCAACCACGAACGCGACGCCCGGCTGGTGCGCAACCTGCTCGCGCTGCGCATGGTCCTTGCCATGGACCAGATGCAGACGGGGCGCTGGAGCGACCGCATCCAGGAGATCGACGACGAGCTCGCCAACCTCGGGCACGACATGAAATCCACCCTGGCCAGCGCCACCGAAGGGCTGCGCCGCAGCGTGCTGCTGCCGCGGCTGGTGAACCGCCGGGTCCGCGCCAACCACCGCGCGGCGGTGCTGGCGGGCTCGCGCAACTGACACTTGCTCGCTGGGGGTTCGGCCTGCCGGGTACACCGGCAGCAACGCTGGGGTTCGGCCTGCGGGGCTCACCGCCAGCCTACGGCGGCAACAACTCCAGCAAGCGCTGCAGCGCGTGCCGCACCGTGGCCGCCCGCACGGCGGCGCGGTCGCCGTCGAAGTGGCGCAGCTCGCTGCTGAGCCGCCCGTCCACCTGGAAGCCGAACCACACCGTCCCCACCGGTTTTTGGGCATTTCCCCCAGTTGGGCCCGCAATCCCCGTCACCGCCACCCCCACCTGGGCGCGCGAATGGCGCACGGCGCCGAAGGCCATGGCCCGGGCCACCAGCTCGCTCACCGCACCATGCTGCGCGATCAGGGCCGGGTCCACCCCCAGCAGCTCCTGCTTGGCCTCGTTGGAGTAGCTGACGAAACCGCGCTCGAACCACTGGCTCGATCCGGCCAGGTCCGTGCAGGCGGCGGCGATCATCCCGCCGGTGCAGCTTTCGGCCGTGGCCAGCATCCAGCCGCGCGCCAGCAGCGCCTGCGCCAGTTGCTCGCACAAGGCGGCGACAGGGGCCTCGCTCACCACAGCGTCCTCCACAGGGCCAGCACCAGCAGCGTGCAGAAGGCCGCGACCAGGTCGTCGATCATGATGCCGAAGCCGCCGCGCCAGCCGCCGCCCTTGAAGCGCCGGTCGGCCCAGCCCATGGGGCCGGGCTTCCAGGTGTCGAACAGGCGGAACAGCAGGAAGGCCGAGAGCTGCGCCAGCCAGCCGGCCGGCATCAGCAGCCACAGCACGATCCAGAAGCAGGCGATCTCGTCCCAGACGATGGCGGAAGGGTCGGGCGAGCCCAGGTTGCGGGCCGTCACGCTGCAGGCCCACCAGCCGATCGGCAGCGACAGGGCGATCAGCTCGCCGATCTGGCCCGGCTCCAGCCAGTGCTGCAGGCCCAGGAAGGCGAGCCAGGCCCACGCCGTGCCGAAGGTGCCGGGCGCCACCCGCGCCAGCCCGGCGCCGAAGCCGAGCGCGACGAGGTGCGCCGGATGCGAGAGCATGAAGGCGGCATCGGGCCGCCGCGGCGGCAGGGCTTCGGGTTCGGCGTAGCTGGCGGGAGGCATCAGGCGGGATGGTAGTCGCTCCGCGCGGGTCGCCCGCGCGCCGGCCTGCCGGTGGCGCCTTGCTGGCAGCGGGCCTTGCCCGACGGCTTGCTCGCAGCGGCCTACTCGCAGCGGCCGAAGCGCTTGCGGAAGCTGCGCGGCTCCAGCGCGCCGGGCAGCGCCCACAGGCCGCGGCGCTCGCGCTGCGCCTGCGCTTGCAGCGGCGCATACGGGCCCGCCTTGCCGCGGAAGGTGCCCGACCAGGCGTAGCCCTCGCGCACCAGCCAGCCGCCGATGTCCTCGCGGCCCTGGCGCACGCGCGCGAGCTGCCGGCCGTAGTCGTCCACGCCGTCGGCGCGCACCTGCACACGCTGGTGCAGCACGCGCTCGCGCAGCGCCTGCTTCGCCTGCGGCCCGAAGGACTGGCAGCCTTCCGGCGCATCGAGGTGCAGCAGCCGGATCTGCACCGCCTCGCCGCCCCCCTGCGGCCGCACCCACAGCGTGTCGCCGTCGGTGACGTGCGTGACCACGCCGCGGAAGGCGGGGCCCGCCTGCGCTGACGCCGCGCCCAGCAGCGCGGCGAGCATCAATGCCACCGGCCTCACAGGTCCAGCACCGCGGGGCCGGTGAGCAGGCAGCGCACCACGTCGACCTGCCGCTTGGCGCCGACCTTGCCCGCCAGCGAGCGCAGCTGCGTGCGCACCGTGTTCAGGCTGGTGCCGCGCTCCACCGCGAACTGCTTGAGCGAGCGGCCGTTGACCAGCGCCTCCGCCAGCTGCGCCTCGGTGGGGCTCAGGTGGTAGATCTGGCGCAGCTTGGCCGGGAAGTCGGGCAGCGTGCACTCGGGATCGGCGACGAACATCATCGCCACCACGGCGTTGTCGAACGGCTGCGGGCCTGCGGGCACCGGCACGACGAAGGCATGCACCTCGGCGCCGCTGGCGCCGCACAGGCGCAGCGGCGTGCCGGCGAGCTCGCGCCCCGCTGCGCCCTGGGCCGCCGCCTGCACCGCCTTGTGCAGCTTGTTCGAGGGCGCCGCCGCCGAGACCTGCAGCCGCCCCGAGGCGGCCGCGGAATAGGCATGGGTGCGGCGCGCGATGTCCTCGGCGCGGCGGTTGGCGTGCCGCAGTTCGCCATCGGGCCCCAGCAGCAGCACGCCGTAATTCAGCCGCTCCAGTGCGGCCAGTGCGGCGTGCGCGACGGCCTGGATGCCGTGGAGCATCTCCAGCAGCTGCGGATCCGTCGGGGCGGAGAGATGGCCGCGGTCAAGCATCGCGTCGGAGCGCCGGGCAAGGGCGGGCGACGACGGCGGCGGGGCGGCCTGGGAGTACCGCTCTCCTGAAAGGCTCAGCAGCGTACTGTGGCTGCATTGGTGCCATTCCCTGCGTCGTTGTTGTTGTGTGTGCACGCAGTCTGTTCAGAATGAAAGGCGACGCCATCGCCCAAACGGGTGAGCCCCGGGGAAGACCCGAGCGGGATTACCCCGCCGCGTCGGCGCGTTTACTCCGCCGCGTGCGCGGGACTGTCGCCGAAGTGATCGAAACCGCCGAAGTTGCGGGCCGCGGGCTGGCCGCTGGCGTCGAGCAGGCGCAGGCCGGGCGCGGCCTCGATGCTGCCGACGTGCGTGACCGGCGTGGCGGTGCGCTGCGCCGCGGCCTGCACCGCATCGCGCGCCGAGGCGGGTGCGGTGAAGGCGAGCTCGTAGTCGTCGCCGCCCGCGAACACGAGTTCTTCCACCAGGCGCGGCTGCAGGCCGAGGCCGGTGCGTGCCGCGGCGAGCAGTTGCGGCGCGCTCGCCAGCGCCAGCGCGGCACCGACGCCGGAGCGGCGCAGCACGTGGCCCAGGTCGCCGGCCAGCCCGTCGCTCACGTCGATGGCGGCGCTGGCGATGCCGCGCAGCGCGCAGCCGAGCGCGACCCGCGGCTCGGGCAGTTCCAGCCGCCGCCGCGCGGCCTCGAACACCTGCTGCGGCAGCGACACGGTGCCGCGGAAGGCTTCCAGCGCCAGCCGCGCATCGCCGAGGCTGCCGCTGACCCACACGTCGTCGCCGGCCCGGGCGCCCGAGCGCAGCAGCGCCTGGCCGGCCGGCACTTCGCCGAACACCGTGATGTTGATGGCGAGCGGCCCGCGCGTGGTGTCGCCGCCCACCAGCTCGCAGCCGTGCGCGTCGGCGAGCGCGAACAGGCCTTGTGCGAAGCCGGCCAGCCAGGCCTCGTCGACCTGGGGCAGGGCGAGCGAGAGCGTGAAGGCCAGCGGCTGCGCGCCGCAGGCGGCGAGGTCGCTCAGGTTGACGGCCAGCGCCTTGTGGCCGAGCCGCCGCGGATCCACCGTCGACAGGAAGTGCCGCCCTTCGACCAGCAGGTCGGTCGACACGGCCAGCTGCATTCCGGGCGCGGGCTGCAGCAGCGCGCAATCGTCGCCCACGCCGAGCGGGCTGCGCCGCACCGGACGGTCGAAGAAGCGCGCGATCAGCTCGAACTCACCCATGCGGCGAGCTTAAACGGTGGACGCGCGGCCGCGGAAGCGGTCCGCCGCCTGCCGCACCATCTCGGCCAGCAGGCGCTCGCGGGCCTGGGTGTCGCGCAGCCAGCGCGCGTCGTTGGCGCCCTGTTCGGTGGATTGCGCCAGCATGTCGATCGCCGCCCCCGCGCCGAGCGCCGCCGCATGCGGCGCCACCTGTTCCAGCGTGCGCAGGATGTGCTCGCGCAGGGGCATGTGCTCGCCGGTGGGCGGGTCGACGTACACCGCCTCCAGCCCGAAGCGGCAGGCCTGGAAGCGGTTGTAGGTGTAGACCATGTAGTCGTCTTCCTGCGGCACGAAGGGCTGCGCGTGCAGGAACCAGCCCGCGAGCGACTGCACGAAGCCGGCCAGCGCGGCGGCGCGCTCGATGGTCAGCGGCGTGTCGAACACGCGGATCTCGATCGTGCCGTACTCCGGCTTGGGCCGGATGTCCCAGTAGAAGTCCTTCATGCTCTTGACCACCCCGGTGCGGGTGGTCTTGGCGAAGAACTTCGCGAACTCGTCCCACTTCAGCGTGAAGGGCGCGCGGCCCGACATCGGGAAGGCGAACACCGAATTCAGCCGCGCCGAATCGAACTGCGTGTCCTGCCCCTGCACGAAGGGCGAGCTGGCCGACAGCGCGATGAAGTGCGGGATGTAGCGCGACATGCGGTGCAGCATCAGCAGCGCGCTGTCGGCGTCGGGGCAGCCCACGTGCACGTGCTGGCCGAAGATCGTGAACTGCTTGGACAGGTAGCCGTACAGCTCGGAGAGCTGGCGAAAGCGCGGCCGGTCGTAGATGCGCTGCTCGTGCCACTGCTGGAACGGGTGCGTGCCGCCGCCGACACAGGCGATGTTCAGCTTGTCGGCGCAGCGCACCAGCGCGTCGCGCAGCGTCGTCAGCTCGCCCAGCACTTCGCTGGCCGAATGGCATACGCCGGTGGAGCACTCGATCATGCTGGAGGTCATCTCCGGCACCACCGAGCCGGGCAGGTGCATCTTGCCGATCAGGCGCAGCATCTCCGCCGAGTAGGGCGAGAGGTCGTAGTCGTGCGTGTTGACCAGCTGCAGCTCCAGCTCCACGCCCAGCGACAGCGAGGACGATTCGTGGAACGGCTCCAGCTCCGGCACGGGTGCAGCCGTCGGCTGCTCGAGCGTCTTAGCCACGCAGCTCTCCGCTGGCCGCCAGCCCGCGCTGCGGCGCCCAGGGCTTGCTGCCTTCGCCGGCGCGGTAGATGGCGAAGGTGGCGACGATCGCGCCCAGGATCTCCATCATCAGGATCACCGGCAGCGCGATGCTGGCGATGCGCGAGCCGAGCGTCATGGAAGCGGCCATGAGCTGCGACACCAGCAGCAGCGCGATGGAGGACATCGGCCCCATCGCGCAGCCGGTCCAGAAGGCCTGCCGCCAGCTGGTGCCGCTGCCGGCGTTGGCGAGCGTCACGCCGAACACCTTGGCGAAGAAGCGCGTGAACACCACCGCGCCGACCAGGCCGGCCACCGCGGGGTTCCAGTCGGCCTTGGCCGCGACCAGCGAGACCAGCACGAACATCATCATGGTGAGCAGCGAGGCCGCCGTGCCGAACTGGCGCGTCCAGGCCCAGGGCTTGGGATTCATCTGCTTGAGCATCAGGCCGCCGATCAGCGCCGCGAGCGGCGCCGAGCCGCCGAAGTGGGCCGCCAGCGCGGTGCCGGCGGCGATCAGCGAGATCAGCAGGATCGCGGTGTTCTCGCTGGTCGGGCTCATGAAGCGCAGCGCCGAGCGCAGCGCCAGCGCCAGCAGCGCGCCGACCACGAAGGACACGCCCAGCACCACCGCGGCCGGATAGAGCGTGGCCACCAGCACCGTCTCCTCGAGGTGCAGCGTGCTGGCGCGCGCGCTCACCAGCGTCAGCGCGTAGAAGGCGCCGAGGGTGGAGAGCGTCAACGCCCGCTCGGTGACCGGCCCGGCGGCGCGAGCATCGAGCATCACGCGCGTCAGCACCGCCGGCGAGGCGGCGATCGAGATCAGCGCGAGGCCCTCGGCGACGTTGGCCCGCACGTCCATCCAGCGCAGCACGTGGTAGACGGCCAGCGCGGTGAGCAGCGCCTCGGTGAGGCTCTGCACCAGCACCATGGGGTTGTGGCGGAACCAGCGCAGCGCGATGCGCCCGCCCGATTCGAACAGCACCAGCGACACGCCCAGCTCCAGCAGGAACAGCGCCACGCCCTGCAGCGGCCAGGCCGCGCCGGAGAAGCCGGCCAGGCCCGCCAGCGTGCCGACGATCGAGTAGCCCACCACCTTGGGCAGGCCCGAGTAGCGCTGCAGCAGGTGGCCCGCGGCGGCCGCCAGCGCGAGCAGCAGCGACCACTGCACGGTGGGCAGGCCCGCCGAAGGCTTCATCCAGTCGGCCCAGACGGCCATCACCTGGTCCATGCGCGCCCTCCCGTTCAGTGCAGCACGCGCTGCGTGCTGCCGTCGTCGAGCACGAACAGCGGGATGTCCACCTCGAAGCGCTCGCCGTCCTCGGCCACGCAGAAGTAGCTGCCCCGCATGCTGCCGCTGGCGGTGCGCAGGCGGCAGCCGCTGGTGTATTCGAAGGACTCGCCCGGCTTCAGCAGCGGCTGGTGGCCCACCACGCCGAGCCCCTTGACCTCCTCCACCTCGCCGAGGTCGTTGGTGATGATCCAGTGGCGCGAAATGAGCTGCGCGGCGATCTCGCCCGTGTTGGTGATCGTGATGGTGTACGCGAAGGTCCAGACGTGCTGGTCCGGCGCGGACTGGTCGGGCAGGTGACGGGGCTGCACGTCGACCCGGAAGGCGTAGCGAGGCATGGCCGCGATCCTAACCCGCCGGGCGCGGCGCGGCCGCTGCGCGAGAATACGGCCCATGAGCACGCGCACCTTCCGCATCGCCCCGTCGATCCTCTCGGCCGACTTCGCCCGCCTGGGCGAGGAGGTCCGCGCCGTGATCGCGGCCGGCGCCGACTGGATCCACTTCGACGTGATGGACAACCACTACGTGCCGAACCTCACCTTCGGCCCGATGATCTGCTCGGCGCTCAAGCCGCACGCGAAGACGGCCGCGGGCGCACCGGTGCCGATCGACGTGCACCTGATGGTGCAGCCGGTGGACGCGCTGGCCCAGGCCTTCGCCGAGGCCGGCGCCGACTACATCAGCTTCCACCCCGATGCAGTCACCCACGTGCATCGCAGCATCCAGGCGATCAAGGCGGCCGGCTGCAAGGCGGGGCTCGTGTTCAATCCCGCCGAGCCGCTCGACGTGCTGGACTGGGTGATCGAGGATATCGACCTGATTCTGATCATGAGCGTGAACCCGGGCTTCGGCGGCCAGGGCTTCATCGAATCGGCGCTGCGCAAGATCGAGCAGGCGCGCCAGCGCATCGACGCCAGCGGGCGCGACATCCGGCTGGAGGTGGACGGCGGCGTGAAGGCCGACAACATCGCGCGCATCGCCGCAGCGGGCGCCGACACCTTCGTGGCCGGCAGCGCGATCTTCGGCAAGCCGGATTACCGCGCCGTGGTCGACGCGATGCGGGCGCAGCTGCGGGCGTAGACCACGGGGCTAGTTGCCCCGGTTGTGCCGGTTCGGCTTGTCGGTGGGCGCCGGGTCCGCGCCCTTGCGCACTTCGTGGTAGGTCGCGTCCAGCTCCTGTCCCTTGGTGGTGTCCTGGTGGCCCTCCATCAGGTCGTCGTGCGCCATGCGGCCCATGCGGTGCGCCGTCGGGTCCTCGCTGGCCTGGCTGGTGGCGGATTCGTCGCGCTCGTGCGGCATCTGCGCCTTGGGCTGCTGCGTCGTCGTCTGGCCCTGCGCGCTGACGGTGTTGCCGCGTCCGGGCAAGGGCGTCTCGCGGCGTTCCTCGGTGTCGGTGCGGCCGGCCGGCGCGCGCTGTTCGTCCTTGCGGCTCATGGCAGATCTCCTGGTTGGCTGGATCGTGCCGCGCCGCTCGGCAGGCGGCGGTAGGACGGGGCCGCGCGGTGGACGGCGGCGGCCGCAGGCTCCTCGTTCGCGTGTCGGAACCTTCCTACGGGGCCAGGCGGCCACGGCCCACAAACTCGCCCGCTGAAGGGCTACGGCCCCAGCGGCTGAGGCTTGGTCCAATGCGGAACCGAAGATCGATCCAAGAAGGGAGAAGCGGATGGAGTTTGGACCTGTCGTGCCCCTCGGGCTGACGTGGCTCGCCGCCGGCGCGCTGGGCGTGCTGGCCATCGCCGCCGTCGCGCGCATGGTCGAAGCCGTGTTCGACCTCGACCCGAACTGAACGGCCCCTCGCCTCCTCGCCGGCGCCCCTGCGGCGCCCGCCGTCCCGTTTGCTCTCTCCCCGGCCCCACAGGAGTACGTTCATGGCCTCTTCCCGCACGGAGGGCTCGCGCAAGTCGAAGACCGGCGACGCCGTCGCCACCCGCCAGAAGCAGCTCGAAGCCTGCACGCAGGGGCCGGAAAACCAGCTCACCACCAACCACGGCGTGGTGCTGCCGGACAACCACAACTCGCTCAGGGCGGGGCTGCGCGGCCCGGGCCTGCTGGAAGACTTCATCCTGCGCGAGAAGCTCACGCACTTCGACCACGAGCGCATCCCCGAGCGCGTGGTGTATGCGCGCGGCGCCGCGGCGCACGGCTACTTCGAGCTCACGAAGCCGCTGGTGGAGTACACCAAGGCCGATTTCCTGCAGGAGGTGGGCAGCCGCACGCCGGTGTTCGTGCGCTTTTCCACCGTGGTGGGCGCGCGCGGCTCGGCCGACACGGTGCGCGACGTGCGCGGCTTCGCCGTCAAGTTCTACACCCGCGAGGGCAACTACGACCTGGTGGGCAACAACATGCCGGTGTTCTTCATCCAGGACGCGATGAAGTTCCCCGACCTCATCCACGCGATCAAGCCGGAGCCGCACCACGAGATGCCGCAGGCTTCCAGCGCGCACGACACCTTCTGGGATTTCGTCTCGATGATGCCCGAGAGCGCGCACATGCTCATGTGGCTGATGTCGGACCGGGCGCTGCCGCGCAGCTACCGGATGATGGAAGGCTTCGGCGTGCACACCTTCCGCTTCGTCAGCGCGCGCGGCGCCTCCCATTTCGTCAAGTTCCACTGGCGCCCCAAGCTGGGCAAGCACGCTCTGGCCTGGGACGAGGCGCAAAAGATCGCCGGCACGGACCCCGACTTCCACCGCCGCGACCTGTGGGAGGTGATCGAGCGCGGCGACTTTCCCGAGTGGGAGCTGGGCGTGCAGATGGTCGACGAGGAGCGCGCGGACAAGCTCGGCTTCGACCTGCTCGATGCGACCAAGCTGCTGCCCGAGGAAGTGGTGC
>Ga0255338_1001172_pt1 | contig 53819 bp, 50 predicted proteins | sample MeOH1_35cm_T4_19_FD_203715 | JGI IMG/M metagenome (GOLD analysis project Ga0255338, IMG submission 203715) | Sandy soil microbial communities from University of British Columbia, Vancouver, Canada - MeOH1_35cm_T4_195 | ecosystem: Engineered > Artificial ecosystem > Sand microcosm > Unclassified ... | reverse complement strand
GATGCTCAAGGGCGCAAACGGCATCCCGCCGCTCAAACCTGGGATGCCTCCCAGGTATGTGTCCGTCGATCGGTGCCACACAACGCACCGATCAACGGAGGAACATGGGGGTCACAATACAAGGGTGGGCAAAGCACAGCGTGCCCACGTAGATTAAACAACAGGCCATTTTTGCGTTCTTCGGGGGAATAAATTCTGGGCGGTGGCATATGATTTTCTTCGTTTCAAGGTCAAGAAAAAGTGGATTTAATCGAAAGAGGTTTGGGGTAGATGGCGGGGTGGGAATGGTGGATTCGGCGAATCCGGTTGAAGAACCGCGTGGGCACGCTGCGCTTTGCCCACCCTACGGCTCGCTTAATGCGCCCTACGCGGGCTACGCGAACACGCTGGTAATTGCCCCATACACGGCAAGCAGTACGCCAAATGCTTGAACCTTGAAGTTACCAACTGCGACTTCAGTGACATTCGCGGATAGGGCAGCAAGTTGGTCACAAGTCGCCTCGAGGCGTGACCCGTGTTCGCTGAGCTTGCCGTTCAGCCGAGACTCGAGAGCAAGAATTTCTCTGCGAAGAGACTCTTGAGCTTCTTTGAGTTCAAGCTCAAGCTGGGCAACCCTTTCTTCTAGCGACGAAGGACCGCGGCGCGAAGTGACTGTGCCGCTACCGCTCATGGACACACTATCACAAGACCCAACCATTGCGACGATGCGCGTCTCACGTTGCAAAGGGAACTCTCGCAGCCATTGCCCGAAGGTCGCGAGAAGTGACCGCTTGCGGAACATTCCGAGGTTTTGATCGAGAGAGTAGAGGATGAGCGTACCGCCCAGGACTTGAAGGCTCATGCCAACCAGTTTGTTCACCAACACCGTGTGCGCTTCAAAGTGCGTCCATGCAAGAGCGTGCGCAACTCCCACCGGGACGAGGGCCAGCACTGGCCACGCCCGAAGAAGCCATGACGGAAGAAGACGCCAGACGATCATTGAAGGCCTTACGTGAGTTATCCGACATTTGTCGGAATAAACGTGCTATCGGACATGTCCGATAAGCTGGGCATCATGTGCCAACCTCATGATTCATAACGTTCACCGTGTCCGATAAAATGTCCCGGCCTCCCAAGCTGCTCGATCAGCTTCGGGATCGTATCCGGTTGAAGCACTACAGCTTGCGTACCGAGCGTGCGTACGCTCAGTGGGTGAAAAGATACATCTACTTTCACGGCAAGCGCCATCCGGCGGGCGGGGCAAGCGTGAGGTCGAGGCGTTTCTGAGGTCGTTGGCGGTGGAGGGCAACGTGGCGGCGGCCACCCAGAATCTGGCGTTGTCGGCGATTCTGTTTTTGTATCGCGAGGTTCTGTCCGTGCCCCTGCCGTGGCTCGACGATGTCACGCGGGCGAAAAAGCCGCCCGGTTGCCCACGGTACTAACGCGGGCAGATGGCTTGGTACACCCCTCAGGCCGGCGTCAGGCCCGCCATGTCCAGCATCAGCCATTTGCTGCCGGCGCCGGCGAACTTGACCTGCACGCGGGTACGCGGCCCCTGCCCTTCCAGATCGGTAATCACGCCTTCGCCGAATTTGCCGTGCCGCACGCGCTGGCCAACCCACAGGCCGGCGTCGTTTTCTGACGCGACCTTGGCGGGTTTGTCCCAGGCGTTCCAGGCCGGACGCGGCGGAGCCGCGGGAGCGGCCTGGCGACCGGTGTTGCCCCAGGCCGGGCGCGCGTCGCGATAGCCGTAGCCGGAATCGCGCTGCGGGCGGGCGGACACGGGCTGGCTGACGGTGCCGCGCAGACGCACTTCGGTGAGGTGTTCGGCCGGGATTTCCTCGATGAAGCGCGAGGCCATGGCCGGCCGCGTCTCGCCGTGGATGCGCCGGCTCTCGGCGTAGCTCACGCACAGCCGCTCGCGGGCGCGGGTGAGGCCCACGTAGCACAGGCGCCGTTCTTCCTCCAGGCGGGCCGGGTCGTCGATAGACCGCTGGCTCGGGAACAGGCCCTCCTCCACGCCAACCAGGAACACCTGGCGGAATTCCAGTCCCTTGGCCGAGTGCAGGGTCATCAGCTGCACGCAGTCGGCGCCGGCCTCGCCCTGGGCGTCGCCGGCTTCGAGCGCGGCGTGGCTCAGGAAGGCCGTCAGGTCGTCGAGGTCTTCTTCCTCGTTCACGAACAGGCTGGCGGCGGTGACCAGTTCGTCCAGGTTCTCGACCCGGCCCTCGCCCTTGCCGTCCACGTCCTTGCCGTGGTGGTCCTTGAGGCCACTGTCGCGGATCACCATCAGCGCCTGGTCCATCAGCGGCTGGCCCTGGCAGGCGGCGCGCAAGGTCTGAATCAACTGCGCAAAGCCGCCCAGCGCCGCGGCGGTGCGGCCGGTGAGGCCGCCGCCCTGCAGCAGCCGGGTCAGCACCTCCCACATCGGCAGGCCGCTGGCGCGCGCCTCGCCGCGCAGGGTGTCGAGCGTCTTGTCGCCGATGCCGCGCGGCGGCTGGTTGATGACCCGCTCGAAGGCCGTGTCGTCGGCGGGGTTGGCGATCAGGCGCAGATACGCCAGCGCGTCGCGAATCTCGGCCCGGTCGAAGAAGCGCTGGCCGCCGTACACGCGGTACTTGATGCGCCGCACCATGAGCGCTTCCTCGAAGGCCCGCGACTGGGCGTTGGAGCGGTACAGGATGGCCACTTCCGCGCGCGGGTTGCCGGCGGCGGCCCAGGCTTCGATCTGCTCCACCACGAAGCGCGCCTCGTCCTGTTCGTTGTAGGCGGCGTACAGGTGGATGGGCTCGCCGTTGCCGGCATCCGACCACAGGTTCTTGCCCAGGCGCTCGCGGTTGTGGGCGATCAGGGCATTGGCGGCGGCCAGGATGGTGCCGGTGGAGCGGTAGTTCTGTTCCAGGCGCACCACCTTGACGTTCGGGAACTGGCGCTCGAACTCGCGCATGTTCTCCACCTTGGCGCCGCGCCAGCCGTAGATGGCCTGGTCGTCGTCGCCGACCGCGAACAGGCTGGTGTCCGGCCCGGCCAGGTTGCGCAGCCAGGCGTACTGCAGGGCGTTGGTGTCCTGGAACTCGTCGACCAGGATGTGCCGGAAACGGCGCCGGTAGTGGTCGCGCAGCACCGGCTGCTGCACCCACAGGTCGTTTGAACGCAGCAGCAGTTCGCCGAAATCGACCATGCCGCCGCGCTCGCAGGCGGCCTCGTAGCGCCGGTACAGCTCGGCCAGCACGGCGCGATCGGCAAAGCCCTGCGTGTCCACGTGGCGGGCGCGCTGGCCCTCGTCCTTGCGGGCGTTGATGAAGGCGGCCACGGCGGCGGGCTTCAGGCTGTCGTCGCCCAGTTCCCGCAGCAGGCGCTTGATCAGGCGCTGCTGGTCGTCGGAGTCCAGAATCTGGAAGGTTTCCGGCAGGCCGGCCTCGCGCCAGTGGGCGCGCAGCAGGCGGTGGGCGATGCCGTGAAAGGTGCCGACCCACATGCCGCGCGGCGGCAGCGGCACCAGCTGGCCGATGCGCTCGCGCATCTCGGCGGCGGCCTTGTTGGTGAAGGTGACGGCCAGAATCTCCAGCGGCGCGGCGCGCTCGACCTCGATCAGCCAGGCGATGCGGTGCGTCAGCACGCGGGTCTTGCCGCTGCCGGCGCCGGCCAGCACCAGGGCGGTCTGGCCGGGCTCGGTGACGGCCTCGCGCTGCGGCGGGTTCAGGCGGTCGATCTGGCGTTCGAGGCTCATGCTCATTCCACGATTTTCAGGATGTCGCCGGGCTTCGGTTCACCCTGCGGGTAGCGGCCGTTGAGCAGCCGAAGCTGGGCCTGGGCGTCGCCGGGCAGGCGTGAGTCCTTGGCCAGGCTGGCGAAGGTGTCTGCCGCGGCGGCCGATTTCAGGTGCAGGCGCAACGGTTTGGCGAGGGCTTTTTCGTTTTCCCGCAGCGGATGGAAGCCCAGCGCCGTCTGGCGCATGGCCTCGCTGACCGCCTGCGGGTCGGCGCCGTCCAGCGCCACGCTGGCCAGGACGTAAGCCTGGTTGCGATAAAAAATGACGCTGACGCGGCCCGGCCGGCCCTGGATTTTCAGCGGCGCGGTGTAGCCGGGCAGGCCAGCCGGGCTGATTTCCTCGCCGGCCGGGTTTTTTAGCCCTAAGCGCCGGATCATGAACTCGCGTGGCGTTTCCCGCTGGTTCAGGTCCTGGCTGGTCAGCTGCGCCTGCGCCTTGCCGCCCGGCGCGATGGCCAGCAGGCGATCGGGCCGGTTGTCCAGCCGCCAGCCGGCCGGGAATGCCAGGGCGAAGTCCAGATCCTGGTGATAGAAGCGGTTCTCGCGGCGCACGCCCTGCGCGGCGCTGTCGCCAAACACCAGGCCGTCGATGTGTTTCAGAAAAACGTCGCGGCCGTTATCAGCCGGCTTGTCCGGGGCCAGGAAGGACGCCTTGGTGAGCACCTCTTTCAGGCGCGTGTCCTCGTCCGGGTGGGTGGCGAACAGGCCGTGGTAGGACTGCGGCTGGCGGCCTTCGGCCTTGGCCTGCGCGGTGGCGTAATCGCCCTGCGCCTTGAGCGTGCGCAGCACGTCCAGGATCGCCTGCGGGTCGTAGCCGGCACGCGCCAGGTACTCGGCGCCCAGGCCGTCGGATTCGAGTTCGTGCTCGCGCCCGTAGCCACTGAGCATGGCCTGACCGAGCACGCCCATGACGTTCTGCGCCACGTTGTTGCCCAGGCCCGGCACGAAGATGCTGCCCAGCGTCATGCCCAGCTGCGCGGCGGCCGTGGCCGTGTACTGCCGCACGGCGTGGCGGGCGGTGACGTGGCCGATTTCGTGCCCCAGCACGCCGGCCATTTCGGCCTCGCTGCCCAGATACGCCAGCAGGCCGCGGGTGATGTAGATGTAACCGCCCGGCAGCGCGAAGGCATTGATCTCGGCCGAATCGACCACCGTGAAGCGGTAGATCAGGTTGGCGCGGTGGCTGTGGGCGGCCAGCTTCTCGCCGACGCCCTGCACGTAGGCCTGCAGCGCAGGGTCGTCGTACTGGCCGTACTGCTGAAGCACCTTCGGATGCATGTCGCGGCCGATGGATATTTCCTGCGCCTCGGACATCAGCGCCATTTCGCGCCGGCCGCTGACCGGGTTGGTGGCGCAACCGGCGAGCGCCAGGCCCAGGCACAGCAGGCGCAGCAAGGTATTGGGCAGGGTGCTCACGGTGCTAGTTGGACAGCTCGATTTGCGCCGGGTGCCACAGCCGGATCTGCGGCTGGCCATGGCGGGACTGGATTTTGCCGCGTGCGACCACCGTGCGGCCCCGCCAGGCGAGGTGGTCGGCCGGCACAAAGGCTGCCCAGTCGGCGTGCGCAACGCGCAGCTGCACCCGATCGTCGAGTTTGAACAGTATCCAGTTGCCGCGCTGCACGGCGCTGGTGATGCGGCCGCGCACCAGGCGATAGCTGCCATCCGCACGCACGCTCGCGGCCGCTTGCGGGGCATAGGCCGGCAACGCCCACAGGCCGCGACGGGCCATGCGGGCCTGACGCTCGGCGGCCAGCAGGCAATCCACCTGCGACCGGTTCGGCGGCAGGATGAAGCTGACCGCCAGCCCCTCCCGCAGCAGGACTTCCTCGACACTGGTGCCGTCCGGGCGATAGGTGTGTGCCAGCTCGCGGCCGTAACGATCCTGCCGCTGGCGATCGCGCGCCAGACCGACCCGGCTGCCCTTTGGCAACAGCGTTTGCAGGCGCCGCCGGGCGGCATCGGCCAGCGGCTGCGGCGTGCCCTTGTGGTAGTTCATTTCCGGCGTGTCGATGCCCAGCAGACGCACGCGCCGGTCGTCGGTCAGGCGCAGCGTGTCGCCGTCGTAATGCCAGGCCACGGTGGCCTGTTCGAGCGGGCCGCCGGGCCGGCAGATGGCCTGCGCATCGCCGGCAAACAGCACCACGGCCAGAAACGCAAAGGGCGCCAGCAGGCGCCCTTTGTGAGCGAAGCCGGCGAACCGGCCCGGCATCAAGCCATGCCGTAGCGGCGCTTGAAGCGCTCCACCCGGCCGCGGCGGTCGCCGACCTTCTGCTTGCCGGTGTAGAACGGGTGACAGCTCGAACACACGTCGATCGCCAGCTCCGGCCTGGCCAGCGCGGAACGGGTCTGAAAGACATTCCCGCAGCTGCAGGTGACGGTGACTTCTTCGTACTTCGGGTGAATATCGGATTTCATGGCGCGGTCTGGGTTGGGATGGGCGGCGCGGCGGGTCGCGTAGGGTAGAAGAAAGCGGCCCTCTGGGCAAGTTGCAGCGCAAGTCAGAGCAAATGCTGCACGGCGTCGCGTTCTTCCAGCAACTCCTTCGCGGTGGCGTCCATGCGGGCGCGGCTGAAGGCACTCACGGGAAGGTTCTGCACGATGTCGTAACGGCCATCGCGACAGGTCACCGGAAACGAATAGATGATGCCTTGCGGGATGCCATAGCTGCCGTCGCTGGGGATACCCATGCTGACCCAGTCGCCGTCGGCGGTGCCCAGCGCCCAGGTGCGCATGTGATCGATGGCAGCCGAGGCGGCCGACGCCGCGCTTGACGCGCCACGGGCGGCGATGATGGCGGCGCCACGCTGCTGCACGGTGGGGATGAAATCGGTCTCAAGCCAGGCCTGATCGACCAGCTCCGGCGCCGGGTGGCCGTCCACCAGCGCGTGCGAGATGTCCGGGTATTGCGTGGACGAGTGGTTGCCCCACACGGTCATGCGGCGAATGGCCGGTACCGACGAGCCGGTCCTGGCGGCCAGCTGGCTGATGGCGCGGTTGTGGTCCAGGCGCATCATGGCCGTGAACTGGCGCGGGTCCAGATCCGGCGCGCTGCGCATGGCGATCAGCGCATTGGTGTTGGCCGGGTTGCCGACCACCAGCACTTTCACGCCGCGGCTGGCGTAATCGTTCAGTGCCTTGCCCTGCACGGTGAAGATGGCGCCGTTGGCCTCCAGCAGGTCCTTGCGCTCCATGCCCGGACCGCGCGGACGGGCGCCGACCAGGATGGCGTAGTCGGCATCCTTGAAGCCGACGTTGGCATCATCCGTGGCGACGATGTCCGCCAGCAGCGGGAAGGCACAATCGCGCAGTTCCATGACCACGCCGTCGAGCGCCTTCAGGGCCGGCGTGACTTCCAGCAGGTGCAGGATGACCGGCTGGTCGGGGCCGAGCATGTCGCCGGCGGCGATACGGAACAGCAGCGCGTAGCCGATATTGCCGGCGCAGCCGGTGACAGCGATGCGGACGGGCTTCTTCACGGGACAGATCCTCGGCAGGTTGCGGAGTTACGGGACAGGCCGGCGTCAGGCCTTCATGGAGGCGAAGAACTCGCCGTTGCTCTTGGTGTTGCGCAGGCGCTCGAGCAGGAATTCCATGGCAGCCACTTCGTCCATGGAGGCCAGCAGACGGCGCAGGATCCAGACTTTCTGCACTTCGTCCGGCTTCATCAGCAGCTCCTCGCGGCGGGTGCCGGAGCGGTTGATGTTGATGGCCGGGAAGATGCGCCGCTCGGCGATCTTGCGTTCGAGGTGCACCTCCATGTTGCCGGTGCCCTTGAACTCCTCGTAGATCACGTCGTCCATGCGCGAGCCGGTCTCGACCAGCGTGGTGGCGATGATGGTCAGGCTGCCGCCTTCCTCGATGTTGCGCGCGGCGCCGAAGAACTTCTTGGGCTTGTCGAGCGCGTGGGCGTCGACGCCGCCGGTCAGCACCTTGCCCGAGGACGGGATGACCGTGTTGTAGGCGCGCGCCAGGCGGGTGATGGAATCGAGCAGGATCACCACGTCGCGCTTGTGCTCGACCAGCCGCTTGGCCTTCTCGATCACCATGTCGGCCACCTGCACGTGGCGCGTGGCAGCCTCGTCGAAGGTGCTGGCGATGACCTCGCCGCGCACCGTGCGACGCATTTCGGTGACCTCCTCCGGGCGCTCGTCGATGAGCAGCACCATGAGGTATATCTCGGGGTGGTTGGCGGTCAGCGAGTGGGCGATCGACTGCAGCATCATGGTCTTGCCGGCCTTGGGCGGCGACACGATCAGGCCGCGCTGGCCCTTGCCGATGGGCGCCACCATGTCGATGATGCGCGGGGTGATGTCCTCGGTGGTGCCGTTGCCGCGTTCGAGCGTGAAGCGCTCGTCGGCGAACAGGGGCGTGAGGTTCTCGAACAGGATCTTGTTGCGGGCCGCTTCCAGCGGCTCGAAGTTCAGCTCGTCGATCTTGAGCAGCGCGAAGTAGCGCTCGCCGTCCTTGGGCGGGCGAATCTTGCCGGAGATGGTGTCGCCGGTACGCAGACCGAAGCGGCGAATCTGGCTGGGCGAGACGTAAATGTCGTCCAGGCTGGCCAGGTAGGAATTGGTGTTCGAGCGCAGGAAGCCGTAACCGTCCGGCAGCATTTCCATCACGCCTTCGCCGAAGATGTCCTCGCCCTTGCGGGCGTGGGCCTTGAGCAGGGCGAAGATGATTTCTTCCTTGCGTTGGCGGGAGGCACCCTCCAGGCGGGATTCCTGGGCCATGGCTACCAGTTCGGCCACCGGCGTTAGTTTCAGCGCGGTCAGATTCATAAGTATGTGTGCGGGATTGACGAGGAGCACCGCAGAAGCGAAGTGGCGGCGCGGCTTAAGAGGCAGTCCGGGAGACGGACCGGGAATGGAAACCTGCGAGCGAATTGTTGTTGTTGGCGGCGCCGCGGCACAAACCGGACGCTGTGAATCTTCAGGACTTGTACCGGAAATCGCTCATGGCCGGGTAGCCGGAACGACTACCTGCACCCGGTCCGGTGCCGGTGGGACTATCGGCTCTGGCGATGCACGGCCCCAGACCAGGCCGGCATCAGAGGTTGCTGTCCAGCCAGGCGGCAAGCTGCGACTTCGACAGCGCGCCGACCTTGGTGGCTTCCACGTTGCCGCCCTTGAACAGCATTAGCGTGGGAATGCCGCGAATGCCATAACGGGGCGGCGTCCTGGGGTTCTCGTCCACGTTCAGCTTGGCCACCGTCAGGCGCCCGGCATATTCCTTGCCGACTTCGTCCAGCACCGGCGCGATCATCTTGCACGGGCCGCACCACTCGGCCCAGTAGTCGACCAGCACCGGCTCGGCCGCCTGCAGGACATCCTGTTCGAAGGAATCGTCGGTAATGTGCTTGACGTGTTCGCTCATGAATTATGGTGCAGTCAGGGGTGGCGGGGAACGAAATGCGCAGCAGCAGAACGGCGGCACTGCGCCGGCTAGCGTGACAAAGAGGCTTGTCCGCATTCTAGTCGGTGCCGGACGCAAGTCAATAACTGGCACTCGGACGCCGGTCGAGCAGGCGGTATTGCAATGCCTCGGCCAAAAACGGCATCTCCAGCGTATCGCGGCCGGCAAGGTCGGCGCAGGTGCGGGCGATGCGCAGCACCCGATGCGTGGCACGTGCGGACAAGCCCAGCGTGCCGATGGCGCGCGCCAGGAACTGTTGCTGTGGTTCGGTCAGCCGGGCGTGCCGGCGCAGGCCAGCCGGGTCCAGACGGGCGTTCAGGCAGCCGCTGCGGGCAAGCTGGCGCTGCTGCGCCGCCTGCACGCGCTCGCGTACTGCGGCCGAAGGCTCGGCGCCGGCATGTTCCTGCGCCAGCAACAGTTCGTGCGCAACCGGCGGCAGTTCCACGTGCAGGTCGATGCGGTCCAGCAACGGCCCGGACAGCCGTGCCCGGTAGCGACGCACCTGCTCCGGCGTGCAGCGACAGCGGCCGGCGGCATCGCCCAGATAGCCGCAGGGACACGGATTCATGGCCGCCACCAGTTGAAAACGTGCCGGGAATTCGGCTTTGAGCGCCGCCCGGGCGATGCTGATGTGACCGGACTCCAGCGGCTCGCGCAGTACTTCGAGCACCTGGCGGTCGAACTCCGGCAGCTCGTCCAGGAACAGCACGCCGTGATGGGCGAGCGAGATCTCGCCCGGCCGCGGCGTGGTGCCGCCACCGGCCAGCGCTGCGGCGGAAGCCGTGTGGTGCGGCGCGCGCACCGGCCGCTGGCCCCAGGTCCGCACGTCGAAACCACCGACGCTGATCGACTGCACGGCGGCCGTTTCGAGCGCCTCCTGCTCGGTCAGCGCCGGCAGAATGCCGGGCAGGCGGGTGGCCAGCATGGTCTTGCCGGCTCCGGGCGGACCCAGCATCAGCAGGCTGTGGCCACCGGCAGCCGCGATTTCCAGCGCCCGGCGCGCAGCGGGCTGACCGCGCACGTCGGCCAGATCGGGCACGCTTGCGCCATCCGTCTGCGGTTCGCGCTGCGCCGCGGCAAGCGGCGCATTGCCGGTCAGGTGACCGCATACGGCCAACAGGTGCTGGGCGCCAAAGGCTGTCAGATCCGGCGCCAGGGCCGCTTCGGCGGCATTGGCCTGAGGCAGTATCAGGCGCGCGCCCGCGCGCTGCGCCTGCAGGGCCACCGGTAGTACGCCGCGCACCGGGCGCAGCTCGCCGCCCAGGCCCAGTTCGCCGATGAACTCATAGCCGTCCAGGCAGCCGGTCGGCAACTGGCCGGACGCAGCCAGGATGGCCAGCGCGATGCCCAGATCGAAACGCCCGCCTTCCTTGGGCAGATCGGCCGGGGCAAGGTTGATGGTGACGCGGCGGGCCGGAAATTCGAAGCCACTGTTGAGCAGGGCGCTGCGCACGCGGTCCCTGGCCTCGCGCACGGCGGTTTCGGGCAGGCCGACGATAGCCAGCGCCGGCAGGCCACCGGTCAGGTGCGCCTCGATGGTTACCGGCGGCGCGTCCATGCCGAACTGCGCGCGACTGTGCAGGGTTGCCAGCGACATGCGCGCGCCCGGGAACTGTCAGAGCGTGCTATCGAAACGGGCAGCGAGGGCCTCGACCTGCGCCTGCACCCTCGCCAGACGCGCGCGAGCGTCCTCCAGCAGCGCGCGCTGGACTTCGAAGTCTTCCCGACTCGGCAAGCCCAGCCGCTGACTCAAGCGCTGCACTGTCACAGTGCGAATGCCTTCCAGCTCGCTGGCGATGCCTTGCAGCCAGTGCAGCGGCGACGGTGACGCCGAATCAGTCATAGCGTTGATTCCCGGACAAGGGGCCCGCCCGAACCCGGGCCTGCCCTGTTAGAGGTCGACCGTCCAATTCAAATGCACTTATATGGTGCAATCGGCCGCTGATGGCGGCTCGGAACGGCATCCCCACGTCGGACTGGACTATACCCGAATGCCGTGCCGTCACCTTGGCACACGCCGTGCTTAATAGCCCCTACTGGTACATGCCGGTTAAGTCCGCACCAGCCGGCCATCCCTCACGGGGCGACTCGCTGATGCGCTTGATGTTGCGGTGCCGGGGCAGGTTGCCGGGTGGCCTGCCCGCGGTGTCGCTTTGCCCGAGGAGTACTGCAATGAAGATGGTCTGTGCGGTGATCAAGCCGTTCAAGCTTGACGATGTGCGCGAGGCGTTGTCGGGAGTCGGGGTGCAAGGCATCACGGTGACCGAGGTGAAAGGGTTCGGCCGCCAGAAAGGGCATACCGAGCTTTATCGCGGTGCCGAATACGTGGTGGATTTCCTGCCCAAGGTGAAGATCGAGGTCGCGGTCGATGAAACGGATGTCGACCGGGTCATCGAGGCGATCACCAATTCTGCCAATACCGGCAAGATCGGCGATGGCAAGATTTTCGTCTACGACCTGGGTCAGGTCATCCGCATTCGTACCGGCGAGACCGGGGCCGACGCGCTGTAGCGCCGGCAGGTCGGTCGTGGTGAATGAATCCTTAATCTGAGGGAGTTTATCGATGAAAACCCTGATGCGACGCGGATTTGCCGCGCTGGCGACGATCGGGCTGTGTCTACCTGCCCTGGCATGGGCCGAAGAAGCCGCGACTCCGGTTTTGAATGCAGGCGATACCGCCTGGATGCTGACCTCGACGGCTCTGGTCCTGTTCATGACCATCCCCGGTCTGGCCTTGTTCTACGGCGGCCTGGTGCGCAGCAAGAACGTTCTGTCCGTGCTGATGCAGTGCTTTGCCATCACCGCGCTGATTACCGTGCTGTGGACCATTTACGGCTACAGCATTGCCTTCGACACCACCGGCATGGAGCAGGGGGTGATCAACATCAACAGCTTCATCGGCACACTGGGCAAGGCCTTCCTGCACGGCGTCACCGTCGAGAGCCTGACCATGACCATCCCGGAAACGGTGTTCATGTGCTTCCAGATGACGTTTGCCATCATCACCCCGGCGCTGATCGTGGGCGCCTTTGCCGAGCGCATGAAGTTCTCGGCCATGCTGTGGTTCATGGCGCTGTGGTTCACCATCGTCTACCTGCCGATTGCGCACATGGTGTGGAGCGGCAACGGCGGCCTGATGTGGGACTGGGGTGTGCTGGATTTCGCCGGCGGCACCGTGGTGCACATCAACGCCGGTATCGCCGGGCTGGTGGCCTGCCTGGTACTGGGCCCGCGCAAGGGCTATCCGACCAGCGCCATGCCGCCGCATAACCTTGGCTACACGCTGATCGGCGCCTCCATGCTGTGGGTCGGCTGGTTCGGCTTCAACGCCGGCAGCGCGGTGGCCGCCAACGGCATCGCCGGCATGGCCATGGCGGTGACGCAGATCGCCACCGCTGCGGCGGCGCTGGGCTGGATGTTCATCGAGTGGATCAGCCACGGCAAGCCGAGCGTGCTCGGCATCGCCTCGGGCGCTGTCGCCGGTCTGGTTGCCATCACCCCGGCGTCCGGCTTCGTCGGCCCGATGGGCGCGCTGGTGATCGGCGTCGTGGCGGGCGTGGTGTGCTTCCTGGCCGCCACCAAGATGAAGCGCGCGTTCGGATACGACGACTCGCTCGACGTCTTTGGCGTGCACTGCATCGGCGGCATCATCGGCGCCCTGCTGACCGGCGTGTTCGCCGCCGCCAGCCTGGGTGGCAGCAAGCCGGACCTGGACATCGCGGCCCAGCTGCTGATCCAGGGCAAGGGCGTGCTGGTGACGCTGGTGGTCAGCAGCGTTGCCAGCTTCGTGATCCTGAAGGTAATCGACCTGGTGATCGGCCTGCGCGCCACGCCGGAACAGGAAACCGAAGGCCTCGACCTGGCGCTGCACGACGAGCGCGGCTACAACCTCTAATACGGCGTTGTCCGCACAAGGGCCGGGAGGGGCAACCCCTCCCGGCCCTTTTTTTGTGGCCGGATTTGAGCAACCCGTGATGTGTAAAATTGCCTGCCGGCCTGGTGGAACCCGAACGAGCACGCGCGGCCTGCCGCAAATCCAGGATGGATTTGCACCACCCGCGCCTTCAACACATGCCCCTATAGCTGGAAGGTCTAGCAGACGCCTTGTAAGCGTCAGACCCGAGTTCGATTCTCGGTGGGGGCACCAGCACAGCGAAACAGACTCCGTCATCGACGCGTGAGCGGCCGATCCGCGGACCGACGGGCAGATTGGCGACCACGCAGCGACGGACAGAATGCCGGACTCGCGGCGCAAGCGTGCGCCTTGCCGTACCCCGGCCACCGGGCGGATGATGCCCTGCCAGCCGCCGCACAACCGAGGGATTCGCCATGTCCGAGCAGCGTCTTTGCCCCCAGCGCCTGGGTTACGTGCACCTGAAGGTCAAGAATCTCGACGCGTCGCTGGCGTTCTGGACCGGTGCCGTACCGCTGGAAGTCAGCGCCCGCCAGGGCGGCAAGGTGTACCTGCGCGGCGGCATGCAGCACCACTGGATCGTGCTGGAGGAATCGGCCGAGCCGGGCCTGGGGCGGGTGGCGCTGGAAGTCGAGAACCGCGCCGAACTGGACGCCTTCGAGGCACATCTGCGGGTGCTGGGCATCCCGGCCGAGGCCGGCGACGGACTGGAATCGGACCGCGTGGCGCGCTACCTGCGCTTTCGTGACCCGGCCGGCAACCCGATCGAGCTGTACTGCGACATGGTGTCCATGCCGACCCCGCCGCAGCCGCGCACGGTGCAGGTGCTCGACATCCAGCACGTGGTCCTCGGAACGGCCGACACGCGCGTCGCAGCTGCCTTTTACCGCGACGTGGTGGGCATGCGCGAGTCGGACTGGGTGGAGAATGACGTGTGCTTCCTGCACATGAGAAACGGCTGGCACCACGGCATCGGCGTCGGCGGCCTGGGCGGTTCCGGTGGCGGCCTGAATCACGTCTGCTTTCAGCCGCCCGGGCTGGACGATGTCATGCGTGCCCGCGCCATCGTGCGCAAGCTGGGCTACCCGATCACGATGGATCTTTTGCGCCACGCGCCGTCCACATCAGTCGGGTTTTACTTCGCCGGGCCCGACACGGTGGCCGAGATGAGCTTCGGCGCCCGTCATTTCACCGAAGATGCGCCGCCCAAGCCAAGGGTGCTCGCACGCGGACTCGACACGCTGGACGTATGGCAGCAGGGCCTGGTCGATCACGAGCAGTCCCTGGTCGAGGAAATGAAAAAAATGGCCGACAAGCAGCGCGCGCAGGCCTGATTCGGAGTCGCCACACTTTCTGTCCAGGCAGGGCACGACCCCGGAACCGCCCGCCACAGCGCCACCGGTCGCCAGCTGACGGGGCTGTACTCAGACGAAAAACGCCAGGTTCCCGGTGTGGAACACGTTGTGATCGAAGTAAATGGTGCGGGCGGCGAGCTTCAGCTGGCCATCCACGCGGCGCAGCAGGTCCTCGCGGCGGGCGCTGACCAGCTGCGGCACCGCGTCGGTGGGCCGCGTGCGCACCACCAGGGCGTTGCTGACCACCCGGTACTCGCCGGCCACGGTGTGCCGCCGTGCCCGCACGCTGGTCACGAAGCGGCGCACGAACGTGTACGGATTTTCCGCCACCGTGTTGATCGCCTCTTTCTGCTGGTTGATGCGGATCTGCAGGCTGCCGATGGTCTCGTCCAGGTACGGATTTTCCAGGCCAATCCGCCGCTCGCGCCCGCGCTCGTAGAAGCCGCGCGGCGGGGCCACGTAGCGGATGTCCTGTGTCAGCATCGCCAGCCAGCCGTCGTAGTCGCGGCTGTCCAGGCATTCCACTTCGTCGTCCAGAAATTCGTGAATCTGGCGGTATTCGCGGTCGTCGACCGGGTCGCCGGTGATCTTCGATTCCATGTGCCGGCCCTCCCTCAGGCGGTATTCATCAGGCGGTACCAGTGCCGCAGGATTTCGAACTCCCCGACCTCGGACCAGATGGTGGGGTAGATCCTGCCCGGCCCCGGATAGTCCTGGACCAGCTGGCCGCGGTAGTGCTGGACCATCTCGAAGCTGGCCGCCTCGCGCCGGGCCACGGCGCCACGCGTGGCGCAGCCGATGGAAGCCCACACCTCGGCGTCGTCCTGGTCGAAGGTGCCGGCAAAGCTGAACGTGCGCAGGCCAGAGCGCATGGTCATGGCCTTCCATTCCTCGCTGGCCTCTTTCTCGGCCAGGAACCAGCCCCAGATTTCGGTGCGGTCCGGCGCGACCGGCTGCCACACGCGGATGTTCAGAAAACAGGCCGGCGGCTCGGCAAGATCAGTCCGGCCCGGCCCCTCGACGGACGAGAAATTGGGGAAGATGGTCTGCACCCCGGCAAAGTTGCGTGCCACCACCTTCAGCTGTCCGGGCGACAGCGCCTGGTGGTAAAGCGGCACGCACTCGGGCGGGCGGCCGAGGAACTCCGGGATGAACTCCGGTGACAGCGACGTGGTGCCGTTGTGGCCGTTGCCCATGACGATGGCCGGGCCGTGTTCAAGCGCCTGGAACAGGGCCTCCTGCGCGCCCTCGAAGTCGCCGAAGGACAGCCGCGAGATCGGCCCATGCACCTTGGTGGCGTGCGGGCCGTCGGCGCCGAAATTGGCCGCCCCCAGCTTCCAGTTGCCGTTGACCACCCATTTGTGCGGCGGGCCGAGCACCACCATGCCACCCGGCGTGCGCGCGTGGTACAGGTCCAGGTACCAGCGCGCGTCGCCCAGATACTCGCCCAGGCTGCCGAGTGCCTCGTTGAAGGTGGCGAATATCAGCCCGGCGTAGCTGTCCACGCGCGCCTCGACCAGGCGCTGCTTGTGCTGCGTGTCCAGGCCCTCGTAGAGCCCCGCCGCGTGGCAGGTGGCCAGCAGCCGGCCGGTGTTCTCGTAGGTCCAGCCGTGATACGGGCACACGTAGCTGGGCGCGTTGCCGGCCTCGCTGCGCAGGATGAGCGCACCCCGGTGCGGGCACATGTTCAGGAACACGCGCAGCTTGCCGTGGTTGTCGCGCACCAGAATGACCGGGTCCTGGCTCATCTGGCGCGTCACGTAATCGCCGTTGCGCGGCACTTCCGATTCGTGCCCCACGTACAGCCAGGCACGGCCGAATACGCGTTCCTGCTCGACGCGAAACACGTCCGGATCCGCATAGGCCTTCATGCTGACCAGGCCGCGCTGCTCGTCGACCAGCGCCGCCAGATCGAGTCCGCTGTTTGCCATCGCATCCCCTCCATGGGCTGCGGCGCGCGGCCTTAGAAGTACCGACACAGCCGCGAGTGACCAAACGCCCGTTCATGTTAGTACAGTCGAGCGGGCGTGGGGCAGGAAGGCCCGGCCACCGACCGCGTTGCATCAGCCGTAGACTTGCGCCGCGGCGATGGAGACCGGGCCGGCCTGGGGCCGACCCCGCAGTCTGCTCGACAGGAGAAAGGGTATGGACACCGTTCGCTACTTCGCCAGCCTGCTGGTCATCGCCATCGCCACGGCGGGTCTTGCCGTGGGCGGCGTCGGCGCCTGGGCTGGCGTCGGCCTGTTTGTGCTGCTGGCGCTGCTGGACAGCGCACTGCCACGGGACTATCGGCACCGTAACATCCGCTATCCGGCCGTGGTCCGCGCCTTGCCGTACCTGCACTATCCGGCGCTGCTGGCGTTCTGGATGGTGTTTGGCTGGCAGCTTGGCACCGGTGCCATCAGCGGCTGGCACATCGTCGGCGGCGTGCTGTCGGTGGGCGTATGGAACGGCCTGATCGGCCTGGCCACGGCGCACGAGCTGATGCACGGCAAGTCGCTGCTGGCCCGCACCGGCGCCGACCTGATCGGCACCTGTTACGGCATTCCGATTACCGATCTGGGGCACGTGCACGTGCACCACATTCACCTGGACACGCCGCTGGATGGCGACACGCCCAGGCGCGGCGAGTCGCTGTACCGCTTCGTGCTGCGCTCGGTGGTGGCGCAAATCGGCGCCACGTTCGAGCTGGAATTTGCGTACCTGCAAAAAATCGGCAAATCGCCGTGGTCGCCGCGTGGACGGCTGTTCTGGGGCGTGATGTTCGAGCTTGGCTTCGCCGCCGGCTTCATTGGGCTGGCCGGCTGGATCGGCCTGCCGGTACTGCTGCTGACCTGGGTGCTCGGCTTCACGGTGATGGCGGACTACAACTACGTGCAGCACTACGGCCTGGTGCGGGTGCCGGGCGCCACCATCAAGCCGCACCATGCCTGGAACCACCTGCGGCCGTTGAGCCGCGTGCTGGCGTACGAAATCACGACGCATTCGGAACACCACCTGAATCCGGACGTGAGCTACGTGTCGCTGACGCCGATGCCGGACGCGCCGCAGATGCCAAGCCTGCTGGTGTGTTTCATGGCCAGCACCGTGCCGCCGCTGTGGGACCGGCTGATTGCCAGACCCCGCCTGCGGCACTGGGATCGGCACTTTGCGTCGGCGGACGAGCGGGCGCTGGCGCAACAGGCCAATCAGGCCGCCGGCTGGGCAGCCTGAGCACGCGGGCAGCCGACAAGGCTCAGGCCGCCCAGTCCCGCTGATCCCGGGCAAGCGGTCGCAGTGGCGCCGTGTCGACCTGGCGCAGGTCCGCTTGCGGCACGATCAGCGACCCCGCCCGCACCGCCTGGGCCTGCGGCTCCAGACCCGGAATCGGCCTGCCGGCCTGGTTGTCCCGGGCCACGTCCAGCAGCAGGCGGCGGGTGACGATGATGCCGTCGTCGCTCGACACGAGGTGTTCCAGCGTGCGGTCGGCGATGCGGCCCTGGCTTTCCTGCACCGCCGTGTCCTGCATGGCGAAGCTGGGGATGCCGGTGAAGGTCTCGCCCCGCCGCTGCGCCGCCCGGTCCAGGTGGTAATCGTTACCGCGGTTGGCGGCGCCCTGGTGCGTGCCGGGCACGAAGTCCACATGCAGGCCGCCGCCGCGGCGCATGGCCTCGCGTTCCGCCTCACCCAGCGGCTTGTCGATGTAGTAGTTCACCGCCCAGGACCAGCAGTTGTGGTCGTCCTGCGGCACCCAGGCCTGGGCGTTCAGGGTCAGGTCGCCGGTGGGCGCGATGATGTTGAAGCAGGGCATCAGGAACTGCGTGATGCGCCAGTAATAAAGCCCGTCGCCGGCCGTTCGCCGCGCGCCCAGCAGCAGGCCACCGGCCGTGCGCACGCTGTCGTAACGCGGATTGCGATCCCCGGCGATGATGCCGAGAATTCTCGAATCGGCGCCGGCCCCGCCCGTGCCCAGCACCGGATCGCTGCTGATGGTGCCCCGGTGCAGCCACGACAGGTGGCTGGAATCCAGGCCGCCTTCCATGGGTTGCAGGTAATTGCATTCCTGCAGGCGCCGGGTGACGAACAGGTTGCGCGGCGGCAGGGTGGCCCATTCCAGTTCCGGTGGCGCCGGTTGTAGGTCCGGCGGGCCCATGTAGACCCAGACCACGCCGCCGCGCTCCAGGGTCGGATAGGCCTGCACGCGGATCTGGTCCCGGGCGCGGCTGGCAGCGGGTTCGGACGGAATGTCCAGACAACGGCCGTCGGCGCCGAACTTCCAGCCGTGGTAGGCGCAGCGGATGCCGCCGTCCTCGCAGCGCCCGAAATACAGCGAGGCCTGCCGGTGCGGGCAGGCCTCCTGCAGGATGGCGGACCGGCCGCTGCTGTCGCGGATCGCAATCAGCCGTTCGCCCAGCAGGGGTACGCGCACCGGCGGGCAATCCGGGTGTGGCAGCTCGTCGCAGGTCAGCGCCGGCAGCCAGTAGCGCCGGAACAGCTCGCCCATGGGTGTGCCCGCGTCGGTGCGGGTCAGGAGATCATTTTCCTCGCGGCGCATCGTCACGTCCTCCGCTTGTCAGTCACCGCCCTGGCCGGTGTGGATGCCACGCGCGGCCTGCTACGCCGGGCCGGCCCCGGCCTCCTGAAAGTACGGCAACACCTCGCGCGCGATCGCCTCCATGTTCCGGCGCGTCATGTCGGCCGGCAAGGTGCCGAACTGCGTCTTGACCAGCACCGTGTTGAAGCCGGCCAGTTCCTGATAGGCCGCCAGGCGCTCGCGCACCGTGCTTGGGCTGCCGATGATGATGACCCCGGCGTCGTTGAGCGACCGCACGGTCTGCGGCTTGCCGATCATGTCCGGCTGGATGTGCCTGAACGACTCCAGCGACGTGTAGCCGGGCGGCAGCAGCATCTCGAAGGGCATGCGCAGGAACTCGTTCTGGATCGCCTCGGCGTGCGGGCCGGCTTCGCGCAGGGCCTGTTCGTCGGTCTCGGCCACGTAGATCGTCGTCGACCAGGCGCACTGGTCCCAGGTGGCGGCGTAGCCGGCCTTGTCGGCTTCTTCGCGGTACTTGTCGAAAAAGCCGGCCACGGTCTTGATGGCGCCCAGGGTCTGGCAGTAGGTGTAGCGGTGGCGGGCCGCCCAGGCGATGGTCTCGGCCGAGCCCTGCGAGGGCACCCACACCGGCGGGTGCGGGTCCTGGTAGGGCCGCGGCCACAGGTTCACGTACTTGTAGTGGTAGTACTCGCCGTCGAACTCGAACGGCCCGGGCTCGGTCCAGGCGCGGATGATCAGGTCATGGGCTTCCTGAAAGCGCGCCAGGGATTCGGCCGGATTGACGCCGGTGGAGTGGTACTCGGCGCCGATGCCGCGCACGAAGCCGGCGATGAAGCGGCCGCGGCAGAGGTTGTCCAGCATCGCGAATTCTTCGGCGATGTTCAGCGGGTTGTTCACCAGCGGCAGGGCACGGCCCAGGATGGCGATCCTGGCGCGCTTGACGCTGCGTGCCAGCGCGCCTGCAAGCACGCCCGGCACCGGCATCAGGCCGTACGGGGTCTGGTGGTGCTCGTTGACGCACACGCCGTCGAAGCCGAGCTGGTCGGCGTATTCCAGTTCGTCCAAATAGCGGTTGTAGAGGTCCGCGCCGACCTTCGGATCGTAATGGCGGTTCGGGAACGTGACCCAGGCGCTGCCGTGCTCGCGGATCAGGCTAACATCCATGTCCGCGTAGGGCATGAGGTGAAAATTGAAAAACTTCATGCCCTGCCCTCCTGCGCGCACACCGCCTGCACGAACTGCGTCACCGCCCGGGCGCACGGCTGCGGCTGTTCGATGGGCGGCAGGTGGCCGCAGCCCGGCAGCACCGTGAGGCGCGCGCCCGGAATCAGGCGCTGGTATTCGTGCCCGATCGGCAGCGGAAACAGGCGGTCGTGCTCGCCCCACAGCACGTGGGTGGGCACACGGATGCGGTGCAGCCACGGTGGCAGGTACGGATCGTAGGACCGCGGCTGCCAGACCAGGCGCGCAGTGGTGAAGCGGTTCTTGAGCTGGCGCTCGCGCTCTTCGGGCGGCACGTCCAGGGCCAGCAGCTGGTCGGCGACCGACTGATCGTGGATCAGCGCCCGCAGGCTCTGCTCCGGGTTGCCCATGAAGTTGTCGATGCGCGCCACGCCATGCACGTGCACCCCGGCGGCGGAAATCAGCGTCAGGGATTTGATGCGCGAGCAGTCCTTGATGGCCAGCGCCGCGGCGGTCCAGCCACCCAGGCTGTGGCCGACCAGGTGCACGCCGGTCAGGTCCAGCTCCTGCAGCACGTCCAGGTAGTAATAGGCCAGATCCTCGACCCGCTTTAGCCAATCCGGCGTGTCCGAATCGCCAAACCCTGGATGCTCGGGTACCCGCAGGTCGAAATCCCGCGCCAGCAGGTCCATGAACGGCAGCCACTGGCTGGCGCCGCCCGCGCCGTGCAGGAACAGCATGGTCCGGGCGCCGGGCGTCGGCGGGCCGCCCTGCATCAGCTTCACGCGCACGCCGGCCAGCACGTGCATGGCCTCGGTATGGCTCATCACTCCTCCTGCCCGCTTATGGGTGCGGGTTCGTGGGCGGCCTGATCCGTCATGCCTGGGATTACGAATCCCGGCGCTTGCCTGCACCGGGAGAACGGCAACAGCCGCGGTTCAGCCGCTCAGGCGAATCGGGCGCGCGCCGTCGCGTGGCGTCCTGTCACTCAGCGGTCTCGACGTACGGATGCTGGGTCTTGCCATAGCGGCCGATGATGCCGGCCACGTACTGGCGGGTTTCCGGAATTGGCGGCACGCCGCCGTAGTCGGTCACCCGTCGCTCGCCGGCGTTGTAGCCGGCCAGCGCCAGGCGCACATCGCCACGGAATTGCCCCAGCAGCCAGCGCAGATAGGCCATGCCGCCGCGCAGGTTCTGCTCGGCATCCCAGGGGTTTTGCACGCCAAAGCGCTGCGCGGTGGCCGGAATCAGCTGCATCAGGCCCTGCGCGTTCTTGGGCGAGCGGGCATCGGCCCGATACGCCGACTCGGCCGCCACCACCTGTTTCACCAGCGCCGGATCGAGCGCGTACTGCGGCGCCAGGCGGTCGATCAGATTCTCCACCGCCTGCCGGCCCGGGCCGATCAGCGTCGGGCCGCTGACGAAGGCCGGCCCGATCAGGGTCGGGCCCTCGTATTTGCGCGGCCCGCGCCGGGCGGCATAGTTGGCCGCCGTATAGCCGGGCGTGGTCAGGACGCGGTCGCTGAACACCGTGTGCCCACCGGGCGTGCGGTACATGAACAGCTCGGCCCGCGCCGCCTGGCAGGCACACAGCCCCAGCATCACAATCCACAAGCGCCACATAAGACCTGTCACCGCCTCCCGCTGCACAAAACCGCACCCCGCGTGACTTGGTCAAGCATAACCGCGCTGCGCCGATAATGCGGCAAACGTACTATCGTCCGGCAGTGCCACACAGTTGAGCGAACGGCCATGCCCCAACCCGATCCGCCCGAATCCGACGACCCGCGCGCCATCCTCCAACCGCAAGGCGCGACCGAGTGCACAGCGGCGGCGCTGCGCCTGGTGGAAGCAGCGCGCGAGCGCGTGCGCATCCTGCCCCAGCGCGCCGACCTGCGCTATCTGGCCCAGGATGCGGTGATTGGCGCCCTGCGCGCGTGGTTGCTGCGCAATCGGCGCGCGCGGCTGGAAATCCTGGTGCCAGCCGAGGTGGCGCGCGATGACCAGGGTCGCCCGCTGTGGAACCTGGCGCAGCGCCTGACCAGCGCCGTCGCTGTGCACCGTCTGGCCGATCAGGATGCCCAGCTGACCGAAGCCTGGCTTACCGTGGATGACCGCGGTTATCTGCACCGCCCGCAGCTGGATCGCCTGGCAGCCCAGGCCAGCCTGGAGCAGCCGGCGCGGGCCCGGGATCTGAACCAGCGCTTCGCCGCCCTGTGGCTGGAAAGCGCACCGGACGCGGATTTGCGCCGGCTGAGCCTGTGAACATGCCGCCCGGCCGCGCCTGCCTGCTGGTCGCCGCCTTGCTGGCGCCGGCCCTTGTGCTGGGGCGCCCGCAACTGGCCACGATCACGCTGCAACAGCGCCCGGCGGCGGAGCTGGCGCCGGTGCTGCAGCCTTTGCTGGGATCTCAGGAAAGCGTCACCGGCGACGGCTACACGCTGATCCTGAATGTGGAGCCGGCGCGCCTGGAGCAGCTGCGCGCCACCGTGGCCGAACTGGACCGCGCGCCGCGCCAGCTGCGCATCACCGTGCGTCAGGAACTGACCGCCGAGGACCGCTTGAATGCTGCCGGCGTGAGCGCCAATGCCGGCGACCGGCACACGCGGGTCATCGTCAGCCCGCCGGATGCCGGCAGCGGCGCGCCGGCACGCTACCGGGGCATCGGCGTATACGGCACCGATCCGCAAGGTCGTCAGCAGGAGACCGGCGAACAGACCGTGCTGGCGCTCGAAGGCCGCCCGGCGCGTATCGCGGTGGGTCTGGTCGCACCCTTCGACAGCGTGTGCGAGGACACCTACGGCGGCCGCAGCACGTGCACCGAGTACCGCGAGGTGAGCACTGGCTTCGAGGTGCTGGCACGCCTGGGCAATGGCGGCGTGACGCTCGACATCGCGCCGCAGGCACAGCAGCTGGCCGCATCCGGCGTGGTGGCGTTTCAGGTCGCCCAGACGCAATTGCGCGGGCCGCTGGGCCAGTGGCTGGAACTGGGCGGCGAGGTCAGCAGCTCGGGCGAAAGCAGCCGCGGCGTGCTAGCGTCTACGGCCCGAACCGGCCGCAGCGCGCGGCGCATCGCCATAAAAGTGGACCTCGCCCCGTGACCCGCCGCCGACACCCTGCCCGGATCCTGACCCTGATCCTGCTGCTGACAGCCGCCGCCGCCCAGGCTGCCGACATTTACCGCTGGACCGACGCCCAGGGCCGCACGCACTACGGCGACCAGGCGCCCGCCAGCGGCGCGGAAAAAATCACCGAACCACCGCCCCCCAGCGACCTGTCGCCGGAGGAAGCCAACGCCAGGCTCGAAGCCATTCGCGCCCAGCGCCAGAAGGCCGCCGAGGAGCAGGCGCAGGCCAGGGACGCGCAGGCCAAGACCGCCGCCGAGCAGCAACAGCGCGCGGCCGAGTGCGCCGCCATGCGCCAGCAGCGCGATGGCATGCAGGCGGCGCAGCGCATCCGTGCCCCGGATGGCACGTGGTACACCGGCGACGATCGGCTGAAGAAAATGCAGGAACTGGAAGCTGCCATCCGCAAACACTGCGCTGGCGTCCCGGCTAAATGAGTCCGCACTGGCGGGCCCTGGCCACGCTGGTCGGGGATTTGCTGCGCCTGCGGCGTGGCCCGCAGGATGTGCCCCACTCCCCCACCCTGTTGCTGCTGGCGCTGATCCCCTACGCCCTGCTGGGCTGCGCGCTGGCGGCGTTTGCCATGCCGGCCTCCCAGGCCCTGCTGTATGGGCCGACCGAGGCGGCCCTGATGGCGCTGCTGGTCTATGTGTCCCTGGCGATCCGCCGACGGCCGGCGCGCTACGTGCAAACCCTGACCGCCCTGACGCTGGTCGGGGTCGTGTTCAACGCCCTGTCGCTGCCGCTGACCGCCCTGGCGCGGCCGGAAAACGGCCTTGGCCTGCTGATCCTGGCGCTGCTGGCGTGGAGCTTTGCGGTGTCGGTGCACATCCTGCGCCTGGCGCTCGACGTCCCGCTGCCCGGCAGCGTGCTGGTCAACCTGGTGTTCTTCTTCGTCGCCTACTTCGGGCTCGGTTACCTGTTCGGACTGCTTACCTGATGCACCTGCACATTCTGGGGATTGGCGGCACCTTCATGGGTGGCCTGGCGCAGCTGGCCAAGGCGCTGGGCCACACCGTCAGCGGCTGCGACGCGGGCGTCTACTCGCCGATGCGCGAGCAGCTCGACGCCGCCGGCATCGCCTGGCAGGACGGCTACGACCCGGCGCAGCTCACGCCCCGGCCGGACCTGTGCGTGATCGGCAATGCCCTGTCGCGCGGCAACCCGCTGGTCGAGCACATCCTGAATACCGACCTGCCCTACACCTGCGGCCCGCAGTGGCTGGGCGAGCAGGTGCTGGCTGGGCGGCACGTGCTGGCGGTGGCCGGCACCCACGGCAAGACCACCACCGCCAGCCTGCTGGCGTGGATTCTGGAACAAGCCGGCCTGGAACCGGGCTTTCTGATCGGCGGCGTGCCGCAGAACTTCGGCGTCTCGGCGCGCCTGGGCACGGGGCCGTTCGTGGTCGAGGCGGACGAGTACGACACGGCGTTTTTCGACAAGCGCGCCAAGTTCCTGCACTACCGGCCGCGCACGGCGATCCTGAACAATCTCGAATTCGACCATGCGGACATCTATCCGGACCTGGCCGCCATCGAGTGGCAGTTCCACCAGCTGCTGCGCGGTGTGCCGGGAAACGGCCGGCTGATCGTGAATGCCGCCGACGCCAACCTGGCGCGGGTGCTCGCGCGCGGCTGCTGGACGCCGATGACGCGCTTTGGCCCCGGCGGCGACTGGCAGGCCACACCGCTCACGCCGGATGCCAGCCGCTTCGAGCTGTTGGTGGCTGGCGAACACATCGGCATCGGTGAATGGTCCCTGGCCGGCGTACACAACCTGCACAACGCGCTGGCCGCGCTGGCGGCGGCGGCCGAAGTGGGCGTGACCCCGGCCCGGGGCTTGGCCGCGCTGGCCGGTTTCAAGAACGTGCGTCGTCGGCTGGAAGTGGTGGCCCAGGTCAACGGCGTCACCGTCTACGACGATTTCGCCCATCACCCGACGGCGATTGCCGCCACGCTGGCGGCGCTGCGCGGGCGGGTCGGCGCGGCGCGCATCCTGGCCGTGGTGGACCTGCGCTCGAATTCCATGCGCCAGGGCGCCCACCGGGCCGGGCTGGCCGGGGCGCTGGCCGATGCCGACCTGGCCCTGCTGCACTGCGCGCAGCCGCTGGCCTGGGACATCGACGAGGTGCTGCACAACTTGCCCCGCAGCGGCGGCTTTTTCGATACCGGCGCCACGCTGGTCGATGCGCTTGCGCTCACCGCCCGGCCCGGCGATCACATCCTGCTGATGAGCAATGGCGCCTTTGGCGGCGTGCATGCCACACTCGCCGCGCGGCTCAAAAACCCATCGGGCGGGGGATCCTGACGTGCCAGAACTGCAAACCTTCACGCTGCCGGTGTTCCCGCTGGGCAGCGTGCTGTACCCGGGCGGCCTGCTGCCGCTGCGCATCTTCGAGCCGCGCTATCTGGCCATGGTGGGCGAGTGCCTGCGCGAGCAGCGCGGCTTCGCCGTGTGCCTGATCAGCGAGGGCCGCGAAACCGGCCAGGCGGCGCGTTTTCACCCCATCGGCACGCTGGCGCGCATCGAGGATCACGACCAGGACGCCGCCGGCATGATGCACATCACCGTGCGCGGCGAGCAGCGCGTGCAGGTGCTGGCGAGCACGGTGCGTGCCGACCAGCTGGTCATGGGCCAGGCGCTGCGCCTGGAGGCGGAACTGGCCACCGGCATCGCCGAGCGCCACCGGCCGCTGCTGGACCTGTTGCGCCAGGCAATGGAAGAGTACGACCCCGACTTTGGCCGCGCCGAGGAACTGATGGACGCCACCTGGGTCGGCTTTCGGCTGGCCGAGCTGCTGCCCTTGCCGCCGGCACGGCGCCAGTGGCTGCTGGAACTGACCAACCCCACGCTGCGCCTGGAAGCCCTGGCGCAGTTCATCGAGGAACTGCGCGCGGGCGACGAGATGCAGCGCTGAGCGGCGCCTGCCGGGTTGCTGCCGAATGTGGCGGCGGCGTCGGTCATTGCCTCACAGCACCCGATGAATACGGCGCGGTCGTGGCGCCGGCAAGCCACCCCAACCCATCTCGCGGAGACCTGCCATGCTCAAAGACAAGACGGCCATCGTCACCGGCGCCGGCACCGGCATCGGCCGGGCCATCGCCAGCCGCCTGCATGCCGAAGGCGCCCGCGTGGTGCTGGCCGGCCGGCGCCGCGACAGGCTCGAAGAAACCGCCCGCCTGCTGGGCGATCGCACCCGGGTGGTGCCCACCGACGTGACCGTCCCGGCCCAGGTGCAGGCGCTGGCCGACGCGGCGGCCGCATTCGGCGGCGGGCGTATCGACATCCTGGTCAACAACGCCGGCGTGATGCGCTTTGCCCCGCTCGGCCAGGCCGACGAGGCGCACTGGCAGGACATGATGGACGTCAACTGCTGGGGGCCGCGGCGGCTGATGGCGGCCGTGCTGCCAGCCATGCGGGCCAGTGGCGGCAGCATCGTCAACATCGCCTCCATCGCCGGTGAGCACGCCTTTCCGGGCGCTGGCGCCTATGGCGCCGCCAAGCGCGCGCTGCGCCACATCTCGCAGGTGCTGGCGATGGAGGAAGCCGGCCACGGCATCCGCGTGAACGTGATCTGCCCCGGCGTGGTGCAGGACACGGAGCTGCTCGAAGGCGCGGTGCCGCCGGAGCGGCAGGCGCAGTTCCTGACCACGTTTGCCAACCTGCACCCGCTGGGCCGCAATGGCCGTCCGGACGACGTGGCGGACGCCGTGCTGTTCTTTGCGTCCGACCAGAGCCGGTGGATCACCGGTGCAGTGCTGCCACTGGACGGCGGCCGGCACCTGGCCACCAACCGGCCCAGGCTGGACTAGAATCTCATCGGCTTCGCGGCGCGCCGGCCGGGACCTGCCAACCCTGGCCTCAAACGCCGCGCAGCAGCGCGTTGATGCCGACCTTGGCGCGGGTTTGCAGGTCCACCTGCTTGACGATGACGGCGCAGTACAGGCTGTGGCTGCCGTCGGCGGCCGGCAGGTTGCCCGGCACCACCACCGCGCCGGCCGGCACGCGGCCGTAGCTGATTTCGCCCGTTTCGCGGTTATAGATCTTGGTGCTCTGGCCGATGAACACGCCCATCGACAGCACCGCGCCGCGTTCCACCACCACGCCTTCGACCACTTCCGAGCGGGCGCCGATGAAGCAGTCGTCCTCGATGATGGTCGGCGCCGCCTGCAGCGGTTCCAGCACGCCGCCGATGCCCACGCCGCCCGACAAATGCACGTTCCTGCCGATCTGCGCGCAGGAACCGACGGTGGCCCAGGTGTCGACCATGCTGCCGCTGTCGACGTAGGCGCCGATGTTGACGTAGCTGGGCATCAGCACCACGCCGGGGGCGATGTAGGCACCGCGGCGCACGGTGGCCGGCGGCACCACGCGCGCACCCTGGGCGGCAAAATCGGCGGCGCCAAAATCGGCGAACTTGGTCGGCACCTTGTCGAAAAAGCGGCCGAAGCCGCCATCCATGACCGTGTTGTCGGCGATGCGAAACGACAGCAGCACCGCTTTTTTCAGCCATTCGTTCACGCGCCAGCCGCTGGCGGTGGGCTCGGCCACGCGCGCCGTGCCGGCGTCCAGCAGCGCCAGGGCGGCCTCGACGGCCTGGCGCACGTTGGCGCTGACGTTGGCGGGAGTAATTTCGGCGCGTGCCTCGAAGGCGGCCTCGATGGTGTCGATAAGGTCCTGCATGGGGTTTCCGTTGAGTCGTATTGGGTGAATTCAGTTGCCGAGCGCCGGCGCCAGGCGCTGCATGGCCTGCGCGCAATCGGCCTCGTCCGCGACCAGCGCCAGGCGCACATGGCCGGCGCCGGGGTTGATGCCGGCCTGCGCGCGGGCCAGGAAACTGCCCGGCAATACGCGCAGGTGCCAGTCCGCATACAGCCGGCGGGTGAAGGCCAGATCGTCGCCGTCCGGCACCGGCAGCCACAGGCAAAAACCACCTTCGGGCGTCGCGGCGCGCCCGCCGAGCGTCTGCACGGCTGCCGCGAGCTTGCGCCGGTACAGGGCACGGCTGGCCGTGACGTGCGCCTCGTCGCGCCAGGCGGCGGCGCTGGCGGCCTGCACATATTCCGGCAGCGCGCAGCCGTGGTAGGTGCGGTACAACCCGAAGCGCTCGATCAGCCGCGCGTCGCCGGCCACGAAACCGGAGCGCAGGCCCGGCACGCTGGAGCGCTTGGACAGGCTCTGGAACACCAGGCAGCGGTCGAACGCATCCAGTCCCAGCGCCCGGCAGGCGGCCAGGATGCCCGGCGGCGGCGCGGCGTCGTGCGGATAGATCTCGGAATAACACTCGTCCGATGCGATGACGAAGTCGTGCCGCTGCGCGAGTTCGATCAGTCGCTGCAAGTGCGACAGGCTCAGCACCCGCCCGGTCGGATTGTGCGGCGAGCAGATGTACAGCAGCTGCACATGGCGCCACACGGCGTCCGGCACGGCGTCGAAATCCGGCGCGTAATCCGCCTGCGCCAGGCAGGGGATATACAGCGGCGTGGCGCCGGCCAGCAGGGCCGCGCCTTCGTATATCTGATAGAACGGGTTCGGCATCGCCACCCGGGCGCCCGGCGCGCGGTCGACCACGCACTGGGCGATGGCGAACAGCGCCTCGCGAGTACCTGACACCGGCAGCACCTGGTTGGCCGGATTCACGGCGCCGGCCGGCAAGCCGTGCCGCCGCTGGAGCCAGTCCGCGATGGCGGCGCGCAGATCGTCCGAGCCGGCCGTCTTCGGATACCGGCCCAGGCCATCCAGGTGCCCGATCAGCGCGTCGCGCACCAGCGCGGGCGGCGCGTGGCGCGGCTCGCCGATGGACAGATCGATCACCGGCAGACCGCCGTCGTGCCGCAGGTCGGCCAGCAGGCCGCGCAGGCGCTCGAACGGATACGGCTGCAGGTCGGCGAAACCGGGGTTCATGGCAGCACCCGGCGGCACGCTCAGGCGGGCGTGGCCAGTTCGCCGTCCAGGCGGCGCGCCAGTTGCTCACGCACGTGATCCAGGCGCCCGGCATCGGTGACCGCCCGGCCGTTGGCATCGGTCACGAAAAAGGCGTCCTCGGCGCGCTCGCCGTAGGTGTTGACACGGGCGTTCTGCAATACCAGATCAGACTCCGCAAATGCCTGCGCCACCTGCGACAGCAGCCCGGGGCGGTCCTTGGTGATCAGCTCGATCACCGTGCGGTCACGGCCCAGGTCGGTGGCAAAGGACACCTCGGTGATGACCCGGAAGGCTTTCTGCTGGCGGCTTACCCGGCGCCCGGCCGGGCGCAGCGACAGCGGGTCTTCGAGCAGTGCGTCGCGCAGCGTGGCGCGGATTTCGCGACGCCGCGACGGGTCCGACACCGGTTCGCCGTTCAGGTCCGACACCAGGAAGGTATCCAGCGCATAGCCGTCGCGGCTGGTGTAAATGCGCGCGTCGACGATGTCCAGGCCGAGGCGGTCCAGGGTCGAGGTGATGGCCGCGAACAGGTATTTGCGGTCCCGCGTGTACACCATCACGCCGGTGCTGCCGCGATCCGGAAAATCGCGCGTGGCGACCACCGTTGGCGCATCGCCCCGGGCGCGCAGGATGTGCTTGGCGTGCCAGGCGATCTCCTCGGCTGCGAAGCGCAGGAAATACTCGTCGTCGAGGCGGTCCCAGAAATGTTCGCACTGGTGTGAGTCCACCTGTTCGGCCGGCAGCAATGCGGCGGCCTGGGCGCGAATCGCCGCCGCCTGTTCGCGCGCATCGATGGGACTGCCCAGTCCCCGCCGCAGCGCCCGCCGGGTGGCCAGGTACAGCGCCGACAGCAGCGAGCCCTTCCAGGAATTCCACACCGTCGGCCCGGTGCCGCGCATGTCGGCCACCGTCAGCAGGTACAGGTAATCCAGATGCACCTGGTCACCGACCGTGACGGCGAAGGCGCGGATCACCTCCGGGTCGCCGATGTCCTGTCGCTGCGACACCTTGGACATCAGCAGATGATGGCGCACCAGCCAGGCCACCAGCCGCGTATCGAGCACCGACAGCCGGTGCAGGCGGCAGAACTCCACCGCATCGTGCGCCCCCAGGTCCGAGTGATCGCCGCCACGGCCCTTGGCGATGTCGTGAAACAGCGCCCCCAGATAAAGCAGTTCCGGCTTGGGGATGTGCGGGAACACCTGGTAGCCGAGTTCAAGGGCCGGGATCTTCTCGTCCGGGAAGGCATAGCTGCGCGTGTTGCGCAGCACGAACAGGCTGTGCTCGTCGACCGTGTAGACGTGAAACAAATCGTGCTGCATCTGCCCCACCACGCGCCCGAAGGCCGGGATGTAGCGCGCCAGGACGCCGTAGCGGTGCATGCGCTGCAGCTCGTGGCCAATGCCGTGCGGCTGGCGGATGATCTCCATGAACAGGCTGGTACAGCGTATGTCGGCCCGAAACGCGTCGTCGATCAGGTGCAGGTGCTTGCGGATCAGGCGCACGGTGCCGGCCCGCACGCCGCGCACGTGGTGGCGGTGTTGCTGCAGCAGCAGGAAAATCTCCAGCAGGGCGAACGGGTAGCGCTTGAACACCCGCTCGTCCCGCGCCTCGACGAAATCCTTGCGAATCTGAAAGCGGCTGTTGAGCGGCGTGGCGCGGTCGCTGCGCCGGGCGAGCAGGATTTCCTCCTCGAAGTGCGCCAGCAGCATTTCATTCAGCCGCGACAGGCCCTTCACGGTCCGGTAGTAGCGCTTCATGAGCTGCTCGACGGCCAGGGTCTTGTCGCTGTCCACGTAGCCGAAGCGCCGGGCCAGCTCGCGCTGCTGGTCGAACAGCAGGTGATCGTGCTTGCGGCCGGTCAGCAGATGCAGACCGTTGCGCATTTCGGACAGGAATTCCTGGCCCTCGATCAGCAAGGTGTACTCGTCCGGCTCCAGAAAACCGTGGTCGACCAGCTCGTGCAGGGTGCGGGCGCCGAAGTGGCGCTTGGCCACCCAGCCGATGGTGTGGATGTCCCGCAGGCCGCCGGGGCTTTCCTTGACGTTCGGTTCGAGCTTGTAGGCGGTGGCGTCGAACTTGTCGTAGCGGGCCTGCTGCTCGGCCAGCTTGGCGGCGAAAAACTTGCGCGTCGGCCACATGTGGTCCGGCCCGCTGCGCCGGCCAAGCTGCTCGAACAGCGCCACATCGCCGGCCAGCAGGCGCGACTCGATCAGCGCCGTGGCGATCGTCACGTCGCGCCGTCCCTCGTCCACGCACTGACGCACGCTGCGCACGCTGGCACCAATGTCCATGCCGGTGTCGTACAGGAAGGTGACAAAGCGGGCGATGGCGTCCGAGACGCGATTTATGTCGCCGACGCGCGCCGCCACGACCAGGATGTCGACATCGGAGCAGGCATGCAGTTCGCCGCGCCCGTAGCCGCCGACGGCCAGTAGTGCCAGGCGCTGCGCACCCGGCACGTCCGCCATCTGCGCCGCCCAGATGCGCCGCAGCAGCAAATCCACGAACGCCGTGCGGGCCTGCACGATGGGGGTTCCGGACGGTTGCTGGTCGTAGAACGCACGCAGCCGGTCGGTGAACTGCTGGCGCAGCTGCCGGCAGGTGGCGGCACTGACGCCCAGTTCATCCAGCGCCTGTCCGACCTGGACAGCATCGAACAGCGGTGGGGCGGCCGGTGCGGACGGCGGTGCGTTCAAGGCGGCGTCTCGCCCTCGCGCAGGGTCAGCACCTCGACGCCGGTTTCCGTCACCAGCACCATGTGTTCCCACTGCGCCGACAGGCTGTGATCCCTGGTCACCACCGTCCAGCCGTCGGCCAGCAGCTTCACGTGCCGCTTGCCGGCGTTGAGCATCGGTTCGATGGTGAACACCATGCCCGGTTCGAGCACCAGGCCGGTGCCCGGAATGCCGTAGTGCAGCACCTGGGGCTCCTCGTGAAACTGGCGCCCGATGCCGTGTCCACAGTACTCGCGCACGATCGAGTAATTGCGCGCCTCGGCATGACTCTGGATGGCGTGGCCCAGGTCGCCCAGGCGCATGCCCGGCCGCACCATGCCGATGCCTACCCACAGCGCCTCGTAGCAGGTCTCGCACAGGCGGCGCGCCTGGATGGTCGGTTCGCCGACGTAGAACATGGCGCTGGTGTCGCCGTGGAAGTCATCCTTGATGACGGTGACGTCGACGTTGACGATGTCGCCCTTGCGCAGCGGCTTGTCGTTCGGAATGCCGTGGCACACGACGTGGTTGACCGAGGTGCAGATCGACTTGGGGAAACCGTGATAGCCCAGCGGCGCCGAGCGGCTGCCAAGGACGTCGGTCGTGTACCGCTCGCAGATGTCGTTCAGCGCATCGGTGCTGACGCCCGGCTGCACATGCTCGCCGATCACGCCCAGCAGCTGCGCGGCCAGGCGGCCGGCCACACGCAGGGCGGCGATTTCGTGTGGGGTTTTGATGGAGACAGTCATGGTTCCTGGCGAGCGTCCCCGCGGCGTCTGGGGGCGGGGTAAAGGTTTCGAAATGTAGCAGCCGGGACGCGCGCCGGTAAACCTGCCGATTGTGGCCTCTGGCGAACGGTGCTATAAATCGCGCCCCTGACTTCGGGCAACCGCCCGACGACTGCCCGTTGTATTGCGGCCCTTACCTTAAAGAATTGCGGAGCGTTTTGGCTTATGGCTGGAGTTTCCATGCGCGACCTGTTGGACGCGGGCGTCCATTTCGGTCATCAGACCCGCTACTGGTCGCCGGCCATGGCTCCTTATATCTACGGAGCCCGCCAGAACATCCACATCATCGACCTGGAACGCAGCCTGCCCATGCTGCGCGACGCGATGAACGTGCTGGGCAAGATCGCCGCCCGGGGCGGCACGGTGCTGTTCGTGGGCACCAAGCGGCAAGCCCGCAAGCTGATCGAACAGCACGCCGCCGCCTGCGGCATGCCGTTCATCAGTTACCGGTGGCTGGGCGGCATGCTCACCAACTACCGCACCGTGCGCAAATCGGTGGACCGCCTGATCGACCTGGAAACCCGGCTCGAACTGGGCAAGACTGGAGACATGAGCAAGCGCGAAATCCAGCTGCTGCACCGCGAGCGCGAAAAACTGGTGCGCAGCGTGGGTGGCATCCGCACCCTCAAGGGCATGCCCGATGCGCTGTTCGTGATCGACACCGGCTACGAGCACATCGCGGTCGAGGAAGCCAACCGCTTAGGGATACCGGTGATCGCGGTGGTCGACACCAACAACCGCCCGGAAAAGATCGATTACATCATTCCCGGCAACGACGATTCGATCCGTGCCATCGACCTGTACCTGGGTCAGGCCGTGGAGGCCATCCAGAATGGCCGCGCCGCGCTGGCGGCCGGTGGCAGCGACGAGTTCATCGAAGTCGTCGAGGTCGGCTAAGCGGGCCTGGCAACGCGGCTTTGCCGCAGGCCACGCCAAGGTATTTTCATTCCAAAAGAGGGGTTCAGCCCCTCTTTTTTTGCTTGGCGCCCGGCCACTTCCAGGCCGCGCGCCGTGTACCGAGGACACTGAACATGAACATAACCGCAGCACTGGTCAAGGACATGCGTGAGCGCACGGGCCTGGGCATGATGGAGTGCAAGAAGGCGCTGACCGAGGCCGGCGGCGACATCGAGGCCGCCATCGACCTGATGCGCAAGGCCGGCGCCGCGCGTGCTGACAAAAAGGCTGGCCGCACCGCCGCCGACGGCGCCATCGTGCTGTCTGCCAGTGCGGACGGCCGCAGCGTGGCTCTGACCGAGGTCAACTCGGAAACCGACTTCGTGGCCAAGGATGCCGGCTTCCTGGCGTTTGCGCAGGCCGTTGGCGACCTGGTGCTCGGCAAGGCGCCGGCCGACGTGGAACAGCTGTCCGGGCTGAGCTTGGCCGACGGCACCGTCGAGGAAGCCCGCCAGCAACTGGTGGCCAAGATCGGCGAGAACATCCGCGTGCGCCGCTTTGCGCGCCGGCAAACGGCGTCCGGCGTGATCGGCAGCTACCTGCACGGCAGCCGCATCGGCGTGCTGGTGGAGCTGGAAGGCGGCGACGCGGCCCTGGCGCGTGATATCGCCATGCACGTGGCGGCCAGCCGGCCGGTGTGCGTGTCGGCCGAGCAAATTCCAGCCGACGTGCTGGCGCGCGAGAAGGAAATCTACGACGCCCAGGCGGCCGAGTCCGGCAAGCCGGAGGACATCCGCGCCAGGATGGTGGAAGGTCGCCTGCGCAAGTACGCAGCGGAGGTCACCCTGCACGGACAGCCCTTCGTCAAGGATCCGGACACCACCGTCGAGCAGCTGCTCAAGAAGGCCGGCGCCCGGGTCGTCGGCTTCGACCGGCTGGAGGTCGGCGAGGGCATCGACAAGCAGGCCGACGATTTCGTGGCCGAAGTGATGAAACAAGCCCGCGGCTGAAGCCCGATGGCAGGCGCCCCGCCCCGTCACCAGCGCATCCTGCTCAAGCTCAGCGGCGAGGCGCTGGCCGGCGGCAAGCCGCATGGCTTCGATGGCCCGGCCATGCAGGCAGTGGCCGACGAACTGGCCCCGGTGCTTGCAGCCGGTGTGCAGGTCGGTCTGGTGGTGGGCGGCGGCAACCTGTTTCGGGGCCTGCAGGCGGCCGAAGGCAGCGATCGGGCGACGGCCGATTACATCGGCATGCTGGCCACGGTCATGAATGCACTGGCCCTGCACGAGGTGCTGGAGCGTGCCGGCTTGCCGGCGCGGGTCATGTCGGCGCTGGCCGTCACCGGCGTGGTCGAGCCGTTCGTGCGCGTCAAGGCGCTGGCGCACCTGCGGGCCGGCAAGGTGGTGCTGTTTGGCGGCGGCATCGGCAATCCATATTTCACCACCGACACCGCCGCCTGTTTGCGTGCCATCGACATCGGCGCGCAACTGCTGCTCAAGGCCACCAAGGTGGACGGCGTCTACGATGTCGACCCGCTGCAGCACGCCAACGCGCGCCGCTTCGAGCAGCTTGACTATGATGAAGTGCTGGCGCGGCACCTGGGCGTCATGGACGCAACCGCGGTAGCGCTGGCACGCGAGCACGCCCTGCCGGTGCGGGTGTTCGACATGAACAGCCGCGGCGCGCTGCTGCGGATCGTTCACGGCGAGTCGGTGGGCACCCTCATGGGACCGGTCGCAGATGGGAGGCGGACATGATCGACGACGTGCGCAAGGACGCCGAACAGCGCATGAGCAAAAGCGTCCACGGGCTGCAGGAGGCGCTCAAGAAAATCCGCGCCGGGCGCGCCCACCCGGGCCTGCTGGACCAGATTCATGTCAATTACTACGGCGTGGACACGCCGCTGCGCCAGCTGGCCAACGTCAGCGCCGAGGATGCCCGCACGCTGCTGGTGGCACCCTTCGACAAGAGCGCCGTGGCGGCTGTCGACAAGGCCATTCGCGAGTCCGACCTGGGACTCAATCCGGCCACCGCCGGCATGATCATTCGCGTACCGCTGCCGGCGCTGACCGAACAGCGGCGCAAGGATCTGATCCGCGTGGTGCGCAGTGAGGGCGAAGCCTGCCGGGTGGCCATTCGCAACGTGCGCCGCGACGCCAACGGCTCGCTCAAGGAGCTGGAAAAGGAAAAGCTGATCTCGGCCGACGACGAGACGCGCGCCCAGGCCGATGTGCAGAAGCTCACCGACCGCTTCGTGGCCGAGGTCGAAGCCCTGCTGGCGGCCAAGGAAGCCGACCTGCTGGACGTCTGAGCGGGCGCCATGACGACGCCCGAGGCCAGCCCGCCACGGCACGTTGCCATCATCATGGATGGCAACGGTCGCTGGGCGCGTCAGCGCCACCTGCCGCGGGTGGCCGGCCACCGGGTCGGCGCCCGCGTGGTGCGCCGCATCGTCGAGGAATGCGCCCGGCGTGGCATCGGTTACCTGACCGTATTTGCCTTCAGCAGCGAGAACTGGCGCCGTCCGCAGGACGAGGTAACGCTGCTGATGGAGCTGTTCGTGCGCGCCCTGCGCGACGAGGAAACGCGACTGCTGGAAAACGACATCCGGCTGTCCGTGATCGGCGATCGAACCGGCCTGCCGGCGCGCCTGCAAGCCGCCATCGCCCAGGTCGAAGCCAGCACCGCCCACTGCAGTGGCCTGCGCCTGACCGTGGCCACCAATTACGGTGGGCAATGGGATCTGCTGCAGGCGGCTCGAACGATTGCCGCCGCCGCTGCCGCCGGCGAACTGAACCCGGCCGACTTGGATGAAGACGGCTTCGCCGCCCGGCTGGCCCTGGGCTACGCGCCACCGGTCGACCTGCTGATCCGCACCGGCGGTGAACTGCGCATCAGCAACTTCCTGCTCTGGCATCTGGCCTATGCCGAACTGTATTTCACCGACACCCTGTGGCCGGATTTCGACGCCGCCGCGCTGGACCAGGCACTGGCCTGGTTTGCGGGTCGCGAGCGGCGTTTCGGCCGCACCGGCGAGCAACTGCGGCTCGGCGGTGCTGGTGCCTAAAACGCGCATCCTGACGGCCATCGTCCTGCTGGGCCTGGTGCTGCTGCTGCTGTGGCAAGGCACGCTCGTGTGGCTGCTGGCAGTGTTCGCGGCCGTGGCGCTGCGCGCCGGCTGGGAATGGGCTGGTTTGTTTGCGGGGCTGGCGGGCGCGCGGCGCTGGCTGCTGGTGACGGCCCTTGGCGCCTGCATGGCAGTGCTGTATGCGCTGCCGGTTTCATGGACCGCCACGGCACTGGCGGTCGGGCTTGCCTGGTGGGTACTGGCGCTGTGGCTGGTGCTGCGCTTCCCGCGCCTGCCCGGCTGGATCGACCGGCCGCTGGCGCAGGCCGCCATCATCCTGCTGGGGCTGGCTCCCGCCTGGCTGGCGCTGGTACGCCTGGCCGATGGCCAGCGTGCGCTGCTGCTGCTGTGTCTGGCGCTGGTGTGGGCGGCCGACAGTGGCGCGTATGCGGTCGGCCGCACGCTGGGCAAACGCAGGCTGTGTCCTCGGGTAAGCCCGGGCAAGACAGTGGAAGGCCTGCTCGGCGGCCTGGCCGGCGCGGCGCTGGCCGGGCTCGTCGCCGGGCTCGCTCTCGGACTGGACGGTTTGCGCCTTGCGGCACTGGTCGGGCTCACCACCGCCTGCGCTGCCGTGTCGGTGGTCGGTGATCTTGCCGAGAGCCTGTTCAAGCGCCACGCCGGAGTCAAGGACAGCAGCCATCTGCTGCCCGGTCACGGCGGCGTGCTGGACCGCATCGACGCGCTGATTGCGGCGGCGCCGCTGTTCGCGCTGACGGCGCCATTTCTGGTACGGGGCTAGGCATGCGCGGCGTTGCCCTGCTCGGCGCTACCGGCTCGATCGGCGACAGCACCCTGTCGGTGCTCGCGCTGCACCCGGACCGCTACCGCCTGGAGGTGGTCGCAGCGCGGCGCAATGTGGCGCGCATGCTGGAAATCTGCCGGCAGTTCGCGCCGCCGCTGGCGGTACTGACCGAGCCCGGTGCGGCGGCGGAACTGCGCGCTGCGCTGGGTAGCGCACACCCAACACAGGTGCTGGCCGGCCGCGAGGCACTCGAACAGGCGGTGCGCGCGCCGGGCGTGGACGTGGTGGTGGCCGGCATCGTGGGCGCGGCGGGCCTTGCGTCGTCCCTGGCAGCGGCGCAGGCCGGCAAGACCTTGTTGCTCGCCAACAAGGAAGCGCTGGTCATGGCCGGCGGGCTGTTCATGGATGCGGTGCGCCGCGGTGGCGCGACGCTGATCCCCATCGACAGCGAGACCAACGCCATGTTCCAGTGCCTGCCGGCGTATCGCTGTGGCGAGCCGGCCGCCGAACACGGCGTGCGGCGGCTGCTGCTGACCGCCTCCGGCGGACCTTTCTTGCGCACCCCGGCGGCCGACATGGCGCGCGCCACCCCCGACCAGGCCTGCGCTCACCCACGCTGGGTGATGGGACGCAAGATTTCGGTCGACTCGGCAACCTTGATGAACAAGGGGCTGGAGGTGATCGAAAGCGCCTGGCTGTTCGGCCTGCCGGACAGCGCCATCGAGGTGGTGGTGCATCCGCAAAGCGTGGTGCATTCGCTGGTCGAGTACTGCGACGGCTCGCTGCTGGCACAGCTGGCCAGCCCCGACATGCGGGTACCGATCGCCCACGCGCTGGCCTGGCCGCAGCGCCAGGCGTCGGGCGTGGCGGCGCTGAACCTGTTCGACGTGGCGCGGCTGGATTTCGAGCCGCCGGACCGGGCACGCTTTCCCTGCCTCGATCTGGCATATCGGGCACTGCGCGCGGGCGGCACGGCGGGCGCAATATTGAACGCAGCCAACGAAGTGGCGGTCCAAGCGTTCCTTGAAGGCCGGCTGGCGTTTGGCGGCATTGCGGGCGTCGTGGGCGCCACGCTGGACGCGCTGCCTGCCGTTGTGGCCGACAGCCTGGAAACGGTCCTGGCAGCGGACCACGCGGCGCGGCGGATCGCCACATCACAGGTGCAATCGCGATGCTGAATTTCGTGTGGTCGGTCGGTGCGTTCCTGGTCGCCATCGGCGTGCTGGTCAGCGTGCACGAGTTCGGACACTTCTGGGCCGCGCGGCGCGTCGGGGTCAAGGTGTTGCGTTTCTCGGTCGGCTTCGGTCGGCCGCTGTGGCGGCGCGTGGACCGGCATGGCACCGAATTCGTGATTGCCGCCCTGCCGCTGGGCGGCTACGTGAAGATGCTGGACGAGACCGAGGCGCCGGTACCGACCGATCAGCTTGCCCAGGCCTTCAACCGCAAGCCGGTCTGGGCGCGCATGGCGGTGGTGGCGGCCGGGCCGGTGGCCAATCTGCTGCTGGCGTGGCTGCTGTACTGGGCCATGTTCATGGTCGGCATTTACGGCCAGCGCCCGGTGGTGGGGCAGGTGCTGCCCGACACGCCGGCCGCGAGCGCCGGTTTCCAGAGCGGCGATGAGCTGCGCGCGGTGGATGGCCGGTCGGTGCGCACCTGGGAGGACGCCGTGCTGGCACTGCTGCCCGCCGCAATCGACGGCCGACGGGTGGCGGTGCAGGTGCAGCCTGCCGATGCGCACCTCGGTAGCCAGACGCGGATCCTGGATCTGTCGGGCCTGGATTACCGGGCCGAAAATCCGGACGTGATGCGCCACCTGGGGCTCGCCTGGCGCGGGCCGCGGGTCGAGGCGCGGGTTGGCGAGGTGGTGGCCGGAGGTGCCGCCGAGAAGGCCGGAATCCGCATTGGCGATCTATTGCTGGCGGCCAACGGCAAGCCGCTTGCCGACTGGGGCGACTGGGTGCAGGCGGTGCGCGCCAGCCCCGAACTGCCGCTGCGACTGCGCCTGCGCCGTGATGATGCCGAACTCGAACTGACCCTGACGCCGCAGGTGGTCGACGACGGCGGCACGCGCATCGGCCGTGTGGGCCTGGCGCCGCAGCCGGTGACGGCGCAGTTCGGCGACTACTACCTGCGCCTGCACTACGGACCGCTGGTGAGTGCCCGCGAGGCGTCCGGCAAGCTGCGCGACATGACCGTCCTGACCGGCGAGGTGATCGGACGCATGCTCAGCGGCAGCGCGTCGAGCCGCAACATCAGTGGACCGCTGTCGATAGCCGAGTTTGCCGGGCAGAGCGCGCGCCTGGGCGCGGCGCAGTTTTTGTCGTTCCTGGGCCTGGTCAGCCTGTCCCTGGGACTGCTCAACCTGCTGCCGGTGCCGGTTCTGGACGGTGGGCACTTGCTGTACTATTCGGCCGAATGGGTGCGGGGGCGGCCGCTGCCGGAGCGGCTGCGGGCACTGGGCCAGCAGGTCGGGCTGGTAGCCCTGCTGGCGCTCACCGTGCTGGCTTTCTATAACGACATCACGCGGCTCCTGTTTCGATCCTGACTGCGGGCTGCGGCCTGCCCGGTGACGCCTTGTTTTCCGATTCCCTGCGTTTGCTATCCCGCTGCCTGCTGGCCGTTTCGCTTTGCGTGACCGGGCTGATCGCGCCCGCACGGGCAGCCGACTCGGACGCCTTCACGGTAAGCGACATTCGCCTCAACGGCCTGCAGCGCATCTCGCCGGGCGCGGTGCTGATTGCGCTGCCGCTGCGGGTCGGCGACCGCTTCGACCCGCAGCGGTCGAGCACCATCATCCGCGCCCTGTTCCAGACCGAGTTCTTCAGCGACGTGAAGCTCGACCGCGACGGCGACGTGCTGGTCATCAATGTCGTGGAGCGGCCGTCGATTGCCGAGCTGAACATCACCGGCAACAAGGACATCAAGACCGAAGACCTGCAAAAAGGCCTGCGCGAGGCGGGCCTGGCCACCGGGCGGGTGTTCGTGCCCTCGGCGCTCGACCAGCTGCGCCAGGAACTGCAGCGCCAGTACTACGCCAACGGCAAGTACGGCATGAAGGTCGACACCGAGGTCAAGGATCTGCCGCGCAACCGGGTGCGCATCGACATCACCATCGCCGAAGGGGACGTCGCGCGCATCCGCCAGATCAACATCGTCGGCAACCAGGTGTTCGACGACGAGACGTTGCGCGGCGCGTTCAAGCTGTCGACGCCAAACCTGCTCAGCTTCATCACCGGCAATGACAAATATTCGCGTCAGAAGCTGGCCGGCGACCTGGAAAGCCTGCACGCCTGGTACCTGGATCGTGGTTATCTGGATTTCGACATCAAGTCGACGCAGGTCGCCATCACCCCCGACAAGCGCGAGATCTACATCACTATCAACGTGAGCGAGGGCCAGCAGTACAGCGTCGACGAGGTCAAGCTGTCCGGCAACCTGGTGGTCGAACCGGAGGAACTGGTAAAGCTGGTCAAGCTGCGTCCGGGCGACACCTTCTCGCGCAAGAAGATGACCGAGACCAGCGACGCCATCTCCGAGCGCCTGGGCGAGGCCGGCTACGCGTTTGCCAACGTCAACGCAGCGCCTGAAGTGGACAAGCAGAAGGCCTCTGCCAAGCTGACCTTCTTCGTCGATCCGGGCAAGCGCGCTTACGTGCGGCGAATCAGCTTTGCCGGCAACGAGAAGACCGCCGACGAGGTCATGCGCCGCGAAATGCGCCAGCTGGAGGCCACGACCTTCTCGTCGAAGGCCGTGGAACGTTCGCGGGTGCGCCTGGAACGACTCGGCTTCTTCGAGGACGTGAAGGTCGAAACACCCGCCGTGCCGGGCAGCCCGGACCAGGTGGACGTCGACTTCACGGTCAAGGAACGGCCCTCGGGCAGCATCTCGGCCGGCGTCGGCTTCGGCCAGGGCAGCGGTCTGCTGCTCAATGCCGCGGTGACGCAGAACAATTTCCTGGGCACCGGCGACAGCGTCAGCGTCAATTTCAGCAACAGCAGCTACAGCCGCGTCTACAGCATCGCCCACACCAACCCCTACGCCACCGTGGACGGCGTCAGCCGCACGGTGAGCGCGTTCCTGCGTTCCACCAACGCCGCTGATGCCAACCTGACCGAGTACGACACCGACTCGATCGGCGGTTCGTGGGATTACAACGTGCCGCTGTCGGAATTCGATTCGTTTGGTTTTGGCGCCGCGGTCGAGAACACCAAGATCGGCACCGGCTCGTTCACCTCGAAGGAAATTGTCGACTTCATCAACGACAACGGCGACAGCTACAACATCTTCAAGCTGAACCTGAGCCTGGCCCACGACACCCGCAACCGTGCCGTCTTTCCGGACAAGGGCGCCCTGCGCCGGCTGTCGGGCGAGTTCGCGGCGCCCATCGGCGACCTGCAGTTCTACAAGCTGAATTTCACCGAGCAGCACTACTTTCCGTTCAGCGATACGGTCAGTCTGCTGCTGAGCGGCACCCTGGGCTACGGTGCCGGCTACGGCAGCACCTCCACGTTGCCGTTCTTCGAGAACTACTTCGCCGGTGGCTTTCGCACGCTGCGCGGCTTCAAGGACAACACGCTGGGGCCGCGCACGGTACCGAGCGTGCTGACCTCGAGCAACGGCGACCCGTTCGGTGGCGACCGCATGATCCTGGGGCGCAGCGAGCTGTTCTTTCCGGTGCCGTTCATGGACCAGCAGAGCAAGAACTTCCGCATGTCCGTATTTGCGGACGCCGGCAACGTGTTCGGGCCGGGCGATCCGCTCAAGGCGGGCGAGCTGCGCTACTCGACCGGCGTGGCGGCAGTATGGATCTCGCCCTTTGGCGCCATCTCGGTGGCCATCGCTCAGCCGTTCAACGAGGGTCCGCAGGACGAGACGCAGCGCTTCCAGTTCAGCCTGGGCGCCGGCTTTTAGCTTTTTTCATGTTCACACGGAGAAGCCTGACGATGATACGGATGCGCGGATGGATGCTGGGGCTGATCGGCAGCCTGCTGCTGACGCCGGCACTGGCGGCGGATTTGAAGGTCGGTTACGTGAATGCGTCAGCCCTGCTGCAGGCCTCGCCGCAGGCCGAAGTGGTGCAGAAAAAACTGCGTGACGAATTCACGCCGCGCCGCCAGCAGCTCGAAAGCCGCGCCAAGAAGCTCGAGCAGCAGGAACAGGATCTGTCCAAGAACGGCCTGATGCTCAGCGAGGACCAGCGCAAGGCCAAGGAGCGCGAGATCATCGACGGCCGGCGCGAGCTCAAGCACGCCCAGGACGAATTCCAGGACGACCTGCGCATCCGCCAGTCGGAGGAAGTCGGCAAGCTGCGCGAACAGCTTCTGGCCGCGGTCGAGAAGTTTGCCAAGGCCAACAGCTACGACCTCATCCTGTACGAAGGCGTGATTTACGCCAGCGACGCCCTGAACGTCACCGATCAGGTGCTGGCGCTGCTCAAGACCCCGGCCAAGCCCTGACCGACCGGCATGCGCCTGAGCGAGTTGGCGCAGCAGGTCGGGGGCAGCGTCGTCGGTGATGGCGCGCGTGAACTGCTGGGCGTCGCCACGCTGGCGCGGGCCGGCGCGACCGAACTGAGCTTTTTTGCCAACCGCCGCTACCGGCGCCAACTGGCGGATACGGCCGCCGGCGCGGTGGTGCTGGCGCCGGGCGACAGCGGCCTGTTCGCCGGACCCAGTCTGATCGCCGACAACCCCTATCTGGCGTTTGCGCGTGCCGCGGCGCTGCTGCATCCGGCATCGCAGGTATCGCCCGGCGTCGATCCGTCGGCCCGGATTCACCCCGGCGCGCGCCTGGGCCAGGGCCTGCAGGTGCAGGCGCACGCGGTCATCGAGGCTGGCGCACAGGTCGGCGACGGCGTGCAGATCGGCGCCGGCTGCTACCTGGGCGAAGGCGTCGTGATCGGCGACGGTTCGCGCCTGGCGCCGCGCGTCACGTTGCTGGCGGGCACGCAAATCGGTGCCCGTTGCGTAATTCACCCGGGCGCCGTGCTGGGCGCGGACGGCTTTGGTCTGGCCAACGACCACGGCGCGTGGGTCAAGGTGCCGCAGCTGGGCCGGGTGGTGGTCGGCGACGATGTCGAAATCGGGTCCAATACCACGATCGACCGCGGCGCGCTCGACGACACGGTGATCGGCAACGGCGTCAAGCTCGACAACCAGATCCAGGTGGCGCACGGCGTGCAGATCGGCGATCACACGGCGATCGCCGCCTGCGTCGGCATTTCCGGCAGCACCGTCATCGGTCGCCACTGCGTGATCGCCGGTGGCGTCGGCTTTGTCGGGCACCTGCAAATCTGCGACCGCGTCACCATCACCGGCATGTCGATGGTGGCGCAATCGATCACCCGCCCGGGTGTGTACTCGGGCATACCGGCCGAGGAGGCCCGCCGCTGGCGGCGCAACGTCAGCCGTTTTCATCAACTCGACGAGCTCGCCCGCCGCCTGCTGCGCCTGGAACGCTCACCCAAGGATCCACACGATGAGTGAGCCGCAAACCCTGAGCGCCACCGACATCATGCGCCTGCTGCCGCACCGCTACCCGTTCCTGCTGCTGGACCGGGTGCTGGAACTGGTGCCCGGCGAGCGGCTGGTGGCGATCAAGAACGTCACCATCAGTGAACCGTTCTTCCCCGGCCACTTCCCGAACTACCCGGTCATGCCCGGCGTGCTGATCGTGGAAGCCATGGCCCAGGCCAGCGCCGTGCTCGGCTTTCGCTCCACCGGCACCAGTGCGCAGGACGACAACGTGTACCTGTTCGTGGGCATCGACAAGGCGCGCTTTCGTCAGGCCGTGCAGCCGGGCGATCAGCTGCGCATCGAGGTGCAGCTCAAACGCGCCGTGCGCGGCATCTGGATGTTCACCTGCAGCGCCTGCGTGGACGGCACCGAGGTCGCCTCGGCCGACATCATGTGCACGCTCAAGGCCGTCTCGTGATCGACGCCACCGCCCGCGTCCACCCGGATGCCCGCCTGGCGCCGGACGTAGAGGTTGGCCCCTACGCCGTCATCGGCCCGCAGGTGCAGATCGGCGCCGGCTGCGTGATCGGCCCGCACACGGTCATCACCGGCAACACCCGCATCGGGCGCAGCAACCGCATCTTCCAGTTCGCCTCCATCGGCGAAATCCCGCAGGACAAGAAGTACCACGCGGGCGACGACAGCCGGCTCGAAATCGGCGACGGCAACACCATCCGCGAGTTCTGCACCATCAACACCGGCACCGTGGGCGGCGGCGGTGTGACGCGCATCGGCGACGACAACTGGCTGATGGCCTATGTGCACATCGCCCACGACTGCCTGATCGGCAATCACACCATCTTTGCCAACTCGTCCTCGCTGGCCGGCCACGTGCTGGTCGAGGACCACGTCATCCTGGGCGGCTTTGCGCTGGTGCATCAGTTCTGCGCGCTCGGTGCCCACAGCTTTCTGGCCGCCAGTTCCGTGGCGCTCAAGGACGTGCCGCCGTTCGTCATGGCCGAGGGCAACTCGGCCCGCCCGCGCGGCATCAACACGGAAGGCCTGCGCCGACGGGGCTTTGGCGCCGACGACCTGGCCGCCATCCGTGGCGCCTACAAGACGCTGTACCGCAGTGGCCTGCGCCAGCAGGAGGCGCTGGCCATTCTGGACGGTGAGAGCGACTGCCCGCATCTGGCGACCATCGCTGCCTTCGTGCGCCGCTCGCAGCGCGGCATCGTCCGCTGAGCGGGCGGTGAGCACCCGATGAATTCCGGCCGACTGCGGGTCGGCCTGATCGCGGGCGAGCCCTCCGGCGACGCCCTGGGCGCGGCGCTGATCGATGCCATGCGCCGCCAGGTGCCGCAGGTCGAGTGCTTCGGCGTGGCTGGCCCGGCCATGCGCGCCGCCGGCTGCCGGGCGCTGTACCCGGCCGAGGACCTGGCGGTGATGGGCATCATCGAGGTACTGGCCCATCTGCCGCGCCTGCTGCGCATTCGCCGCGGCCTGCTGCGGCACCTGCTGGCCGACCCGCCCGACGTGCTGGTCGGCATCGACGCGCCCGATTTCAACCTGCCGGTCGAGGCGCGCCTGCGCCGGGCCGGCATCCGCACCGTGCATTACGTCAGCCCGTCCGTGTGGGCCTGGCGCGAACGGCGCGTGAAGCAGATCGCCACTGCGGTCGATCGCATGCTGACGCTGTTTCCCTTCGAGGCGCGTTTCTACGAGCGTCAGGGCGTGCCGGTGACGCAGGTCGGCCATCCGCTGCAGGCGCAACTGAAGCCCGCGGATGCGACTGCCCAGACCGCCGCGCGCGCGGCCCTGGGCCTGCCGGCGTCCGCTGCCGGCGCACTGCCGCTGCTGGCACTGCTGCCCGGCAGCCGGGCCGGCGAGTACCGGCGCCTGGCGCCACTGTTCCTGGCTACCGCACGGTGGCTGCAGGAGCAGGGACGACCCTGCCACCTGGCGCTGCCGCTGGTGAACCAGGCCGCCCGCACGTTCGTCGAGGCCCAGCTGCGCCGCACCGGCGCCGGGCTGTCCTGCACGCTGGTGGATGGCCGCGCGCAGCAGGTGATGGCCGCCGCCGACGTGGTGCTGCTGGCGTCCGGCACCGCCACGCTGGAGGCCATGCTGCTGGAACGGCCGATGGTCGTCGCCTACCGCCTGGCACCGCTGACTCATGCCATCGCCCGGCGCCTGGTGCACACGCCGCACGTGGCGCTTCCGAACCTTTTGGCCGGCCGCGCCGTGGTGCCGGAGTTCATCCAGCAGGCGGCAACACCAGCCGCGCTTGGCGCCGCCGTGGCCCAGTTGCTAGAGCCGGCCGCCGGTGCCGCCATGCGCGCCCAGCTTGCGGCGCTGCGGCCCCCGCAGACCGCAGACCCGGCCGAACTGGCGGCGCGCGCCGTGCTGGACGTGGCCGGATGGACCTGAGCGCGCTTCTGGCCGGCGTCGACGAGGTCGGTCGCGGGCCGCTGGCCGGGCCGGTGATCGCCGCCGCGGTGATCCTGCATCCTGATCGGCCGATCCCGGGCCTGGCCGATTCCAAGACCCTCGGCGCCGCCCGGCGCGAGACGCTGGCAGCCCAAATCCACGCCCACGCCTTCGCGGTCGGCATTGGCCGCGCCGACGTGGCAGAAATCGATCGCCTGAACATCCTGCACGCCAGCCTGCTGGCCATGGAGCGCGCCGTGGCAGCGCTGGGCTGCGCGCCCGGGCGCATTCAGGTGGACGGCAATCGCCGCCCGCCCGGCCTGCCGCAGGCCGAGCCCATCGTCGGCGGCGACGCGCTGATTCCCGCCATCAGCGCCGCGTCGATCGTCGCCAAGGTGGCACGCGACGCCGAGCTGGTCGCCCTCGATGCGCTGCATCCGGGCTACGGCCTGGCCCGCCACAAGGGCTATCCGACCGCCGAGCATCTGGCGGCACTCGCGCGTCTGGGACCGGCCGCCTGCCACCGGCGCAGCTTCGGCCCGGTGCGCCGACAGCTGGTCCTGGCCGGCCCGTAGGTCAGGATTTTGTCAGTCACTGCACGGGCCGTCGTGCCGCTCGCACCGGCCCGGAAATCCCGCAAGGATTCATCCGGCCTTCAACTAGAATAGGCCGCCCGTCCGCCCTCCTCCCTGGCCATCCATGTCGTCCGCGGGCTTCGTACACCTCAGTCTGCACAGCGAGTACTCGCTCACCGACAGCGTGCTGCGGGTGGACGAGCTGGTCGATGCCGTGCGCGCCGCCGGCATGCCGGCGGTGGCGGTCACCGACGCCGGCAACCTGTTCGCGCTGGTCAAGTTCTACCAGGCAGCCCAGGCCGCAGGCATCAAGCCGATCGCCGGCGCCGACATCACGCTGTGGGACCAGGCCGACGGCAGCGCCGCCAGCCGCCTGCTGCTGCTGTGCCAGGACCGCGGCGGGTACCTGAACCTGTGCCGTTTGCTCAGCCGCGCCTACGTCGATGGCCAGCGCGCCGGTCGGCCCGGCGTGCTGCGCGACTGGCTGGTCGGCCACAGCGAGGGCCTGATCGCGCTGTCGGGCGGCCTGGCCGGTGACGTCGGCCAGGCGCTGGCATCCGGCGCAACCGACCGGGCGGCGCAGTTGCTGGCCGACTGGCAGGTCCTGTTCCCGGGCCGCTATTACCTGGAACTGACGCGCACCGGCCGGCCCGGCGAGGAGGCCCACGTGGCCGCGTCCGTGGAACTGGCCATCGCCACCGGCACGCCGGTGGTCGCCAGCAACGACGTGCGCTTCCTGACGGCAGCGGACTTCGATGCGCACGAGGCGCGCGTGTGCATTGCCGAAGGCCGGGTGCTGAACGACCCGCGCCGGCCGCGCCCGTACAGCGAGCAGCAATACCTGCGCACGCCGGGCGAGATGGCGGAGCTGTTCGCAGACCTGCCGGAGGCGCTCGAAAACACGCTTGCCATCGCCCAGCGTTGCAACCTCGAACTGACACTGGGCGAGCCGATGCTGCCGGCGTTCCCGGCCCCCGGCGGCATCAGCGCCGAGCAGCACCTCGTCAGCGAGGCCGGCGCCGGCCTGGACAAGTTCCTCCAGCGCGCCATGGCCGACGGCCTGGTACTCGACGCCGACACCTACCGCCAGCGCCTGGCGCTGGAGCTGGACGTCATCAACGGCATGGGCTTTGCCGGCTACTTTCTGATCGTGGCCGACTTCATCGCCTGGGCGCGCGCCAACGGCGTGCCGGTCGGGCCGGGCCGCGGCTCGGGCGCCGGCTCGCTGGTGGCCTACGTGCTCGACATCACGCGCATCGACCCCATCGGCAACGACCTGCTGTTCGAGCGCTTCCTGAATCCGGAACGAAAGTCCCTGCCGGACTTCGACGTCGACTTCTGCATGGACGGCCGCGACCGCGTGATCGACTACGTGGCCGCCCGCTACGGCCGCGACCGGGTGTCGCAGATCATCACCTACGGCTCCATGGCGGCCAAGGCGGTGGTGCGCGACGTCGGGCGCGTGCTGGGCCTGCCGTATCGCTTTGTGGACTCCATCGCCAAGCTGATCCCGTTCGAGCTGGGCATCACGCTGGACAAGGCGCTGGCGCAGGAGGCCGTAATGCGCGGGCGCTACGAGGCCGAGGACGACGTGCGCACGCTGATCGACCTGGCCAAGTCGCTCGAAGGCCTGGCGCGCAACGCCGGCAAGCACGCCGGTGGCGTCGTCATCGCCCCCGGCCCACTGACCGACTTCGTGCCGCTGTTCTGCGAAGCCGGCGGCGGCAGCCCGGTGACGCAGTTCGACAAGGACGACGTCGAGGCCATCGGCCTGGTGAAGTTCGACTTCCTGGGCCTGCGCACGCTGACCATCATCGACTGGGCGATCCGCACCCTGGCCCAGCGCGATCCGGCGTTTGCCGGCTTCGACATCGACCGCCTGGCGCTGGACGATCCGCAGGCCTACGCCCTGCTGCGCCGCTGCGAGACCACGGCGGTGTTCCAGCTCGAATCGCGCGGCATGCGCGACCTGATCCGCCGCCTGCAGCCGGACTGCTTCGATGATGTGGTGGCGCTGGTGGCGCTGTACCGGCCGGGGCCGTTGCAGTCGGGCATGGTGGACGACTTCATCGACCGCAAGCACGGCCGCGCCCGGCCGGACTATCTGGAGCCGCGCCTGGAACCGGTGCTGCGCCCCACCTACGGCGTCATCCTGTACCAGGAACAGGTGATGCAGATCGCGCAGGTGCTGGCCGGCTACAGCCTGGGCCAGGCCGATTTGCTGCGCCGCGCCATGGGCAAGAAAAAACCCGAGGAGATGGCCAAGCAGCGTTCGGGCTTCGTCGACGGCGCCGTCGCCAACGGCGTCAGCGCCCAGCGCGCGGGCGAAATCTTCGACCTGATGGAGAAGTTCGCCGGCTACGGCTTCAACAAGTCGCACTCGGCCGCCTACGCGCTGCTGTCCTACCAGACCGCGTGGCTCAAGGCGCATCACCCGGCGGCCTTCATGGCGGCCGTGCTGTCGGCCGACATGGACCACACCGACAAGGTGGTGACGCTGATCGACGAGTGCCGGCGCATGGGCCTTGCCCTGCTGCCGCCGGACATCAACCGCGGCCAGCATGCTTTCACCGTCACCGACGACAACGCCATCCTGTACGGCCTGGGCGCGGTCAAGGGCGTCGGCGAAGCGGCCATCGAGGCCATCGTCGAGACCCGCGCCGCCGGCGGTCCGTTCGCCAATCTGTTCGACTTCTGCCGCCGCATCGACCCGCGCCGGGTCAACAAGCGCGCCGCCGAGGCCCTGATCCGCGTCGGCGCCTTCGATCAGCTCGACGGTCACCGCGCCTCTTTGCTGGCCACGCTGAACCAGGCCTACACCCTGGCCGAGCAGGAAAGCCGCGCCGCCGATGCCGGCCAGAACGACATGTTCGGCGCCGCCGCCTCGGAAACCGGCCCGGCCACCACGCCGACCCTGACCGACTGCCCGCGCTGGAGCACCGCCGAGCGCCTCACTGCCGAGCGCGAGTCGCTGGGCCTGTGGCTGTCCGGCCATCCGATCGAGGCCTACGAGGCGGAACTGCAGCGCCTGGTCGACTGCCGCCTGGCCGACGTGCAGCGCTTCGAGGGCCGCAACGTGCGCATCGCCGGCCTGGTGGTGGGCAGCCGCACGCTGAGCAAGGGCCGGCGCATGACCTTCGTAACCCTGGACGACCGCACAGCGCGCCTGGACGTGACGCTGTTCGACGAACAGCTGGCCGGCGCCCCGGACCTGCTGGTGCGCGACCGCCTGCTGGTGGTGGAAGGCGCCGTGTCGGTGGACGAATTCAACGGCGGCTTTCGCATCCGCGCCGACAAGGCGCTGCCGCTGCCGGCAGCTCGCGCCGGGCGTGGCGCCAGCCTGTGGTGCCAGATCGCCACATCGCAGGCAGCGGCCGACCTGCCCGCCCGCCTGGCAGAGGTGCTGGGCGCCTTTCGCGGCCCGTGTCCGGTCCTGATCGACTGCCGCACAAGCGCCGCAAGCGGCCTGCTGCGCGTGGGATCGAGTTTCCAGGTGCGCGCCGAGGACGGCCTGATCGAGCGCCTGCGCGCCCTGCCGGGCATGGCAACCGCCGAATTCCGCTACGATCCACCGCCCCGCGCGCGCCCCGCCCGACCCGCTGCCGCACCGTCACCGGCCAGCGCGCCGAGCCTTGCCGACACCTTCGCGGACGCCTTCGCCGACACCGCCGACTGAACCGGACCCTACCGCATGGCATTCCAGTTTCTAGAATTCGAAAAGCCGATCGCCGAGCTCGAAGCGCGCATCGACGAGCTGCGCCAGACCGCCGGAGGCGGCACCGTGAGCCTGGAGGACGAGGTCATGCGCCTGCAGCGCAAGGCCGACAGCCTCACCGACGGCATCTTCGGCAAGCTGACGCCGGTACAGATCGCGCAGCTGGCCCGCCACCCGGAGCGGCCCTACACGCTGGACTACATCCGGCGCATGTTCACCGACTTCGAGGAACTGCACGGCGACCGCATGTTCCGCGACGACGCCGCCATCGTCGGCGGCCTGGCGCGCCTGGGCGACCGGCCGGTGCTGGTCATCGGCCACCAGAAAGGCCGCGACGTGCAGGAAAAAGTTCGCCGCAACTTCGGCATGCCCAAGCCCGAGGGCTACCGCAAGACGCAGCGCCTGATGCGCACCGCGGCGCGCTTTCGGCTGCCGATCGTCACTTTCATCGACACCCCCGGCGCCTACCCCGGCGTGGACGCCGAAGAACGTGGCCAGAGCCAGGCCATCGCCGAGAGCCTGTACCTGATGGCCCGCCTGCCGGTGCCGGTGGTCAGCGTAGTGATCGGCGAGGGCGGCTCCGGCGGCGCGCTGGCCATCGGCGTGTGTGACCGCCTGCTGATGCTGCAATACGGCACCTATGCCGTGATCTCGCCGGAAGGCTGCGCCGCCATCCTGTGGAAGGACTCCGGCAAGGCGGAACTGGCCGCCGAAGCCATGGGCATCACCGCCCCGCGCCTGCGCGAGCTTGGCCTGATCGACGAGATCATCACCGAGCCGCGCGGCGGTGCCCACCGGGACTTCGACACCGCCGCCGCCGCCGTGCGCACCGCGGTCTTGCGCCATCTGGACGAGCTGGTCGCCCTGCCGGCCGACGGGCTGCTGCAGCGGCGCCTCGATCGCCTGCGCGGCTACGGTGTCTACAAGGAAGGGTGAGCGCCGACGCCGGTCTTGACCTGTCCCTTGATCTGATCCTTGGTCGGATCAAGGCGGCGTTGCCGACCACCGGCACGCCGGTCACGCTGCGCATCGCCTACAGCGGCGGGCGCGATTCCCACGTCCTGCTGCACTGGCTGGCCGGCCAGCGCGCCACGCTGGCGCCGCACCGCCTGCGCGCCGTACACATCGACCACGGCCTGCACCCCGACTCTGCCCGCTGGGCCGCGCACTGCGCAGCGGTGTGCGCAGCGCTGGGCCTGCCGCTCGATGTCCGGCAGGTGGATGCCCGTCCGGCGCGTGGCCACAGCGCCGAGGCCGCCGCCCGCGCCGCCCGCTACGCCGCCTTGGCGGCAGACATGGCCGACGGCGACCTGCTGCTGACCGCCCATCACCAGGACGACCAGGCGGAAACCGTGCTGCTGGCGCTGCTGCGCGGGGCGGGCCTGGCCGGCGCGGCCGCCATGCCGAGGCAGCGACGCTTCGGTCCCGGCTGGCTGCTGCGCCCCTTGCTCGACTGTGCAGCCAGTGATCTTGCCCGTTACGCACAAACGCATGCCCTGCGCTGGGTGGAGGATCCCAGCAATGCCAGCACCCGCTTCGACCGCAATTTCCTGCGCGGTGAAGTGCTGCCGCTGCTGGGCGCGCGCTGGCCGGGCGCCGGGCGCAGCCTTGCCCGCCACGCCACGCAGGCCGCCGAGGGGCAGGCGCTGCTGGATGAGCTTGCCGCCGCCGACGGCGCCACCGCGGACACCCTGTCCGTCGCGCAGCTCGCCGCCCTGCCCGCCCCGCGCCAGCGCAACCTGCTGCGCGGCTGGCTGCGCGGGCAGGGCGTGCAGGCACCGTCTGCCGTGCGCCTGGATGCCGTCCTGCAGCAGGCGCTGACGGCCCGTGCCGACCGCCTGCCCTATCAGCCCTTCGGCGAGCATGCCGTGCGGGTCTGGCAAGGCAGGCTTCACCTCACCCCGGAACCTCTGCCCGCCACGCCGGCCAGCACCGTGCATTGGCCGCTCGACGCGCCGCTCGATCTGCCCGGCATTGGCCGGCTGCAGGCCGACGCCGGCAACGGCGCAGGCATTGCCGCAAACCTTCTGGGAGACCCGCCCGTCATCCAGGTGCGTTTCCGGCACGATGCGGGCGGCGGCAAGACGCTCAAGAAACGTCTGCAGGCCATGAACGTGCCGCCCTGGCAGCGGGACCGGGTACCGTTGCTGTTTCGTGGCGAACGCCTGCTGCAGATTGCCGGGCAGGCGCCGACGCCGACCGCCCGCGCCGTGCCCGGCCAGCCGGCTTATCGCATCAGCTGGCAACCGGCAGGCGTGTGACCAGGGGCGCGCCCGGGCCGGCGAGCACTCTGACCCATCCGGCCACGTGCCCGGTGCTGGCCAGCCGCGGCCCGAACCGGCGTCGGCCTCACCGATGTCCAGGCGCCGCCGCTACTGACCGGCATCCGCTCTAGACTGCGCACTGCCGCCGGTCTTTCGAGCCTGCCATGCCCGACTCCGCCATCCCTCCCGACCTGCTGACGCGCCTGGACGACACGCCCGACGCCGCGTTCTACGGCCTGCCCCGCCTGGTCAACCACCTGGACGCCCCCAGCCTGGCGGCGCTGACCGCGTTTTACGGCGAGCAGCTCGCAGCCGGCCAGGACGTGCTGGACCTGATGTCCTCGTGGGTATCGCACCTGCCGCCGGGGCTGGCGCTGGGCCACGTCGCCGGGCTGGGCATGAACGGAGCGGAACTGGCGGCCAACCCGCGCCTCGCCGAACAGGTGGTGCAGGACCTGAACGCCGATCCGCGCCTGCCATGGCCGGACGGTCGCTTCGACGCGGTGCTCAATGCCCTGTCGATCCAGTACCTCACCCGGCCGCTGGAGGTATATGCCCAGGTGGCCCGCGTGCTGCGTCCGGGCGGCATCGCCATCATTGCCCACTCGCACCGCTGCTTTCCGACCAAGGCGGTGCGGGCCTTTCGCGACTGCTCGCCGACGGACCGGCTGCAGCTGTGTCGCCACTATCTGGTCCAGACCGGCGCCTTTGGTCCGGCGGAGCTGGTCGATCGCTCGCCGCCGGACGCTGACCCGCTGTGGATCGTGTTCGCGCGCCGATGCTAAGGAAACGCTTACGTCTTGACGCCCCTCCTTCCCCTGAGGGACGTTCTCCGGCTGATCCCCGGAGCGATGGCTGGGCAGGCTGAGGAAACGCTTCGGTCTTTGAACCTGTGATTCAGATAAGCCGC